>Ga0307443_1001318_pt1 | contig 14747 bp, 7 predicted proteins | sample SalMarSW160220MG_FD_202148 | JGI IMG/M metagenome (GOLD analysis project Ga0307443, IMG submission 202148) | Salt marsh sediment microbial communities from the Plum Island Ecosystem LTER, Massachusetts, United States - SW1601-220 | ecosystem: Environmental > Aquatic > Marine > Intertidal zone >... | reverse complement strand
CTACAGTGTTAAGGAAATTCAGCAAATGGTCGTAAAAGATAGCCGTCCCATGAAACGTGGTGCTGATTTCCTGGCTCATGCCATCATTGATGCACTTGTCGATAACGTTATGCCCACCATTGACAGAATGAGCGATGTCGCTGAAGAAATTGAGGAAGAGGTAATTCGCCGGCCGCAGCAGAACGTTCTGGACGGTATTCTAAAGCTAAAGCGTTCTGCCCTGAGGGTGCATCGCGTCATGGCGCCCCAGCGGGAGGTGCTTAACCGCTTGAGCCGCGGCGAGTTCCCGATTGTAAAGAAAGAGGCCGAGATATTCTACCGTGATGTGTACGACCATATCGTCCGTATCGAAGACCTGAACCAGACAATTCTTGACCGGGCTGACAATGCCCTGTCCACTTATCTTTCCTCGGTCGCCAACCGGCAGAATGAGACGATGAGGGTTCTCTCCGTCGTGGCAACCATCTTCCTGCCGCTGACGCTCCTGGCCGGCATCTACGGCATGAACTTCGAATACATGCCGGAGTTACAGTGGCGGTGGGGGTATTTCATGGTGCTGGGGATTGTTTTGCTGGTTGTATTGACTGTTATCTGGCGGTTCTGGGCCAGCGGCTGGTTCGCCTGGGGCAAGCGCCATATGACCTGGACGAAGCCGTTTGTGGTTAACGGCAATAAGATTCGCGGCTATATTACTCCAAAAAGAAAGCCCCAACGCGAACAGAAAGATAATTCGGAAATACAGCCAGAAAATAAGTGAGGAGGAGAAAGCATGCCGAAGTCGCCAAAAAAAGAGATGTTAAATACCTCTCACCGTGAGGAGTTGCTCCATCGCGTCGAGCGTATCACGGAAATGCCGCTCCTTATTCTCGCCTTTGTCATGATTCCGCTCCTGATAGGGCCGATGCTCTGGGAGATGTCCCCTCAGGAAGAAGCCACATTTATCACGCTGGACTATTTTCTCTGGGCAATCTTTGCCATAGACCTTATTATCAAGCTGGCTATTTCACCACACCGGCTCAACTACCTGCGCCGGCACTGGCTGGAGGTGCTGGTGGTAGTAGTGCCCTTCTTGCGACCGCTCCGTATCCTGCGCATCTTTATCTTCGGCTCCCGTGCCTGGGTAGGCATGAGGAGGCTGGTCAATATTGATTTTATTCTTATTTACGGTATCGGGCTGGTCATCATCGCCGCGACCATTGTTGCCTCAGTCGAGGGAGGTGAGGGGGCTTCGATTAACTCGTTTGCGGATGCCCTCTGGTGGGCGGTAGTCACCATCACCACCGTCGGCTACGGTGATATGGTACCGGTAACGGTGGCGGGTAGAGCTGTCGCTTTTGTCCTCATGCTCGGAGGTATCGCCTTCTTCAGCGGCGTGACGGCTAATCTGGCCTCATTCCTGGTTCGAAGCCATGATACCGAAAAGAAAGCGATGTCGCAACTGGTAAAAGAGATGGAAGGACTCCGGCAGGAGATGGCGAAGCTGCATGCTGACTCGGGTAATTAATGACCAGAAAGTATATGCAAATGCCGAAGGAAAAGATATAATTAGCCATATCAGTGTCTCAGGAGGACGGCATTGGAGTTGGTAGAAGGCAATAAGCGCATCGTTATCGAGGGGGTGAACCCGGAGATTGACGGCGGACGCTTCCCCGCTAAAAGCATCATCGGTGATACCGTGACCATTGAGGCGGATATCTTTGCCGACGGCCATGATGCAATATCGGCGCGTCTTCTTTACCGCAAGGAGAACAAGACAACCTGGACAGAGACGCCCATGCAATTCCTGGTAAATGACCGCTGGCAAGGCTCATTTACAGCCAGCGAACCGGGAAGTTATCTCTATACAATCACGGCATGGGTAGATAGCTTCCAAACATGGTGCCAGGACTTAAAGAAGCGGGTTGAAGCGAAACAGAAAGATATTGAGATAAACCTGCTTATCGGAGCCGGAATCATCAGGGAAGCCGCCGGGCGCGCTTCGGGTGCCGAAGGCAAGCAATTGCATAAATGGGCAGACACTTTAAAGTCTGACAATGTTGAGCAAAAAGAAAAGGAGAAACTGGCCGTCAGCGATGGATTAGGTAAACTTATGGAGAAACATGCTGACCGCAGCTTCGCCGTAACTTATCCAAAGGAGTTGATCATCTCGGTCGACCGGGAGAAAGCCGGATTCAGCGCCTGGTACGAGATGTTCCCGCGCTCCTGTAATGACAAGCCAGGGTGTCACGGCACCTTCAGGGACTGCGAGGCTCGCCTGCCCTATATCGCCGAAATGGGCTTTGACGTGCTCTATTTCCCGCCAATCCACCCCGTAGGCCATACTAATCGCAAAGGAAGAAATAACACCGTCACTGCCAAGCGTGCTGACCCGGGCACCCCCTGGGCAATCGGCGCCGAAGAAGGGGGACATAAGGCAATTAACCCGCAGCTTGGCACTCTGGAAGATTTCCGGCACCTGGTGACAAAAGCGCAGGAATATGGCATCGAGATTGCCCTGGACATCGCCTTCCAGTGCTCGCCGGACCACCCCTATGTCAAAGAGCACCCCGAGTGGTTCAGCTGGCGCCCCGACGGCACCGTCCAGTATGCCGAAAACCCGCCGAAGAAATACCAGGATATCTTCCCCCTGAACTTTGCCACGGAGAACTGGAGAGAGTTGTGGGAGGAACTCAAGAGCGTGGTGCTTTTCTGGGCGGAGCAGGGCGTCCGCATCTTTCGCGTGGACAATCCGCATACCAAGCCCTTTCGCTTCTGGGAGTGGCTCATCGCCGGGGTAAAAAAAGATTATCCCGAGGCTATCTTCCTCGCCGAGGCGTTCACCCGACCCAAAATCATGTACCGGCTCGCCAAGCTGGGATTCACGCAGTCATACACATACTTCACCTGGCGCAACACCAAGCAAGAGCTTACCGATTACTTTACCGAATTGACACAAACGAAGGTGAAAGACTTCTTTCGTCCCAATTTCTGGCCCAATACCCCGGATATCCTCCACGAATATTTGCAGACCGGCGGCAGGCCGGCTTTCATGGCCCGCCTGGTGCTGGCGGCTACCTTAAGCCCCAGCTACGGCATCTACGGCCCCGCCTTTGAGCTTGTGGAAAACGTGCCGAGAGAGAAAGGCAGTGAGGAATACCTGAACTCGGAAAAGTATGAAATCAAGCAATGGGATATCAAGAGGAAAGGCAGCCTGAAGGATTTCATTGCCCGTGTCAACCGTATCCGCCGCGAGAATCCGGCGCTCCAGAGCAACCGGAATCTGTGGTTCAACGCCACGGATAACGAGCGCCTGATATGCTACAGCAAGCATACAGAAGACCTCTCCAGTATCATACTGGTCGTCATCAACCTTGACCCGCACAACACCCATGCCGGGAGGATTAACGTTCCCCTGAAAGCGTGGGGGCTTGACCTGCGGCAACCCTGCCAAGCGCATGACCTTTTAAGTGACGCCCGCTATATCTGGCAGGAGGAATGGAACTGGATGGAATTAGACCCCAATACCTGCCCGGCCCGTATCTTCCGTGTCACGCCAAGCCCCATAACGGGCAAAAACAAGAAAGACCCGAATAATTAAAAAGAAGGTATGAACCAACATGAAAAACCCGGCCGTTCTAATTATAAATGCCAACCGGAGCGAGATGGAAACGCTTGCCAAAGAACTGGAGGAAGAAGGCTACGTGACCGTCGGCGCTTCCAGTCTGGAGGAGATAGATAACGCCATTGAGGGGGAGGAGAGTATCAAGCTTGCCCTGCTTGACCTTGCCGGTTTTGATGATAGTATCTGGGAACGCTGTGACCGGCTTCATGAGGCCAAAATACCATTTATCGCGATTGCCCCCCAGCGCAGCCCCGGTATACAGCGGGACAGCATGAAACACGGCGCGAACGGGCTGCTGGTCAAGCCGCTGGGCATTAAAGAACTGATTGAGCACATACACGCGGCACTCGGTGATTAAAAATGGTGAAAAGAAAAATAGGCGAAGCATCTTTTGACGACAATCCTTTGTGGTATAAGGATGCTATCATCTACGAACTCCATGTCCGCGCCTTTGCCGATAGTGACGCCGATGGCGTGGGTGACTTCTCTGGATTGATAGGCAAGCTTGATTACCTTGAAGACCTCGGCGTTACCGCGGTCTGGCTGCTTCCCTTTTATCCCTCTCCCCTCAGGGATGATGGCTATGATATCTCCGATTATTACAACATCCAGCCCGTCTATGGCACGATGGCTAACTTCAAGGCCTTTGTTGACGAGGCGCACCGCCACGGCATCCGCGTTATCACCGAGCTGGTGGTTAACCATACCTCCGACCAGCACCCCTGGTTCCAGCGGGCACGCAAGTCCCCGCCAGGGAGCCGCTACCGCGATTTCTATGTATGGAGCGACACCGCGGAGAAATACAAAGATGCCCGTATTATCTTCAAGGACTATGAAACTTCCAACTGGGCCTGGGACCACATGGTGAAGCAGTATTACTGGCACCGTTTCTATTCCCACCAGCCGGACCTCAACTATGACAACCCGGCGACCAGAAAGGCTATCCTCAGGGTGATGGACTTCTGGCTGAAGATGGGAGTTGATGGATTACGCGCCGATGCCGTTCCCTACCTTTGTGAGCGAGAGGGCACCAATTGTGAAAACCTGCCGGAAAGCCACGTCTTTTTAAAGGAACTGCGTGCCCATATCGATAAAAAATTCATGAACCGTATGCTGCTTGCCGAGGCCAACCAGTGGCCGGAGGACGCCGTAGCTTATTTCGGCGAGGGCGACGAGTTTCATGCCGCCTTTCATTTCCCCATCATGCCCCGTCTTTTTATGGCGCTCCGTATGGAAGACCGATTTCCGATAATTGATATTCTTCAGCAGACACCGGCCATCCCGGATACCTGCCAATGGGCTATCTTCCTGCGTAACCACGATGAACTGACTTTGGAGATGGTCACCGACGAGGAGCGGGACTATATGTACCGGGTATATGCCGCTGACCCCACGGCCCGCCTCAACCTGGGTATTCGCCGCCGCCTCGCCCCGCTGCTCAGCAACGACAGGAAAAAGATTGAGCTGCTGAACAGCCTGCTTTTTTCACTGCCGGGGACGCCGGTTATCTACTACGGTGATGAAATCGGCATGGGGGACAATTTTTACCTCGGCGATCGAAACGGTGTCCGTACGCCGATGCAGTGGAGCTCGGAGCGAAACGCCGGCTTCTCCCGCGCCAATCCCCAGAGACTGTACCTGCCGCCGATTATCGACCCCGAATACCACTATGAAGCCATTAATGTGGAAAATCAGTTGAACAACACTGACTCCCTTCTCTGGTGGATGAAGCGCATCATCGCCCTGCGCAAGCGTTACCAAGCCTTCGGGCGCGGCAGCATAGAGTTTCTCCAACCTGATAATCGCAAGGTTCTGGTTTTCATTCGCCGCTATGAGGGAGAGAACATCCTTATAGTAACTAACCTTTCCCACCTGGCACAGCAGACTCAACTTGACCTCTCAGAATTTACCGGCTGGAGACCGGTTGACCTCTTCGGAAGAGTGGAATTTGCTCCCATTACTGACGGTAAATACTATTTTACACTCAGTCCTTATGCCTTCTACTGGTTTTCGCTGGAGTCGGAACCGGCAGAAGCCCTGCAATCGCGCGCCCTGACCACCGAAGAAGCCAGAGAAGTACCAGTAATGCGCGAGAGTGAAGAAAGCCTCTTCGGGAAAAAGGAGAACTGGTTTATTCTTGAGGCTATACTGCTGGACTATATCAAAAGCCGCCGCTGGTTTCGCGGTAAGGCAAGAGAGGCCTGGGCGGCGGAAATCCAGGATATCATCCCCCTGCATTCTGATAGCTCAAACGCCTATGTCATCCTGTTTCAGGTTGACTACTCGGAAGGAGAACCGGAAACCTACGTCATTCCGGTCGCCACCGCTCCTACCGAAAAAGAGGATAAGCTGAGCGCAGAGCATCTTAATGCCGTTATCGCAAAATTAACGCAGCGGGGCAAAAATGGCGAGAGCATCATCTTCGATGCCATGGTTGACGGCGATTTCTGCAATTTACTGTTGAAAGCGGTGGGCCGACGGCGTGCCTTCAAAGGGAAATCCGGTGAGATTGTCGCCCTGCCAACCAAAGCCTTCCGCCGCACCCGCGGCCCGGCCGACACCGACCTTACGCCGGCCTCAATGAACGTCGAGCAGAGCAATACCTCGGTTATGTACGGGAACCAGCTCATCTTGAAGCTGTTCCGCCGTCTTGAAGAAGGGATCAACCCCGATGTGGAAATAGGTCAATTCCTCACGGAAAACACACCCTTTATCAATATCTCACAGGTAGCCGGTTCCCTGGAGTACCACCGGGGCCGTAAGAAACCGCTTAGTCTCGCTATCTTGCAGAGCTTCGTGCCGAATGAAGGTGACGCCTGGGGATATACTCTGGACTTTCTGGCGCGCTATTTCGAGGAAGTGCTGGCACACGCTACCGTGCAGGCCCCGCCCATCCCCCGGAAACCCCTGCTGTCCTTGTTGAAAGAACCGCCTGCTCTGGCTCAGGAGACTATCGGCCCTTACCTGGCTTCGGCACAGCTTTTAGGGCAGCGCACCGCAGAACTTCATATAGCGCTGGCTTCGGGCCTGCAAAACTCTGACTTTGCCCCGGAGCCGTTTACCGCGATGTACCAGACGTCCCTGTACCAATCGCTGCGAGGCTTTGCCATCCGAACGATGCAGCTGCTCAGGGAGCGGCTCAAATACTTATCGGAAGACCTGCGCGCAGATGCCGGGCAGATACTGGAACTGGAAGAGGACATCATTGGATGCTATAGCCTGATCCGCCGGCAAAAAATAACGGCGGCGCGCATCCGCTGCCACGGCGATTACCACCTGGGGCAGGTTCTCTACACCGGTAATGATTTTGTTATCATTGATTTCGAGGGTGAGCCGGCGCGTTCGCTCAGCGAGAGGCGACTCAAGCGCTCACCGCTCCGGGACGTGGCCGGGATGCTCCGCTCCTTCCACTACGCGGCGCACAGTGCCATAATAAAACAGGCATCATTACTGCCCAAGCCGGAAGATAACCTGCCGTTGTTGCAGCACTGGGCGCAGTACTGGTATACCTGGGTCTCGGTAGAATTCCTGAACGCATATCTGGATATAATGGCCCAGACGGGGCTTCTGCCGGATAATCACGACCAGCTGAAAATTCTCCTGGACGCTTTTCTGCTGGATAAAGCCCTGTATGAGGTCGGCTACGAGCTGAACAACCGCCCGGACTGGGTGAGAGTGCCTCTTCAGGGCATACTACGGCTCTTGGAAACAGAGGGGTAGGGATATTAAAAATGGTTCCTGATAGAAGACGACAATCGGGGAAGCCTGCCGGAGGGGAACATCCGAAAGCTACTGTCCGTTATGATACTTCCCTCCTTTCCGATGATGACCTGTACCTCTTTAACGAAGGTTCTCATCACAATCTTTATGAGAAGCTGGGAGCGTATATCAGGACAGTGGGCGGGATTGCCGGGACTTATTTCGCCGTATGGGCCCCCAACGCCAGGGAGGTGTACGTCATTGGTGACTTCAACGGCTGGGACAGGGCAAGCCACCCTCTGCAAATGAGAGGCAAATCCGGCATCTGGGAGGGGTTCGTGGCCGGGGTAGCTGCCGGGACTTTATACAAGTACTACATCTCTTCCCGCTACCATAACTACTCCGTCGAGAAGACCGACCCATTCGCTACCTTTTACGAGACGCCGCCCAAGACGGCTTCAGTCGTCTGCGATTTAGACTATCAGTGGGGAGACCATGTATGGATGCAGAACCGCCGGGAACGGAACGCACTTGATGAGCCCATATCCATTTATGAAATGCACATGGGCTCATGGCGGCGTGTCTCCGAGGAAGGCAACCGCTACCTGACCTACCGAGAGATGGCGGCACAACTGGTTGAATATATACAGCGCATGGGCTTCACCCACGTCGAGTTTTTACCGCTGATGGAACACCCCTTCTACGGTTCCTGGGGCTACCAGACGACGGGGTATTTTGCCCCCACCAGCCGCTACGGCACCCCGCAGGACTTCATGTACCTGATAGACTACCTGCACCAGCATAACATCGGTGTTATCTTAGACTGGGTGCCTTCCCACTTCCCCAATGACGAACACGCCCTGGCCTTCTTCGACGGCACCCACCTCTACGAGCACAAGGACCCCAGGCAGGGAATCCATCCCGACTGGAACAGCTACATCTTCAACTATGACCGCAATGAGATAAAAAGTTTCCTGACCAGCAGCGCCCTGTTCTGGCTGGATAAATACCATGCCGACGGACTGCGTGTCGATGCCGTTGCCTCCATGCTTTATCTTGACTACGGCAGGAAAGACGGCAAATGGATACCAAATAAATACGGAGGCCGTGAGAATCTGGAGGCTATCGCTTTTCTAAAGCAACTTAACGAGGCCATCTACCGGGAATATCCTGACACACAGACAATTGCCGAGGAGTCAACTTCCTGGCCGATGGTATCCCGCCCCACCTACCTCGGTGGGCTTGGTTTCGGCATGAAGTGGGATATGGGCTGGATGCACGACACCCTGGAATACATGACCAAGGACCCGGTTTTCCGCAAGTACCACCAGAATAACCTGACCTTCCGCATGGTGTACGCCTTTTACGAGAACTTCACCCTGCCGCTGTCGCACGATGAGGTTGTCTATGGAAAAGCCTCACTGCTGGCCAAGATGCCGGGTGACGACTGGCAGAAGTTCGCCAACCTGCGGCTGCTTTTTGGCTACATGTATGCCCAGTCCGGGAAAAAGCTGCTGTTTATGGGCGGTGAGTTCGGTCAATGGCGAGAGTGGGCACACGAGGAGAGCCTGGAATGGCACTTGCTTCAGTACCCGCCGCATTTAGGGCTACAGCAATGGGTGGCCGACTTGAACAAATTCTACCAGAGCCAGCCTGCTCTCTACCAGCTGGACTTTGAGGCGGCAGGCTTTGAGTGGATCGACTGTAATGACATCGAGCGCAGTGTCGTCAGCCTTATCCGCAAGGGGCGCTCACAGGATGATAATATCGTGGTCGTCTGCAACTTTACTCCGGAGAAGCTTGTTAAATACAGAATCGGCGTACCCCTGCCGGGGCTGTGGGCCGAGCTTTTGAATAGTGATGCCGGTAAATACGGGGGCAGCGGCCAGGGCAACCGGCGCGCCATAAGGGCTTCGAAAACACCTATGCATGGGCGTCCTTATTCCTTGACGCTGACGCTGCCACCGCTGGCGGCGGTATTCCTTAAACGGACGGAGTGAGCAGGGCTACCGGGAAGACACCGAATACCTCAGCGAGTGGCAAAGATCCCACGCCCTCGATAACCTCGCCGGTAAAAGTATTGAGCCAGTTTCTTGGCGCATCTTCAGGCAGGAGGATGCGATCTTCCTGCCATACCTGTTTCCCAATGGGTAGCACATCCGCTTCGCTTAATTGAGTGAAAAATCTGGGAGCGGCGATTAAAACCCATTCTCCCCGATAGCGCCGGGCGAAGGCGCAGACGTTCTCCCGCTTATCTCCACCCACTTGCAAAGGCAGGTAGTCACCGTGTTGAAACAGTTGTGCGTTGTCCCGGCGGGCATTCAGCGCTTTATAAGTCGCATACAGTTTAACTCGCCCGTCCTGCCAGGAAACCAGTATCTCGTCGTTTGGCGGCGGTTCTCCGTTCGCTTCTTTTTGTGTCAAACTATCTAAAAGCATTATTCTTTTTTCGAAATCCACCGGCCGGCGATTATCCGGGTCAACCAGGCTGAAGTCCCACAATTCCATCCCTTGATAGAAGTCAGGCACGCCGGGCGAAGTTATCTTCAGCAGTAATTGTGATAGAGAGTTTAACGCTCCGTAGTAGGCTATCTTTTTCTGAAATACGGCGAAGTCAGAAAGGAATCTGTTATCCGCCGAATCTTCCAAAATAGAATCTATAAAACAGAGCAGGGCATCCTCGTATTCATGATTTATCTTTATCCAGCTGGTAATAGCTTTAGCCTCTCTGGCCGCCTTAATCATATAGGCTTTCAGGCGCTCCCTAAAACCGGGCACTCCTTCGATGAAAAGAGGCCAGGCGCCAATCAGGGTCTGGTAAAGCAGTATCTCCGTATTTGGCTCAGGAATCGGCAGTCCGTCTGACTTTAGCTTCTTCGCCACGTTCCATTCCTGCCACCGAACCAAATGCTCTTCCCATTCATCAGGAATCTCGGAGAGTACGTTAATTCTGGCGCGGACATCCTCGCTGCGCTTGGTATCGTGGGTAGAGGTGCCATTAAGCGTGTGCGGCCAGTATATGGCTCTTGTTTGGTTCCATTTGTGGAATTCTTCAATAGACAGACCGCTAGAATCAGGTTCACCGCCCACCTCGTTCAGAGATACCAGACTGTGGTAGTTGTAAAACGCCGTATCCTCGAACCCCTTGGACATGACGGCGCCGGTGAGTTGCTGCCAGCGCCTGACGAAATTCAGCCATTCGTTTTTATTATCTTCGGCAATATTTGCCGGAAAGTCCAGCAGGAGCACTTGCCTCAGGAAGTCCAGCACATTATCTGGTGCCGTGCTATACTGTCTGACTTCCTGGAAGGCACCTTCCAGGTACATGCTGTCCTGAGGAGATACTTTCAAAGTTCGGATATAGGTTCGATATACCGGCAGGCAGGCGGTCACTTCCACGAGGGCGCGGCTCGCTTCTTGGGCGGCTAACTGCCCCGATAGATAGGTCAGCCACTGCCCCATAGCCTCCATCTCGTCGGGAAACAGCTCCAGCATGACCTGTTTCTCTTTCTCATAAACCAGGTCACGAAACGACTTTTTCAAGCCGATGACACGGCAATATATTTCATACAGGGATTCAGCGCCATCCCTGTCCATAAATAAGGCATTTAATACGTTGGCGAAATCATAGCCGGTAGTACCGGAAACCGGCCAGTTTTCGGGAAGGGTTTCATCACCGGAGAGAATCTTCTCCACCACCACGAAAAAGCCAGGCACTTTATCCCCCTGCGGGGAGATGTGCTGCTGTAACTGCTGTAAGTATTCCAAAGGGTCGTAGAGGCCATCAATATGGTCAAGGCGCAGTCCGGTGACTTTACCTTCCGAGATTAGGCGGAAAATATAAGAGTGGGTCGCCTCGAACACCTGCGGGTCTTCAACCCTGATGCCCACCAAATCGCCGATGTCGAAGAACCGTCGATGACCTGTTGCTTTCCCGCTTGCTCCCCCGAAGCTGAGCCAATTTGTATCAAAGAAGCTGGCAAACGGTGAGTCCTTGCCGTGTTCCAGCACGTCCCGCCACCAGGGGTTTTCCGTGCTGGCGGCCATGTGGTTAGGGACGATATCGAGGAGCAGCCCCATGTCCTGCTGCCGGAGTGCCTCTACCATGGCATTGAAGTCATGCTCGGTGCCAAGTTCGGGATTGAGGCGCGTCGGGTCGGCAACATCGTAACCGTGAGAGCTGTCCTTCCGCGCTTGTAATATTGGGGAGGCATAGATGTCCGAAATACCCAGGCGGTTGAGATAAGATACCAGTACATTGGCGTCCTGAAAGCGAAAGTCCTTGTTGAATTGAAGCCTGTAGGTAGCGATGGGTATGCGCAATCGGCTGGACATCTAGCTGACCCTTATTTTTAATTGCTCTCCCAGAGAGCTGAATTCTTTAACCCACTCCGCTGCCTGCTGGTCATTCCGTTCGGCTCTTTGTTCAAACTCCGGGTAGCTGGTCTGCAACATGCCCCAGTAGAGGTTCTGCACCTTCCACAAGTCCACATCGAAGGGCATGGTCTGCGCCAGCTCGATGCAATCTATCATGTTTTTAAGAATGCCGGTATCCTCAGGGGTATCAACCAGAGATGTCATCATTCTTTCCAGGTTCTCCTGTAAGTCGTAACTGATACCATCGGCATCAAGGTCAACCTGCCACGACCCGGCAGTATCAATGAGGGTTCGAATACCTTCTGTGTCAAGGGTGTCACCGCTGACGGCGCGGTGCAGGTCGATATTCAGAATCATCTCGGCGGCGGCATGGAAGGCCTTGGGAACCGGCCCCCCGAGTTCGGACAGGAAGCGCATGGGCGGATAGTGGGAATCATACAACTGCCGGTAGGCCGTCTCAATCTCCGACATGGTAGACTCAAGGATATAGCCCAGCACCTTGCGCTGCTCGTCACGGAAAAGGGATTTCAACGAGTAAGAAGAACTGCCGAAGTGCTTGTCCAGCAGGCGGATTACCTCCGTGAAGTCGGCGGCGGCGCAGGTCTGCGTTGTTTCCGCCACCATTTCCTGATATGATTCTTCTTCCTGGTACTCCCGCACACCGGCATTGATAACGTGGTCTCCCAGATGAAAAACGCCGAAGCTGAGAAGCGTCGACTCCCCGGTTATCTCCGAGGTTACTTTACAGCGGCCTACGGCTAATCTGGTCTTACCGCAGTCCGTTGTCTGGTAGTCCTCGTTGTTTATAAAATAGCAGTTAATCCTGGATTCATCGCTATACTCCTCAAAAAGGGAGCTAACGGCATAATGAGCGACAACCCTGGTCAGGTCTACCATGGCCGGCTTGACGCAGTTCTCATATATACGGCGACCATCGCCCTGAGCTGGGATATTGCTCTTCGCCTTCTCCAGGAGTCCCAGGAAACGCTGTTCCGTGTCATCGCCGAACAGTTCCTGCGCCAGTTGCACCACCCGCCCGGCATATTGAATGACCTGCACCGTCTCGATGCCGGACAGGTCGTCGAAGAACCAGCCACAGCTGGTATACATGAGCATGGCGTGGCGCTGAAGCTCAAGGAGTTTGAGAGTCGTAATCCTCTCAGTTTCGTTTAATTCACGGGTGGCATGCTGGCTCAGAAACTGCGCCACATTATCCGGAGAGCGGTCGAGGACGATATTAATATAATCGTCCCTAGCTGCCCAGGGGTCTTTCAAAAACTGGCGGGACTTTGCCTCATACTGACCGGCCGTACTGTCGCGCAGCCAGTCCAGGGATTCCCGCAGCGGCGTCCTCCATGCCTGGTTCCACTTGGGGTGAGCCCCGCTGTTGTCACCGCAGTCGCTCCACCACCGGTCAACGCCGTGCCTGCAACTCCATGATGTCTTTTCGTTAATCTCCACTTCATGGGTGGGCGGGTACTTCTCCAGATATTCGCCGTAATTGGTGATTTTAGCCAGGTTGTTGGTCTCGATATGATGCAAAGCAAAGGCAAGAGCCATATCCCCGAAGCGGTGGTGATGCCCGTAGGTCTCGCCGTCGGTGGCGATGTGGATGAGCTGGGGGTGGTTTCTCTTTTCGGAGAAGGCGTCAATCAACTTTTTAGCGAAGTTGTCGCCGCTGTTGAGCATATCTTCAAAGGCAACGGCACGGGATATCGGGCCGTCGTAGAAGAACAGGTTCAACTGGCGGCTTGAGGGAAGATTAATCACATAGGCCCGTGTCGGGTCAATGCTGGCATCGCCGACTTCCTTCCATTTCTCCGTGGTTAACTTACGCACACGCTTCGCCTGATGCGGAGCAAGGATAGTAAACTTGATACCCAGCTCCGCCAGGATATCCAGCGTCTCCAAGTCCACGGCTGTCTCAGGGAGCCACATTCCTTCCGGCTGGCGCCCGAAGCGGTGCTCGAAATCCCTTATCCCCCACAGTACTTGGCTGTATCTGTCCCGGTGGTTAGCCAGCGGCATTATCATATGATTGTATGCCTGTGCCAGCGCCGAGCCGTGCCCCGAGAAGTTCTGCCGGCTTTGGCGGTCAGCATCAATAATCGCTTGATAGACACTGGGGTCATATTTCTCCATCCAGGCAAGGAGAGTGGGGCCGAAGTTAAAGCTCATTTTGGCGTAGTTGCTGACTATCTGGGTGATAAAGCCATCACCATCCAGTATGCGCGAGGTGCTGTTGGTGTCATAGCATTCGGCGGTTATTCTCTCGTTCCAGTCGTGGTAAGGGTACGCCGAGTCCTGTAACTCAACGTATTCCAGCCAGGCGTTTTCGCGCGGCGGCTGGTAAAAATGCCCGTGGATGCAGATGTAGCGCTCCATCTAGTTCTCCTTCTCTAATAGGACAAATGACTTTGGTTCCAGAGTCAGGTTGATTTCACCTTTAGAGACAAATTTTTCGGGAATGGCACCTCCATCACCCAGCCATCGTGCCTCTATTGAGTCCAGTATTTTATGCCACTGTCCCGGCGGAACGGGTTGACGTACCTCAACCTCATTATCATTTAGATTATATATAATAACAACTTCGCTGTCTCCACTCCAGCGACGGACGCAGAGTGTCTTATCGTTCTCGTCTCCCAGCGCTTCCATATTATCCTTGCTAAGGCAGGCAAGAGCCGCATTTTCCTTACGGAGGTGGATAAGCTCACGGTAGAAATCACACAGGATTTTGTGCTGTCCTTCATTACGCAGTTCGTGATTCAGCTTGGCGAGTAAAAAGGTGGCTTCGTCCTGCGGGTCGGGGATTTCACCCTGCCAGTCGAAAGCGGTGAATTCATCCCGGCGCCCTTTCCTCACCGCCCCGATAAGAGCCTCATCGGAATGGCTGACAAAATACGTGAATGGTGCCGTTTCTCCGTATTCCTCCCCCATAAATACAAGGGGCAGGAACGGCGAAAGCAGGACAATACCGGCAGCCAGTTTCAGGGATTCAAAGGAGACAATCCGGCTCAAGCGCTCGCCTCCGGCGCGGTTGCCTACCTGGTCGTGGTTCTGGGAAAAGACC
>Ga0307443_1001303_pt1 | contig 14835 bp, 22 predicted proteins | sample SalMarSW160220MG_FD_202148 | JGI IMG/M metagenome (GOLD analysis project Ga0307443, IMG submission 202148) | Salt marsh sediment microbial communities from the Plum Island Ecosystem LTER, Massachusetts, United States - SW1601-220 | ecosystem: Environmental > Aquatic > Marine > Intertidal zone >... | reverse complement strand
GTGACCCAGAGCAACCTGACAGTCAATTTCATCATGGTAGCACGCCAGCCTTTGTTGTTGAAAATCTTGTGGATTTGTATAAGCCAGAGAAAGTTTTGGATTCTATGGCTGGCGTAGGCACCACAAAGTATGTCTGCGACAAGGAGCCAGAAATCGTTAAGAAGGTTGATCAGTTTGATGTTTACGCTTGGGAGAAGGGAGACGTAAAGCAGGGAGACGCAGAGAACCCGCCAACAACAGAAAAATACGATCTAATCTTCAATCATATACCATATTTGAATATGGTGAAGTATGGTGACGAATCAGAGGATATATCCAACTTCAAGCTGAATAGTTTCTTGGACAAAATGAAACGTATTTTCACCAAAAACCATGAATTGCTTGAGGATGAAGGAAAATACAGCATTCTTGTCGGCGATTGGCGACATGGCGGAAAAATAATCCCACTCACAGCATACATAACGGTTCTTGGGCTTGAATGCGGTTTTGTGCTCTGGGATGAAGCCATAAAGCTATCGGCAGAACAAAAGGGAAAGCAACTGCAAGAGTACCGAGCAGAAAAGCATGGATATATGCCACAGAATTACGATACGGTATTAATATTCAAGAAGGCGTAAAGCATGGATAAAACAGTGTGGAAAAAACAAAACAACAATATTACTGTGAGGATTGTAGCCTCAGATAACTGGCTTAATGGCGAACCAATAAACCCAAAAATTCCTAAATGGTTAGTTCACATAGCATTCTGCCCCACCGACAAACAGTTACCATTATTAGAACATTTTTTTGATGCCCATTCTCTCGCAATCATTCGGCAAGCGTTCCATATAAAAGAAGAACATAACCGCCCAAACTTGAAAAACCCAGAAAACCGTTCAATAGAAAACAGAATCGGGCAAGCCCAACTCTAATTTATTTTTGGTTAAGTTTAATTTTTTAGGTAAAAGCCATTAAATATCAAACACAGATAGATAATGGGCACCATGCGAGTGCCATACCTAAGGAGAGAGCGGGCTGCAATCGTTGGAAAGTTCACGCCAACAGGCAAACCGAAAAAGGTGCGCGGGATATTTTACGGAGATTTAACACCGTTAACCCCAAGAGTGCCATTTTTTAGAAGAGAAAAAGCAGCAATAATCAAAATTCGCCGCCAAGGAGTCTCAATCAACCAACTAACAAAAGCTTTTGGCAGATCAACCAGTTGTATCCATAGGATTGTCAAGAACGCTGAACGCTATGGACTTGAACATTTCGACAAAAGAAAACTCCCTCCATTGCTGCGGCGTAGAAGCGCAAGTTTCAGGTGGCAAACATTGATGAATCTGATGCCCAAGTGGATCGCATGGATAACTGAAAGCGTGGAAAAGCCGCCCTAACCGATTGATTCTCTTTTTTTGTGATTCCTCTCGTCTTTTGACGTAAATATAAAAATAAAAAGAAAAAGAAATTAGAGTACAAACAAACAAAAACAATCAAATGAAACAAACAAAAATAAGGTCTTTGAGTGTGGTTGCTCGTTGGAGTTTTCTTTTGTATGACTGTCGTACAGGTTAAAGGAAAACATTAAATATCAGTTCTGATATAGGTTAGGTTGGAGAGAAAAGGCGTGAACAACATAGAAGAGTTGATAAAGTGGCGCCGAGAGGAGCGCCAGTTAAGTTGGGAGCAAGTGGCAACCGTGCTGTATGCGCACTGTGAGGTGTTCCAGCAACATGGCTAGTCCTTGCAGGGGATGCCCAGCAAAAACAAATATGATTTGCGAGACCATGCAGAAGCTAGGTCACTGCAAAGCCATAGGAGAAATGAAAAATGGTTGAGTTTCTCAAGTTTGTTAAGCGGGAACACGATGGCGTAATGTTTCACACAATGGTTAGCACGCGGATTGAGCTTCTAGAAGAAGACTGGAAAGAAGTCGAATCTGCATTAGCTAAGCTGGGAATCACTTTCAGGAGTCCAAGCAGGTGAGTGAAGCGGAGCTGTACCGCCGAGCGGTGGGAAAAGAAACGGTGTTCGACTTCAGATTCAAGCTTATTCGGCAGATGATAGATGATTCTGTGTTGCTGAGGCAGAAAGTGAAAAGGTATTTAGAGGATTAAAATGAGAAAGGATTTAATTGCCTTGGCTGCAATTATGCTGGGGCTGACCGTCCTTGACATTGTTGTCGTCGAAACCGTATACAGACCCGTGTCTGATTGGGTGAACATCTGGAAGTACCATTACATTTACTGGGCATTGATTGCGACTTTGCCACTAATAGGAGCCTATTACACGAAGAGTCTCACACCTCTATTAGCCTATGTTCTGTTTTTCTTCGGAATCGAGGATACACTCTTTTATGGGTTTCAAGGCTATCTTCCAGAAGTCTACTGGGGCGTGTCTGTTGCAGGGGTTTGGCAGCCAACATTGAATGTGGTTTTGGCGTTGAATGTGGCGGGTTTGGTGATCTGCACGACATTATGGTTCATGTATAGAATATTGGTTGATTGGATTGTTAGGAGATGAAAAAATGGAAGAAGATAATGAAGTATTAAAGCAAATTACAGACTTAAAGACACTCATCTACAAATACATTCGTCTTAGTGAAGAAACGGGGTTACCACTAGATGTTGATGAAGCCGTCATGAAACTTGAAGAATTCATTATCATTTTAAATGATCTAAAAAATGTTATGACACAACAAAAGTAACGGTTAGGAGGTGAAAGCTTGAACAAGAAAATTTTGATTACCACAGTTTGTGTGGCAGCTCTTTTATCTGTTGGGTTACTCTATGCGTTTCAACCTGAGACCCAAAATGTTTTCGGGAACCCAGTGATTGGCAAGTACCAAAACACAGGCAACTATGATGAAATTCTCAGTTTACTCAATAACGGTAAAGCCTCTTTGGTGGGGCCTGTATTCGATCGATATGATGGAACATGGAAGCAAAATGGAACCCAAATCGACTTTGAGTGGGAAAACAAATACAATGGTGAGCATAAAACACTTGTATTTCATATTATACCTGAAGGTTTGATGTGCCCACACACTTCGTCACGATGGGTTAAAATGGATGCTGAACCGCTTCCATCATAGAAGGTTTAGACCGTAGGATCAAAGCTTAATCTGAATGCGTCAATGTCGAGTCCGCTTGCCTTCAAGTCTTTTGCTTCCCCATGGTTGAGCGCCCCCGCATACTTCATAAGCAATCCCCACAGGTTAGGCACACCCAACGTTCTCGTATTGTACAAGTCGCTTGTAAGCTCAACCGATGTGCTGTAGCCATCAAGGTTTAATCTGTGGCTTATCTTTAGCACTCTCATGTCAAGGTCAAACCTGAAGCTTCCATTCGCTCGGCGTTCAGCGCGAACATGAAGAAGCTGCCCCGGCAGCAAATCCTCCTTTAATGGAAGTTTTACTGTGGCAGTTAGAAACCTGTTTTTTTCTGGGATCACATTAACTTGCGTTCTTCGCATAAGCTCATTTGTTGCTAGCCTAGCCGCTGTTCCGCTGTAGTCTCCGCCTGTTGTTGTTGAGTCTAGGGTGTCGTCGACTGCAGTGTCGAGTCTAAGAAAGACTGCCCTATCCTTTTTAACCGAGTCTATTTCGCTGCTGTCGTATGCTTCTCTTATGATTTTGCCTGCGAAATGGAGATCGTCGACGTAAACGTTTACTGTGTTGAGTAGGCACAGTCCAAACAGGACACCGTTTACTTCGCCCCAGTCTACTGTGTCATCGTAGCCTGCGGGCATCCGCCATTCTAGATGCGAGTCTATGGCGTTTGCGAGTTGGTGAGTGTCTGATATTGCCGCGTAGTCTCCTATGGGAACGCTGAAGTGAATCCATTTTTCTTGTTCCGGGTGAACAACCCATCTCCAAAGCACATAACTTGCATCGTCGGTTGCGTCGCCAAGAGTCTTCAAGTTCGTGAATAGCATGGTGTAGCAGAGGTTAAAGTAGGTGAATGGACTAACGTCATCACACCATACATAGAAGTTGAGTGTCGGAGGGTTTCTTGGTGAACCGATTTTGCTTATGTCCCAGCCAGCATCATGCGTTGACGGAAAGTATGCTAGAGCCTCTGTGGTTCCTCCGTCATTGTCTGGGCTAAGATGAAGAGCGTGGCTGCCGACTATGTACTGGTTAACGCTGTATTCGCATACATCAAGTCCATAATTTCCGAATCCGGCACCCCCATCTTCTGTCCAGATGTCAGTTGCGGGTTTGCGAAAGGCGGATGCAAGAACTACTCTGTTGGCGTAATCCATCGGGTTCATGTAGAAGTTGTATTCAAGAATTTCTTTGTTTTGGGTGATTGTTGCTGACGTTTGGCTTCCCCGGTAGTATCGGGGCCATCCTCCTGCTGAATGGTTGGCGTCCATTTCTTTCAGGTATAGTTTGCCGTCCGGGTCAACGAAATAGTGGATGCCCGGTTCGGCTGGAGATTGGGTTTGCGCCCATGCATTTACTATGTCAAGAAGCCTGCTCAACATTTCAAAGTTGGTGTTGTATAGTGCAGGAAGGCTTGTTATTTTGCAGCCGCTGTGGGCGTCTTCGACGTAAGTGTCTGTGCTGGTTATGCTCCAGTTTGTGGCGTTTCCGCCTAGGGCTTTCTCGACGTAGTTGTCGGTTAAGTGCTGTATGATTTCTCGGACTGTGTCTTTTGTTGGGTTTGCTGATTCAACGCCGTAGCTTGTGTTGCATAATGTTCTCATGTAAGCTTCGCCTTTTCCCCACGCTTCTGCGGTGAGCAGTTCTCCTTTATTCAAGGTCTGCTGGGGCTTCAGGGGAAGAACGGTTCCGCCGAAAACTTTCACGTATTTGTTTTTGGTGTTCTGGATTTCAAGCGAGACTTCGCGGAAGGGACGGAAAATGTCGTGGTAGCTTCTGCTTTTTGGGTCTAAGCAAGTTATCGACATTCTGCTGATGTTGCATTCTGGTCGTGTGCAAACGATTTGTGTTGCCTTGTCGTTAGTGAATGTTTCTGAACCTACAGTTAATCTGTAGTCTGGATGTAATTTCATCTTGGTGCCTCAAGAAATGTTGATACTGGCTCCATTATGGTGGGAGTCGCCAGCATGAAGCTCATGAAGGCGAATGGCAATGTTACAGGCGTTGACGCCATCAGAGCCGTATATGCGAGGTGCAAAGTTTTTACTGCAATTATGGTTCTCTGGATTAGAAGCAACGCTGACTCAATATCTTCTGGCAATCCCATTTGATGCGTTAGAATGAGGGTTCGCAGCACAACCTGTTCAAGCTGGTTGAAGCCGTCGATAACGGCGGATGTGTCAACTCGTATTGTGTATGTGATTGTCTCTATGTTTCCTTCTGCACCAAAACGGGTTTGTGCCATTAAATTGCCTCCGCAATTTTCTGTTGAATCAAAGACCTTATATACGGTTCGGTCATCAACCATGCTGGCTTCATGTAGGGATACTTCATTTCTACCCAGTGAGCGTAATTGCAGATTTTGCCTGTTTTAGGGTTAATGAAGTATCCGCCTGCCCTAACATGAACTTCCAACCAGCCTGTGCCTCCCCGCTCCTTTCTTATCGACTTTCGCAGTGTGCCAGTGTCAACCAGCACAAAACATTTTGCTATTGTAACCATGAAGTCTGCGCCTTCGTTGATTGCCTCGAGACTAGCTTCGGGTATTTCGGCTTTTATTTTTGCTATAGCCTGTTTGACGGTGCCTTTTCTGAAGTCAAGCGTCAGGTCTATTACGTTATCCCCAGCCATCCTTCAACTCCATCCCACACGTCATCTAGCTGGTCGCTGTTGTTGACCTGCGACAGCACTAAATCGTAGATGCAAACTGCTTGGCTGGCAACATCCTGCGCTGGCGTAAAAGATTTTACTTGAACCTTGCAGCAGATTGCATCGCTTGTGAACCAGCTCCACTCATCGTTCCTGTAAATGTCTAGGATATGCTGTCCCACTGGGGTCCCCCAGCTTTCTCCGTGGAGAACGTCGCCTCTTAACATTATTTCTGCGTCGTCGAATCCGAGGTCTTGGGTGACGTCGCCGCCTCGTCCCAGAGGATGCAGTTTAACGAGGCTTTTGGTGAATCTTGGGAAGATTCCTCCGCTTTTTCCTTCCGCTGCAACGTGGGGGAAGGTGAATACTCCCTTGCAGACTTTTATGAAGTCGTAATAGCTGTAGTATGTGCCGTCTGCGTCTCCGAGGTCATGCTGGAAGTAAACCCGTATTTTATCTAAGGTTTTGGCGGGTGTGATTGTGGTTGCTGTGACCTTCCATGTTGTCGAGTGGGCGAGGTCGATGTCCTGTGTTCCTGCAGTGAACACTAAGACGATTCTGCATGCGGCTTCTGCGTCGGATACTTTGTGTCTGACGAGCAGTTTGGTGTAGACGTCAGTGTCAAGGTTTGTTGGCAGATCATACTCGTAATAGGCGCATTCTTCTGCTGCTCCTCCGCTGTCGCAGACTCCCTCAAGTTTGAGGACGTCCTCGGGGTCTAGGGTTGGCGTGGCGTCGCCTGCTGCCATGTTGCTGAGGGCTTCAGCGTATTTGCTGAGGACATACTCGTCTCCCGCCGCTGTTACATTAGCGAAGGCGAGGTGAGTGAAAGTGTCTGAGGCAGCGTCAAAGTCTGTTATGAGACGGCTTTCTCCCGCGTTTAATCCAGTCAAGTATTTGATGTAGTAGCCAATCCATGCGTCGTCTCCCTCGGTTCTAACCGTGTCTATGGTTGTGGTGACTAAGCCCAACGCGGTGGTTTCAGATTCGTAGTTCCAGTCCCAGAAATCAACAAAATCGTCTAGGAGCCCGTCACCATAAGATAATGTGGGGTTTGTCATGCTGTTGTGTTCCTCACATACTTTAGTTCGTAAGTTACTGAGTAGAGCATGGTTGCGCCGATGAGCACGGACGATTCAGATATGCGATTGAAGCTCCTGTAGCTTCCGAAGGGATAGGTTTCGCCGATTCTTCTGATTTCGGTTTCTGCCTGCCAGATTAGCAGTTCAGCGTTTATGTGATGTTTGTCGATTGCAACTAATTGTATAGGCACTGATTCTTTGTAACCGTAGACTCCAAGGTCATGGTCAATCAAGGGGTTAGATACTGGTTTGTGGTAAATGAATAGCAAGTCTTTGTTTAGGTCTCCAAAGAAGATGGTTTCCAGCGGGTTTTGGCTTCCAGTGAATTGGTGATGAAGTGAAGCGTTGTCGCCGTTCAAGTCTAGGATGTTGCCTGCTGTGATTTTGGCAATCACCCAATCTTTCGTGTTTTTTCTTGCGTCGTTAGCGACCATGGCGCGGGTCTCCATTATTTTTTGCCTTGTAAAATAGTGGAACAAACTTGTGTTTGCTAGTGACTAGAGTATTCCACATATAATTGCATTCACAGAAGGAGTACTCTAGAATGTGATATTCGCCTTTGCTGTCTCGGTTACTGACTCTCATTAGCTTAGGCACATAATCGTACAGTTTGTTTAGAATGTCAGTGCGCCACATGGACGTGCCGTAACCGTAATGTCCCAGTGATGGCTCATAGTCGATGGCGCAGCAGTCTGCTTCTTTGCTGCTTAAAAGAGTTAGGGCTTCATCAACGTATTCTTGTGGAAGAATAGTGAATGCATCCAAATTCAACGTTAACGGTGATGTGACATGGTGGTACCCGATTTTTCGGGCTTCATAAAATGTGACGTCTACTGCGGCGATATATTGGCTGCAGAGGCTTTCAAGTTCTTTTCCCCCTCCACTGTCTATGATTGTCCATTCTGTCTTTTCGAGCAGCCATTTCATGCGATTGTACCAGTCCAGTAGACTCTTCGTTTCCTTGATTGGCGTTACTATGGTCAAGTTTTCAAGCAAGCAAACTCACCTCATCAAGAAAGAAGTGCGACTGCACTAGATATACGACTTCGATTTTGACGTTTTTGATTATTTTGGTTCCATCAAGACTGCTTGTTTCGTTGTACTGCGTCCAATCCTGTGTTTCGCCATCCTCAAGATATAGTGAACGGTTAATCACTGTTGTCGTGTCATCAGTGTACGTTACTGTGACACGCCACTCCATAGTGTAAGCAGCACACCATTCATTTTTTAGGTGCAAAAAGTAGGTGAGGCTTCCAAAATTGACGGGTTCATGCAATCGAATTAACTTCACGGTATAATGAGTTGTTAGGGTTGCCAGAATGTTGGGTGTCACAGCCATAACACGGTACAAGCTCAGGGACTTTAGCATTTCAGCGGCGGAGGCAGGGTCTGAAAGTGTCTGATCTACTGCTTCGTTATCGTCTAGATCGCACGATTTTACTCCAGCATAAACTGTTATGGTTTCGATGCTTGGGGTGCCTGTCTGATTCCAGCTTGTAAAGTTATCCTCAAAGCCTCCATTATCTAGTTTCTCTTGAGCCAATGCAGTGTACAGTTTGATTTTGTCTCCGGGTACTACATGCGTGTCAGTGAAGGCGATTGCTTCGATGTAATGCATGGGACCCGCAGGCGTTTCTACTCTGACTTCTCTTTCGTTGATGATTATCATGTCAATGTTTGATTCTGTGAAGCCTTGGGCGTGTATTCCTGTTGTGGCATGTGCGGCTCCGAGGCTTAATGCTTGACGTGTAACCTGAATTGAGCCTCCTTTTCGGGTGTATTTTGCTTTCAGTCTTTCCCAGAAGCCGCTTGCTTTCATCCAACCGAAACTTCCATGCTGTTTTCTCTTCTGTAAAGCAACCGTGCAGACTCTTTAACGTTCTTCATGATTTGGCTGTTTCCGAGCATGGCAGGTGCGCTGATGGCTACGCCTCCAAGTGTCATGCTGCCTTCATCGTCTTCGTAGAATTCTTTGTAGATTGTTTTTGTGACCATGACAACCGCTCCTTGCTGTGGGCTTGATAGTCCCACGGTTTTTGAGCCTGCCACACCAACCATGTTAGGCAAATCTATGGTTCCGAAAAGGTTCAGAAGGTTGATTGCCTCATCTATGATGTTCTCCATTGTGGCGTCGTCGAAGGCAGTATCCAAATTTAGTAAGCCAATCATTATGGCTGCGGTTAAGCTACCCACTTAGTTCACCTTTCTTCCGTACGCGTACAATGCAACGTCATCATCTGTTGAGGCTCCCGTCACCGTAACCACATTCAATGCTGCGTGGGTGCATGTGATTTCTGCGCCGTCACTTAAGCCTATGAGCGCCGCGAACTTGAGGTTTTCCTGCGTGCTAAAATGCGGAAGAGTGACAGTGTCATTCAAGCTGACTTGAACCGTGTAAACTGCCATTGAATAGTAGAGTCCCTTTTTCTGGTACTTCAACGTTGGGTTTCTTGCTGCCAACCTATTAGTCTCCTAATATGAAATAATGCTGATTTGGTTAAAAGGTTAACCCTAAGCAAAGTTAATATTTATCGAAAACAGAATATAAGCGTTCACGAAGACTCCTAGTATGTCTGTGGAAGGCAGCGAAAACATCACAAAGTAACTGCCCTGAACAGAAGGAACGGTGAGATGGCTATCTGTGGAGGGTGATGCCTTCACGGGGTAGGTTCCTCTCTTTGGAGAGGCGTGAACCTACTTACACTATCAAAAAGAGTGTGTGCGGGTAGAGAATAAAAGATTAACCCTCTACATTTTGTTTAGTATCTTCATGAACCTGTCAACCACTGGCTTCTCATCATGCAACTGCCTACCGTAGCTGTGGCACAACGCACCGAACCTTGTTCTATATTTTGGTTCTGTAGCAAGCTTCAGCACCTTCATGTACAAGTCCTCATGACTATCCCAGCTAATGAAGGGACAATTCAATCCAGTCTTTTTGCGTATCCACTCCCGACAACGCGAGTCAACTCGAGTCACCACGGGCACGCTGAAGATACACGCTTCCACACTTATGGCTCCGTAGCCAACAGGGAAAGGCGGGTCTTGATCGAACAGCAAATCGGATTGTCCAAGAAGCTGAAGGGTTGTTGTCCATGATTGTCTTCGAATCGTCTGGTATGTTAGCTGCGGCACCGCCTGCATTGCCTGCGTGACTACATGATGGAAGGTTCTGCTTCCCTTTTTTGCTTCGCTTGTGGGCGCATGAGTGAATATAACCCGCTTTTTTGGTGTGCCAAAATTTTGCATGGCTTCCCTGTCTTCGGTGCCAGATGAGTACTTGAGCAAGGCTTCGTCGAAGCTTCTGACTACGGGAAGGAACTCTGCGTTTTCTGCCATGCTATCTTCTTCTGGATGCTCAGGATTCGGCAGGAACATTCCTGATCCGCCAAGCACAATCTGGTAATCCTTCATTAGCTTGTCTGCTTCTTCGATGAGCTGCTTTCTTCCCCACCGCCACTCACTTCCCATGCACAGAAACACCTTCTTTTTGTCTTTCAGCTCTTTCGGGTTTAAGTCAAAGGCGTCATAGAATGGCTTGAACACTCCATTAAACACGAGCACGTCTGCTTTCTGCACCATCCGTTTGCATTGTGGCACGTTATAGTCGCCCATGTTGGCGATTGCTGGGTAGTTGATGAAGCTTTTTTGTGCCCTTAGGTTGACGGCGTGGTGGCTTGTCTGCTTGTTGATGGCGTGTGCGAGGGTGTAGCCTGTGCCGCCTGTGTCTCTGACTTCAAGAATCAATATCTTCAGGTTGCGCACTCTCTGTTTTGGTGGGTTTCTTTTTGTTTTCAGATTCCAGAACCTTAACGGCTTCTTTTTGTTTAGCCAACTCAGCAGTCAGTTTCGATATTCGTTTGTCGTACTCCTTGATTTCCTTCGTTAAATCCATGTTTTCGGCGGTCAATTTGCGGTTGTCAGCTTGCTCAGATTCTAGCTTCTTTGACAGGTCAGGCATGGCAGTGACTCTTATCTGCTTGCGTTTCAGCAACGCGACTTTGAGGATTGCAGGGTCTCCATCCATCATGGGCGCAAACAGTGGGTCATAGGCGGTGGTGCGGGCTAGGCTGTTGACTACGAAGAGTCTCAGGGCTTCTGGGATTTCGTTTTGGTTCATGAATTCTCGGATTTTATTCACGATTTTTCATCTCCTATTTTTTTTGTGTACAGTTTTCCATACATTTTATCTGGAAGATATGGCGCCGCGAACATCATGCAGTCTCGGCAACTAGGCACATATTCTCGGTGCTTGACGGTGTGCCAGTGCCGTATGAACTTGTATGTGCCGCAGTTCCATGCTTTCTCGATTGTGTCGGTGTTCAAGTTGCCGAGATTGAATTTTTGGTTCCAGTCATGGTTGCAGAGTGCTACTTTGCCGTCAAAATATACTGCCATCTCGTTAAAGGGTTTTCGGCACGGCATACCCTCGCTATTCTGAAGCTTCATGTTCTCCACGTCACCGATTGACTCGATGCTGTGACGCCTGTAGATTCTGACCCTGTCCGCATGATCAAGCCAATGGTTGACAAAAGCCTGTAAATCCCCGTTTAAGTTGCAGTCCACGATCGACACTTGCGTGGTTAATCCCGCCTCGTTTGCGTCCCACATGAAGTCTGTTGCCTGTTTGTCACTGTCAGGTAATATGTGTTTGTGGAGGGAAAGAGAAAAAAACGTGCAGTTTTCGAGGATGCCCCTTCTGACTCGCTTTCGCTGAAGAAAGTCACCGTTGCTTGCCATCTGAACCTGTTCAAACCTTTTAGTCTCCTTCATTAAAGCATAAAAGTTAGGATGCAACGTGGATTCGCCCCTGAAGAAGGGAACAATCACGGTTTTGTCGGGTAGCTGACGCACAATCTTTCTGAATAGGCTGCACTTCATGTAACCCGTTTCCATTTTGACCTTGCTTCTGGGGCACTCTGGACATTCCCTGTTGCATTCGTTTGTCAACTCGATTGTGATGCGCTTAGGAAATTCATTTTTGTTTCTCCTTTTTGGTGAAACTTTTTCGTTCATAATCATATCGCCTTTTTGAGTTCCTCTACCACGATCTTTTGCTGTTCCTCGGTTATGGAATGGCTCATGGGCAAAGCCAACAGTCTCTGAGCTAATAACGCAGAATTTGGCTGAAATGGATTCTCGTCTTTCATACTGCTAGGAAGATAGTAGGCTCCCCTTTGAGTTTCAATTCTCCTATGTTTTAACCTCTCAATTACGGCATCCCTGTTTCCTTTCTTCAGGTAAACCGCGTAAGTCTGAAAAGTGTGATTGGTGTCTGATGTCCACACGGGAAAATTTACTCCATCAACAAAAGTCAGCAATTCGCCATAGATTCTTGCCATGTCTCTGCGCCGTTCAATGATTGCAGGCAACTTCTTGAGTTGCTCGATTCCGATGGCGGCTCTGATGTCGTCATATTTGGCGTTTGTGTAACCAAAAGTTTTGAGGCTTCTGATAGTATCAGCCACTTTTTTGTTATCTGTCACTATCATGCCGCCTTCGCCTGTGGTTATTAGTTTGCGGGGATGAAAACTGAACACTCTCGGAAAATTATATTGTTTACCCGTTCCAAGACTACAAGCAGCATCTTCAATCATTTTGTTTTCGTCTACCCAACCAACATCAAGCGTTAACGGATTGCCGCCCCATGAAACAGGTATTCCAAAGTAGCCGCCCATAACGATTTTGTTGGTGTTTACATTATATGTTTCTAGGTCTACATCCACAAACACAGGTTCACATCCGCTATTGAGGATTGCCCTGACGGTTGCGGGGTGACCGAAAGCAGGAACCGCCACCCTTCCCCTAATTTCTAAGGCTCTAAGGCACAACTCCAAGCCGACAGTCGCGTTTGTGACTGCCACTGCATAGTCGCAGCCGACAAAGTCACAGATTGCTCTCTCGAACTCTCTGGTTTTTGTTCCTTCAGCAAGCCAGCCACTTTCAAGAACTTGATTGACGGCTTCAGCTTCTTCGACGCCCATAACAGGCTCAGTAAGACGAATCATCTGAATTTCCCCAAGAAAGCCACGATCGCCATAGAGTCGTTGTCTTTCAAAATTTCTGCAAGTGTTTCTGGGTGGCAAACAAAAAAGGAACGGGTTGCTTCTGGTGTAGCAAATACGTTGAATGTGCCTAATGTGAGTTTTGTTTTATTGTGCATAAAATGGGTCATTCGCTTTGTTAACTCATACTCAATTTGTTGTACCATCATTTGTTTAGCGGTTTCTCTGATACCTTTCTCCTCTTCAAACATGATTGCTGATGTCATGAAAATAACTGAAGCTATAATCTTTACTGTTCCGTCTTTGTTTTTTGTTTCTGTAAATTTCACATCATTTAAGGTTATCATTTCATCAACCTCTCTCACAAATATTTCTGTTCTGAATTAAGCAAATCTGAAATCGCAAAACGTATTGCCTCTGCCCTCGATGGATAGTAGCCTTTGCGGACAAGCATATCAAGCGCCCTAATCTGTTCGGGAGATAGCCATAAGGTAATCATTTTCATCAAGTCTATATACCTCTCTCACTTATGTTCTGGCTTAACTACTATTTAAATCTGATTTATACTCTGGACGTTCAGAGTTACTCCATTTTGGAGGTTCATATTTTGTGTAGAATAGCCCCTGAGCCTCTTCATGACATTTCAGCCACTCTTTAATCGTCCATAGGTTCAGCAACTGCATAATATCCGCTTCTGTATGGGGATTACATTCTGGAAAGTACTGTTTAAGCTCCTTGTTCCAGATGACCCAGTAGCTGAATCTGCCGTTAAGCTTTTTTCTGTCTAAAACAAAGTCTGGAAGAATGTTTTTATACAGTTTCTTGATTAAACTCTTTTCTTGACTGTAATCATAATAGGGTAACGTGTGTTGAATCGACAGGTTGTTGGGGTGAAACGGCACAACAAGATTGACTCCGCACATATTATATATTTGCTGATAGGCAGGCAGGCACCACTCGAACAGGCTGCTCCAGTGCTCCACATAACTTTTGTGTGGCTTGTACCAGTAACCGCCGAAATGCTCGTCTCCGCCCTCGCCAATGTAAACATTCTTGACACCAGCCTCTGATTGCTTTATTGCTAGAAACCACGGCCACAGGTTCCAGCGTGGACGATCCAGCCGCTTCAGCAGCTCAGGGTAAACAGACAGCAGGTTTTCGATTTGGATTTCCTTATGTTCTGTGTCGTAATGTTCTGAGACTCTTCGTGCTTCAGTGAATTCTGTTTCCATGCTGGGGAAGCCGACAGTGTAGGTTCTGATTTTGCCTTTGAACTTTTCTCTGAGGTGATGCAGTATGATTGTAGAGTCGATTCCGCCGCTTATGTTGACTGCGGGTTCTGGTAGGACGGGTATGCAGTCGCGGATAACATCAACAAGAGTCACAAAGAATCACCTAATCAATTTCACAAACGCATTAAACATTTCAGTCGCGTTCTTGAAATGAATTTTTTCACCGTTAACAATTCCCTCATACTTTTTATATGGGTGCTGACGTAATAACTGCCTCAGTAGAACCTCGGGGTTCATCAACCCAGAAAAGCTGTCTAAATCAACAAATAATTTACCTGAGCATTTAGGTTGTGTGGGCAACATTGGTAAACTCAAGTCTACTCTCTCCGCTTCTATGGTTTCTCAGAACTGATATTTAACATTTTCCTGACCAACATTGCGGGGTTGCCAGCCCAAAACTCGCCCTTTTTGACGTGAGTGTGAGGCAGAAGTTGACTGAGTGCGCCTATGATTGCGCCGTCTTCAATCTTGCAGCCGTAATGGATGATAGAGTTTGCGCCGATTGCCACGTTGTCGCCGATTGTGACTGCTCCTGTTTTGCGTTCTCCCAACGTTGCGGTCAGTAGATGTGTGCTATGAGAATAGATGTGGGCGCCTGAAGCTATTGAACAATTATTACCGATACGAAGCCCCTCGCTTCCGTCCAATATGGTGAAGTGTCCAATCCAACAGTTTTCGCCGATGAACAGGATTTCGTCAGAAGTAGGAGGAGGATAAAT
>Ga0307443_1001302_pt1 | contig 14856 bp, 11 predicted proteins | sample SalMarSW160220MG_FD_202148 | JGI IMG/M metagenome (GOLD analysis project Ga0307443, IMG submission 202148) | Salt marsh sediment microbial communities from the Plum Island Ecosystem LTER, Massachusetts, United States - SW1601-220 | ecosystem: Environmental > Aquatic > Marine > Intertidal zone >... | reverse complement strand
TGAGTCACTTAGACCAACCTTAGTCCTGACGGACCCCATAAGCCACATCTGCGACCATGCCATATTCCTCCTCATTATATCATAAAAAAGGTAACTAATATATCTCATTTTTTGATTATAGACCCCAAGTGGGGAATTCTTTTGACCCCAGGTGGGGAATTAATCTGACCCTAACTGGGGAATTATCCTGACCCCAACTGGGGAATTCCTCTGAACCTCGACATCAATTTCTCAACACTATTCTAATCTTAATCTCTCAGCAGGTAAAGGTAATAGAATTGTTAAAACTCTGATAAAAAATGCTCTTTGTAAAATTATTGAGATAAGTCTCGGTGGTAGAGGAGGACTAACAAAATTTTTGGAAATAACAGAGCAAGGTTATAAAGTTATTAACATGCCAGAATTAAAATACACAAAAGGCACAGGTTTTGAACATTGGTTTTGGCAGAACAAAATTGCAGAGCATCTTAGAAAATCTAAAAACAATAAAGTTAAAATCGAAGCAAATATTAAAGATAAATTTATTGATATTCTCGTTGAGCAACTAAAAGATGACAAACAGATAAAGATAGCAATTGAAATATCTATAAACTCAGCGCCAGCACAAGAAAAACATAATATTATTAAAAATCTTGAGTCAGGAGCTGATTATGTCATTACAACATGCCAGAAAGACAAAATATCTGAGATAAATAAAATGATTGCTTCTTTAGAGACACAATATAGAGAGAAAACTTATTCTTGTTTGTTATCTCAATTACTAAGAGCTGACAATATTATGGAATTTTTCAAACTTTAAGATATTCAAGATAATGAAAAAGATTCTAATCAACATAAAAGAACTTTCAGAGTTAACTGGGATAAGTATTGGAACTCTTTACAATTGGGTTTCACAGAACAAAATTTGTCATGTTAAGTGTGGAAGATTAACAAAATTTTATTTAGAAGATATCAAAGAATGGATTAAAAAAAATACAATTGAAGTAAAGAAAGTATGGTATAAATAAATGCCTAAAAACCAGCATTATTATTGACTTTTCGCTAATTTTTCTATTGACAAAAAAGAAAAAAAATGCTATATTATAAGAAAAGAAGGTAAAGATGGGAGCATATAAAAGAAAAAATATCTGGTATATTGATTATTACTTTGATGGAAAAAGAATAAGGGAAAGAGTAGGCCCAAACAAGAAGCTTGCTGAAAGGATATTAGCAATAAGAACAGCTGAAATTACGCAAGCAAAATTTGACATTGAAACTTATAAATCAGTAACTACTTTCGATGAGCTTGCTAAAATATACATAAGATATGCAAAGATAAACAAAAAATCCTGGAGAAGGGATGTTACGAGTCTAGGCAATATCTTACCATTTTTCAAAGATATGAAAATAAAGCATATCACTCCTCTGGATATTGAAAACTACAAACAGAAAAGAAGTGAGGAAGTTAAACCAACTACTGTCAACAGAGAATTAGCCTGTATGAAGCATATGTTTAACTTGGCAATTAAATGGAAAAAGGCATCAGCAAATCCAGTAACTGAAGTCAAATTCTTCAAGGAAAACAATAAACGATTGAGGTTTCTCTCAGAAGAAGAAATACACAGACTTATGGAGTGTAGCTCTCCACAATTAAAGCCTATTGTTATTACAGCCATAACTACAGGAATGAGACTTAATGAGATACTTACACTACAATGGAAAGATATTGATTTTGATACTAATCTCATTATTTTAGATGAAACCAAAGGAGGTTCTTCACGTAAAATTCCTATCAGTGATGCTTTAAAGGAAGTTCTTTTTGAACTTAAAAATGAATCTGTAAATGAGTTTGTCTTTCAAAATAGTCTTGGAAAACCTTATAAAGATGTCAGGACCGCATTTAGAACAGCTTTAAACAAATCCGGTATAAAAGATGTAACATTCCACACTTTGCGGCATACTTTTGCCTCCCATCTTGTTATGTCAAATGTTAATCTAAAGACTGTTCAAGAACTGTTAGGACATAGAACAATTCAGATGACCATGAGATATGCTCATCTATCTGGAAAACACAAACAACAAGCAGTTAACATCTTGCAAAGAAGACTCAGGCTTAATGATAGTCACAAATTGGTCACAAATGGAAAAATTTTTAAATAATAAAAATACTAAGTTATTATATTATTATACTTGCGCCTGTAGCTCAACTGGATAGAGTAACGGACTACGAATCCGCAGGTTGCGCGTTCGAGTCGCGCCAGGCGCGCCAGTCTTTGAGAACAGAAGAGTGAATAGAGAGACGGAGTATCGGTGAAAAGGTAAGGATAAAGGATAAACTGTAAAAAAACGGCTTTGGCTGTAAAACACACGTTTTGTTGAGAAAAAATGAAACGAACTAAACGTTCAAATGAACTAAACAAAATTACTAAATTACCTAATCTGGGATGAGCTGTGATGAAAGTGGGAAGAGAAACAGACGAAAAATGGATGAAGGAAGCTTACGGGGAAGCACTGGAAGCTTTAGATGAGGGGGAGGTCCCTATTGGAGCTGTTGTAATTAGGGGTAATGTGGTTATTGGTAGGGGTCACAACAGGGTTGAGAGTCTGAATGACCCAACAGGACATGCGGAGATTATTGCAATTAGTGCCGCTTGTAATACGATAAAATCCTGGAGATTGAATGGATGTGCGATTTATGTTAGTGTTGAACCCTGTATGATGTGCGGTGGTGCTATCCTACATTCAAGGATAGAGAAGGTTGTATACGCTGTGAAGGAACCGAAATTCGGAAGTTTTGGCTCAGTGATTGATATTCTTGAAAAGAATAAGTTCAATCATACAGTGGAGGTCATAGAAACTGACATCCTGAAACAGGATATAGAGAATTTGCTCATTGAATTTTTTCGAAAAAAAAGAAACCAATCAGAAGCGAGAAAAGATTAGCCTTATGCAATATGCTATTAGCAATTATGCTATTTTTGCACTGCAAAAATCGGAGAGATGGCTGAGTGGACGAAAGCACGCGACTCGAAATCGCGCATCCTGAGAGATCGGGATCGGGGGTTCGACTCCCCCTCTCTCCGCTTTCTTATTTTTTCTTGACTTTTTGCTTAATTCTGGTATGATTGATTAACGCCGAAGTGGCGGAACTGGTAGACGCGCTGGGTTCAGGGTCCAGTGTCCTTCCGGATGTAGGGGTTCGAATCCCCTCTTCGGCACAAAACTCAGATGGGAGGTGTTACAGTGGCTGAATCATTTCCAAAATGTATTAAGTGCGATAAGGGTGTGCTTGTTCCACTTTCTGATTATGGTAGAGATGGAGCATCTATAAGATATAAAGCATGGGTATGCACAAATCCTGAGTGTGGTTTTCATCTGAGGATCGACAATGGTGAGATTACAATGGGAACGAGCATAGGATTTACAAAAAAATTCTAAAGATTTTGCGGTAATTTGTATGAAATAATCAACAAAGGGATTAAACAGTTGAAGACAACTTGATTAGCAGTGCATTATGAAAAGAGATTGTTAGCATCATCTATGGAAGGACTACCCGTAATTTGAAACCTGAAATCACTGTATAACCGTTCAAGAAAGGACAGCGAATGAAAAAGGTGAAAAAATCTTTTTTCTTTTTTCTTGCTTTGATTTTTGTGGTTTGGATAGTTACCATCATTTTTGCTGTGAAATATCCCTGGAAGGGAGAGAAAGACTTAGGAATGAATTTCATAACAGACAGGGATATTCTGGATCTGGATGTCAGTGGTTATGGAATCTACGTGAATGATGAGAAAATTGGATATTCCATTTCGAAACAAGAAAAAACCCAAAGTGGTGTAAGAATAAGCGAAAAATCGATTATGAATATTGTAGCATACGGATTTAGTCAGAGTGTTACAACATATTCAGTATCTGAGGCTGATGAGAACTTTATCTTGAAATCGTTTTACGCAGAGGTTATAAGTGGAGAACACAAAGTAAGAACGAATGGCGTTATTAAAGAAGATTCGATATTTCTAACGATTGAAAATTGTGGAGAGAAGAAGAACGTTGTTTTTCCCATTGGAGATAAGCCTTTTGTACCTGCCTCCATTGAAAGGGTTGTCCAGTATCTGGAGCTTGAAAAGGACACGGTTCTCAATTATGCAATATTTGAACCACTTTCAGAGAAGGTTGTCGATGTTGACATTAGCAGAGGAGGAAAAGAGGTAATTAAATTGGACGGAAAAAATTATAATACTGATTACATCATTGTAAGGATGTTGGGATTAGAGTCAAGACTATATTTTGACAAAGAAAAAAAGATGTTGATGGAATCTTCTCCTATGGGTATAACTATGAGGAGAGAGTCGCTTGACAAGATAGCAGATTTAGGAAAGTCAGTACAGGGACTGAAAATATATGAAACTTATGCAATTTATCCTGAGGGTAGGATTGAAAAACCAAGGAAGTTGACTCACCTTGTTATAGAGATTAGTGGCATTACATCGGATTATGAATTCCTGAACAATGAAAGACAACAATATGCGAATGGGAAAATTACGGTTAACATAAAAAAACCACGCTTGAATTTCTCGATCGATGGTATTAACAGAGAAGAATTTGAAAATGACCTTGCCTCGACACCTTTTATGCCGTGTGATGACACTGAAATTGCGAAAATTGCACAAAAGATAACGAAGGGGAGCAAGGATAAATGGGAAAGCGTGGAAGATATTTTGGATTGGGTGTATGAAAACATAAGAAAAGCACCTACATTTAGCATTCCGTATGCAAAAGAAGTATTATCATCAAGGGTTGGCGATTGCAACGAACATGCGGTTCTATTTGCCGCACTTGTACGTTCACTTGGTATCCCTGCAAAAGTTGTTGTTGGAATAGTCTATGTCGACGGAGCATTTTACTATCATGCATGGAATGAAGTTTACTGGGGAAGATGGGTGGCCTGTGACCCTGTTTTTGGACAACACCTTGCAGATGCAACACACTTGAAACTCGAAGAAGGAACACTACTCGATTTCATTAAGGTAATCAAACTTGTTGGTCAGATTAGTATAAGGATTATAGAATCCAATTAAGTGATCAGTTTTACGAGTGTAACGAAAACATTTGGAACACAAACAGCCGTTAAGGACTTAAATCTCGATATAAGAAAAGGTGAACTTTTCGGGTTTCTTGGACCCAATGGTGCCGGTAAAACCACAACTATCAAGATGCTTGTTGGCTTGATTGAACCAAATAGCGGATCTGTTACTGTTGAAGGCATTTCAGTTATTGCTAATCCCATTGAGGTTAAGTCGAAAATTGGCTATATTCCTGATACACCTTTTGTTTACGAGTATCTTACAGGGCGTGAGTTTCTGTATTTCATTGGTCACATTTTCAAGATGGAATCTTCCAAATTGGAAAATGCTATAAATAAATATGAGGAGCTATTTGAAATGAATAAATGGCTCGATTCTCCTACAGGTGAGTATTCTCATGGGATGAAGCAAAGAGTTGTGATTTCTTCTTGTTTGATACATAATCCTTGTGTAATTGTAATAGATGAGCCTATGGTTGGGCTTGATCCCAGAAGTGCGAGAGTAGTCAAGAACGTTCTGGTTGAAAAAGCAAGACAGGGTGTTACCATATTTCTCTCGACACATACACTGTCTGTAGCAGAACAAATATGCACCAGGATTGGAATTATTGACAATGGAGAATTGATAGTCGAGGGTTCGATAGAAGAGATAAAGGGAAAATGTAATGTAAAAGGTGAAAGTATCGAAGAACTGTATCTTGAAATAACCGAAAAAAGGTAAGCTCTAGGTTGAAGAAAAAAAGTGTACAAAAACGCTGAGGTTGTGAAACAAACGCTACGCTGTAAGGAAATTCACTTCGTGGTGTAAAGCGAGCTACGGCTTAATCGACTAAACTATCGAAACGAGTCAGACGATCCGAACGATTTAAACGAGCAAAACGAAATTGCTTAATCACATAATTACTAAGTGAGATTATGTTAGTAGATAAGAAAATACAGAAGCAGGTTGAGAAACTAAGAGAAAAGATTAACCACCACAACTATCGGTACTATGTTCTGAATGATCCTGTCATTTCTGATAGAGATTATGATAAATTGATGGAAGAACTGCTGAAGATTGAAAAACAATATCCTCAACTGGTAACGCTAACGTCTCCAACACAGAGAATTGGTGAAGAGCTCATAGGTGGTTTTCCTTCCACTAATCACAGCGTTCCTATGCTGAGTCTCGAAAATACTTATTCGGAAGAGGAACTGAGGGAGTTTGACAAAAGAATTGCAAAAACCTTAGGTAAAGAAGATTATGAATATGTAGTAGAATTGAAAATAGATGGACTTGCAGTAAGTCTTGAATACAAAGATGGGAAATTTTTCCGAGGTTCTACAAGAGGAAATGGGATTGTTGGTGATGAAATAACGCAAAACCTGAAAACCATAAATTCCATTCCACTCAAGCTAATTGAAAAGAGAGTAAAAATCAGCAACATAGAAGTTAGGGGAGAGGTTTATATGCCTCGCTCGGTATTTGAAAATTTGAATGAAGATAGAAAAAATAGTGGGGAACCACTGTTTGCAAATCCACGAAACGCTGCAGCAGGAAGTATCAAAAATATGAATCCCAAAATTGTTGCGAACAGGAAATTGGACATCTTTGTTCATAGTGTTGTGTCCCCACACCCTTTTGAAACTCATCGGGATGCAATGAATACTCTGAAGGATATTGGTTTTAAGGTAATGCCGGTTTTAAAACGAGCGGTTGATATCGATGAAGTTACTAAAATCTGCAACGGGTGGAAAACAAAAAGGGACGGTTTGAATTTTGATATCGATGGAATGGTTATTAAAGTAAACAATTTCGAACAGCATAAAAAATTGGGAGAGACAATAAAACATCCCAGATGGGCATTTGCTTACAAATATCCTGCTTTACAGGCAGTAACAAAAATAGTAGATATTGTGTTAAGCGTGGGAAGAACAGGTGTAGTTACCCCCGTTGCCGCACTTGAACCTATAGAGTTATCAGGGTCGACTGTATCAAGGTCGACATTACACAATCAGGATGAAATAAGAAGAAAGGATATCAGAGTAGGCGATTATGTGATTGTTGAGAAGGGTGGGGAAGTAATCCCCAAAGTGGTTAAGGTTGTTACTGACAAAAGGACGGGCAAAGAAAGGGAATTTAGGATGCCTGACAGATGCCCGATTTGTGGATCAAAACTTGTTCAGAACGAGGACGAAGTTGCAATACGATGTGTTAATATTTCCTGTCCTGCGCAGGTAAAGGGTAATATCGAGCATTTTTCAACACGTAATGCAATGGATATAGAAGGACTGGGTTTTGTTCTTATAAGCCAGGTTGTAGACAACGGACTTGTGACGAAGTTTTCCGATATTTATAAACTTAAGTTAGAGCAACTTGTTAAACTTGAAAGAATGGCTGAGAAATCTTCTGAGAATTTGCTCAGTGCAATAGAGAAAAGTAAGCAAAGAGGTTTTGCTCGATTGCTTTTTGGAATTGGCATAAGATATGTGGGTGTCAAGGCAGCGAGAATCCTTGCAGAACATTTTCGCTCGATGGAACGGCTGATGAAAACCACATATAATGAACTGGAAAGCATTGATGAGATAGGTCCGGTTATGGCTGACAGCATTGTTAAATTTTTCGGAAACAAAGAGAATCTTGGAGAGATAGAAAAATTGAGAACAAGTGGTGTGAAGATGGTTCCGATAAAGAGGTCGGTTAGCAGGAATAGTTTACAAGGAAAGACCTTTGTTTTAACGGGGAGTCTGAAGAGCTATACAAGGAGTAGAGTGAAGGAAATGATTGAATCGCTTGGCGGAATTGTTACATCAGCGGTGAGTAAAAAAACTGACTTTGTTGTTTGTGGAGAAAATCCCGGCTCAAAATACGATAAAGCAAAAAGTTTTGGTATAAAGATTATAGATGAGCAAAAACTAAAGAAAATACTTAAATAAGCAAAATGCATTTTGACTGAAGCAATGATCCATATGCGCAGGCGGAGATAATAAATGAATGCTGATAAGAGAGATATCTATAACTCCTTAAAGACCCAGGAGTTGCTTTCTGAGTTAAGATCAAGAGACAGAACCTGCGGGGAGTTGAGAGAGAAACTTCATGATCTTGAGGACAAATATTGTATTATGGCAAACAAAGCCTTTGCAGGAATCATCACGGAACGTGACTCAGCAGAAGAAGTTTTGTATAGGAGCAGAGAGCGTTACAGGATTGTGACAAATGTTGCGCAGGTCGGGATTATAATAGTTGATGCTCTGGGAAAACTGTCATTTGTGAATCCGGCATTTTCCAAGATGGTAGGTTACACCGAAGATGAATTGGTAGTAATGAATCTTTATCATTTTATCGACAGTTCGGAATTTGAAAATTTGATAGATGAAACGGGGACAGAAAATGGAAACATAAAAGGTACTTTTGAAAGCCAACTTAGGGGCAGTAATGAAAGAAAAGTAGATGTTGTTGTATCTGCTTCTTTGCTTAAAGACGACACCGGAAGACATATAGGGACGGTTGCTGCATTTACGGATATTTCCGCACGTAAGAAGGCGGAGAAAGAACTTAAGAAGACGCATGATGAGTTGGAAGAAAGCGTAAAGAAAAGAACCATTTGGCTTTCAACAACGAACAAACTGCTCAAAGACGAGATTACAAAACGCAAAGAGGTCGAGGAGGATCTAGAAGATAGTTTTGAACGATTAAAAAGAACACTTAATGGAACTGTACAGGTAATTGCTAATGTTGTTGAGGTAAAAGATCCTTATACATCGGGTCATCAGCGACGTGTTTCAGAACTTGCTTGTGCTATTTCGAAAGTAATGAATTTTGCGACTCACAGAATTGAGGGGATCCGCATTGCTGGACTACTGCATGATATTGGAAAGATAAATATACCTGTTGAGATTTTAAGCAAACCTGGTAAACTTGGGAAATTTGAGTTTGAACTTATCCAAAATCATCCAAGAATCGGCTATGAAATACTACAGGGAGTTGATTTTCCCTGGAAAATTTCAGAAGTGGTGTTGCAGCATCATGAAAGGTTGAATGGATCCGGTTATCCTTCCGGTTTGAAAAGCGATAAAATTTCCATTGAAGCAAAAATACTGGCTGTAGCAGATGTAGTCGAAGCTATGTCATCTAACAGACCTTATCGTCCTGCTCTTGGTATTGATAAGGCATTGAGTGAAATACTTATGAATAAGGGTGTCTTATACGAACCAGAAGTTGTGGATATTTGCGTTAAGCTCTTCACTGAAAGAAAGTTTAAATTTTCCTGAATGTGTTTACAATAAGAAATATATTGACAATAAAGAATTTCTAATATAGACTGGTTTGGTTGGGAGGGCTAGTCCTAACAGGTAAGGCAGCGGATTTGAAATCCGCCGGGCTCACGCCCTTGGGGGTTCGAATCCCTCGCCCTCCGCTGGAGGGGTGGCCGAGATGGCTGAAGGCAGCCGCCTGCTAAGCGGTTGTGGGGGTAATACTCCACCCGGGGTTCGAATCCCCGCCCCTCCGCCAGAAAGGCAGACCACAGACCTAACACCTGAAGGCGAAATTACGAAATTAGGAAATTGTGAAAATGAGACCAGAGACCGAAGACATCAGACATGAGACATAAAACCCTGAAACAAATGTTTTCTCTGTGTGCTCTGTGTTTCTGTGGTGGAATGTGTATGGAAGTTACGAAAATGAGATTGCTTCGGCAGTGATTATGACCGAAAACTCGTAATGACAAAGTTAAAGAGAGTAGGCAATGGTGTAAGGGTGAGGATTGCTCCAAGTCCCACGGGATATCTTCATCTCGGCACAGCAAGGGCTGCGCTTTACAATTGGCTGTTTGCAAGGAATAGAAAGGGCAAATTTATTCTTCGCATAGAAGATACGGATATTGCGCGCTCGAGCAAAGAAATGGTAAAATCAATTATTGACGGATTATCCTGGCTTGGAATTGATTGGGACGAAGGTCCTATTTTTCAATCAGAAAGGCTGGAAGTTTATCGGAAATATGCCAACAAACTCCACAAGGAAGGTAAAGCCTATTATTGTTACTGTTCTCCAGAGGAACTTGCAGAGCGAAGAGAAACAGCCAGAAAAAAGAAAGAGGATTGGAAGTATGACCGACGATGCTTACACTTAAATAATGATACTAAAGAGAAATATGAAAAAGAGGGCAGGCCCAAAGCACTTAGATTTCTTGTCCCGGAAGGTACAACTTCCTTCCTTGATATTATTCACGGTGAAATTAAAAAGAAAAATGATGAAATCGAGGATTTCGTTATCTTCAAATCCGATGGGACTCCTACTTACAATCTTGCCGTAGTTGTGGATGATTTTGAAATGGAAATTAGTCACAACATAAGGGGTGAAGACCATATTCCTAATACTCCTAAGCAGTTAATGCTTTGTGAAGCATTGGGTCTTAATCCTCCTGCATATGCACATCTTCCGCTTATACTTGGAGAAGACAGAAGTAAACTTTCTAAAAGGCATGGTGCAGTTTCTGTAACGGAGTATAAAGGCATGGGATTTCTCCATGAAGCGCTTTTCAACTTTCTTGCACTTCTTGGGTGGTCTCCAGGTGAAGACAGGGAATTAATGAGCAAAAAAGAAATCATAGAAAATTTTAATCTTGATAGAATAAGCAAAAAAGCTGCCATTTTTGATATAGAGAAACTTGAATGGATGAATGGCGTTTACATAAACGAGATGAACGATGACGATTTGGTACAGAGAGTTATACCGTTCTTAACCAAGAAAGGATGGTTGGAACAGAATACGATAGACATTAGGATGGATTATGTTGTTCGTTTTGTGAATGTATTAAAAAAGAGAATGCGCAAGTTAACGGACTTTGTGAAATATGGCTCATACTTCTTCGAAGATGTTAATGAATATGAAGAAAAAGGTGTGAAAAAACATTTTACCAAAGAATCAATTAACTATATAAAAGCAATACTTAATATGTTTGAAAAAAATGATGATTTTTCAAAAGCGTATTTGGAAGACGTATTTCGGCATCTTTCGGAACAGCTCGCAGTAAAGCCAGCCAAATTGATTCATCCTGTGAGACTTGCTGTAACAGGTATGACAGTGGGTCCCGGACTCTTTGAATTATTGGAAGTTCTGGGTAAAAAAATTGTGATAAATCGCTTGACAAAAGCCTTAAAATATATTAGAATTTCTTATAATGAATCAAATGGCGCTATCGTCTAGTCCGGTCAGGACATCTGGTTCTCAGCCAGGAGACTGGGGTTCGAATCCCCATAGCGCTACTTTTTGTTAAGTAATTGGTGGGGAGTCGTCTAATGGCAAGACGCGAGGCTCTGGATCTCGTTATTGGGGTTCGAATCCCTGCTCCCCAGCCAAATGAAGAGTTTTTTGCATATCTTTCTGATAGAATTGCAGCCGAGCTGAAAAATTGATGACCTCAACGAAATACGAGCCGGCTGAGGTCATATTAGTTCTATGAGTTTATGATTGTAAGAAATAGAAAATCCAAAAAGAAAGCAGAGCACTATATTGAAGGTGGATTAGATGTAAAACCAATCCCATTGAACAACAGTTTATATTACAACAACTTAATAGCTATATCTTTGACTATTTTATAAGGAGGTTGGAATGAAAAGTTCTAATGTTTTCGTCGTTGTCTTGATTATGTTTTTCTGTGTTTTTTCAGCATTCTCTATTTTGAATGCTGAAAGCGTTTTTAAGACAGGTAAAGTAGAAAAGCCTGAAATTGACATAGTTTCTTCGACCGTTAGTGGAATAGAAGTGACTTTTTCCATTAGTGACGTCGAATCGAAGATTCGTAATACAAAGAATGGGGAATTCACATTCTTAAGTTTCCCCGGTTCTCGCTCTACTGGCGAAATAGGAAATCCGCAACTTCCATGTTATAGAACATTTATCGAAGTTCCGTTTGGAGCAGAACCTGTGATAGTAATTAAGAATGTAAGCACAAAAAGTGCATTTATTGAAAAACCTGTTTATCCTACACAGGCTCCAATTCCAAAAATTCCTGGTGCGCTTGAAGGTGCGGAATTCAATTACGATGATAAATTTTATTCTCAAGATATATTTAATCCCCCAAAAATGGTTAGGATAAAGGAGGCGGGTATTGTAAGAGAACACCGGCTCTTTATTCTCGAAGTAAATCCTGTTGCATACAATCCAAAAACAGGAGAGACAAGATTAAAAACTTCGATTAGTTTCGAGATCAGTTTTCGTCATCCGAATATTGCTTATACAGTAAACAGACTAAAAAAGTACGGGAGTTCGAAGTTCGATAGTTTTCTGAAAGGTTCTGTGCTGAATTATGGAATTCTTGAATCTATGGTTGATTATCCTGCAATACCGATAGGATATCTTATTATTTGTTATGATGCATTTGTAGGCAACATAACTCCTTTTGCGAACTGGAAGAAACAAAAAGGTTATTATGTAACGGTTACAAAAACATCGGATATTCCCGGGGGTCCTACAACAACGAACATTCAATCATATATTCAGGATGCTTACAACAACTGGCCAATTCCACCTCAGTTTGTTTTACTTGTGGGGGATGAGGCGCAGATTCCAGCATTCATAGGAACGGAAACTGGTTCTGTTACAGACCTTTACTATGCTGCTATTTCTGGTTCCGATTATTTTCCTGATTTATGGCTTGGGAGATTTTCTGCTGAAACAGGAACCCAGTTAGATATTGAGGTTGGAAAGGTTATGGATTATGAACAAACAAACTGGACCAATGGAACGGACTGGATAAAGAAAGCAGTTTTTATGGCTTCTTCGGATAATCACAATATTTCGGAAGGTTCACACAGGCATGTTATTCAAACTTACCTCGGACCGGCCGGATATACCTGCGACAGCCTCTGGTATTACTACGGTGCTACAACACAGGACGTGAAGGATGCGCTGAATGATGGTCGTTCTCTTGCAATATACTCCGGTCACGGTTCTGAGCAGGGTTGGGCAGATGGTCCTCCTTTTAACCAATCGGATGTGCAGAGCCTTACCAATCTCGATATGTACCCTATGGTTTGCAGTCATGCCTGTCTAACCGGTGATTTTGGATACTCAAGCGAATGTTTTGGGGAAACCTGGGTAAGAGTTGCAAACAAAGGAGCAATCAGTTTCTGGGGTGCCTCTACATACAGTTATTGGACCGAGGATGATACACTCGAAAGAGGTATGTTCTACGAATTTTTTGTGAATAACATAAGTTGGCTTGCTGGAATGCAAGATGCAGGGCTTTATCATGTCTATTTAGCTGGTTCGATGGAGCAGTATTATTATGAAGAATACAATTGTTTTGGAGACCCATCAATGATGGTATGGACAGAAGTTCCTCAACACCTAACGGTTACTCATCCTGCTGTAATTCCTGTAGGTCCATACAGTATCCCGGTAAATGTAACAGTAAGTGGTAGTCCTGTTGATAGTGCACTTGTTGCAGCAATAGTGAAGTCATCGGATTCACTTGTTACCGCTTATACTGCTGGTGGAAATGCAACCCTGCCTGTAAACACAATCGGAGGTGATTCTGTATTTATTACTGTTACGGGTTATAACCTGGAGCCATACTATGGCGTTATATTAGCACTTTCCAGTGGACCTTATGTAGGTTATCTAAAATCGACCATAAATGATGTTGGTGGAGGTAATGGTGATGGAATACCCAACCCTGGTGAAACGATTGATTGGGACATATGGGTTCAAAACTTTGGAAATGCCACTGCAAATGGGGTTTATGCTCTTCTTTCTTTGTCAGATCCATACATAAGCATTTCCGTTGATTCCAGCTGGTATGGAGACATAGCAGCTGGAGATTCTGCATTGGGTTCTGTTCCATATACTTTATCCATAACCAATGATTGTCCTGATAGTTACACAGCCGTATTTGATTTCGATGCCCATGACACAAATGATAGCATATGGACATCACATCCATCTATAACAGTATATGCGCCGGTATTGACAGTAGATAGTTTTGTTATCGATGGTTCTGGGAATGGGAGATTAGATCCTGGTGAGACTACGGACCTTGTTGTGACATTAAAGAACGAGGGTGGTGCGGATGCTGCTTCAGTTACAGGTTATCTATTTGAGAGTTCATCTTACATAACGGTTCCTGACCCTGATGGCAGTTTTGGTGACATCGTTTCGGGTGGCACAGGAGATAATTCGGCGGACCCGTTTATGGTGCATGCAGATGCAGGAACGCCAATTGGTGAAAATGTTACGTTTTATCTTGAGGTAACGAGTGGTGTATACTGTGATACATTACAGTTCAGTATTACAGTAGGAGCCAAGCATTATTTCATCTGGGATTATGACCCGAACACATCGAGTGGACCTGCAATAGATGCAGCATTGCAGGTGTGCGGCTTTTCGGGTGATTACAACACGAGTTTACCAATAACACAGCTTGATGATTACCTTGCAGTATTTGTATGTGTTGGCATATATTCAAACAACAATGTTATAACCGATGGCAGTCCTGAGGCTACTGCACTTGTAGATTTCTTGAACACCGGTGGTAGGATGTATTTAGAGGGTGGTGATGTATGGTATTTCGATCCTCAGTACAACAGTGGTTATGATTTTGGGCCATTATTTGGTATCAATGCTACGAGTGATGGTAGTAGTGATTTAGCGACGGTACAGGGGCAGAGTGGGACATTTACGACGGGAATGAATTTTTCATATTCGGGAGAGAACAACTGGATAGACCATATAAGTGCGACGGGCAGTGGATTTTTGGTATTTGCGAATTCGTCGCCATCTTATGATTGTGGAGTAGCGAACGATGCAGGTA
>Ga0307443_1001288_pt1 | contig 14919 bp, 12 predicted proteins | sample SalMarSW160220MG_FD_202148 | JGI IMG/M metagenome (GOLD analysis project Ga0307443, IMG submission 202148) | Salt marsh sediment microbial communities from the Plum Island Ecosystem LTER, Massachusetts, United States - SW1601-220 | ecosystem: Environmental > Aquatic > Marine > Intertidal zone >... | reverse complement strand
TCCGATCGTAGCGCTGCAGGTGGAAAGTATCAATCTCACTTCTCCGGAAGGCAACTTAACATGAGCATGCTTTCCTTCTATTGCAAGAATCTGGGCACCTGTACCCGCACCTCTCGCAAGAGCCCCTCCTCTACCCGGCTCAAGCTCAATATTATGAATGAACGTACCGGGAGGAATTCCCGAAAGAGGAAGTGAATTTCCAACAGATATCGGAGACTCTGATCCTGCCTGAATAACGTCCCCGACTTCTATACCATCAGGTGAAATGATATATCTCTTATCTCCATCTTCGTAAAAAACCAGAGCAATATAGGCCGATCTATTAGGATCATACTCTACAGCCTTGATTTTTCCTTTTACTCCAAATTTATTTCTTTTTAAATCTATAGTCCTGTATTTCCTTCTAACCCGACCACCTCTGTGATCAGCAGTTCTTCTTCCCTCCGAATTTCTGCCCCCTGTACCAGGAAGATTTTTCGTTAAACTCTTTTCGCTTTTCTTTTTGGTTATTTCCGAAAAATCCTGTCCTCTATAAAATCTGCTACCGGGAGTTACAGGACAACTTTTCTTCTCACCCATTTATCTATGCTCCCTCGAACAACGGTATCGAATCTCCTTCGCGAAGAGAAACAACCGCTTTTTTCCAATTTTTTCTTTTTCCCTTAGATCTTCCAATCCCCCTCAGCTTACCTTTAACAATCATTGTATTTACATCCTCAACATTTACTTTAAAAAGGTCCTCAACTGCCTTTTTTATCTGAAGTTTGTTGGAGTCTATAGATACTTCAAAAATATACCTGCCAATAGACATAGAATCGTTACCTCTTTCGGTTATAATTGGTCTTATCACAATATCTCTATAATCTTTCATTTAAAAACCTCTAAGAGTTTACCAACAGATTCCTTTGTAATCACCACCCAATCATTCCTTAAAACCTGATAAGCATTAACCTGCCCGGCCGGCATAACATGCAAACCAGATATATTCTTGCAGGATTTATAAAAATTCTTATCGCTGCCATCATCAAGCATCAAAACCTTATTGCCATAAACACCTATCGTTCTAAGCGCATTGGCTACTACCTTTGTTGAAGGCGCATCAAATTTTTCTTTATTAATTACTACAAAATGTCCATCAGATACTCTTTTGGAAATTGCCGTATTAAGTGCTTTTCTTTTTACTTTTTTATTAACTTTAAAATTATATTCTGTCCTTTTCGGACCAAAAATAACACCCCCACCAACCCAAATTGGCGTCTGTCGAGTACCTACACGAGCTCTGCCGGTACCTTTCTGTCTCCATGGTTTTCTGCCGCTTCCGGCAACTTCACCCTTAGTCTTAGTCTTACTGGTATTTTGCCTTTTATGATGAAGATGATCTACTATAGAATAATATGTGGAATTATCGTCGAACTTTGATTCGAAAAGATCTCCGGATAAACTAATAGTTCCGTCTTCTTTTCCCGAATTATCGTAACACTTAACTTTAACTGCCATTTTCAACTATCACCCTTCTCTTTACTTTGATCTTCTTCCTCTGTCTTATCTCCCTGTTCACCTTCGTTTTTCACTCCTGTATCATCACCCTCTGTCTTCGCCTCAATAACCTCTTCTTTCACTTTTTCAGCCTCTTCTTCTTTCTTTTCTTCTATATCCTCATTTTTCATTTCTTCAGCCTCTTCTACGCTTTCTATTTTCTCTTCTTTCTTTTCCGTGTCTTCTTTTTCTTTATCTTCTACCTTTTCTTCTACTTTTTCTTCAGGTTTTTCCTCTACTTTCTTTTCCTCCACCGCTTCTTCAACTTTTTCTTCTATTTTCTCTTCTTTTGCTTCTGCTTTTTCTTCCACCTTTTTCGCTTTTTTACTCTTCCCTTTTACTGCTGCTACTGCTGCTTTTTTTTCTTTTTTATCAACTTTTGCGGAAGCGGTCTCTTCTGTCTTTTCTTCTGCTTTCTCCTCCACCACTACTTCTTCAACTTTTTTCCGCTCTGCTTCTACTTTAGCTTTTTCTAATTTTTCTTTAGCTAATTCCTTCCTGGCAGAAACATCGATATTGTCGTCAATCTTTATAAGAACCAACCCATTTATAAAACCGGGAACCGCACCTCTCACAACGACAAGACCTTTTTCCTCATCAAGAGTAATGACTTCAAGATTCTTTACAGTAACTCTGTTATTACCCATTCTACCGGGAAATTTTTTCCCTTTCACTACTCTACCGGGGTACGTTCCGGCTCCGGCGGAACCGGGAGTTCTATGAAAAGTGGACCCGTGTGAAGCGGGCCCCCCCGCAAAACCCCATCTTTTAACTACACCCTGAAAACCCCTACCCTTACTACAACCTACAACGGCTACCTTGTCTCCTTTTTGTAGTAAAGAAACAGGAACTTTCTCTCCAACATCAAATGCCGAAGTATCATTGACCCTAAATTCTCTAATTGCTTCAACCGGAGGAATTCCTGCTTTTTTGCATAAACCTAAAACGGGTTTTTTAACCCGTTGTTCCTTCTTCTCACCAAAACCCATAATATAGGCTGTATAACCGTCTCTTTCTTCGGTTCTTCTATCTATAACAAAACATGGAGACGCTTTTATAACAGTAACCGGAACGCTTTCGCCGCTTTCAGTAAAAACTCTTGTCATCCCCAACTTTCTTCCAATAAGCATCTCCAAACCCCTTATCTTAGTATTTGATTTCGACCTCAACCCTGGCAGGCAAATCCATTTTCGTTAAAGCTTCTACTGTCTGCTGGGAAGGTTTATTTAAATCAATAAGTCTATTATGAACCCTAATTTCAAATTGTTCTCTGGATTTTTTATCCACATGAGGAGAACGAAGAACCGTATAAATTCTTCTTTTTGTCGGCAATGGGACAGGTCCTACTACTTCTGCCCCGGTCCTCGCAGCAACTTCTACAATTTCTTTTACAGAATCATCAAGTATCTTATGGTCGTAGGATTTCATTCTTATTCTGATGTGCTTAGCAGCCATTTACTCCCCTACTCCAATATCCCGGTAACAACACCGGCACCAACAGTTCTTCCGCCTTCTCTTACCGCAAACCTGAGTTCTTTCTCCATCGCTATCGGGTATATTAACTCGACTTCCATCTCTACGTGATCTCCGGGTAATGCCATATCTCTATCCTTGAAACTCTTTATCTGTCCCGTTACATCCGTTGTCCTGAAATAAAACTGCGGTCTGTATCCTACCGTGAATGCCGTGTGTCTCCCGCCTTCTTTCTCTTCTAATACATATACTCTCGCGTTAAACTTTTTATGTGGTGTTATCGATCCGGGCTTCGCTAAAACCATTCCTCGCTCTATCTCCTCTGCTTTCGTCCCCCTCAATAACACTCCTACATTATCTCCCGCTATCGACTCATCTAATGTCTTCCTGAACATCTCTAAACTTGTAGCTACTGTCTTCTGTGTATCTCTTACCCCTACTATCTCTACTTCATCTCCTGCCTTTATTATTCCTCGCTCTAATCTTCCCGTAGCTACCGTCCCTCTTCCCTTTATCGAAAATATATCTTCTACCGCCAATAAAAATGGTTTGTCTACCTCTCTCGCAGGCTCAGGGATATAACTGTCCATCGCCGCTATTAATTCATCTATGGATTTCCACGCGTCTCCATCACTATCAGCTTCCAATGCCTTTAACGCGCTTCCCTTTATGATCGGTATCTCATCTCCGGGAAATTCATACTGATTTAACAGATCTCTTACTTCCATATCTACCAACTCTATTAATTCCGGATCATCCAACATATCTGTTTTGTTTACATATACTACAATTGCAGGTACGTTTACCTGTCTTGCTAACAATACATGCTCCCGCGTCTGCGGCATTACTGAATCAGGCGCGCTCACTACCAATATCGCACCATCCATCTGCGCGGCTCCCGTTATCATGTTCTTTATATAGTCAGCATGTCCGGGACAGTCAATATGCGCATAATGTCTCTTTTCCGTCTCATACTCTATATGCGCTAACTGGATCGTTATTCCTCTTGCCTTTTCCTCAGGAGCTTTATCTATCATATCAAATGGCACAAATTCGGCTAATTTCTTCGTCGCTAATACCTTTGTCATCGCAGCAGTTAATGTGGATTTTCCATGATCTACATGACCAATTGTCCCGACATTTAAATGCGGCTTCGTCCTCTCAAATTTTCCCTTTGCCATTGTTTACCTCCTATATAAACAAAAAAAATATAACCCTCTTCTCGAGGCTACGTTAGAGAAAACCTCTCACTATCATTTAACAATTTTTTAGCAAACTACTAAAAACTGATATTATAATATAATGAAAGTCCAACTTGTCAAGGGTTTTTTGAGAAAAAAAATCACGTTTATTAGCCACGAAGACACTAAGACACAAAGCCTACCTACCCATACTTATTTTATTTTACTTTTTTGACCACTAAATACAAAAAAAATACTAAAAAATCTATTTTTTATTTAAACACTTACTTACGAATTAGTTCTCGAGTTTTTTTTGTTTTCAAAAACAAATATTTAAAATCACTTCGTGTCTTTGTGTCTTAGTGGCTATAACAAGGGGGTTGCTTATTTTTCGATTTTTCATAATATCTTGAAGAAATGCTGGTGTAGCTCAATCGGTAGAGCAGCGCATTCGTAATGCGCAGGTAAGCGGTTCGATTCCGCTCACCAGCTTACTTTTTATTTAAATGGAGAGGTGACCGAGCGGCTGAAGGTGCACGATCGGAAATCGTGTTTCCGCTTTATCGCGGGACCAGGGTTCGAATCCCTGCCTCTCCGTTTTTCTATTAGCCACGAAGGCACTAAATCGTTAGAACGTTAGGCGGTTAGGTCGTTAGGTAGTTTTAAAAAACCCGAACCAACGACCCAACAAAAATAAATATTGCCCCTCACCTAATCATAATCATTTTCTTTTGTAATTCTTTATCACCTATCCTCAAGATCCCGAAATACAATCCGGAGCTTAAGTCTTCACCGGAATTGCCTTTCCCGTCCCATGAGAGTGTAATCTGGGAAGAAGCATTTCCGATATGCGAAAAAGTTTTAACTCTTCTTCCGCTTACGTTATAAATCGAAAACTCAGCATTTTCTCCCCTGCTGTCAGCAGGGATATTCAAAACAAACTGCGTGCTTTTATTAAAGGGATTGGGACTTACATTCAGGCTTAAAACTTGAGGATTAAGTAAGAATTCCTCTACACCTGCTGCATCATCAAGAACCCAGACCACTCCTTTATTATAAGAACTCACGTAAATACGACCTGTCTGAGGGTTTACGCATACTCCCCATGGTGAGGATCCAACAAAAACATTAGCAATCACCGAATCCCCCGCACCATCGATTACGGAGAGACTGCTGTCATTCGAAACCGCAACATAAATACGATTTACCTGCGGGTTTACAGCAATCTCCCGCATATTAACTCCAACCCAAATAGTAGCAATCACTGAATCCCCTGAGCCATCTATCACGGAAACAGTACTGTCAAACGAACTTGTAACATAGATACGGTTCGTCTGGGAATTTACAGCAACTTCCATAGGTTCAACTGCGACCCCAATATTAGCGATCACTGAGTCGCCCGAACCATCGATTACGGAAACATTGCTGTCCAGCTGATTCGTAACATATATGCGGTTTGTCTGCGGGTTCACACCAACCCCGTGGGGAATATTTCCAACTCCTATAGTAGTAATAACGGAATCCCCCATACCATCTATCACGGAAATACTGCTTTCTGAAAAATTCGCTACATAGATACGATTCCTCAGCGTATCCACACCAACTCCGCTGGGATTAGCTCCGACCCCGATAGTAGTAATCGCGGAATCGCCCAAACCATCGATTACTGAAACACTGCTACCACTATAATTCGATACATATATAAGATTTGTCTGCTGGTTTACACCAATTTCCCAGGGATTAGCTCCGACCCCAACAGTAGCTATCTTTGAATTTATCAGCCCATCAATTACGTAAATACTATCATTATAAGCATCTGCCACATAAATACGATTTGTTTGAGGATTTAGGTTAATAGAACGGATTAGAATACCAAGCCTAATAGTAGCAACCACTAAATCAGACGTACCATCGATTACGGAAACATTATCGTTATTTGTATTCGCCACATAAATACTATCTGTCCGGGGGTTCACAGCAACTGCCGTGGGCCAATTTCCAACTCCAATAGTGGCAACCACGGAATCCCCCGTACCATCGATTACAGAAACATTATCGCTGTTACGATTTGCTACATAGATACGGCTTGTTTGCGGGTTTATACCAACCGCATAGGGATAATATCCAACCCCAATAGTAGCAATCACTGAATCTCCCGAACCATCTATTACACTAATACTATGGCTGGACGCATTTGCTACATATATACGGTTTGTCTGTGAATTTATACCAATTCCCACGGGAAAATCTCCAACCCCAATAGTAGCAATAACCGAATCGACTGTACCATCTATTACACTAATACTATCGCTGGACGCATTTGCTACATATATACGGTTTGTCTGTGAATTTACAACAATCCCCATGGGAAAATTTCCCACTTCAATAGTGGCAATCACTGAATCTCCCGAACCATCTATTACACTAATATTGCCGACGTTCGAATTCGATACATATATACGATTACTAAGAGTGTCTACGGCACACCCATAGGGAACATACCCAACCCCAATAGCAGTGAGCACCGAATTCGATGAGCCATCGATTACGTAAACACTATCATTAGAGCGACTAGCCACATAAATACGATCTGTCCGGGGGTTCACAGCAACTGCCGTGGGATTATCTCCAACCTTAATAGTAGAAATCACCGAATCACTGGACCCATCGATTACGGAAACATTATCGCTAGACTCATTCGCCACATATATACGGTTCGTCTGCGGGTTTACGCCAACTGCAATGGGACCCAATCCATTTCCAGCTTCCGGACCAATATGAATCGTATCGATAACCGTAACCTGGCTAAACCCTGAAATTGTAACAAACAGTACTAAACTTAATAGTAAAACCTTTCGAAAAACAAACATAACATCTCCTTATTTGTTATTATATTATAAGAAAATATCCTAATTTGTAAATACTTTGATTTGTTGATTTTAACTGGAATCCGGGGCCTGGTATCCGGTACCTGGTATCTAATATTACTGATTCACGGATTCACTGATCTACTAATAAACTGATTCGAAAAATCAAACAGACATGATTTACAGGATTTTTTTTGTTTCTTTTATTTTTTGACTAATGACTATCGACCAAAGGCCAGTGACAATTAAATAGTGACTAATGACTCATTTATTTGATATTGTCAAGTGTTGAGATTTGACCCCAGATATATTGACCCCAGATATACAGATATACACCAGATATACAAGATATACCATAAATCCCAACCCCCAAATCCCAAATCCTAACATTACCAATTTACTAATTAACCAATAAATTATTTAATGATAAGAAGGAAAGAATCCTTCTTATCTAATAACTATCGCCTTTTTAACCGCTTTTCCTTCTTTTGTTTTAAAGGACAGGAAGTATGGTCCCGAAGGCAATTTTGAAGCATCGAAGGTTACTTTCTTTATACCGGGAGCCCTGTAGTTGAGTTTCTTCGACGATACCACTATTCCCACAACATTCATGATTTTAAAATCCACTTTGGAAGGTGAGTCAATAGAAATCGTAAGCCATTCCTTACCCGTTAATATCGGACTACTGATTCCGAGTATGGCAAAATCCTTCCCCTCTGTTTTAACATCTTCGATTCCTCCCTGTTCCCAGCTAAAAACCTTTGCCGCAATATCCCAACCTTTTTGCCATCTTGCATCCTGCCAGGTGAAGATAATATTTGTACCAGTGGTTGTAACATCAGGATTATACTGGTTGGGATTCAATCCTTCAACTTCATTGTTTACTTTATAGTTTGAGCCGTCAGGGCTGTAGTCCGGTTTGTACTGCTGAGCATAAATATTACTATTGCCATCTCTATCATCTTGCCAGCTAACCACAAAGCCTCCTTCAGGTGAGGCATCCACCGATGGATTGTAAGCCCTAACATCACTTATCTTGAAGCTGGTATCAACCGGGTTGCCTTCCGGGTCAATTACTTGGCCATATATCCCTTGGGGGTATCTGTAATCCTCCCAAACCACGATAAAATTACTATCGGTAAGAGAGGTAGCATCTGGGTCGTATTGGCTTTCTGCTGGGTTGCTATTTATACGGAAATTTGTACCGATAGGATTACCGCTTTTGTCATAAACCTGGCCAAAAATATCGTAACTTTTGTACCAGGTGACAAGTAATTGCCCTGATAAAGAATATGCAATCGACGGGTAATAGGAACCGTATGAGACTCCTTCATCATTTACCTTAAAATTTGCGCCTACCGGATTACCTGAGGTATCAAATCTCTGTGCATAAATATCGATATTTTCGCTTCTGCTATCATACCATGCGATTGTGAAGTTGCCGAGCGTATCCATATCAATGGAAGAAGCGTAAACACTTACATGACTGGTATCATTTACTCTAAAGGAAGAACCAATAGAATTACCGGCAGCATCGTACCTCTGACAATAGACATTATTAGAGGAACCCATATAATCATGGGAACTATAGGTAATAACATAACTGCCATCTTTATGCACTGAAATATCAGGGATGGCTCCATAACTTACCCGAATATTGTTACTAATAATTTCACCTTGAGCTGTAAACCGCTGAAAATAGATTCCTGAAGGGTTGCGATTGTCGTCCCAGGTTACAACGACATCACCGGTACGATTTGCATCAACGGCTGGCTTCTCCTGTTGAGATGTTCCGTCAATATCATTTACCATTATTTCATCACCAAGATCTATGCCATCGTTATTGTATCTCCGTTTGTATATACTCGTATAATTCCTTTCATCCTGCCAGGTAACTACAAAATTACTCTGATTCATTGAAACTTTGGGATAGTATTTGTATTCATCGCTCTGACACTGGTCTATCCGAAAATTGGTTCCTTGAGCCATACCGGTATTGTCAAAAAGTTGTCCATAAATGTCGTAGTTCCCATTCCTTGCATCCTCCCAGACAACAACAAAATTACCGTCTTTGTCCATTGCACAGAACGGTACCCATTGTACTTCCGTTCCGAGGTCATCATTTATCATAAAATTACTTCCGATTGTTGCACCAGTTTGGTTAAACCTCTGGCCGTAGATATCAACATTTTCATTTCTGCCATCATGCCAGACAACGACAAAATCACCGACTGAATCCATAGCACAGGATGCGGAAGATTGACCTGCTGTCCCCGGGTCATCATTTATTATAAAATTACTTCCGATTTTATATCCTCGTGAGTCGAATAACTGACCGTAGATATCATAATTGCCATTTCGAAAGTCATGCCAGACAACGACAAAATCACCATCATCAGCCATCGCTATCCTTGGCATTTCTTGTATGTTACTCGCGCTATCATCGTCAACCAGAATCCTTTTGCCCAATGAATCCCCATCAAAATCAAACCGTTTAACAAATATTTCTGTACCACTTCCAAGATCGTTATCCTGCCAGACAACAAAGAGTCCTGAATCACCTATTGCAACATCAGGGTAAAACATGTATTCGCTTTGCAGAGCGAAGGAGGTGTCGAAAGGTGAGCCATTGTTCGATAGCCACTGACAATATCCATACTGCCAGATAACAAGCAAACTATCACCATAGGTTGAGATAGCCGGGGAGTATTCGTATTCTGTTGCATCTAGTGTGCTTACTTTGAAATTTACGCCATAAACACTGCCGTCAGCATTGTAAGCCTGACCGTAGATATTTTCATATCCATTTCTTTTATCTTGCCATACGATTATTTCTTCACCATTTTCTAATATCTCGACATCGGCGTAAATATTATCTCCTCCAACCGTATCATCGTTTACCCTGAAGTCGTCCTTTATTACCTGTGCCGAAAGAATTGGACTCACTGCAAAGAAAAACATTACTGTAAATACAGAAAAATTTCTTAATTTTGACACGATAACCTCCTCGATCAGCCTTATATTATCTTCAGTATAGGGATTTTTTTTTGTTTTGTCAATGCAAAATCTAAGAAAAACCACGAGATTACACAAGATTAACTCAAGATTTTTAAAAGAAATATCTCACACAGAGCCACAGAGAACACAGAGAAAAAAATTATGTTGTTGTTTTAACTAACAACGAATAGCACGAATATTTTTTATGTTTTTCCTATTTGACTATTTGATTATTTGACCATTTAACTATAGTGATAGCTATTGTAATTCATTTCACACTTCAAGGTCAGATCCTGTTAATACTCATACAGCCGAACCCAAGAATCGACAGCTTATCTCCTGTTTTAGGAAGTTCTCTATATAACATATTTTTTCCTTTATTTACCTTGTGCAATAATATTATGTAAAACAAGAAAACAGAAGTCAAGTGTTTTTAACCGTTAGGACGTTAGGTGGTTAGGTCGTTGGGTGGTAACAAAAACGACGGCCGACCGCGGACTGTAGACCGAACAAAAACTAAACAAACCAACGAACCCACGATCCCACGAACCAACTAATAAACTATATTGTCAAGTGTTGAGATTTGACCCCAGATATACCATGCCGAAAAATATGAAATCACCGATAAAGCGCATATTGGAGTATATTCCTTCAATGATTTAAAATACAATAAAGAATCCAAACAATTAATTTTTACATGTTGCGAACCGTGCGAATTGCGAGTGAGAATAAGTGCTATTAATATTCAATATGAAGAATTGGAATATAGAAGTAAAGCCAGGATAACGCAAGGATTTCTTTGGGATGGCAACAGTAGTAAAATATATGATTAATCCGCATCAACAGACCCAGACCTTGAAATGTGAGTTATTTTCTAAAACCTAAGACCCAAAACCTAACACCTAATATAGAATTTGGGATTTAGGATATAGGATTTAGCAAAAACAAAACAAAAGAATCTTTGTGCTCTTTGTGGGCTTTGTGGTTCAAATATTTTTGAGGGTTGGGCTGACGGCTAAAAAATTCCTTGACATAACTGTTTTTACAATTTATATTAGTACATATAAACTATGTTAGAACTAAAAATATAAAATAATATGATAAAAAAGATTTTTTTTGTATTATTACTATTAGTTTTTTTTGGTGACAGCGTTTATGCATCCATAGAGGGGTGGGAAGAACTCAAAATAAATTTTACAGACGAAAAAGATGCAACAGCAAAAGCAACTTGGTTCGAACCAGATAAAATAAATGTAACTGAAAATGGCTTGGGATGGGATGGGGAACAAAATGCTCGGCGAGACGGCTGGATACAAACAATTCCTTTGGCGGTTGGGCTATCATGGAGACCTGCTCAATACGTTAACGTCACCGTTGAAATAAAACCAGAAATAGAGGTAGTTACATTGCCAAATGGTCAAACATACACTTTTTATAGGGGCTATATGTTTCTTAGATATAGCCCGGATGGAAAACACTGGTCGTCATGGCAGGCTATGAACCATCCAAAACCACAGGATCATACTACAACTAAACGTAAATTCACTGCAATTGTAATCATCCCTCAAAGAGAGCGAGAAGAATATATGTCGTATATGGAAAAATATTGGAAACTTAATGTTCCATGGATTAGCGATGAAGAAGCAATGGTTGAATGGATACTTTTACAAGACCCGAAATTTTTTGATAAATATATTCCCTTTGTAGGATATCTCCAATTTCTATACGAAAATTCATTCCCAGGAAGTCAAAGAATTACTGAATTTCATGCAGTGGCAAGTTTTGAATTAGGCGGTAAGGCGCAAGACCCAAAAGATAAAAACGTCTACAAGGAGCGTCTTAATATTCCTTGGAGATTTAAAGTAAAATAAAGTAGAGGGACCTGGGCTTGTTTTTTGAATCTATTAACCGAGTCATGTGTCAAATATAGTGTATTTGGGGTCATGTATTTGGTGTATTTGGGGTCAAATCTCAATGTATTTGGGGTCAAATGTATTTGGGGTCATGTATTTGGGGTCAAATCTCAACACTTGACAATGTGTGTATTTGGGGTCAAATCTCAACACTTGACAATATAAAACAACAGAATCTCTAGTCTTCAGTCACCAGTCATTGTGTATTTGGGGTCAAATCTCAACACTTGACAATATGTGTATTTGGGGTCAAATCTCAACACTTGACAATATAAAACAACAAAGTCTCTAGTCTTCAGTCACCAGTCATTGGTCAAAAAAACAAAAATAAAATCCTGTTAATCCTTTTTAATCTGCGTCCAAATCTTAGGATTTAGAATTTGGGGGTTGTGATTTAGCAAAAAAAATCTTTGTGGTCTTTGTGTACTTTGTGGTTCAAATATTCCTTGGCATTTGTTGAATGCGGAAAAACGGTTAATTTCTTACCATATATATGGAATTAAGCGATACCTGGTTTTCTGGCAGTATTCATTATATCCAGGCAAATTTTTTTTTAAATATTCCTCTTCCCCTTTTATTCTTAAAACAAAAAATAAAGGCGTACAAATTAGAAAAGGAATTAAAGCCCAAAAAGAACTTAATGCAATAGGTGTGAATAATAATAAAATTATATCCCCAACATACATGGGATGACGTACTATTTTATACGGTCCCGTATTAATGACTTTTTGATTTTTATTAACTTCTATAATTGCTGACGCATAACTGTTTTCTTTCGACACTCTAAATATTAATAAAAAACCAGCTATAATCACAAGATAAAAAGGAACATCAGATAAATTAAAACGGTAATCCAACCCCGGGATGATGAATCCGATTACGAAAAATATGGAAAATATGTTCTGTAAAGGTTTCTGCGTTTCATCCTCTTCCTTTCTTTTCGAAACTCTGCTTTTAAGAAATCCTATATCTTTTTTAAAAAAATATATAAAACTAGAAAACATCATAAGAAATAGCAGAACGCAATAAAACCAGGCTTCCCAATATCGGAATGATCCGGCAGTGAGAATAAGCAACAATAATAAAAGAGTAATCATAAATACTATTTTAAAACCAGTCTTAATCGCAAATTTGTAATCGTTATCCATATTTACATTATAACAATAAAAACATATAACCTATAGTCAAGGGATAATTATAGACAACAAAGTCTTTCAACGAACTTTGTTGGTTAGTGTGTTAGTGGGTTGGTGGGTTGGTGTGTGCAAGAACAACCCAACCGACCAACAGACCAACAGTATAAAACCTCCGTGTTCTCCGCAGTATGTATCTGGTGTATCTGGGGTCAAATCTCAACACTTGACAATATAAAACAACAGAGTCTCTAGTCTTCAGTCACCAGTCATTGGTCAAAAAAACAAAAATAAAATCCTGTTAATCCTGTCTGTTTGATTTTTCGAATCAGTGAATTAGTTAATTTGTATATTAGTTAATTGGTAATGTTGGGATTTAGGGTTCGGGATTTGGGATTTAGTAATATTTTTAAACTACCTAACGTCCTAACGATCTAACCACCTAACCATTAAATTCCTGTTTAATCTGCGTCCTATTCTCTTTGTGTACTTTGTGTTTCAATTGGCTCTTGACAAATGCACTTTTATGCATATTAATACATATAATATTGCATATATAAAGGAGGAAGAAATGAGAACCACGTTGAATATAAAGGATGAGCTTGTAAAAAAGGCATCCAGTTTGACCGGTATAAATGAGAAAACATCTTTAGTGAACTTAGGGCTTGAAGCTTTGATTGCTCTGGAGAGTGGCAAGAGGCTCGCGAAATTGGGAGGAACGGAGAAAAAGCTTAAAGTCATACCGAGAAGAAGTTCGGAAGAAAATTAAGAATGGTTCTTGTCGATACTTCTGTTTGGGTTTCCCATCTTCGAGATGGAGATTCCTTGCTTGAAAGTTTGTTGAATAGTGGTCTGGTAGTCTGTCATCCTTTTATTGTTGGTGAACTTGCCTGCGGGAATTTAAAGAAACATTCGAAAATACTTTCATTACTTAATGCTCTGCCCTTTGTGAAATCGGCGACTCACGAAGAGGTGATGCGGTTTATTGATTTGCGACATCTGATGGGGAAGGGACTGGGGTATGTTGATGTTCATCTTCTTTCTTCCGCGATATTAAGCGAAGCTCCTATTTTAACTTACGACCAAAAGCTTCGTGCGATAGCTGTTAAACTTAATGTACATTACAAAAAATCCTCTTAATCCTTTTTAATCTCCGTCCAATTTCAATCTTGACATTTCCTCCCTTTTTATTATGATTTGGGGAGGAATTATGAAAAAAACGAAGAAAATAACGTTATTCATAATCTCAGGTATAATCATATTAGCTTCTATCTTTTTTCTGGTAAGCTGCTATGTAAAGCAACTAACAGTCAAGGATGCTCAAGAGTACTACAATCAAGGAATTGCCTATTTTAATGAGGGCAAATACGACCAGGCGGTTCGATACTTTAACAAGGCGATTGAAGTGAACCCTAAGTACGCTGAGGCGTATAATAGTCGAGGATTGGTTTACGGCATTAAGGGTGAATACGACCGGGCGATTCAGGACTTTGATAAGACGATAAATCTAAATCCTTGGTTCGCTGTTCCGTATAGCAATCGAGGATATATTTACCTCACTAAGAGGGAAAACATCCCCGCTATTCAGGACTTTAATAAGGCTATCCAGCTGAATCCCAAGGATGTTTTTGCGTACTACAATCGAGGGATTGCTTACAGAGACAAAGGGGAATACGATCGGGCAATTCAGGACTTTGATAAGGCAATTGAGCTGGATCCCGAAAATGCTGAGACTTACACCAAAAGTCTAAATCTTGCTAAAGAACTTAAAGAGCAAGGGGAACAATAAAACAAAAAAATCCTCTTAATCCTGTCTGTT
>Ga0307443_1001267_pt1 | contig 15060 bp, 14 predicted proteins | sample SalMarSW160220MG_FD_202148 | JGI IMG/M metagenome (GOLD analysis project Ga0307443, IMG submission 202148) | Salt marsh sediment microbial communities from the Plum Island Ecosystem LTER, Massachusetts, United States - SW1601-220 | ecosystem: Environmental > Aquatic > Marine > Intertidal zone >... | reverse complement strand
GATATCCATGACATCCTTCCCCCCCACTGCGAGACCGCCAGGATCTTTTATGACGGATTCCTTTTTTATTTCTTTCACCCTTTTTTCCAGCGCCAGAAGGGAATCCAGTTTCTCATCCTCGTACGCGTGAGCCCAAAGATCGGCCTTGCGGAACGAGATCATTCGGTCTATATCCCGAGGGCCGATGTTGCGCATCAGGCGTCGCACCGCCCCGTCGCTCCAATTGCTTTCATAATCAATCATGTGCAACCTAATCATGTTAGTGACTTGATGTATGATATCCTTGCTGAATCTGAGTCGTTCCATTATTTCACGCCCAAGCCGGGCGCTTTCTTCAGCATGTCTGAAAAAACGAAATTCTCCTCTTATCTTTTGACGAACACGGGGTTTGGCAATATCATGCAACAGGGCTGTAAGCCTTATTACGATATCAGGCGGCGATTTATCTATCGTTTCCATTATATGTCTGTATATGGTGTAACGATGATGAGAATTCTGTTTTTTCATAAAACCCTCAAGTAGTTCAGGGAGAAAATGGATCAGGAGACCGGATTTCCTCAGGATTTTGAATCCTTGGGAAGGTTTGCGGCTCACAAGGATTTTTATTAATTCATCCCTGACCCTTTCAGGGGCGACAGAGGCCAGCCTATCGGACATGCTGTAGATTGCATCCATGGTCCTGCTCTCTATACTGAAACCCAGTTCCAAGGCCATCCTGACCGCCCTCAAAAGACGGACAGGATCCTCGTTGAAGCGTTCATAAGGTTTTCCCACAGCCCTGACCGTCTTTCGGAGTATATCCTCCCTGCCCTTGTTGGGATCCAGGACCACATCATTATCTATATCATAGGCCATAGAGTTTATGGTAAAGTCGCGGTGTTTGAGATCTTCTTCAAGAGCAGGAATCGTGCCCCCTGAATCCCTCATGGTTGTAACCTCATAATGATGGCCTGAATAGACAAGTGTTACTGTGTTGTGTTTTATAGTAAAATTTCTTATATCGTGAAATAATGATCTAATCTCTTCCGGTGAGGCGGAGGTGGTAATGTCCCAGTCTGTGGCGGGACGACCTAGAAAAATATCCCTTACCGCGCCTCCCACAATATAGGCCTCGAAACCCCTCTTTTGGAGCCGTTTGACGGCAGCCATTATAAATTCAGGTATCTCCATAAAAGGTTCATGTTTTGAAGAGGTCATATTCTTAATACCCGCTAGAAGAATCACCTAATATTATCCGACCGAAATGGGGTATCCAATTCTTGGTTCATCCGGTCCCACTTCGGCCTCACCCCGCATACCGGTAACGCATTAAGTATAATTTAAGGATGTTATCATTAAACGTTGATGATTTCCAGTCATCTCACCTTAAAAATATTTTGACTATATAACCTATCTCCTTTATATTAATAATATTTAAGATATTATATGATAGCTTGTTGATTACTAAAGTACCCCATGAGTTGACAGGGCAGAAACATATCCAGGCTAGTCCATTCTCCGCAGTGCCGCGGAGGACAGGCTGACTGATTTTCAGGATTCCTGGAATCGACTTTAAAATATGGTTATAAAGGACAGCAACCTTTTTCTAAATTCCAAGAGACAAAGGAGAATAGAAATGGCAAAGAGATTAGGCACTACCATTACCCAGCATATATTGAACCAGCAGAGGGAAAAGCCGGAGGCTACCGGTGCCTTTACGCACATCCTTTATGAACTTATAGTCGCTGCGAAGGTGATATCAAAAGACGTAAATAAGGCAGGTCTAGTGGACATCCTGGGATCCACAGGGGAAATAAACATCCAGGATGAGGCGGTCCAGAAGCTCGATGTGTTTGCCAACCGCATCATCGTGGAGAGGATGCAGCACATAGGACAACTTTGCTGCATGGGCTCCGAAGAAATCGCGGACCTTATTGATATTCCTCCCCAGTATCCCAAGGGTAATTATATCCTGGTCTTTGATCCCCTTGACGGTTCTTCCAATATAGACGTGAATATAAGTATTGGAACCATATTCGGCATCTATAAAAAGGTAGGGGATGAGACGGATATCAATTTCCTCCTCCACGAAGTGCTTCAACCGGGCATAAAGCAAGTGGCCGCGGGTTATTTTATCTACGGCTCAAGTACTATAATGGTCTATACCACCGGAAACGGTGTCCACGGCTTCACTCTTTTTCCGAGTGTGGGTGAATTTCTCCTTTCCCATGAAGACATCCGTATCCCTGAAAAAGGCAAGATATACAGCGTGAATGAGAGCAATTATCCCTACTGGGATGAAAAGACAAGGTCCCTTATAGATTATTTTAAGACGAAGGACAAGAAGTCGGGTCGTCCCTATACCGCCAGATACGTGGGCAGCTTGGTTGCCGATTTCCATCGAAATCTGCTTAAGGGTGGAATCTTCATGTATCCCGCCGATCTCAAGGACCCTAAAAAGCCATCCGGCAAACTGCGTCTGATGGTGGAGGCAAACCCCCTGGCCATGGTAGTAGAACAGGCAGGCGGTTACGCCAGCGACGGTCATGGACCCATACTCGATATACAGCCGACGGATCTGCACCAGAGGGTCCCCTTATACATTGGAAGCAGGAAGGATGTGGAGCTGGCGGAAGCCTTTATAAGCGAGAAGAGACAGGGCAATTAAGCCCGCGCTATTTCCTTCCTTGAAGCATCTCGATGAAGGCTTCTATGCGAAGGGCGGTTTGGCTGTCTATCTTGCCGGGCCTGTCCCCTTCCAGGGTGAGGATCGGCGTGTCCAATTGCTCCCTGAGGATAATGTCATACAGCTGCCTGAAACAAAAGGTCTGAGTGTAGTGAATCAGCCCGTCCAGATCGCGTTCCGTAACGGCTTTTTGTATGTCGATGATCCTTCCCTGCGCTCCGTAGGGGTAGGTATAGAGGAGATATCGCTCCAGGAGATCTTCAGTGTCGAAGGGCATGCTGAACTGTCTCTGCACCTCATTATATACTACTCTGCCCCCTTTTGATTCTATGAACTGGTAAAAACCAGTAAATATGGGTGGTACACCCAGAAATCCAAGCCTTATCTCGTCATTTCTCGGCCTTCTTTTCCCTGCTTCAGCGATGAGCTCATCCAGTTCCTCTTCAAAACGGTCGGGATCGGATCTAAAATCAGAACTGGAGACCAAAAAGATATGGTTTTCAAAGCCGGTTATAACATTTTCTTGGAATGTGAGCCTGTCAAGCTCCTTCAGCTTGGCTCTAATACCGTCGAGCCTAATCCTGGCGGATTCAATATCTTCCCAGGTCGTTTTGAGGATAAAACGCAACTTTTCCATCTGGGCCCTGAGAAGTTCTCTGTCCCGGTTTAACGGATAGTCAAAGGGAATGACCCTTACTCCTCGGCGGGCAAGTATCTCTGCCAGGGCGACTGTATTGCTGCAGTCCCCGCCGGTTACGGCGATCACATTTTTCAAACCAAACTCTGAAACCGAGGAGAATATACCCTTAATCCATGAGCATATATTATGTGAAAACCCTTCTGACTCGGCCCGGTTTACAAGTTGGTCCGGCCTCTCCGAACCTATAAAGATGTTATTGATATCAACCGGTTTGAGGCCTGCCGCGATAATAATCTCTACAGGAATGGTTGAAGTAAGCCCAATAGAGGATGCATCGTAAGATTGCTCAGCCAACAGATCAGGCCTCCACCGAATGAAATTTTCTTCCCGGAATCTCCATACAGGTAAGACTGTTACCGAAAACAGCTCCTGTGTCCAGTCCAATCTTGTTATCCATCACCAGGGGGAAGGGAAAGGGGGTATGCCCGAATATGACTATTTTCCCGAAATCATAGTTGGAAAAGATAAATGGCTCCCTTATCCACAGGCAATCCTCCAAGGATTGCTCGTCGATTTCAACCCCAGGCTTGAAACCCGCGTGGACGACATAATAATTATGAAGTTCGAGCGTAATCTTGAGGGATTTTAAAAAGGATATGTGATCCTGGGGGATATGCGTGTGGCGATTCCTTCTGTAACTGTTTAATGTGGTAGCTCCGCCATTTATAATAAAAAGCTCTTCGTCCTCCTCATCGCCTTCAAGATAGTTCAGAAAAAGGCTCTCGTGATTTCCCATAAGCCCCTGTACATAGGGAGAGGTGTTCATTAGATCGACCAAAAAATCAATTACACCTTTGGAATCTTCTCCGCGGTCTATATAGTCCCCCAGAAAAATCAACCTGTCCCTGTCTGGGCGCCAGTCTATCTTGGCCATCAGGTCCTTCAGCATATCAAGGCACCCGTGGATATCCCCAACTATAAAACACCTCTGGGCATCTGTCATGGTTTGAACACCAACCGAATTCTTTCTCTCTGATCAAGTCGAGCAAGTCCCGCTTTCCTAGCCATATCCATTGCTTCCCTGAATTCATTCGGACTTAAACGACGATTGATAAAGTCGTCCCTTCCCGCATTGCCGCAAGGTCTGTATTGATCCATCACATTTATATAGGTATTACTGGATATCTCTTTAGCGATAAAATCCATAATACTAGAGGTGCCGGCCACGTTATTGGGCATTACTAAATGTCTTATGATCAGGCCTCTTATGGCTATCCCGTTTTTATCCAGTATCAAGTCGCCTGTCTGTCTATGCATCTCCCGGATTGAGGCCGAGGCCTTTTCCCTGTAATCAGGCGCCCCGCAGTATTTTTCCGATTGTTCTTCGTCCCAGAATTTGAAATCAGGCATGTATATATCAATTATACCGTCCAGGATTGCCAGGGTCTCGGGTTTGTCATAACCGCCGGTGTTATATACAAGGGGAATATCAAGCCCGCGATCCACGGCAATCAGTAAGGCCTCCAGCAATTGGGGCACAACATGGGTCGGTGTAACGAAATTGATATTATGGCAGCCCATTTCCGCGAGTTGAATCATCATCGCCGCCATCGTTTCCGGGCCTGTCTCGACACCTTCTCCCAGATGGCTTATTTCATAGTTTTGACAAAAACTGCAAAGCAGGTTGCATGAACTGATAAAGATTGTGCCAGAGCCATGTGTCCCTACCAGAGGCCCCTCTTCACCGAAATGAGGATTATAGCTGGCAACCTTCGCGGTTCTCCCTGTTTTACAGTAACCGGTCTTCCCTTTCAGGCGATTGACACCACACTCACGGGGGCATAATTTGCAGGATTCCAAGAGTTTCAGGGCATCTTCGACCCTTTTGGAAAGGATACCTTTCCTGTGTAATTCAAGATAGGAGGGCTTCATGGATCAAAACCCCGTGGGATAGCATCCCTTGGAGGCCTGTTTTGAAAGGTGAATATTAACCCCGCCTCTGGCCGAAGATTCTGAGCAGCATTAAAAACAGGTTGACGAAATCCAGATAAAGGGATAGGGCGCCCAGTATAGCCCCTTTTCTGACCACCTCGCCATCAAGTCCGGCGGGTTGGCTAAGGGCCATGTTCTTCAGTTTCTGGGTGTCATAGGCGGTCAATCCCACAAAGACTATCACTCCGATATAACCGATTATATAATACATAGCGTTGCTATGAGTGAACATGTTGACCAGAGAAGCTATAATTATACCGATCAGCCCCATCATCAGGAATCCGCCCCATGATGTAAGGTCTTTCTTTGTGGTCCAGCCATAGACACTGCATGCCAGGAAGGTCGCCGCGCAGATGAAAAAGGTGCTTACAATGGACGCGCGTGCGTACACCAGAAAAATAAATGACAGGGTCACCCCGTTCAGTGCTGCATAGATGACAAATAGAGTGGTGGCCGTGCTCGCTCTCATTTTGTTCACCATACCGCTTATGGAAAACACCAGGCCCAGTTCTGCTATTATCAGGACAAAAAAGAGAATGCTGTTCCCGAAGACCAGTTGCTGCATAGTGCTGTTTTCTGATACGTAGAGGGCGACAAGACCTGTGAGGCTGAGCCCTATACACATCCAGTTATATACGCTCCGCACAAAATCATTGACCAGGACTTCGGATCTTTGTCTTAAAGCTGATACAGGTTCCATCAATTGATCTCCTCCCTATAAAAAACTTGTTTCATCCGGTTAATGAGTACGTAAAGAAGTAAAAGATTAAACCCTATTATAAGTACCTTAATGGCCCATGGAGCTCTCTTTCAAGGGGCGAAAACATTAACAGCAAGTTAATTACGTAAGGTGCCACCCAGGCGGGCGGAATACTTAGGAGATAATAGAGAATCATCGAGTCCGGCCAAGTCTGGAAAAGGCTACCCGCCCGCCTCGTCTTGTTTTGTGCAGGGTCATAGCACATAAACAAGTTCGCCGCTTAAAAGAGAACCCCATGGGCCATATAGCGCAAAATATTTAGATATCATTGCCTAGCGTACTCATTAACCGGATGAACCAAAAACTCGTATCATTTTATATTATAATCCCGAACCTGAATATTTCAAGTCAGAAGTGTAACCCTTATCCACTATTGGATAATTGATAATGTTTGGCCCATGGGGCTCTCTTTGCAGCGGCGAAAAAGTTAGAAGCAAGATAATAGCATAAGGTGCCTGCCAGGCGGGCGGGTAACTTCTGAGATGATAGCCGGACTTCCGGTCCTGGTATACTATTCCAATAGCCCGCCGCCCGCCTCCTCCGGCTTATTGCCCACGCCTTGCACATAAACAAGTTCGCCTGTCGCAAAGAGAACCCCATGGGCCGAACCAAGTATTTATATAAAGTCCTTTCCGTACTCATTAACCGGATGAACCTATTTTTTCAAGAGTCTTAATCCTTTCCAGAAGGGGAGGGTGTGAGTAATTAAATTTTACATAGAGGGGGTGAGGATGAAGATTGGACAGGTTGTCCAGTGCCATCTTCTTTAATGCGCTTATAAGTGGCTTTGTGGTCTTTATGGCACTGTAAACATGGCTATCCGCTTCTACCTCAAATTTCCTTGATATAGCCATGGAAAATGGTGAAAGCAAATAGCCCACAGGTTGCCATACAATTGCGATCAGGAACAATCCTGCATAGAAGGGGGTGGAAGAGAATCCGAAGCTTTGATACAGGTAGTCCCACGAGACCATCCGCGATGCCAGAAAAAAGAATATTAATGATGCGATACAATTGATGATCAGATGTTTCCTGATATGCCCTTTCTTCAGATGTCCTATCTCATGCGCCAGGACGGCCAGTATCTCCTCATTAGTATGTGATTCCAATAATGTGTCATAAAGAACGATCCTTTTACTCTTACCCAGACCGGAGAAATAGGCATTGGTATGCCGGCTTCTTTTTGCAGCGTCCATCTTAAATATTCCTTTAACATTAATACCTTCCCTATGGGCAAGCCTGCTTATGGAATTATCAAGCTCATTATCCTTTATGGGTGTAAACTTGTTAAAGATGGGTGCGATTACCGAGGGATAGAGAAAAGATATTAAGATTTGAAACAGAGAAAAGACAAGCCAGGCCCAGATCCACCATGAATCTCCCATATATCCGACCATAACCAGGAGCGCGGACAACAGAATTACTCCCAGGATAGCTGTTATGATAAGAGATTTTAGAAGGTCGGTAATCCAGGTTTTTATTGTCCTGGTGTTGAAGCCGTATCTCTGTTCAATACTGAAGATATGATAGAAATCAAAGGGAAGGTCGACCAGTGCGGTTGCCAGGCCCGGGACGGTGAAGAATATGAGTCCCGCCCATATAAGATGGGTTCCTTTCAATATCTCCGAAAGCCACGGTAGCATCCCGGAAAATATAATAAAAAGAAAAACAATCTTACCGGCTATAGTTCTTACCACATAGAGCCTGTTTTTGTCTATTGTGTAATCATTAATCTTCCCCAGTTTCTCTGCGTCTATGATTCCTTCAAAGCCGGGTGGTATTGAACTGCCGTGCCTTCGGAGATGAACTCCGTTAATTAAGGCGATGATTATGTCCGTGACCGAACTTATCAGAAAAATCAATAGATAGGCGGCCAAAAAAGTGTTGATAGCAATCATAATTTCGTTCTATCATACCAAAGATTAATCTGCATCAGACATTTTCGGTTAGAATTATGGTTATAATTATCGACTAGGTATTTTGTAGTCGGTCCAAATAAGAGAGATCATCTCATGAAAGATAACAAGGTATATATAGTAATGGTCGGTTTGCCCGCAAGGGGAAAATCCACCATTGCGACCAAGATTAAAGAGGACCTGAAAAATGATTACATAAAGACCAGAATATTCAATAACGGTGATCTGAGGCGCAAGTTGATCCCCGATAACACATCCATTGCCGATTTTTATAATCCTGAAAACAGAGAAGGAGCGGCTTTAAGGGAAAAGATTGCCCTTATCAATCTGGAACGAGCTCGGGAATACCTGAGGGGGAACGGGAATGTGGCCATACTGGACGCTACCAATGCCAGTCTGGCGAGAAGGAAAAAGATCCTGTCCCTTTTAGGTGATCACCCCATTCTTTTCATCGAGTGCATCAATAATAATGAAGAGATACTTGAGGCAAGTATCCGGAGAAAGGTGCAGACACCGGAATTCGGTCATCTGACAACCGGCCAGGCGATCAGCAGCTTTAAAGAAAGGATATCCTATTACACCCCTATCTACACAGCCCTCAGGAAAGAAGCCAATTTCATAAAAATGAATTCCCTGTACAAAAAGGTTCTTCAGGAGGAGATCAGGGATAATATACCCTATTATGACCAGATAAGAGATTTACTGGTTACTGACACGGTCAAGCACCTTTACCTTATACGTCATGGAGAAACCTACTTCAATCTGGAAAACAGGATAGGAGGCGATTCTGATTTGACCAAGAACGGTGTGCTGCAGGCCGAGGCACTGGCGCAATACTTCACTAAAAAAAAGATTCCTTTGATTTTCACCAGCGACAAGAAAAGGACGATTCAGACTGCCGAGCCCATCAAGGCATTGCAGGAAGAATGTGCCATAATTCCTCTGGCTGAGTTTAATGAGATAGACAGCGGTATATGTGAATGCATGAGTTATGAGGAGATCAGAAGGGAAATGCCGCATGTTTACAGGGCCAGAAAAATGGATAAATACAATTATATCTACCCTGAAGGGGAGGGCTATGCCACCATGAAGGAGAGGATTGATCGTGGTATCAACAAGGTCATTTATTTAAGCGATACCTCAAAGAACATAATGATTATAGGCCAGCGGGCCACCAACCGTATGATCCTTTCCCATTTCCTTTTCCGGAGAGAGGAAGATGTCCCCTATATCTATATCCCCCAGGATAAATTCTATTATATCTCCGCGGCGCAAAACAGAAAGGTGTTTCAATTAAAGAGATATGAGTAAATAAAGAGGGGCATTTCCGAAGAGGTCGATCAAGGGAGAGGCGTTACCGCCGGACATATCATACCTAAATTTTGCATAAACAATCTTGAATGGTTGTTAAAAAGGTTAGTAATAAGCAACTTGCAGCTTTTTTACCATACAACTATAAATACCATTCGCGTGATTATGAACTATAAGAAAAATATTCAAGATTGTTTACCCTTCGGGGGTGCCGATTTTACCGGATCTACTGCGTTATCAAGCGCTTGCGGTAAAGTGCTACAGCTGCGCGCTTGATGCCTTGTATCTCCGGCAAACTCGACTCTTGCAAAATTCAGGTTACAGATAATCTTTTGCCACAGTCTCAACTATCAACTACGGGCGATGCGCTGAGGTTGAAGGGGTTTGTTCTCAGTGCCAGTGAAAACAAGTATGGATAGCTATCCTTTAAATGTTTCATGTACGCCAGCCACTCGCGAGCCAACCGGCCGTAAACCCTGTTAATATCTCCATAGAGGTGTTCAATGTCCGACTCCGGGAGGGCATCGATAGATTCCCGGAACCCGAGTTCCTCGGCAAGGTGGAATACCGCCCACAGCAGATCCGTGAAAGCCTCGTGTTCCAGCAAATTGGGGTTTTCCAGTAACCTCAACATGAACTCCCTTTTGTTCACCAGGAGATTTTTCAGATCCTCCCATCCCGGGTTATCGAGGTCGATGAGAAAATTATGTTTCCCTATAAATCTAAAAAACTTCTTATACACCCCTTCTGGCGATTCTTCCTGCGTGGCGAGATCCCCCTGCCGGCTCTTTACCCCCGGGTCTTTGCTTGCTAATAGCTCAAGCAGTGTCGTGCCCACCTCACTGAAAAAGGCCCCGATGACCATATTTAGTTTATTCAACCGAGCCCTCTTTTCTCTTTCCTCAAGCAGCCCATGGATGACAAGCGTCACAAGGAGCACTTCGATAAACACGAAACCGACATCCCCGATCAGGTAAATGAAGATGTGGTGTAGATCCCGAAATATCATAAAATGTAAAAAATAGACAAAAACAGACATTACAATCAATGAGATGCCCAGCAAGATTTTCCAGCTCCAGAATTGCACGACATAACCTCTCAATCTATGTGGTGTTATTGACCACAAACGCTCCGCGGTTAATTGGCATGAATACGATTCGCCATTAATCTTTTACTTTTTTTCTATCATTATATGCTTTTTACGTCCATATCATAAATTAATTTTCTGTTTTTCCGAAATCTTTTCAATAGACCACAGATCCGATTTCCGATGCCGGCTGATGGTATATACCTTCTGATCCTCAGCAATTACCCTGAAGAAATCCTTCTCCGGTTCCACCCACATGGATATGATATCCCGGACCTCAAGTCTCTGGTCACCAATAGTAAAAGATGACGGCCTCTCATTCGCCTTGTACCCGGAATACGTGGTCACTTTAATAGGGTGTTTAATCATGATGAATATTCTAATCCTCAAAACAACATTGTAAATCAAAATTCAAGCTTGATCTAATTGAGCAGAAAAAAACCGAGCACTGTTATCTGGAACAACTACTGTTCATTATTGATTTTCCCTAAGTTTATAATCTTTGAGACCTTGTCTTCTAACACCCTGATTTCGTCTATGATGATTTTGATGTCTTTTTTATCCGCATCTTCGTCATTCATTTTTTCATGAAGCCTTCTGGTAAAGCCACCCACTATCATGAGTGAATTACGGAGCTCATGGGCTATCATGCTGGACATTTCTCCCAATGCGGCACGCCTTTCAGCAACGATCAATTGTTGAGTTCTTTGTTCCAGTTCTGCGGTACGCTTTTTGACCTTGTTTTCGAGATCTTGACTCATTGAATAGATATCTCCGTATAATTGGGAGATCCTTATAGCAATCCCGATCTGGCTAGAGACAATATGCATCATGTCATTAAAGCGTTCATGAAAATAGTTTTTTTTCTTAGATGCAGTGCCCAGCACCCCTATGATCTCCCCTTCAATCTTTATCGGGCAGAGCGCAAATGATTTGATATTCTCCCCAACGGTAAGATTTGTTGATATCGGTTTATCTATCTGGCTTGCATCGTTTACAATAACTATCCGTCCTGTAAGGAAACAATCGCCTGAATAACTGTCAACAGTTGGTTTTCTTCTAGATTTTTCTATAAATGCATCACTCAATCCTCTGTGGCTCTTTATCCTTAGATTGCCGTTGCTGTCCAGCTGGCGGATTGAACAGGCGTCAAGTTTGAATTCCTTTACAAGCAGATCAACGATGGCATCCAGGACATGTTGCAAATGAAGAAGCGACGAAACAAAGCTGGTAATCTCATAAAGGATCCTTATCTTCTGTTCAGCCTCTTTTAAATGGCTGGATAATTCATCCTGTTCTTTTGTATTCTTCCTATTTTCCGCCATTGTTTTGTTTTGAATTATGCAATAAGAAAGAAATAAAAGCTGACCAAATGGTGAAAATTCTTATCACGCTCTCTCCCACGACCTTTGTTTTAGAGTCAAATAATCTCACCATCCCAGAGCATTTCACAAAAGTTTTTCCAGGGCAGCACTGTAATATCTGAGGATATTTTTCTTGGAACTGGATCTCTTGAGACAATGAAAGCGTTTTTACATTTAAATTCCTGTTTGAACAGATGAATACCCGTTGTTTTATCACCTGCATTTTCAGAGGATTTGATTTCTATCGCAACTTCAGCGTCGCCAAGAACAAAATCCACTTCCGATCCTGCGGCGGTCCTCCAGAAATGAATCGGGAAATCCAAGCGGCTATAGTGCCTGTATGCCCAGCATTCTTGGAAGATAAAATGCTCAAAGGCTCGTCCGAAATTGTCAGTGGCCGGATGAAGCGTTTTATAACTTAAAAGTGCGGAGACAATCCCTGTATCAAAAAAATAAAACTTGGACGTCTCTATCAACCTCCTCTTTTTTGATTTTTTCCATGGAGGCAATTGACGGCCTATGAGTGTGTCTTCAAGTATCTGGTAATATTCCCTTATGGTCTTGACCGATACTCCTGCTTCCCGTGCAGCATTTGAATAGTTAAGCAGCATACCATTCGTAGCGGCGGCGGAATCCAAAAATCTGGAAAACGCCGGTACATTTCGAGTAAGAGCCTCTGCCTGTATCTCCTCTTTCAGATAATCAAAGACATAGGACCTCAAATCCATTTCACTGTCGGTTGAGAGGTAATGGGAAGGCAGAAGTCCGTAAAGAAGCGCCTTTTCCAGATGAAATTTTTCCTTGAGTTCATGGGTGACAAGGGGGTAAAGCTCAAAACGCCATGCCCTGCCGCCAAGGAGATTCGCTGTGGACCTTTTCACTTTCCTTGCGCTGGAGCCTGAAAGTATGAACTGGTAATCTCTGTTTTCTATAAGCCAGTGAATTTCATCCATGAGACTTGGAACCTTTTGCACTTCATCAATGACAACAACCCTGGAAGATTGTGCTTCCAGGATCTGACGCAGACCGGTGGGTTTCCGGCTGAGTGCTAAAAACATGTCATGATCCAGAAGGTCTATCCAGCAGGCATCAGGGAACTTTTGCTTTAAAAGAGTGGTCTTGCCTGTCTTTCTGGGACCCCAGAGGAAAGCGGATCTATCGGCCGGGAGTTTAATGTCCTGAATTCTTTTTATTATGGGAGCCTTTTCCATGGGTTATTTTATATGATAATTTGGAGAATAGGTCAAGTTATTTGTTATAATTTGACTAAGAGTCTAAATTATCTGGATAGATGAGGGCGAAGCGGTTATCTTTAGATAATTTGCAAAAGCCTTCCTGAGCTTAACTGCCGGCTCAATTGTCAGAAGATTGGTTTACCTATATCAGATATATCAAAGGTTTTTGAGATGAGTAAAGGAGTAAAGGGGACGAGCTTAAATATTAAAATAACTTCCCATGCGTGCCCATCGCGAAAAAATAGGGGTCGCGTCTTCACTCTTGACAGACCTCGGATTAATCATCTATCTACAAGCAGTACTAAATAAAGATGCGTGAAGAATGAAGACCTGACCCTCCTGTTCTCATTTTGCTTTAAGCAGGATGTTTATTTGGTTCTTGAGTCGCCAATATCCTATGGTGTCTGATAAGATTCCACCAAGTTCACCAAGCGGTTCTTCCACTAATATACTTGCCCATTCTTTAGCAGCTTCTAGAGCCTTTTCTATGGCTTTTTCTTCTTCCATCAACATTATCGATAACGATTTGGTCACAGGCGCGAGGTCCCGAGCGCCCTGTGCACTAAAATGTTAGGTGTCATTCATGTCGTGCTTGTTTATTGATCAAGGATTGCGTTAGGAACTCGTTTTCTATCCTATCGCGGGAGGCAATGAAAATAGCGCTCTGTGAATCAGCCTGATGCTTATCGGGTGTGTTCCAGTCTATTGGAAACTCCTCGTGGTTTGGCTGAGTCTTGGGAAGATAGACATACTCAAAAAGTTCTTGCAACTGATTGAACAACCATGGCCTTGTTGGCCTGCATCCAATCCCAGAGTATGCTTGAGTAGGGTCGCTTTGCGGCTCCCTAACGATATTTCTCTCTTCGCTTTCCCCGAATGAGACGCGTGTTTCCAGGAACAGTATTCTTGCAGTGTTGCGACTTATAAACTCCAAAGCTTGTTCGGGATTACCCAAGTGATGCACGATTCCGTAACAGTGAACTACATCAAATGGAGAACCGTCGATGTGAGTAGGACGGTCCATATCCAGAAACTGAACATTGTAGCCCGGATAACGATTTCTTAAGTATTGGAGATTTTCAAACCTTGCTTCAGTGATGGTTATTTTGCACCCCCTATCTATGTAATAATGAGAATGATCTCCGATACCTGCACCAACCTCTAGAACCGACATTCTTGCTACTAATATTCTTAAACTTGCGAGGTGCTCCAGCCTTCGTGAATTAAGACGTAAGTAGCGGTTTGAGTGGAAATGGCTGACAGGGGTATTGAAACGAACTATCTCGTATCCACATTTTTTGACTAAGCTTCTCACCATTTTCTTGGTTTTACCTATCACACTCTTTTTCCTTTAGGTTTCGTCATGTTCCTTGAGCCTAACGCTGAACTAACGGGCAGGCGGGGCACACCAGCATAAGCTCTTTGTAATAAATAACGCTGCAAAACTCAAAAGAATAATTCGACGAATTAATGGCCTGTCCTTTTCAGTGAAATGTTATGGGCATAGTGAGTCCACAAAGGAACCTATTATTAATTGCCCATTTTTATTCGCGTATTTCTGCAGTCCACCCCATCGTCACAAGCACTTCAGCAATAAGGCGCTCTGCCGCCTCAGTGAATTGCCCCATAAGCTGTGTTATATCTTTCATCATTGATCGAAAACGTTTATCCAGTTCATCGTCTGTATCATGATCTGGTCAAGTAAAAACGGACACCCAGTTAAGCGACTTTTGCCAAAGAGAAATTATTCTCAAAAGCATGTGGGTTTTTGTATCCTAAAAACGAGTGGAGACGATGACTATTATAAAACATTTCAATATACCTAATTACATCACTTCTTGCCTCGTCTCTAGTTTTATAAATGATTTCAGCAATCCATTCGGTTTTAAGGGAGTGGAAAAAACTTTCCACTACGGCATTGTCCCAGCAGTCGCCCTTTCGGCTCATGCTGCAAACCATGCCGTATTGTTCTAATAATTTTTGGCAATCGTCACCGGCATATTGACTCCCACGATCGGAGTGGTGGATTAAACCTTTTTCGGGCTTTCGGCGCCAGTAGGCCATCGATAGTGCTTCCTTTACCAGAGGGG
>Ga0307443_1001252_pt1 | contig 15181 bp, 14 predicted proteins | sample SalMarSW160220MG_FD_202148 | JGI IMG/M metagenome (GOLD analysis project Ga0307443, IMG submission 202148) | Salt marsh sediment microbial communities from the Plum Island Ecosystem LTER, Massachusetts, United States - SW1601-220 | ecosystem: Environmental > Aquatic > Marine > Intertidal zone >... | reverse complement strand
CCTTTTTTCTGCTGTAATAGGTACAAGGCATACAATATCCTTTCACAAATTGTTGGTAATTATTGGTTGAATAACCCCCATTTAATAGGATTATCGTGAATTGAATGCTGTGACTTTAACATGCTCAAAAAAATGGATGTCCTATAACGGAAAGATCTGGAATCACCTGATGTGTACAGTATTTTATTGATTTAACGAATGAAATCCTACAGTCAATAACCTGCCTAGGATTTGGCATTTTTTGATTGTGCAATTGATATTTGCGAGGAAACAAAAGATATGTGGGCTTTACTTTTTTGAAGCTCCCTTTATAGAGCGTACCTTTCTGCAGAATGGGCCTAATATCGGGTCCTTCATGACCTCAGCCATCTGAATCTTGTGGGCCTCTTCATCCGATATTCCAGAAAACTCTTTGGTTATTTGCTTCTGTATATCCCACTTCATTCTTACACAATCGAACTTCTTATTTTTCTTCATTTTTTAATTCCGTTCCTATTTAACTGCGAAAGGTGATTGTTCGTAGAACTGTTTGACAACTCAGAACACCCTTTTTGCCATTTTTCCTATTTTTGGCTTCAGCAGACGAATAGGAAATATAGAATCCTATTTTATCGAAACTCTGCTATTTAGAAATTGTCAAAGGTCATTTCGACCGAAGCGTCCCTAAGGGACGCGAAGCGGAGAAATCTGCTAAAAAAGATTTCTCGACTCGCCCACATTTCTGTTTTCGACAGAAGACACGGGGCTCGCTCGAAATGACGTTGTAATCTTTTTTCTACAAAGTACATCAAATAATAAGCATCGCATCGCCGTAGGAGTAGAATCGGTAGCGTTTTGAGATTGCGTGCTTGTAAGCGGCTATTATTTTTTCCAGACCCGCAAAGGCAGCCACTAATGCAAGTAGCGTGGAACGCGGCAAATGGAAATTGGTTATCATTGCATCGGCGATCTTGAATTTATGGCCTGGTTTTATGAACAACTCTGTCGTTCCCGCAAAAGCCTTTATCTTTGAGTCGACAGCTACAGTCTCCAAAACCCGTGTGCTCGTGGTGCCCACGGCGATTATTCGGCCACCCTTTTGCTTTGTCTTGTTTATGATTACGGCATTACGCTCGTCAATATTAAATTGTTCCCAGTGAATCTTATGGTCCTCAATATTGTCGGTGGTTATTGGCTTAAATGTCCCTGTTCCAACGTGAAGTGTCAGATATGCTAAGCTAATCCCGGCTTGTTTTAGCTGATTTATTAGTTCCTCGGTAAAGTGCAATCCAGCCGTCGGTGCCGCTACGGCACCTGGTTTCTGAGCGTAAACTGTTTGATATCGTTGCGAATCAACCTCTGCAACAGCAGGATTGTCGTCTCGTTTGATATACGGTGGCAAGGGTGGGAAACCTACATCATCCAGAATGGTGTGGAGGTCTGCCTGAACCTCAACTTTCAGGCGAAATACACCATCATCTTGTTTTTGCAGCACCAACGCCTTGCAGAAATCGGATTTGTCCTTGTGCTTTATATATATCTGCTCGCCGGTCTTTACTCTCTGTGCACCCTTTAACATCACTTGCCAAATTCCCTGACCATCCTCAGCCAGGAGCAATCCTTCAAGCTTGGCTCCACTTCCACGCCTGGCGAAGAATCGAGCCAACAGGACCCTTGTATCGTTTAACACGAGGCAGTCGCTGGGCCGCAGAAAATCACTAAGTTTGTTGAACCAGCTATCGGTAAGCTCACCACTGCAGCGATCAAGAACAAGCAAACGCGATGCGCTGCGAACCTCAGCAGGTTGCTGAGCGATGAGTTCTGGCGGCAGATAGTAATCCAGCTTCTCAGTCTTCACAGTTAAAAGTTATCAGACGATCGGAGAAATGACAAAAAGATTTCAAGCCAATAATAGCGTGATTTTAGGCTGTCCGATAGCAACGGATGACTTCCTGCAAAAGTAGCTCGGCAAGGCTGTCGATATTGACAGCGCGAACTAATTTACAACGATGCTTCATAAGGATCAATTTAATGGCTTCTTCGGGCAAAAACTTTGAACGTACGACAACTTCAATCGCTGCATTAAGCAGAGGCGAACTTAAGAGGCATATTAAGAATTTCAAAGGTCGATTCAAGTTAGACTTCACGGATGATTATCTAAATAACCTCAGCGTAGATAAATTGAGGCACATTCTCCTGGCGGCGCTGATAAACGCAAAGTCGCACAACTGACACCGGCATCAAAAGTATCTAGCCCGGCAAAGTTGCCCTTAATCGAGTCCAAATATCGATCCCTTTTGCCAAGTTGAAACTTTTTGCCGATGTGCCCAATATCTGCTCCGCAGGCATGGAAGTATCTCACATAGATTATTTCCTTGCCTAAAATAAAGAAGGTTCTCGCTCTGCGAAATGTCGCAAAACGAGAACCCCATTTTTCATAGTATATTCATCGCATAGGCTGAAGCTTACCAGCTCAACGGCCACCTCACAGCCAAGGACGAATCCAAAAATCAAAAAGAACTCGATTTCTGTTAGAAATCAGGCGTTGTCCGCGGCGTATAACCTAATTTGCCCCATGTTGTCTTCTGGACGTAATATAGATCCCTGAAGCCTCCATCGCTTTCAGGAGGATAGTCGTTGCTCGGATGGCCTCGCTCGCGATTCCTGCCCATTTTTATTGTATCAATACCTGACCACTTGTGGTACTCACTATGGCCATCCGCAAAGGATACTGTTACACCATCACCGTGACGTACAGGGGGATCGTCCCACCACATCTCCTGTTGATAGTGAACAGCAAAGCTATCGGGCGTCACCCAGCCTTCATCGATAAAGACCATCCTGTGTGCTGAAACAGGTTGCATAATATCCCTTGTGTTCTTGACCCATAACACGGTATTGCCCTCTCTCACCCCAACAGTACCCCTAAACGTACCCGGTCTGGCACGGCCATTCATGGAGTCCATAACAGCATAGGTCAGCAATTCTCCGCGTGTACCTGTTGGACACTGGTAGACTTTCAACTCCTCAACGTATGGCCACAAAGCACCATCCTTGATTGCTATTCTTTGTTCGCGCTCGGACAGTTGGCCTCCGGAAGCGTAGTTGTCCGCCCAGCACTGTTCTACCCAGGCTATTTCATCTTCACGATCATAACCCCCCTCACCGTTGACAATCTTGCCGTCGTTTTCATCGGCGTACATAAGCCACGCCAGCATCAACTGCCTAAGGTTATTCAGACACATGGCACGTTTGCCCTGCTCTCTGGCCCTTTGTAGCGCGGGCATCAAAATAGCCATTAAAATCGCTATGATAGCGATCACAACCAGAAGTTCAATTAGCGTAAAACCGTTTCTTTTACTCATAACCTTACTCCCATCTTTTTGACCTTGTTGTATGCCCCTTACCCTGCGTATTCAATAAAAATAGTGTTCCTCAGAATCTTAATAGATTTGGCCGTTAGTAATCCTCAGATACATCACATCCATACCAACCTTTCCGATAGCCGACAGCCATCTGCTTTGGTCCACAGGTAAGGCACGCTATAAATTCTATGTCATTTTAACATCTGATGCACATCGAGTCCAATCTTTTTTAACAGGCCAATCGCAGAAAATAGCATTTGCAAAGACTTCGCGCCCGTTTACATATTGGAGTCCTAAAGTGGCTCAAATCAGACCTGCTCACCAAAATTTCAAGGAACATCTTTTCAAAACAACTATTTATTTTGGCAAAACTTAATTCAGGAAAGCACATCCCTGACATTTTTTTGTACAGTTGCAGGTCGAATATAGCCTTGTCTTTTTCCATACCACCAGGCAGTAGCGCTTGCCCATATAGCCGGAACACACGTAACCTGGTCTATTTTAAGATGCGCATTGTTACTTAGCTGTTCAGTTAATTCACTTTCACAACTAATACTTTCGCTACGCCTTTTATAGAATACTGCGCACCTCTGCTCTCTTCAACAGCAGGTGCTGCTAAATTTCCTTTGTTGATATTTTAAGCCCTAACAGCCTTCTCTTTAACAACATATTGTACCGCGCAAAGGCCAAATTGTCAAATTATTATTGGATGTTCCTATAAATTTAATGGACGCAGCAGCGGACACAAGACTAAATTAGGCTGGCAGTGATACATTCAAGAAGCGTATACTTTCGTCAACAAGGTTTATCACCGGCCTTGCAGGCCCTGGGCTATCGATAGTTGTAGCTCAAATAAATGCCATAAGAGGCTTTATGTACAGTTAATTGGCTCATTGGTCCTGCATTGGTCGTTTTAGTCTAAAAAGGTAATTTTAAGCCTCGAAAGCAGGCCTTAGCTGGTTATCGCATTCAGACAAAATACGTAAATTTCAATGCCTAAAGGTCGTTAAACGCCTGCCGCAGCCGAACATGCGTCAGGATTCACGGTTCAATCTTTGCCTGCCGGGACATCGCGATAGTCCCGGTTCTAGCAACGCTCTTGATGCCATAAGGCTTGCACACATTGACGAAAGCTTCGATCTTGGATTCCGGCCCACTAACCTCCACCATCAGAGACTTCTGGCCAATATCCACAACTTTGCCTCTAAACATCTCTATCATGGAGAATATCTCAGATCGTTTTTCCGGCGGCGCGGAAATAGTGACAAGCATCAGATCTCTGGCAACAACCGGCTGACCTACAAAATCCTGCACCTTAACGACCGGAACAATCCTGGCCAACTGTTTTCGCACTTGCTCAACAACCCTGTCATCGCCGATGACCACGATGGTCATCCTGCTGAGCTTTGGGTCTTCCGTCCGACCAACGACAAGCGAATCTATATTGAACGCTCGCGCAGCGAACATTCCCGCCACATGGGCAAGAACTCCAGGTTTATTTTCAACCAATGCGCTTATTATGTGTCTCATAATTCGGTCCTTCGTCCGTGGTTCATAGCCTCCGAGCTACAAGCCAATAACTACTGAGTGTTGTTTTTACGCCATGCTTTCGAATATGTCGAGCCCGCTCATTTCGTCCAGGCTTTTACCTGCCGGGACCATAGGCCAGACATTCTCTTCCCTGTCAATTCTGAAGTCAACAACACAGGGTTTCTTTTCAGTTAGCATTTGCTTGATTGCCTTGGGAATATCTTGCTTTTTGTCAACAGTGATTCCAATCGCACCGAGAGCACGAGCTACCGTTGCATAGTCGGGATTTGACAAGTAACTCTTGGAATAGCGTTTACCATAGAAAAGCTCCTGCCACTGTCTTACCATTCCCATGTATCCATTATTCAAAATGCAAACCTTTATGGGCAAATTATGCTCAACAGCAGTAGAAAGCTCGGTCATTGTCATATTGAAACTGTGCTCGCCATCGATATCGATAACCAAGGCGTCCGGCTTTGCTATCTGAGCGCCTATAGCGGCCGGAAGACCATAGCCCATTGTTCCCAGGCCACCGGAGCTTATAAGCTGCCTTGGCCGGATGAACTTGTAGAACTGAGCAGCCCACATCTGATTTTGGCCGACGCCGGTGGTTATAATCGCCTCACTCTTGGTCTGGTGGCAAATCTCCTCAATAACATACTGCGGCTTAATGGTCGAAGCTTCCTGATCATAACGTAATGCGTATTTCTTCTTCCAGTCAGCAATCTTTTTAAACCAACCTTTTCGCGGGCAATACTCGACCTGTTTGGCAAGCTCAACAAGAATAGCCTTGGCATCACCCACGACAGGAATATCCACATGAACATTCTTTGATATGCTTGCAGGATCGATATCGATGTGGATTATTTTTGCATTTGGAGCGAAGGTCGCAAGCTTGCCCGTAACCCTGTCGTCAAAGCGAGCCCCTACGGCTATCAAGAGGTCACATTCTTGAACTGCATAATTAGCATACGCAGATCCGTGCATTCCGAGCATATCCAATGACTCAGGCTTTCTCTGGTCGTAGCAACCCAGGCCCAAGAGCGTCGCTGTCACGGGTATATGTGCTTTTTCCGCCAGAGCCCGTAGCTCTTCACTTGCATTCGCAGCGATAACACCACCTCCGACGTAAAGTACCGGCTGTTTGGATTGATTTATCGCCTTGGCTGCGGTTGTTATTTGCCTGGCATGTCCTTTAGAGCGGACTTTATATCCAGGCAATTCCATCTCGACTGGGCCATCGACACTATACTTAGTAACGGCAACATCAACGGGGATGTCAACCAGAACAGGACCGGGCCGACCAGTAGAAGCGATGTAAAACGCTTCTCGAATAGTCCGAGCCAGGTCTTTGACATCCTTGACGATGCAATTGTACTTTGTCACCGGACGTGTAATGCCGGTGGTATCCGCTTCTTGAAAGGCGTCATTTCCGATAAGCTCCGTGCGAACCTGCCCTGTCAAAGCGACAATTGGTATTGAGTCCATCATGGCCGTAGCCAGTCCCGTAACGAGATTGCATGCACCGGGACCACTCGTAGCAGCCATGACGCCTACCTTTCCGCTTGCGCGGGCGTAGGCATCAGCCATGTGGCAGCCGCCTTGTTCATGCCGTGGAATAATGACCCGAATCGGGGCGTCATAGAGCCTGTCAAACAGAGGCAACATAACGCCGCCGGTATAGCCGAACATGGTATCGACACCCTGTTCGATAAGCGTGTCAACTATAATCTGTGCGCCTGTCTTGATGGTGGATTTGTCGGCTGAACGAGCCGAAATGCGAGATTTGGATGTCATTTTCCTTATCCTTTCCTGATAAACGTTTTGACCGTTATCCCAGCAATCATGGCTTTCAGGGGCACTTCCAGGCACTCAACTGCTTTTCCACGAAAAACGGCCGAATAACACGGAGGCTTGCAGCCCCGCCATAACCCTGTAACCACAGCTTCTGCCGTGTCTCAGGGACGTATTTGCACGTTTTCACACAAATACGGTAATAGTATACGAAAAGCACTGACCTTTGTCAAAATGTTTTTCGGTAATTTATGAAGTAACGATAAATATTCTTGCCGAACAAACGAACTTTCCAAGCCGGTCATGAAAATAACTGGCACATAGTCGGAATGCCATTATAATGATGATAAAGAAAGTTGTTGGGAGATTGAGTATGTGTGAGAATTGCGGTTGCGGCGAAGTCGACACCGAAAAGACTTTTGAGACGAAAGTTAAAGAGGTAATCGAGTCGGTTCGGCCAGCCTTACAAGGCCATGGGGGCGATATCGAGCTTGTAGGAACGGATGTCGACAATACAGTTAGAGTTCGTCTTCAGGGGGCCTGCCAGGGTTGCCCCGGTGCTACGATGACAATGAAAATGGGGATTGAAAGAATTCTGAAGGAAAAGCTACCCGAGGTCAAAGAAGTCGTAGCCGTTTAAGGTACGCTTCTTTTATTGTCATTCTGAGCGTAGCGAAGAATCTCAGGGCTAACGATTCGCAATCGTCTGTCATTCCATTCCTTCTATCAGTTCCCACCACAGTCTGGGATAGTCCTGACCTTCGAGAATCCACCAGATATCCACGGTGCCGTTATCTGTTTCGCCGATGAAGTCCCAGCCGGCTTCGAGGAATGTGTTGGCCATCTGCATCTCGGCTGTCGTCTTGCCGTAGCTATCGTCACAGCCTGTAGCTTCATCACCCTGAGTTCCGCACATATTCATCAATCCGCTCTCGTGTTACTTGTGGTAGTGAAGATTAGTCCCTTCGGCCATGAGAGAGCGGGCGTTTATATATGAGGTGAGGGGGGTAGGTAGCCCTGATTTGAAATTGAAGGTTCAGGGGAGGTATGATGTCTGAAAATTTATATAATTTTTTAGGCAAATTCTACGGATACTGCCAACAGTGGTCTCAAAGAAATGAAGAAACACAAAGAAATGATTATATAGGCAAAAAAAAATGGCCTAAACGCATTTATACGAGGGCGTGTAATTCCTATGTAGCCAGCCGCCCGACACCCTTTTACGCGTGCGAGTGAGATACTCCGTGTAGGCTGTCTTCAGATTCATCGCATTTTCTGCACCCATATTTTGCCGTCTTTCTCAAATTCGACTCTGTCTGGATATATTTTATGAACCTTGAACCCGTTAACCATGCTACCCTCATAAGCGAACTTCCCGTCAATCATTATGAATGATTCGCTGTTACCCCCGATGCTAATTGCTTCGACTACTCCTGGGCCTCCTCGTAATTTTACCTGAGTACGTTTTTGTAGGTGACGTTTGTCCGCACATATTCGTGCTCGTACCCTTTCTGCATAACGCTCCACTTCCGCCAAATAGTTTTTTCTCTTTTGCTCAAGTTCCGAGAACTTTCGTTTGATAAACTCTCTTGAATTCTTGATCTGTGTCCTCTCCCAGTCATACTGTCCCGCTGGATCGCCAACAACAGATGTATTAGTTGTCTCGGAGAAGCGACCATCGGTGGTGAAATGGCCATTAGTCATTGCATAACCATCTGGCATGATGTAGGTATTCGCGTAACCATGACTGTTCATTCTCAGGTGACCACTTCTACTTGATACTATGTTCTCCATGTTTTGACAGAAACGTGCCCAAGCCACTTTCTCTTCTTCCTCAAGCTGTCCGTGCCATTCCTTCGCCCACTGCTGCAAGATAGCAAGATTCTTCACATACCAATTCTCTATATTCTGCTGCTGCTCCGAAACATATTCGTCCACGTTTTTCATTTCCATGTTAAGGTTTCTAATCTGTTGAGCTTCTTGCTTCTTGATAAACTCCTCCTCGTTAATGGCTGGCGGGTCTAACTGGACAGCCCTTTTACAAGCAATCATTTCAGACCTGAAATAGGCCTCGTCTGCATCATCGTAGCGTCCTAACATGACGTAGGTATCGTAAAGAAGCTCATGGGCACATCTACAATTTGGGGCTGCTCGGACAACTTGTCTGAGTGCTCCAGCAGCGGCACGAGGAACGCAATCAGTTCGTAGATCAACAATCCACAGAACTACAAGGCATAATAGGACCAAAAGCTCTGCTTTCAAAAACCAATGCTTCTTCTTTTTCATAATGTCCCCCTCTGATCCATCTTGGGTATTGGTAGCTCCTCCAAAGCCTAACTCTTATTTCCGCTTATGCTATATCGGCTTTTTCTGAAGGTCGTATAACTTAACCAATTCTGAAAAAACTAAGATACGTAGTTCTACCTATTCCCAACAAAAACTTGTTATTTGACCTAAATCAATTGCCGATAAATAGATGGTTTTAGGCGTCTTATGGATTACGGACTTGTAGATTCTTGGAAGGGTTCGAGCCATAATGTTGGGGGACTGAAATGCAAAAAGTCGTGGATACGTTGAAGAACTACATAAAGCATTGTCCCGCCAACACAGACTTAACTTGGAAGCGGGTGATACGGCGGCATGTGAGGATGGAGAGCAAGAAACGGTTTGGTGAACTCTTAGAATGCGTCTTTCCTCTTGCCCAACTACTACGCATCGAAATGAACTTTCAGGATGTTTGTCTATGCTCGCGAATGTGTAGTATACCAGATGGAGATTTTTCTCGTCAAGCCTGAAATGCAAAATGCTCTAATCCGTCTACGCACAGCAGCCAAAAAAGCTTTATTTCGGCCATTCAGGATTGAACCGCTATCCATGAAATCACGCTGGGAAAAAATGCGCCTGGCCGAACGGATTTTGCGACCGCTTCGTAATGAGGATTCTGAAGGTTACGTTGTGCGGGGCTTCAAATGTTTTAGGATACGCTCAGTATTAGGTTTTCCAATCACTCCCTTTTCGGTAATTATAGCTGTTATATTTTGTGCCGGCGTTACGTCGAAAGCTGGATTGTACACGCTAACACCATCAGGAATGAACTTTGTGCCCGCAATGGTCATTATCTCATCGGGGGCACGTTGCTCGATGGGTATCTCAGCCCCGCTTTCTATGCTCAGGTCAAATGTGCTTGATGGCGCGGCAATATAAAAAGGGATGCCATGCTCTTTTGCCAGGATGCTCAGGCTGTACGTGCCGATTTTATTTGCCGTGTCACCATTTGCTGCAATTCGGTCGGCGCCTGTGATTACAGCGTTGATTTTTCCCTGTTTCATCAGCCAACCAGCCATATTGTCACAAATGACCGTCACATCAATACCAGCCTGTTTCAACTCCCAGGCTGTTAATCTTGCACCCTGCAACAGCGGTCGGGTCTCGTCAGCATAAACTTTGAACCTTTTGCCTCTGTTGGAGGCCTCGAACATTATCGATAGTGCTGTTCCCTGTCCTGCGGTTGCCAAAGCACCGGCATTACAATGAGTAAGTACGCCGAAGCCATCTTTGATAAAATTCTCGCCATTTTCACCAATCTTGCGACACATCTCGACATCTTCCCGATAGATTGCGTGGGCTTCGGCAAGGATATCCTCCCGAAATTTTCTCAAGTTCGCTGTTGAGTTTACGGCGATGTTCTGAGCCTTTCGCTGAATCCTATCCAATGCCCAGAACAAATTGACCGCAGTCGGACGAGCTGAGCCAAGATATTCGCATGACTGGTTTACAGCTATAAGTCCCTGCTCCAAACTGCTGTTATCTGCCAGTTCTTGTAGAGCAAGTATCGGCCCGTAGGCTGCCGCTACTCCGATAGCGGGCGCGCCGCGCACAGCGAGTATCTTTATGGCCTGATAGAGCTGCTCAACAGAATGACAATGAAGCTTGGTGAATTTTCCAGGGAGCAAACGTTGGTCGATAAGTTCCAGAAATCCATTAATACCACCAATCCATTTAACTGCCTGGGGGATAGAGGACATTATTTTCCAAAGAAAAATCTCATCAAGTCTTTTACAGAATCTATCGGTCGACTCTGGCACCACCGCCTCGCATGACCTTCTCAACTTCACTTAGACTGGCCGTGGTTGTATCGCCGGGAGTGGTCATAGCCAGTGCACCATGAGCTGCGCCATAGTTCACAACATCCGCAGGGGACTTTCCTTCCATCAAACCGTATATAAGCCCGGATGCAAAGCTATCACCACCTCCGACGCGGTCATAGATTTCAAGATCGGGCCTTAACGCCGCTTCATAAAACTGTCCACCGGTATACATAATCGCGCCCCAGTCGTTCACTGAAGCTGTCTTAGCACTACGCAAAGTTGTGGCTACGACTTTCAAGTTCGCAAATTCCTTTACCACCTCAGCAATCATCTTCTTGAAGTTTGCCGGGTCGAGCTTTGAATAACCTTTATCCATTCCCTTGACCTCGAATCCGAGTGCCGCTGTGAAATCCTCTTCATTTCCCAGCATCACGTCAACATAAGGGGCGATGGCGTGATTTATCTGCTTTGCCTTTTCCTGTCCGCCGATATCCTGCCAGAGCGACTTGCGATAGTTCAGATCGTATGAGACTATAGTGCCGTACTTCTTTGCAGTTGTCACCGCTTCCAGAATGACATCCGGCGTCGTTTCGGAAAGGCCCGCGAATATACCTCCGGCATGAAACCAGCAGATACTGTCCTGACCAAAAATCTTTTCCCAGTCAATATCTCCTTTTTTCAATTGAGAGGCGGCGCTGTTTGCCCTATCCGAACAACCTACAGCAACTCGCAGGCCAAAGCCTCGCTCCGTGAAGTTCAAGCCAACCCTTACTTTCCTGCCAATCCCATCGTACGGAACCCATTTGACATACTCCATGTTGACACCACTCTGGTACATCAAATCATCGAGGAGTCTACCCACCGGGTTATCGGTGATTGCTGTTACTACCGCCGCCCTTTTTCCGAAACACCGCTTTAGACCTCTGGCGACATTGTACTCGCCGCCGCCTTCCCAAACCCGAAAATGTCGGGTCGTATGAATCCTTTCTTCGCCCGGGTCTAAGCGAATCATTATTTCACCCAGTGATAGTATGTCATACTTGCATTGTGACGCGGGCTTCATATTTATTAGCGCCATAAAGAGCATCTTTCAGATATACGTTAGCCGCTGTAGATTTTTCCCTCTATATAATCCCGCCAGGCAGGCTCAAATGCTTTTCTTTCGGTCGGCAAAGGTCTTGGCTCAACATTTGTTGTTCGGAAAAGGTCTGACTTGCTGCTATCGTACTCGATACGCAGGATAGAGCTGCGCAGTTTTGTGTTCTCCGGCTTGAACCGTAACGGCTTTCCGGTAGCTTTATCAATAACATCCGGATGTATCTCAGTTCCGTCATCGGCGAGAACCAGATGCGAACCTCGTGAGCCGCTGTCCTGAGAAAATAATGTCACGATGGCCTTGAGGTAGCCGACACTTGCCAAAGATAAATGACGCGCCAGAACAGCATCAACCATATCTGCTTTGTCACCTAATTGGAAGCCATCAGATTCGATACTCCGATATAAACCAAGGGCATCAGCCAAGGCACTACGGGCATCGTCAAGTTGACGAATATGTCCAGCAGAGGTAGTCATACGTCTGCGGATATCCTTCATAACTTTTCCAGGCATAAGAGGACTCCGGGAGCTGACCATTTTTTCAAGTTTCTCGACACAGATTTTGAGCTGTTCCTCAATGAGCCTATCATCATAGTCGCAAGGATCGGGGCCATATACGTTGACTATATATTCGGCTGCTCGCAGACCGCCGGTCTGTCCCGCATTCAGGGCCGAGCCTCCCTGTCTTTTTACTCCGTGAGTTCCTGCCATTTCGCCGATGATAAAGGTTCCGGGGATATTCGACTCCCACCACCGATTCACCGCAAAACCACCATTATTATGCTGAGCACAAACAGCAATCTCAAGAGGCTCAGTGTACAGATCGATGCCGTTTTCCTTATATATATCAATCGCCAAAGGATTCATGTGTTTTAGTCGTTCGATGGGTGTGGACTGCATTGCGCCAGTATTTGTCAGATAGGTTAGGGCCTCTTGCTCAAGGTCGTTAAGATCGAATTCCTTCATGGATAACCCGGGAACAGGATTCTGTCGAAAATCCATAAATACACGCCGGCCTTTTTGCGTTTCATTAAATACCAGTACGTCTATCAATGAAGACTGTAGGTTCTCAATCTTCTGGGGATCGAAAGGCCACTGATAACCTTTCAGAAAAATATTCGTAGCCATTTTGCTCATAGTGGGGAAAAACCTGGTCAGGAATTCCTGTTCATCACCGCCGTTCGCGTCCGTGCTAAATATCCAAGGCACGACCTGCATATAAGTACCCGAGACATTCCAGCGAAACTTGATGCTGGCAAGGCCAAACTGAGACTCAGTCAAATTCTCGGCTGCCAAGCCTGCCTCAAATGCCAGCCCATGTATACCTACCTGGCCCTTAGGATAAACAGTTGTTTCATAGAGTTCCCCGGGACCACCGGCAGCAAGCACCAAATTTCGGCACAAATATACATTCAAGGTAAAATCAGAGCCTTTGCTTTTGTTCTTGTCGAGTGTGACGACTCCTGTGAGCCTTTTGGAGCTGCCGGAACCAATCGAGAGCAATTGCACAACCTCCTGGTCATCAAATATATTAATGCCATACTTCTCAGCCTGGGCCTGGAGACACTCGCTCATGAATCTGCTGGTCTTGGGACCTGCTGAAGTAGCACGCTCGTAAGGGTCGTGGTCGGTCTTATAGCCGATGTAGCTACCCATAGGATCGTGGGGAAAAGGGACACCGAGCTGAACGAGATGATAAAACTCTCTCAGCGAGTTGATACCTTCAGCTAATGCTAAATCGCCATGGCAGCACCCTGCTGCAGTTAGACTCTTAGAAAACTCAACCGCGCTATCCGGCACATTTGGACTGGTGCCTATCTTATAGTAGGTCTGTTTATCCGAGCCGCTCATACGTGATGCGCCCAAGCCGATACCGCGTGTCACTACCGCTATCCTGCTGCCGGGATTCTTGACTTTCTTGTCACGCATGAATTCATAAAGATGCACGGCGCAGTTCATGCCCGCAGCACCAGCACCAACTATGACACTGTTGAAACGTTGGATGTTAATTGTGTGGCTGCCCACTTTCCTGGTTTCCACAATCGCGAAATACCTATCAATTGAGGTTGAACTTTCTTTTGGTAACCTGGCTTATCTGTTCGATGGTCGCTTTAGAAAAATCAAGGCCGGCATACTTAATCGATCGCTGCTGGTCTATTAGTTGCTTAATCTTTTTTAGTTCCTCGGCTAAAAGGTTATAGTCCTGCCCGTCGATTATTTTCTTCATTGTTTCCTTTTCAATCATACTGAATGAGCCGCCCAGTACCAGGACACCCACGCCGATATAGCCGGGAATATTGCCAGCGTTTGTACCGCCGGTAGGCACCAGGCTAATCATCTTATGAATAGCTGGGTCAATTGCCTTAATAAAGGCGGGCCCACCCAATTGCTTAGCTGGAAATATCTTGCAAAGATTCGCTCCCTTGGAAAACTGCCCGATTACTTCAGTTACCGTGCTGCACCCCGGTATCATTGCTATTTTACCAGCGAATTTTTTGAAGCTTTCCTCCCGGAAATTCGCCGCTGAAACAAGGAATTTCACGCCGGCATCAACTGCCTGAGAAAGTTCCGGCAATGGGTCCTGTTGATTAGCCTTGTTGTAAACACCAAGCATTTGCGGTGAGTCAATTAAACTTGCTGCACCTGCTACGAAATCCGGAAGTTCTTTGCATAAAGCCTCAAGTTTTTCTAAAGGCTTTTTTATACGACAGGTAACCTCCATATTGTTCACACCGGCTTTTATAAGTGCCTCGGCTGTTCGAACAACATCGAGTTTATCCTGATTAAAAACAAGAATAAGCCCATCTCTGAGAAGGGTAGTAATTGTACTTTTTATATCCATATATGATTACTCCCAGAAACTCAAAATCGAAAACTTCCACCCTTGTAAGACCGGTAACAGACGATGGGTAAATTGGTATCCATTTAACCACTCACCATTTAACCAATTACCATTTACAGTCTTCTTAAATGAAATCCACCATCAACATGTATTATGCTACCTGTAGAGAAATCGAGTTTGCCTTCGGCGATAGCACCAACTGCTCTTGCGACATCCTCAGGCTGGCCCCATCTTTTAATTGGTGTAAGCCCCTCAGTAATTAGCCTATCGTATTTTTTCTTAACGGCTCTGGTCATGTCGGTCTCTATGATTCCCGGGCTGACCTCAAAAACGCCGATATCGTATTCAGCCAATCTATCGGCATAAAGCTTTGTCATCATTGATATGCCGGCTTTACTGATACAGTACTCACCTCTTGAGGGTGAGCTGGTGTAGGAAGAAATGGAACCGATATTTACAATGCGAAGGGCACGGTTGGAGTATTGCTG
>Ga0307443_1001236_pt1 | contig 15257 bp, 16 predicted proteins | sample SalMarSW160220MG_FD_202148 | JGI IMG/M metagenome (GOLD analysis project Ga0307443, IMG submission 202148) | Salt marsh sediment microbial communities from the Plum Island Ecosystem LTER, Massachusetts, United States - SW1601-220 | ecosystem: Environmental > Aquatic > Marine > Intertidal zone >... | reverse complement strand
AAGGATTGAAATCCACGCATAAACATAAAGAATTTCTGCCCGGCAAATTTGGTATAGGCGCCCTAGCGATAGGTCCGCTTAAAATCCAGATTGAAGGCGAGATGTTCAAGCAAGCAGTGGAGTCTCCAAATGGCATAGTAGATTACAAAGTCGCTTATGAAATCGCAAAAAAACTAGCCTAACACCATACACATACCACGGGAACCTATTTTCGGGGTTTCCGTAAAAGCCTTTTTCTACTTTTTTGCAATCAATATTCAGGGTTAGTATTCTCTGTTCATAGTCTTTTTGTATTCAACGAAGGCAATGTGACAAAAGATGAAAAATGAGGCTTTCAAACAAAATCTTGTTGATGTGGCTCGCGGTTATGTGGATAGTCTTTTCTGTCTGGGTATTTGCGGTAACTAATTTTCCGCTAAACTTCGGTTTTGTCGGATTGCAATCAATCACAGGCGTAGTTCTGATGTGGACGATGCTACAATACAGAGACATTTAATTGAAGAGTGCCGTCGGAGTAACTCTGAGATGTCATCCTGAAACGTCAAACTAATGCCTTTTCGTCATCCGGCACAATAATTAGTGTTTAAACAGAAATAAATATGTGTATACTGATTTAACAGAACCCTGTTAAAATAATCATTAGTTCTTTTTTTCACGAAGAAGCTTTCGTTGACATTCTCCGTCTGTCACATTCATCTCTGAACTCTATTGTTTCATTTAACCAAGCCTTATAAACTGAATTCGTATGTTCAATATTAGTCCCAGATTCTAGAAACTTTATTTCTGTCGGCTCTCCTTTTTTAGTTCGAAACATTAGTCCTCCACTATTTACTAATTTGTTTTGTTTTAGGACCTTTATTGATTGGTAAATCGCAATCTCGGATAATTTGGCAGCATCATAGAGACGCCATATATCTCCTTCTCGACGGGTCTCTATTATCATCGAATCGAAACTGTTCAATATTCTTACAATAACAGATATGCCATTTCTCAGTTCGTCCTTTAGCAGATATTCAGGATTCACTAAGATACTCGTTAATTCTTCAAGAGTTTTCCTTCTAATATCCATTAGTCGTTGATAATAATCATTCCAATCTGAACCAGATTCAAGTCGGGATTTCCAATCTGAAGGCGGTAATGAATAAAAGAGCAAATCCTTGAGAACATGTGAAATTCTGTAACAGACGTATTTTTTTGAAGGCTCAACATTCTCTGACCTTTCCCGCATACGAGCATGTTCAAGAATCCGCTCAAACACTAAAATTATAATTAAAGAAGCAAAAAGATTAGCCCAGAGGTCTCTGAACGGACCAATAAAGTAGAGGGCTAGGCAGATTACAGAAGAGACAGCTAACAGATATGTCAATTGACGAAATTTCATAGTTAATAGATTGATGTTTAGAATAAAAAAGCATTCACGAAGAGGCTGTTCATAAAAACTGTGCTTATCGGTTATATTGCTCATTAAAAATATATGGGAATACTTGTGAAATAAGGGTAAATGAGGAGGGGGATATTATGCATCAAAAATTTGATTATTGGCTGGTAAAAGGATTTTTCGACGGAGGTCTTGTTATTCCTAAAGGAAACGACCCTTTACCTATTGAAGGAGCTACTTTGAAATTAACTGAATATTGTAAATTGACTCTAAAAATTGGGACCAAGAGGTATGGGAAAAGACCAAATTTTGAATTGAAAATAAAAGTAAGCAAAAGCACAGATTACAACACTGTGATTAGATATGTATATGATTTTTGTGAAGAAATTTTAACAGCAATCGTCTTTGTAATGAAAGTCTCTGTAAGCCTTATTGGCATTCATATGAACAAAGTAATCCCACGAAAAGAAGATGCAAAAAACTATGTTTTGATTGATTATCAATATGATGAAGCAGAAGAATGGTCACCTTATTTGCATGCTCAAAAAAGAGGAAATTTGGTTTCAACTGGAGGAATTTCACGTTCATTGAAGGCTCTTAAACAAAGTCATGCTGAAGAAATTCAAAAATACATCGGCTTATTTAACAATGCAAATGACCTTGTGTTAAAAGCAGTGGATTTTTACAAACGAGGAATTAAACTTGAAAATTATTGGGAAAACGAATCATTCCTCTGTTTCTATAAGGCTATTGAACTCTTTATTGACGCAGAATATAAAAATAAATATAAAGAGCACGTCAGAAGCAAAATTAGAGAAGATTTTTCTCTTTTAATGAAGAAAACAAATCTCAAAATTGGAAAAGATCAAACTAAAGAAATTTTTAACAAATTTCTTGAGATGGACAATGTTTTAACTAACAGAGGGCTTTTTGAATTTATTTGTAAGACTACTAACTTCCCAAATTTTAGAGAAAATGAAGAAAATATAATGGATTTAACCTCCATTAGAGGCAGTATTGCCCATCCTCCAAGAAGGAGCGCAAAGAAAGGAAAAGATGATACCTTTACTTACCTAAACTCGAATCAATTAAGGGTTTGTAAAAATTTGGCTAAGCACCTAATTATGAAAAATTTAACAACCTTTCAATAAACTTTTTAGAGAACAAGCTTTTAGTACCATCAGTTTTTGAGGATTCTGAATCTTCAGGGAGGTGAGAGCCATCAAATCAAAAGTAACCAAAACAGAAGAGGAATGGAAGAAAAGTCTCTCCCCAGAAGAGTATCATGTGCTGAGAGAAAAGGGAACCGAACCCGCATTCACTGGAAAATACCTGAAAAACAAGAAAAACGGCACTTATGTATGCGCTGGCTGCGGAAACGAACTGTTTAGTTCAGAAACAAAATTTGATTCTGGCACAGGCTGGCCTAGTTTCTGGGCTCCAGTCTCAAAGGATAACATCGAAGAAAAAGTTGATAATCGCTTCGGGATGCACAGAACCGAGGTGATGTGCAAAAAGTGTGGCGGGCACCTTGGACACGTCTTCGATGACAGCCCCACACCTACGGGTCAACGTTTCTGCATCAACTCGATATCCCTCAATTTCAAGGAACAGAAAGATTCTGCCGAAAAACCGAAAGACTGAACTTTGTTAGCAGTCACGGAACAGACAATTTAATTTACTGCAAATGGAATAAAGGTATCTTCTACAAACAGGCAACTATATTCATGTTCGGTAAGGCGCAACCACCATGATAATTCCTTCAACAGAACAGATAAAGAGGTTTCTCTCCGAAATTGACCGTTCCTTTCTTTTGAAGACTGCTCTCGGTTTCGCAGCTTTTGTTGTGCCACTAATAATTCTTTACGTCATAGACTCTGGCTCCTTCGATTATCTATGGAAAGGTAGAGCACCTTACCTTCTCTTTCTCTGGCTATTTGTCTTAGAGACAGCCCTCGGATGGAAAAACCTCAAAGAAGAACACAGCACATTTTGGACCAAAAAAACAGTGTTAGCTGCAGTAATCCTGCTTCTGCCAACAGTATACGCAACGGGGTTAAACTTCGGTTTGAATGTGGGAATCGTAGAGTTGGGAAAAGCCGTTGGCGTGCCCGCTGAACAATTTGGCGAATGGTACTTGACGCATTCTTGGCCTTTCTCCTTTGAGTATATTCTCTTCACAATTTTCTTTGTGACATCAATTTGGCTTCTGTATGGAGCGGGGGGACTGAAGACCTTCGCTGTATCCTCATTCTTTATCGGAGGCGTCGGAGTCTTCTACATGATCGACACATTCTATCCCTACGGAACATTCACGATTCTGCAATCCTTTGTTCCCGTCACGGTATCAGGAGCCACTTCCATATTGAATTTTTTGGGTTACGGCACTCAAACATTCTCAGGAGGCGCGGACGGCCTAGGTCTCATTGTCACGGGAGCAAGCGAGAAAACCTATCACGCCATTGTATCTTGGTCTTGCGCAGGAAGCCACAGCCTTGTCTTATACTCTTTTATGATCATGCTGTTCCTCAGGGGCACAAGCATATCGCGCACAAGAAAGATAATTTACGTTGTTGCGGGTGCAGTTGGAACCTTTTTGGTTAATATCCTTAGAATTGTAGCGATTCTTTTAGCGGGAGTCAACAGCGGAGCCTCGTTAGCAGCAACATTTCACGAATTTTACGGAGAATTCTTTTTCATCGCTTGGATGTTCATCTACCTTTCTATCATCTTTCTGTTCGAAACTCGGCTTATCGGCAAGATTAGCAACTTTCGCAGGTCTAATCAATCCCCTATGGACACAACACAACCACGACTGCCCGAACAGATAGAAAGAGACCAAAAACATATTTTCTTCACAGTAACAAAAATCAACGACACAAAACACCGTAACATCTAAAAGTGTAAATGAAGATGAGAACTTCTCAAATCGGTTTACGATATGCCCCGGAGCGAGATGAAACAAAATTTAATGGAGCAAAAGATGATGGCAAACCTTGAAGTTGTGAAAAAAGAAGAAAACGACTTTGTCGTAAAGGTGCCTGGAAGACAGGAATTAGTTAGAATAGAGGATACATTCGCCGAAATGTTTGCCATGTGGGCAGGCAGAATATTGATAACTGCCGCTAACGAGAAATGGGCTTTAATCGCGGCAAGAACCGCAGCCGGCTTTGCATCATCCATTATTATGTCACCAGCAGAAGCCGCAGTAGAAACTCTCGTATTTCCCAAAGAAACCCCAGACGGACGCCCAGGAGCCATAATCCAAATCTACCACAGCTCAAGAAACGATCTCAAGCACCAGATGAGCCTAAGAATTGGACAATGCATCATGACATGCCCAACCACCGCAGCCTTCGACGCTCTACCCAAAGCTAAACGCAGAGTGAAAATAGGAAGAAGCCTGCGCCTCTTCGGAGACGGCTTCCAAAAGAAAGGCGAGGTTGCTGGAAGAAAAGTTTGGCGCATCCCAGTTATGGAAGGCGAATTCATGGTTGAAAACGACTTTGGCATCATGAAAGCTGTTGCCAGCGGAAACATGCTCATCTTAGCGAAAGACTGGAAGGCTGCACTTAAAGCATCAGAAGACGCCAAAGAAGCAATCAGCAAAAATGTTCGGGGAGTAATTATGCCCTTCCCGGGTGGTCTCTGCAGGGCAGGGTCTAAGGTGGGATCCTTGAATTACAAGCTTCCAGCATCCACCAATCATCAATACTGTCCCACCATCAAGAAATTGGTGTCAGACTCTGAAGTTCCGGAAAACGTTAGCAGCGTCTACGAGATAGTGATAAACGGCTTGAACCAGAAAGTTGTAAAAAAGGCTATGGCAGAGGGAATAAAGGCTGCAATCAAGGTTCCGGGCGTTGTAAAGATTACGGCTGGAAATTACGGAGGCAAGCTTGGTCCGTATCGAGCCGTTCTAAAAGAAGTGTTGAATCTGGAATAGTTCGCGAAATTAGGGCTAATCCTGCAATTTTATGTATTCCTTGCCTTCGCCTTCAGGAGAACCTACCAGAACACGATAATGTTCTCGGCTGGTTCCCTTTTCTAAGACCTGCTCAAGTTTGCCCCTAGCTTGGATGGTTTCGCCGTTTTCAGCTATACTGTCATAGAGACTCTCGTAAGAAACTACCTCAGTGACCTTACCTAGCTGGGGACCTTCCAGAACATTCACCTCTTCGATTTTATAGACTGAAGGAAGAAAAAGGCAGTCATTGTTGTTGCGAACAACGGCGCGTATGGTTACTTGACCACATGGATGATAGGTCGCTTCGCCGTATTCTTCTGTAACCTCGCTTTCAAGCTTAACCGGATGGATAGAAACCCAAGTGTCCTCAAAAACGCCTAGATTCCACTTCCGTTCATAAATCTTCGATGCCTCCGCCGGTGACAACGGATACTGCTTAGCTTTTTTGATGCACCAGTCTTTGACAGCTTTTCCTTTGAGACGTTTCATAGGCATTTCAGAATCGCGATTTTCACTCAAGGCTTTATGCAGAGCCCAACTGTCCTTTAAGCCATACACGGTTACGTCAAGGTCCGAAAACGTGGGCTGATGAATATCAAGAAGAAGGGAGCCTGTCACACCGAAAGACCCCGCGGGAACACCGCTTGTTTCCTCCAAAAACCTTGTGAATCTAACCAGTTTCTGTTGTAAAGCGTCCAGTTGCGAGGCTTGCCTCAGTTGAGACAGTTTTTCTTCTGGCTTGAAATGTTCCTTTATGTTTTGGTGAGGAACTGCGGTTATGGTGATGTTGTCCACGGGGGAATGGAACAGGTAATGGGGATAGTTAATCTCCAGATAGTTGAAGGTTTCCAGCAGATTTGGAATCGTGTATTTCTGTAATATTCTGCTGAATCTTTTTTCGTTTCTTCCCCATACGCCGGACTCTGATGGAATATACTTGATGTAGGAGATGACCCGTTCGGGCGGATGTAACGGACCAACTATACAAAAAAAGAAATCTTCATTGGTTTGAAGAAAATCGCGGTCCCTGAAGCCTCGCATATTCTCAACAGTCTCGAAAAGACACTATTATACTTAACCGAGACGGATTTGGTCATTTAGACATAAGCAAAATACGTTATTGCTATGGCTATTGCGTCGTATATTCCATGCATCCAAGCTGAAGCGGCAGTGTTTCCGTCAGTTTTCTGCCAAACATAGCCCAAAAACAGGCTAACAGCAGTCACTGGAAGGATAGATCGTAAAGAATTGAGTCCATGTAAGAGTCCGAATAAGATAGAGGCAATCAACAGACCTGTTGTCTTCCCGAACGAGTTTTCAAACCCTTTCTGTACAAAACCTCTGAAAGCTAATTCTTCAGCTGGTCCAACTAGGGCTAGTGAGATGCCAATCATGGCAATCAGTTGAACCGCGTCTCTGGGCAGTATGGCGTCTACAAGGAGTTCCGCATCGGGTTCTGGACCAAGAATAATTTCTTCAACTAAAGAAATACTTCCGGCTAAAAAGAGAAGAAGCACTGCAGCAAAGGATAGAATCACTATTATTTTGAGGCTTGGCTTTTTCAAGCCCAGTTTTCTTAAATTTGCGCCTTTATGTTTAGCAAACAGAAGCGTGATTCCGAGGATTATGCCTTCAGTGATTGGAAGAGATATGAGTGCAGCTGGAAAGGTCAATTCCTGAAAGTCGAGTCCCAAGCCAAGCAGTATGATGGCTACTATGATGCTTCCCACAAGAAGTCCAGCAGCCAATGCGACGTAACAAAGGAATGCTGTTTTTGCTTTCCAATCGAACTGATTCTCCATAATGGTTCACTTCCCAATCGGGTTTGAATAAGTATTTTAGTTGTCTATTAACAGTTACCTTTCTTTCAGTCCACTAATGACCTTAACGTGATATAGTGAAAAAAGGGTCAGATATTCATTTACAGAGTCAACTAGAAGGCATTTTCATGAATGTTTGTTCATTTATTGTTCATCTAGATGGGATTTTCTTCAATCATGGGAAAACATTTATATATAAAACTGTAATATTTGGATGTTCTATTGAATAAAGGTGTATAGCATGGGAGATGCAGAAAAAGAAGACATTTTGGCAAACGTAGACGAAGTTGCTGCTGAACTACGGGCGCTACTTGAAAAGGCTGTAAAGAAAAACCTGACAGAGGACATGCTCTTTTCAGGAGGCATAGACACAAGCATTCTAGCAACTATCGTATCAAAATATGTTCGCATCAGAGGCTTCACTTGTGCATTCAAACAGGCCAACGCGCTGGACCTTAAATACGCTAAGCTGATGGCTAAGCAGCTGAATATTGAACATTACATTGACCCCTTCGATGAAGACCAAGTGTTTGAAGCAATCCCAGATGTTGTCAAAGTTTTGGAATCCTTTGATCCCATGGAAGTCCGCAACAGCATAACCATCACGATCGGATTGAGGTTTGCTAAATCTTACGGTTCAACCAAACTGATTACTGGAGACGGAGCAGATGAACTCTTCGCGGGCTATCACATGTATTACCGTCACGTAGGAAACAAGGAAAAGTTAAGCGCTATGCTAAAGAGAATGTGGGGCATAATGGCGTTTTCCTCGGTTCCGTTGGGAAAATCATTGGGCATAGAAGTGAGAGCCCCATTCTTGGACCCAGAAGTCCAGAAATTCGCAATGAACATGGACCCAAGATATAATGTTCAGGAGGAGAGGGGAGAACTTTGGGGCAAATGGATTCTCCGCAAAGCTTACGAGGATGTGCTTCCGCCGGAGGTCCGATGGAGAGACAAGAACCCCATTGAAGTCGGTTCCGGCACCACAATTCTTCCCAAATTCATGGCAAAGAAGATCCCTGACTCAGAATTTGCATCAAAAAAGAAAAAAATTCTGGAAACAGACAACGTCACAATCAGGGATAAAGAGCAACTGGTTTACTATGAAGCATACAGGGAGGCTGTAGGTGTACCCCATCCAGTTGATCCAGATGCTAGAACTTGTCCCCAATGCAACTCTAACGTCCCCGAAAACGCCACCGTATGCAAAACCTGTGGAGCTTATCCCATCACAGCAAACGGAACGTCAGTAACCTCCGAAACCACTTACGTCGACAAGTAAATCCATACTTTTGTGAGCCATAAAATCTGTGGATCAACCCAAATCCTTTTTTCAGTTCACTTCAATTCGATTTTTTCAGGAATATTTAAAGGTAATAATAGTGTGCAAAGTTGCTGGTTTTGCATTGAGGATGAGCAGCTTGGCAACAAAAGATTGGATCCCCAGAGACGGCGAAACCCTTCTAACTAGAGAGGGCTTCATCTTCTACGTTTTTGGATACGAGCACCCAGAAAATCGGGTTTTCGCCTTTCTAAAATACATACCCTCCAACTTGGCGCATCATTTTCCTATACGTTTTCTTAAGCAGAAATGGAAACTCGGAGACTTGGAACTCTCCAGACCCGAAAAACTCTATACAGCCCAAAATTATCAAAAGTTTCTGGAAACTTGTCGAAGCAGTTTTCCTCATTACCTGTATTGCTGCCCCTTCAGGGGTAAAGAAGTTTTAAGTGTTCCGCTGGACCACATAGAGAGAGTTTATTTGCCAAGCGAGTGCCTACAGGAGATATTCAAAAAAGAAAAGAAAGATGCTATACAGAACGAAACTGTGGAGCTGGTTTCACTTCTCTCCGCAGAATCGCAAGTTCCCATTCAGGATTTTGGAATCCACGGGTCCGTTGGGTTAAATATGCATTCTGAATATTCTGACATTGACCTTGTGGTTTACGGTTCCCAGAACTTCCGGAGATTAGAAAGCGCTGTTGACAGACTTGCTGAGGAAGAGAGGGTGAAGTATGTTTTCACCAAGAAGATTGACAGCTCAAGGAAGCATAGGGGACGCTACAAAGACAGACGCTTCGTGTATAATGCTGTGCGAAAGCCCGAAGAGATAGATGCTCAGCATGGAAGATTACGTTACGCTCCCATCAAGAATGTCATGTTCAGTTGCAAGGTTGTTGACGGCAGCGAAAACATGTTCCGACCAGCAATCTACCCAATTAGAGACTATCAACCAGACGATTCAGCGTCAGAACTATCGGAAGAACAGGTTCCAGCAAGAGTGTTATCCATGATTGGATACTACAGAAACGTGGCTCGACAGGGAGACAGAATCAATGTTTCGGGAACGCTGGAACGGGTAGAAAACGTTGAAACGGGCGCAGTTAGCTATCATGTTGTTGTGGGCACGGCTACACGCGAAAAAGAGTATATTGAGCCTGTTTGATTGGGTTAACAGCCAACACATAAGAACAAATAATCAACTTTCCTGCAAAAACAGAAAAAAGACTGTTTTCAACATAGCACTGTTATTAGTCTCCTAATATGAATGCTAAGTTGTGAGGTGTTTGGTTGCTGAAACTGCGAGACCGTGACGCCATACTCACAGAGGACGACATAATTTTCAGGGTTTACGGTTACATTCATCCTTCAGGCGCCTATGTGTGCGACCCAGAATATGCCTCGCCAAAGGTCTTCAGGTCCACCAATCCTAGGGCAAGAAGAGGAGAAAATGAGCCTCTTTACTACAAATTCTTCGCAGACGAGGGACTGAAGCTCATTTTAAACAGCTTTCCCCAGTACACAATTTTTTATGAACCGTTACAGAAGTGTCTAGTAGGCGTAAACGAAGACGACATAACAGAAGTCCGTAAACCTGATGTTGGGTTACAACAGGTGCTTGCAAAAGAGCCTGACGATGTTCTGCTGAAGGCGTTACAGGATTTGTTTACGCGAGTTTCGTCCCAGTCAGGCTTGAATGTAGAAGATTTTGGAGTGTTTGGGTCTCTTCTTCATGGCTTTTACCATCCCAACCTTTCGGACTTGGACTTCATCGTTTACGGCAAGGAAAACATGAACAGGCTCTGTGAGGCACTGGAAACTCTTTACAGGGAAGACCCTTCTTTGCGGAACGAATTTGACCACATGAAGGCTGTTGAGGCGAAGGATTGGAAGTTCGTGAATTACAGTTTGAAGGAGTATCTTTGGCATCAGCGAAGAAAAATGATTTACGCTTACTTTGATTCTGAAGATGCGGGAAGAGTTGTTAAGGCAGAGTTTGAGCCAGTGAAAGCTTGGACAGAAAACGTCAACAAATACAACCCGTTCACGCGAATATTCCATGTAGGCTGGATCAAAGCAGTAGCCGAGATAACCGACGACAAGGATGCACCGTTTATCCCATCCATATACCGGATCGAAGTGAAAGATATTCTGGAAGGACCAGAAGTTGATGAGATCACGCGGGTATTCTCGTACATGGAAGAGTATAGAATGCAGGCAAAACAGGGTGAAAAAGTGCTGGTTGAAGGAAACCTTGAGAAGGTCGTAGATGGAACCAACGTATTCCATCAAATTACCCTGAGTTATGGTCCCCGCTACTACGAACAAACCTTAAAGATTATTAAATGTTGAATTAGTGCCCGCACATACTAGTCATATTAACCGTTATTGAAAGGAGAGATAAAAAATGTGTACAAGCTCAGGAAAAAACGAGATGTTGTGGTTTGACGAATTGAGTATGCCTGAAGCGGAAAAGGCGGCTAAAGACGGAAAAGTTGTAATCATCCCATGCGGAAGCATAGAAGAGCATGGAACACATCTGCCGCTTAGTACAGACAGCCTTCAGGCAGAGTACGTGGCGTTGGGTGTTGCCCGAAAAACAGGCTGCTTGGTTGCTCCGCCCCTGCGGTATGGTCTCTGCAATTCCACAAGAAACTTTCCGGGCACAATCACAATAAGTTTTGATTCGTTGCGGAGCATAATGACTGACATTCTGGAAGATTTCGTACGTAATGGCTTCAAGAGATTGCTGATCTTAACTGGGCATGCGGGTCGATCACATATGATTGCGCTTAAACTCGCAGCAAAAGCTGTTATATTGCATCACAAGAACGAAGAGAATAGACCCAGAATTATGGTTTGCTCTGATTATGACTTCGCCTTCGATCTCAGAGGCAAAGACTTTGATGAGCGAGATTCCCACGCTGGCACCATTGAAACTTCAAGAGTAATGTCCATTCGATCAGATCTGATAAAAGGAAAAGGAACACGAAACTATCCAAATTTGCCCAGATTCGAGATTGTTCCAGACCCTGAACGATACTTCCCAAGTGGAGTAATGGGCGACCCGACAATAGCATCAGCTGAGAAAGGACAAAGAATAAACGAGTACGTGATAGAACAGATTGTGAAACTAGTCAAAGAACTAGAACAATAGTGGAGATGATTGTATGGCTAAAGCGTTAGTTTTTCTTGCATCAGGATTTGAAGAAATCGAAGCAATAACAATTGTGGATGTCCTCAGAAGAGCTGGCGTAGATGTAACAGTTGCTGGTTTGGCACCCAACGTGACTGAAGGCAAACATGGAATGAGAATTGTTCCGGACAAGTCGATTGACGATGTGGCTGTAGAAGATTTTGATGCATTTGTAGTTCCTGGAGGGAATCCGGGCTACAAGAATCTCAGAAAGGACCAGCGAGTGATAGACATGGTCAAAAAGGCGTTTGACTCCAACAAGCTAGTGGCTGCAATCTGTGCAGGTCCTGCGGTTCTCTCAGACGCGGGCGTTCTTGAAGGGAAAGCTTGCACGATTTATCCGGGAATGGACGAAGAACTGGAGGCGGGTGGAGGCAAACCAAAACATGACATTGTTGTGGTTGACGGCAACATCATAACAAGTAGAGGACCCGCAACAGCTCTTCCGTTTGCCCTTAAGCTGGCAGAAAAATTGGCTGGAAAACAGGTCGCTGAAAACGTCAGCAAAAAGACGCTGGCGAACATCTTGCGATGGTAGCATAATTCGGGTCATTGTTAAAAGAGCATTCGAAGAACTGAAACGTTTTTCCCGCTGCTGCTTTAATCTGGTGGCTCAACATGAATTGTCAGGGTCACGTTTGGCTGCTCTTCTTTCAATTCCTCTTCTAACTGATCCGTAAGATCATGAGCTTCTTTAACGCTCAGGGAACCGTTAACTGAAAGATGAAGCTCCGCAAAAACTTGGTTCCCGTGTCTGCGTGTTTTCAAATTATGGAAGTCGATAAACTGGAAGGAATGTCTGCCAAGGACTTCTATTATCTTCTCTTCTTCCGCTATACACGATTGATCCATTAGACGGTTTGAAGCCTTCAGAACAAGCCCCACACCCATCCTCACAATCAAAGCTGCAACCACAAAGGCCAAGATAGAATCCATGAAGTCCCACCCAGTTAATTGGGCGACAAAGAGTCCTATCCACACGCCCACAGTTGAGATAACGTCGGAGAACAGGTGCTTCGCGTCGCCCTCAAGAGCCGTTGAGCCACAACTCTTAGCCGTTCTGATTAACAGCAAAGAGAGCCCCGCATTCAGGGCAGTAGCGAACATTGAAATTCCAATGGCGAAGTCAAGTTTAAACAGCTCAGCGGATTCAAATAGACGTCCTGCGGCGGCATGGATGATAAGAAAGGCAGCAATAATTATGAAGATACCCTCCACAAGGCTTGATATATCCTCAATTTTTTCGTGACCATACTTGTGGCTGCTGTCTGGAGCTCTTTCTGAAACACAAACCGAGAAAAGCATTAGCCCTGAAGCCGCTATGTTAACGATAGATTCTAGCGCATCAGAAAACAAGGCTACAGAATTGGAAATAAAATACGCTACAAGTTTTATGCCAAAAATGGCGATGCCACAAAATATGGCTATAACTGCAGCTTGCTTCTTTTCCATGATTGCTAGTCGGTTATCTCTTGCTTTTAGGTGTTGCCCCTTATTGAAGTATCAAATGATGTGCAGATTCTTGAAGGTGCTAACGAGGAGCCCACGCATGAATTATTGTCAGCAACATTTATTGCGTTTAGAGAATATAGAAGTCTAATGAAGCACCATGATTGTTGGCATATGCGGGAGCCCTAGGAAAGGTGCAACAGAGCACGTTTTGAGAGAAGCCCTGAAAATGCTGGAAACGAGGGGCTTCAATACAGAGTTTTTTACAGTTAGAGGCAAAAAAATTGGATTCTGCACTCACTGTGATCACTGTTTGGAACATAAAGAGTGCATAATAGCAGACGACATGAACACCGTCTATGGTCTGCTGAGGGAGGCTGAAGGAATAATAATAGCCACTCCAGTTTACAACGGGGGAGTCAGCGCCCAAACAAAAGCAGTTATGGACAGGTGCAGAGCCCTGTTGGCTGCAAACCCAGACATCTTGAAATACAAAATAGGTATGGCTATTGCCGTTGGGGGAGACAGAATTGGAGGACAGGAACTGGCAATCCAGCAAATCCACACATTCTACATCCTAAATGCGGTCATACCCGTAAGTGGCGGTCCCTTCGGAGCAAACTTGGGAGCAAACTTCTGGTCAAAAGACACCCTAGAAGGCGTAAAAGAAGATAAGGAGGGCTTTAGAAGTTTGAAAAAGACGATTAAACGATTCACCGAAGCCATGAAGAAAATCGAAATTAAAACGCAGAAATAAAGTGGTGGAAAATGGCTGTTGTAACTGTGGAAATGGAAAAAAAGCAAAAAAAGAAGAAAAGGGTTGCGTGGGGAGTCACAGGCAGCGGAGACCGGATGCTTGAAGTAATTGAGACTATGAAACAGATCAAAATGCAGTATCAAGATGACGCTAGAATAACAGTTTATCTTTCGAAAGCAGGAAACCAAGTAGCAAATTTTTACGGTTTAGGTAAGGATTTGAAGGAAAATTTTGATAAAATTCGGGTTGAAGTCAACTCGAATATGCCAACTCTTGCGGTTCAGCTGCAGAGCGGAAAAATTGAATTTTTGCTGATTGCTCCAACTACAGCAAATACAGTTGCAAAGATCGCAACGGGAATAGCGGACACTCTACTATGTAACGCGACAATAATGGCTCTGAAATCATTTATACCGGTCTATATACTGCCCTGCGACTACAAGGAAGGAGTAACAGCCACGCAACTTCCCGACGGAAGCGAAATGAAAATACAAGTAAGAAAAGAAGACGTTGAACGCACCAAAAAACTAGCCGCCATGGATGGAGTCTTTATACTGGAAAAACCCGAAGAAATCCATCATGTTTTCCAAAAACACTTCAAACCAGAAGAAGCATGATATTGGAAGTTGAAATGCTGCAAATACAAGTTGAATGTAAAATTCTCTTGCAGTAACATCCAGCTTGGTTGGGGCATTGTCTACTCTGGGTGCGTGAATATTTTTTGAGTGATTTACTATTCTTCAAAGGGTAAAGTTTATCTATGATGATGCTGAGTGAAATTACGAGAGGTCGTAATTTTGAGCAGGTGAAACTTGTGAACGCTGAAGCAAAAGCAGTCTCTAATCAAGCCGAGGAATACCTTGAGGCAATATACCGTTTAGAGCAGAAAGCGGGCTTTGCCAGAACCATGGAGCTTTCTAGAAACCTGAAGGTTGTTCCGGGTTCGGTTACAAATACAATAGAGAACTTGAAGAGGAAAGGACTCGTTATTCATAAACCGTACAAAGGAGTGAAGTTAACTGAGAATGGACGAAAAATTGCCTCAAGTGTCTTGAGGAGACACCGCCTCGCAGAACGGCTATTGACAGACATTTTACATCTAGATTGGAGCGAAGTTCACGACCCAGCCTGTAAGTTAGAACACGCCCTCTCTCCAGAAATTCTTAAGCCACTAGAGAAAGCCTTAGGGCACCCGAAAAGATGTCCTCACGGAAACCCGATACCAACAAATTGTGGAGGAATCTTTGAAGAAGAAACAATGGCTCTCAGTGAACTTGACGCCAAAATGAGTGGTGTTATTGTCAAGATAACTGAAGAGAAAACTGAGACGCTACAACAGCTTACTAGACTAAACCTCACACCTGGAAAACGAGTGGAAGTTGAAGATAAAATAGTTCCTGGTGGT
>Ga0307443_1001234_pt1 | contig 15263 bp, 9 predicted proteins | sample SalMarSW160220MG_FD_202148 | JGI IMG/M metagenome (GOLD analysis project Ga0307443, IMG submission 202148) | Salt marsh sediment microbial communities from the Plum Island Ecosystem LTER, Massachusetts, United States - SW1601-220 | ecosystem: Environmental > Aquatic > Marine > Intertidal zone >... | reverse complement strand
CCAGCCAAAATAAGGAGAATACCGACTGGGAAGTAATCACTGCTGGCTCAACTGCCGGAGAGCAGGTTAAGCTAAAACAAATAACGAAACAGAGTATAGTTCGGCTTAATGATCTGGGCTTAACGCCCAATCAATACGAGCAGCTAAATGGATTTCGTCAGACCAAACAGGGTCTGTTCATTATAGCCGGCCCAAAGAAAAGCGGTGTTACCACGACGTTTTATGCGTTGCTCCGAAATCACGACGCTTTTCTTAATAGTATAAATACGCTTGAGAAGCGACCATCGGCTGAACTGCAGAACATAACTCAAAACATCTTCACTCTCAGTGACACCGGCACAACTACTTATGCCAAGAAGCTGGCAGCAGTAGTGAGAATGGGATCGGATATAGTCGGTGTTGCCGACTGCGAGGATAGTGAGTCTGCCAAGATTGCCTGTGCAGCCGCTAAAGACAGCAAAACTGTATATCTGACACTCGAAGCGAATAGTGTGATACAGGCACTCGGCAGATGGATAAAATTAGTCGGAGATAGAGAAATTATCGCTGAGACCCTTTTGGGAATAAGTTGCCAAAGGTTGCTTCGAAAGCTCTGCAACGAATGCAAACAAGCATACTCGCCAAATAAGGAGCTCCTGAGAAAATTCAACCTTCCTGCGGATAAAGCAAAGGTGCTTTATCGACCTGGAAAAGTCGTATATGACAAACGTGGTAAGGCCTCAACTTGTACCCACTGCCAGGGAACAGGCTTTGTCGGCAGGACCGGTGTCTTTGAAATGATCATAATAGATAATGAGTTGAGAGAAGCTATAAAGACGTCGAAGTCATTGCCGGAAATCGGCACGCAATTCAGACGCACTAAAATGCGTTATTTGCAGGAACAGGCTCTTAGAAAAGTCATTGCGGGAACAACCGCAATAAATGAAATGCTCAGGGTGCTTTCATCATCGAAAAGACGAAGCGAAAGTAAAGTGTCAGAAGAATAAGGTGCTCTTGTCCTCCATGTGGCTACCTGGGCTTTTTTCTAAATCGGAGACATTACAATGGCCAACTTGTTTGTAGCGATTGTTATTCTGGGCTGTGCCGCCTATCAGTACCTGAAAGGTACACTTGTTAAGGCGTTTACCACAATAATAATTGTTGTTTGTGCGATTGTGGTTGGATTTGGATATTTTGAAGCCTTGGCAAGATTGCTTATCAGGTACTCTCCCTCCCTGGCAACCTGGGCTCAATCGTTGTGTTTTATACTGTTGTTCGTTTTAACTTTTGCTGTTCTGCAGACGATTGCTGCCCAGCTAAATCGTCAAAAGGTGTACCTTGGACTTATGCCCGAGCGCATCGGCCGTGTCGGCTTTGGAATTATCTTAGGACTGCTCACGTCGGGCGTTCTGCTTGTAGCTGCTGACATAGCGCCACTGCCGAATAAATACCCTTACCAACGCTTTGACCAGAGAAACCCGGATGCCGAAAAGCCCAGCAAGGTCCTGCTCAATACTGACGGCTTTGTGACCGGATGGTTCAATATAATAAGCAGCGGCAGCCTAAGCGGTAAAAAGAGCTTTGCAGCTTTACATCCGAGATTTCTGGACCAAATCTATTTGAATCGCCACACTATCTCCGACGACATAACAATAATGACAAGCTCTGAAGCAATAGAGGTACCGAATAAAAATGCCTCCTGGTTTGCTCCGGAAAACATAAAGGACTCTGAGGGCAAACCTTTACCGCTTAAAGCTGGCTATAACCTTGTCATCGTACGCGTTGGAATAAGTAAAAAAGCGATACGGGATGCCGGCAAGTTTTCGCTGTCTCAGTTACGATTAATTTGTAAGCCAACAGGCTATGCCAAAAACCCACTTACCGGGAAAGGATATAGTGTCTATCCAATTGGGTACATCAAGGCAGCAGGTCGATTGCAGCAAAAAAAATTAAATGACAAGATAACAATTCCAAGCGATTCCTTTAATGACAGGGTAAAATGGATAGATTTTGCGTTTTATGTCCCCAGCGATATGATTCCCACACTTGTAGGGTTCAAGTTGAACAATATCGCTGCTGTGCCGGCGCCTGTTTCCACAGATCAGGCGCCGGCTCCGGTGTTCTTTTCAGAGTCACCGAGTGACCAAAGCCGGGCGCCAAGGCCGCAGCAGTCTTCCGAGCCGGCTGAGTCATTGGCACCTCAAGAGGAGGACTCGACCCCTTCTGAAACTGAAAGGCGCAGTGGTCTTAGCGATTTGAGTAGATCTATTGTCGGTGGACAGCTTGACGAAGGCGAATGAGCTTTTTGATACGCTTGCTACTCTGGGAAGCACAAGCACACAGAGGATGCCAAGCTAAGGCAAGATAAAGGTGTAAGCTGCGTTACACGTCTGGTTCATGAGGTGACAGATTTGTTTTATCACCTGCGACGTAGCATACTGCGATCTGAGCGGATGGATATTTGCGCTTAGTTTGGATTTTTTGTTGATATATACTTAGCTGCAGATGGCCAATTCTTCCAGATCCAACTCCATCAGATGCTCAAGGTACGCTTTCAGTTCTTCGTCGGAGAAGTTTGTGAGAAACTCCGGTTTGGCTCCTTTGTTGATTTCGCAAATGCATTCTATCAACTCGTTTTTATCCATACGCACACACCCTTACAAACTATTATCTACCCAGTAGAAGTCCTCCTTAACCTGACCAATATCGACCGGTAATACATTTTTTCTTTAGTGAACCGGTCAATAGCTGAAATGACGCCCTATAACATAAACTACCATATAGCGGAAGATCTTTCGGGCGAGCCACAATATGTAGCCTACCCGGAAAGAGTGGTTTTCTGAGAGGTCTAACTGTCCAATAAAAACATTTTCGTAGCAGGCTAATTAAAGGTAAAAAATCTTCGCATATTTTTGTTTTTTGTTCTGAGCTTAATACCGGCGGCCAAAAGAAGGATTGTTGTCAGCTCCGGGACTGGAGTACTATTCTCTTACACCAGGCCATCTTAAAGCCAGCCATCAGGTTGACAGCAAAAACACATTCGCTACAATCATAACATTAATAATGAGCAAGTCCGGCGCTGTCACAGTACCTAAACAGAACACAATTTATGAGGGCGCACCATGAAGCCAAGCAGAATCAGCCGACTTATTGAAATCCTGACAACGTTACAAGCAGGAAAAAGCTATGCTGTCAGTGATCTATCCACGCTCTTTGGAACCAGCCGACGTACTATCTTTCGAGATCTGAAAGAGCTGCGAGCTATCGGCGTGCCCTGTCATTACGATACCCAGACAGGTCGTTATATGATCGAGCCTGAATTCTTTTTGCCACCGTTAGATTTGAATCTGCAGGAGGCGCTCAGTTTACTTTTGCTGGCCCACGAGGCAAGTAAACAAATACAACTGCCGTTTAGAAAGGCAGCGCTACTGGCAGCCTTGAAAATCGAGAACAATCTGCCGACCAAGATCAGACACTACTGCAATTCAACCATACAAAATATTTCCACCAAGTGCGCTGCCCAAGCGCCAACGCATCTGCTGGATAGTATCTTTGCTCCGCTACAACAGGCCATCCTCAAAAAACGTAAGGCCTATATCAGTTACAACTCTCTGTTCGATGGACAAATGATCGATGTTGAATTATCACCCTATCATCTATTCTATAACTGCCGGGCGTGGTATGTAGTCGGCCATTCCAGTCTGCACAAGAGTGTACGAACTTTCAAGCTCAACCGTATAAAGGAACTGAATATTTCAGAAAAATGCTTTGTGGAAGATGAAAGCTTCGTCCTGGACAACTACCTCGGTAGAGCCTGGTCGATGATACCGGAAGGTCAACTCTATAATATCAAGCTGAGGTTCCTGCCAAAGGTCGCTACAAACGTCGCAGAGGTACGCTGGCACAGCACGCAAAAGGTTACGCACAATAGCGACGGCTCAGCTATAGTAGATTTCCGCGTCGATGGTTTAGGCGAAATAACCTGGTGGATACTTGGCTATGGCGATCAAGTCCAGGTGCTTACACCAGAAGCCCTACGAGACAGAGTCCTAAACGTGGCGAAAAAAATGATCAAACTCAACGAAGAAGCCTGATGGACGCTGAGCCGGTCTTGTACTGCACAGGGGGTTTAGTTATAATTCGACGACAGTTACAGTAAATTAACATTCATATCAATTGAGAATAATTAATGCGTTTATTCGTGTCATTTCGAGCGAGCCGTAAGAGCCTGCCCTGAGCGTAGTCGAAGGGCGAGTCGAGAAATCTATTTGAACAGATTTCTCCACTACGCCCCAGTGCTTTCTTGCGAAAGCAAGAACGGGGGCTTCGGTTGAAATGATATAATCGCAATTTTAATCACAATTGGTATCATATCTCGATTGTAAGGGTGCAGGGAAGTTTACTGCATTAACTTGTGCCAACGTAGCTCAACGGTAGAGCTCTGGTTTTGTAAACCAGGGGTTGTCGGTTCGAATCCGACCGTTGGCTTTGCTTCCTTCATGAAGACCGAAGACAAAAAATAGCTGATCTTTCAGAAACCGGCCCTGTCGTTCATCCGCCAATCACTCAGAAAGTGTACCTCACACTCAAGGTAGCCCAGAATTCATCCTCGTCGGGATTAACCGATCTATCCATCGTTATCTGATACCATAGTGCTGGCGTGAATGTAACACTGTTGCCGAGGTCGAAATCGGTTGAAGCACCAAAAACAGCGTTTGTCCAATCATGTTCCACATATTGCCCGCCAGGACCGACGCCGTCGTTGAACACCAGCTCGGAGTGCAGATTCACACGCTGCTCCGAAGTGTCAACCGTTACACCCGGAACGTTAAAACCATAATCGAGCATAAATATATGCGCAAAGCCGGAAGCAGTGCCGCCAAACGGGGACCTCATCCCGACAAACGAGTTACTATTGGACGGCCATAGCTTGACGAGAACATAGCTGGGAACTAAGCCCTTTACCGCCAAGATATTAGGCAAGGAGACCACCCCATGCAGTTCCTGCAGATCAAAATCCTCGGGATTGTGGTCAGAGAAGTTGTAATAGACCCAGCCAAGTCTGTAGTTAGTGGCATAAGGCTCACTGGCAAACAGCTTATTCTGGTAGTACAATGTGTAGTCCCAACGTTTCATCTCTTCGAATTCGCTTGAAATCGCTCTGTGACCTTGAGCGCTAAGTCCAAAGCCCGTCTGAAACAAATCCAGGTCGATAGTGAGCTGGATCGCGCCGGTGTCCGGATAGAAATCGAAACCTCGCCAAACATACTGACTCTGATATGTCAGATCGACCATCCCATGGAGCTCACCGTCCACAGCTTGCGCAAGACTTGCCGCTGGCAATAACAATACAATAGCAAACACCCCTACTCGCTTCATTTCAGTATCTCCTTAAAATGCTCAACAAATTCCGTTTTGTAATACTCTCCACAAACGCTATATCTCCGCCCCCAAAAGAAATTACCACTTACCGGTTTTTCTTGCTTGGGCTTCTGGCAACTTTTCAATATCCTTGGTGGATTTTGCCAATTCCTCGTCGGGAAGCTCGTAATCCTGGAGTTTTCCTGACAGATACGCATCGTAGCCCGTAAGATCCATAAGCCCGTGCCCACTATAGTTCATCAGAATCACTTTTTCTTTGCCTTGCTCTCTGGCCTTTATGGCCTCGTCGATAACAGCGGCAATCGCGTGACTGGTCTCCGGAGCACAGATTGCACCTTCTGTCTTGACCCAGGTTAAAGCCGACTCGTAACATTTGTTCTGGTGGTATGACCGCGGCTTAAAAAGGCCTTCGATAATACACTGGCAAACAAGAGGAGCCATACCATGATAACGCAGACCGCCAGCGTGAATCGGCGGCGGAATAAAAGCGTGACCAAGTGTGTACATCGCCAATAGCGGCGTCGTACAAGCAGTATCCCCAAAGTCATAATGGAAAGGGGCACGTGTCATAGTCGGACAGGCAGTAGGTTCCACAGGTATTATATCTATGTCAGCCCCATTGATTTTATCGGCCGTAAATGGAAACGCCAGACCCGCGAAATTGCTCCCCCCACCGGCACAGCCGATGACCACATCGGGCAGTTTCTCACCGATAATCTTAAGCTGCTTTTTGGCCTCGAGCCCGATTATTGTCTGATGCAATAGCACATGATTGAGCACGCTTCCCAAGGAATAACGTGTTTTGCCTGATTTGTCGGTTACTGCTTCTTCAATTGCCTCGCTTATAGCGATTCCCAGGCTGCCGGGCGTATCAGGAATTTCCGCAAGCACCTTTCGGCCGGCATTGGTCTCGTTACTCGGGCTGGCAACACAGTTTGCTCCCCAGACCTGCATCATAATCTTGCGAAACGGTTTCTGATCGAAGCTAATCCTTACCATGAATACCTTGCACTCAAGCCCTAATAGACAACAGGCAAAGGCCAAGGCGCTTCCCCACTGACCGGCGCCGGTCTCGGTGGTCAGTTTCTTGATGCCGAATTCTTTATTGTACCAGGCCTGGGCAACAGCCGTATTAGGCTTGTGGCTTCCCGGCGGGCTGTAGCTCTCATCTTTGTAGTAAATTCGTGCCGGCGTCTTTAGGTGCCTCTCAAGGTAGACAGCTCTTTTCAAAGGTGAGGGCCGCCACCGATATAGGATATCAAGCACTTCTTCAGGGATATCTATCCAACGCTCGGTGCTCACCTCTTGCTCTATCAGATTCATAGGAAACACCGGCGCCAACATGTCCGGCGTAACGGGCTTGCCATCCGGCCCGAGCGGCGGAAGCAAAGGCGTCGGCAGGTCCGCTGCTATGTTGTACCATTGACGTGGAATGTCACTTTCCTTAAGTTGGATTTTTTGCTCCATCATTCAGACTCCAAATAAGCCAACTCTGCACACAGAAAAAACTTGTAAACATGCTGTTTACAGCATTGATAGTACAAACACAATGTATTGTCAAAAAAATTTCTGCCCCAATTTTTTGATCTATCGTCTAACACAAAAAAGAATTAAAAGACTATGGCCGCATAGCCGACACTGTCCCGGCTTGCGCTTCCCATCTTTTGCAACATTACTTCATTGCTATTGGTTTGAGCAAGAAGCAAACCTTTTGTTTTGCCAAGAGCCTTGGCAGCTGCAACTGTCGCGGCAGCAGCTCCGGCACCACAGGCATTGCAGTTTTCCGCAGCGCTTTTCAATAAACCTTCCGCGTCAAGTTTCAAAGCCAAATCAATAAACTTCTGATCGTTTACTTTGCCCGCCCATTCCACTCCGCCAGGACCGACACCCATTGGAACAAAGCCGTAGCTCGGTCCATAATGCGTCAAATCAGTTGAACCGATGCAAACAACTCTCTTGTCCTTCTGCTGGCTGATTATCTGGCCGATGCTCTCACCCAACGTCACAACTTGCTCACGTGGTGGAGTTAAAATCGGTACTATCTTCGCATCTGGAAAAAGATACTGTATGAACGGAACCTGCACCTCAATACTGTGCTCGGAATGATGAGCGTGTGCATCACTAATTGCGGAGCCGGTTTCTATAACCGCTTCTGCCAATTCCTGATCGACGTCAATTTCACCAAGCGGTGTTTCCCAGGCACCGGTCTCATAAACTGCTGGTGCGTTTCCGAAATAGCCGTGGGCTGCGCCAAATATTACGAATGTGTGAATCTCATCCTGCTGCTGCTTGACCGCAGAAAAAACCATTGCTGCAAGGTCACCACTGAATGTCCAGCCTGCGTGCGGGACAATTCCTGCTACTATCGTTTCGGGCAATGGCTGCTGCGGTGTCCTTGCCTCAAGACAGTCCTTAATCTCCGACACGCATAAACTCTTTTGGCCCGGATAGAACTGACCCGCTACAATCGGCCTCCTTACCTGCATCTGTTACACCTATATACTTGAACTGACGGCATGAAACGATTACTATTGTAAATCTTATCAGAAATTATGGAATATTCTAATCTGCCAGGGGCAAAAAACAAATGGTATCTGAAAAAACCTCCGCAGTAGCCGTTGTGATGGGCTCGGACAGTGATATGGCCGTAATGCAAAGCTGCATCGAGCAATTACATGACTTTGGCATCGAGCCGATTGTACAGATAATCTCAGCGCACCGCACACCGCAAATAGCTGCTGAATTCGCAGATAGCGCTGCCGCCAAAGGAATAAAGGTCATTATTGCTGCTGCAGGCATGGCTGCACATCTGGCCGGTGCTTTGGCCGCACGCACAATGCTGCCGGTTATAGGCGTGCCACTAATCTCTTCCAGCGGATTAGAAGGAATTGATGCGCTATTGAGCACCATACAGATGCCCCCCGGCGTACCCGTCGCGACGATGGCTATTGGAAAGGCCGGCGCCAAAAACGCTGCAATTCTTGCTTTGCAAATCCTGGCGCTTACCGACAAGACCCTGCAAGAAAAGTTAATCACACTTCGAAAGACCCAAAAAAACAACGTAATCAAAAAAGATTCTGCGCTGCAGTAAATTTAACAACCCAGATTAACACGATTTAAAACTTAACTTATCCGGAATTATAAAAAAAAGGCTTTTTTTACAATTTTTCGGAGGGCATAATCAATATCGGTTCAAAAATGCAGTTCATAGTTTACACTGTGGGGCTTAGGCAAGATAGCTAAGAAAAGACAGGTTAAAAAGTATGCAAAAATGAGCAGATATTTGCAAAAAGTGATCGGAAATTGGCAGAATCGCGCGTTTTTTTAGCAGAAATTGACAAAAATAGAGCACTTTTAAAAAGTTAACATTATGTTAAGTTGGGGGGCATAGATAATTCCTTTTTGACTGCTTGTGAGCGATGCTCGATGCTTGGCAGGACTTGCTAAAAAAATGGTTGGGGTTTTAGAGTTGGCCTTTGAAGGCCTTGTCGAGGTAGTCAATGAATAGCATTGCTCAAGAGCCGAACAATGCATTGAGGCGACTCTGCCATTCGTCCTCGGCGATAACAAGGAAGGATATTTTCTTGGCAGGGAGTTTGAGGCCAAGTTCGGTGAGCGTCATTTCGCGGGCTCGCTCATTGCAGAGGTTGAATAGTTTTTTCGTATATTTGGTCCTGTCGGCGTCCTCTAAGTGAAGACCTTTTGTTTCGAAGACAAAGACGCGGTTAAAGCCATTGCCGTTGGAGTCAGCGTCGGTAAATATGAAGTCGGCGAAAACGCGGTGACTGCGCCAGCCCTGAACGCCATAATCGAGCTTGGGGATGTTTCGATACCAGAAAAGTAATTTGTTCTGGTCGTCGAGATACCAAGCGACCTGCCGTTCGGTCTCATTAAAGTCGTCTGCGGGTACAGGGTCGAAAAGAGAGCGTTCCAATTGAGCGGCGGTCCTCTTTGTAAGGTAAGGGGCGGTGGCCTTTTTGGGTTTAGTGAGTTTGTAGCCGAGTTTATTGGCGATGACGAGAAAGTGCATTTTGTCCTGAGCAATCATATTGCGAAAGACCTGTTCGGCAAGTCGGTCTTTTTCTCCTGCGAGATGTTTACGGAGCTCTTCGATGATGAAGACGAAGTTATTGATGACAACCTTTTCGTCACAGCGGGTCAGGAGCTCATTGAGGAGAGTCCTTCCGAATTCATACGCGACCCAAGGATTGGGGACAATATCAAGTAAATGTCTCGCAAGAAAAACCGGGTCGAGATGCAAAACGCCGGTTCTTAATTCGAGATTTTCTTTGAGTTCGATAACGCGTTTAATGTCTTCTGAGATGGAGGCAATTTGTTCGAGGTCTTTTTCTTCGTGCATTGACAAGGTGATATTATAGAGTTTGGTCAAGCCTACGTTGTCCCAAGGGATTTGACTTGCGATATCCATTTCATAGTTGACTTTTCGCCAGCCAGAGTCGTCGCGGATTGCAAAGACGGGAAGAATAACCTGGTCGGCTGCTTTTTTGAATTTCTCTCTGACTTGTGCAGTAATTTCTTCGTGCTGCTCTTCGCCGGTTTCATCTTCCATAGCGATGCGACCGGCGAGGTCGCCGAGTCCTTCGCCGCGGAAGCCGTGTCTTATTTCTTCGAGAAGTAAAGCACCTTTTTGCTGGTAGCAAAAGACATAACTTTCGTCGAGTTCTTTTAGGCCAGTCTTTTTTGCGAACGGCTGGCGGAGGATACGACCGACAAGTTGAGTAAGGGCGGTTTTTGAGCCGGGGCGGGTAAGGATTGCAAGGACATAAGCAAAAGCACAGTCCCAGCCCTCCTGAAGGGCCTGCTTGGTGATAATGTAGCGGATTCGGCAGTTCTCAGACATCAGGCCGCCAATATCGTCCACTTCTTTTAGCTCGTCTTTTTCGCTTGTTTTGACAGCGACTTCATCGGGCTGCAAGCCAACGATATTTATGAGGTGCTCACGGACGTCTTCGGCGTGGATGAATTTTTTGCCGCGTTGTTCTTTGCCGGTGCGTTCGACCTGAATGAGACAAATAGGCCGGATATATTTTCCGGTATTGGCATGGTATTCTCTGGCTTTGAGCTTTAGCATTTCAAGGTGGTTGTGTGATTCGAGAAGCGTCTCTTTCCAGTCGGGATTTGCCTTATTGAATATGTGCAGGTCGAATTTTATCATTTCCTCGCGGTTCAACTCGATGCCGGTAATATCAACGAGTTTATTGCTTTTATCCGGCGGTGTTGCAGAGAGTTCAATAATTATTGAGGGATTAAAGCTCTCGAGTGTTTCTTGAGCAATCTTGCTATAAGCCTTATGGCCTTCATCAAGAATGACAACGGGATTTAGCAATCGCAGCGTATTGCCAAGAGAGGACTTGACCTGTTTTCCCCAAAAAGCGGATTGTTTTTCGAAGGTGTCGAGGTTAGGAATTCTTTCAAGCAGGCGAGCGTTTGCCTCCAGATTGTCTTCTGGCGGGAAAAATTCCGCAAAGCCACCACTATCTTTGAACATACGCAGGACTTCTTTTGTTTTGCGATTGGCGGAGGGGAGCATAAGCATAAGGACAATGAGATTCTCTTGAACGTCTAAAGGTGAGAAGGTATCGGTCTTTTCGCGGATAAGGGTTCTGCCGGCGCTTGCGATATCCAAATGCTGGCGATACGGATGGTCACGGTTTCGCAGGCTCCTGATTGTTTGATTGTATATCTGGGTGGTGGGGACGATCCATAGGACAAGGCCGGTGTGGGATTTGCGATAAACGGTGTTGATAAGGTCAATGGTTTTGACCGCCAGAAACGTTTTACCACCGCCGGTAGGGATTTTAAGGCAAAAGCAGGGAAGCGGTCTAACGAGGCCATCGCGGCGGGAAGAATAAGGACGATAACGAGAGTCAATTTCATCCCAGGCATTTAATGGGAAATTGATTTTAAGGCCGGGGTTGGCGAGGGCCTTTTGACGCCATTGATAAAGCAGGTCGAGGTAGCGTTTTACCTGATTGAGGGTTTTTATTTGGTATTCTTTGGATTCCATTGATATACCCCCGCCCACAGGTGGCGGGGCTAAGCGTTTTTATTTTACCAATTTATAAATTTCAAAGGGCAGTTGGGCAAAATCGATTCGCAGTTGGTCAAGGTGGTCCTGGTCAAGATATTTTGTCGGTGCAAAGACGAGTCGGCGTTTATCCTTGTATGGGCCGAGCGCTTTTGCACGGTCAAGGGTGAGGGCAGTGCCTTTCAAATAATCGATGTTGGGCTTATAGAACAGGTAAACCAAATATTCCCTGCTTTCGCCGATGAAGTTTCGCTTCTCGTCAACGGCCTTTTCGTCAAATTCTTCGCCAGTAGAGGTGTAGAAGACGTAACGTGCGAGGTCTTTATAGGGAGGCAAATCGTCGCCGGATAAGATACTTTCCATTTCAATCGGCGGACCTAATTCGAAATAACTGAAAGAGCCGCCAAGACCTTTCTTAAGATTTTCATCCTTTGCTTTGTGCACACCCTTTATCACCCGCCGAACACGCTCGGCTGTTATCTTGTCCGCATAGTCCTCGCACTCAACCAAAATAAACCGACGATTGCCACCGTCCTCTTTATTCAATGCCAAAACCGCGTGGGCGGTAGTGCCGGAGCCGGAAAAAGAATCAAGTACAATATCGTTATCCGAAGTCACAAGCCCAACCAAGAATCTAATAAGTTCGACCGGTTTAGGAAAATCTATGGCTGTTTTTCCAAGAATGTCCTCTACCACCGCAGAACCTTTGCGTGTGCTGGCAATTTTCCTGAGGACCGATTGGGGATTCACAAAGCCTCGCTCTTTTTCATATTGCAGGCGTCCCTTGTTATCGAAGAAGAATCTCCGAACCTTCTGGCCCTTACTGTCAAATGTCTCCTTTCCATCGAGCCAAGACAGAATTTGATTTCTCATTGCCCAGCCTGCTTCGAGCGTTACGGGCTTGGCTAATTTGCCTTGTTTGAATATCATGTCTCCTTTGACTATCCGGATTTTCTCGCGGTCGCCTATAACTCCGGTGAATTCTGCGTCCTTGCCCTCAAAGCCGATCCCTGGCGGAAATGTAATCTGACTTGCGGGATTCCCCCTCGATATCTTCTTGACAGCTCGCTCTGAAATCAACGCTTCAATGCCACTGTACCTAAAGTTGGTGATTGACTCCTTACTTCTCGCAAAGGACAAAGCGTACTCATGAGCGCGCGTGAAATTGCCAGCGGCTGTACCAGTTCCTAAGTCCCATACCAACTGAGCGAGGAAATTGTCCTCACCAAAGATATCTGTTTCCATGAGCATCTTAAGCCGGTGCGCCTCATTGTCGTCTATCGAAATAAAGATAACCCCATCATCTGTGAGCAATTCACGTAGCAGTTTAAGTCGCGGCATCATCATGCAGAGCCATTTGTCGTGTCGGGTGAGGCATTCTTTGTCGACGACTTTGCCGAGCCAATCCTGCATCATCGGGGAATTGACGTTGTCGTTATAGGCCCATTTTTCGTTGCCGGTGTTGTAAGGCGGGTCGATGTAGATACATTTTATTTTCCCAGCATAAGTGGGCAGAAGGGCTTTTAATGCCTTGAGGTTATCGCCATGAATAATCAGATTATCATGAAGGCTCACTTTATCGGTAAGACTCTTTTCCTTCCGTGGAATAAGCTGGTGATATTTGACTTGCAGGTGATAGTTTTGAACAAAAGACTTTCCTTTGAAATTGAGCACAGCCATTGATCTATTCCTTCGATTTATACGATGCAATTGCAATGATAAGGAAAAGGCCGAAATCGTCAAGAGGATTTTGCAAGAAAGAGGGAGTTTGCGATGAGCATTCGGGGCGATTTCAGTCGTGGCCAAATGGTTCGGCTGCGCTCACCATGACAAATGAGTAGATGAGTGGATGGATGAAGCGAATAGCGTGTAGCGTATAGCAGATAGTACTATCAAATCCTAAACAATATCTAAATTCAAATTACCGAATGTTCAAAACAAAACCCCACGTAAAAGACGGGTGATAAATATATTAAAAAAATTACTCCGACCATAAAGAACAACCCCCCCGGCACAGGTGCCGGGGCTAAATAAAAGAAAAACCCTGCCACCTCGCCCCGCCATAAGACGGCGGGTAAATGTAAAATGCCTGGATTTTCAACGCCGATCTGGTAACTTATGGCGTCGGATGTGATACCTTCGGGTTGGCATACAGTAATAGGATATTATCTGGAGTATAAGTCTATGGAATCTAACAATCTTCTCAAAGAGAAAAGGGTAAGAATGGCCAAACTTACTACAACATTTGTACTACTCATGCTCGGTGTTGTGATCGTCACAGAATCGGGCGTTATGGCAGATACACTTGTGGCTGATCAGCCGCTGAAAGTCAAGGACAAGGTCCCACAAAAGGTCTGCGCCTTCAATCTTCGTGACGTTCGTCTTCTAAATAGTCCCTTCAAGACTGCGATGGAGTTAGACGCCAAGTATCTTTTATCCCTCGAGCCGGATAGGTTTCTCTCGCGCTTCCGCGAGTTTGCGGGTCTGAAACCTAAGGCTGAGGCGTACGGCGGCTGGGAAAGGGCTACGATCTCCGGCCACTCTTTAGGGCATTACCTAACAGCTATATCAAAGCTTTATGCTTCAACTGGCGATGAGCGTCTGCTCGATAAGGTCAACTACATCGTCGAAGAGCTTGCCCAATGTCAAGAGAACTGGGGCAACGGCTTTGTCGGCGGGTTTCCACGCAGTCAGGAAGTCTTTACCGAGATTAAGGCTGGCAACATCCGCACGACTGGCTTTGATCTTAATGGGCTGTGGGTGCCCTGGTATAATCTGCACAAGCTCTATATGGGACTGGTCGATGCCTATCTGTACTGCGGCAACGAAAAGGCAAAAGACATCTTAGTAAAATCAACCGACTGGGTCTGGAGCACAGTTGGGGAACTGACCGACGAGCAGTTCGAAAAAATGCTCCTCTGCGAGCACGGAGGTATCAACGAGGCCTTTGCTGAGATTTACGCCTTAACCGGCTACGAAAAGGCCCTGAAACTTGCTGAACGTTTCTATCATCATCGTGTACTCGATCCGCTGGCCCATAGAGAAGACAAACTGACCGGCCTGCATAGCAACACGCAGATTCCAAAGCTAATAGGCTTGGCACGGCTATATCAACTGACCGGCAAGGAACATTATAACACAGCTTCCTCGTTCTTCTGGGAAACGGTGGTACATAACCGCACATACGTCAACGGCGGCAATACCGACGGTGAGTACTTCTTCCGACCCGAGGAATTCAGCAAGCATTTAAGCGTGCATACAACTGAAACCTGCAAAACCTACAACATGTTAAAGCTCACACGTCAACTATTCGCCATGAAGCCGCAAGCAGAATATGCTGACTACTATGAGCGGGCACTATACAATCATATTCTCGCCTCTCAAGACCCCAAACAGGGCATGATGATTTACTTTTGCCCGATGAAGTCAGGGCATTTTAAGACATACAATTCACCTTATGATTCTTTCTGGTGCTGTACAGGCACAGGCATGGAGAACCACGTTAAATATGGCGACAGTATTTATTTCTACGATGATAAAAGTTTGTATGTGAACCTGTTTATTCCATCGGTGCTGAACTACCACGACAGAGGTCTTACGGTCATCCAGCAGACAAACTACCCACTCGAGGGAAAAGTTCAAATACAGCTTATCGCGGATAAGCCTGTCGAACTGACGGTAAAGCTCCGTCGGCCACACTGGGCCAGGGACGAAGTAACCATAAAGGTAAACGGCAAACCCTATCCGGTAAACGCTCGGCCGGGTGATTACATAGACATCCACCGCACCTGGAAGAATAGTGCCGATGTAAAATTAACACTGCCCATGAAGCTCCGCACTGAATCTTTGCCGG
>Ga0307443_1001222_pt1 | contig 15403 bp, 9 predicted proteins | sample SalMarSW160220MG_FD_202148 | JGI IMG/M metagenome (GOLD analysis project Ga0307443, IMG submission 202148) | Salt marsh sediment microbial communities from the Plum Island Ecosystem LTER, Massachusetts, United States - SW1601-220 | ecosystem: Environmental > Aquatic > Marine > Intertidal zone >... | reverse complement strand
CGCCCTTGAAATTGCCAGCGAACTCGGATATTCCAACAAAGAAAAAGAAATACTTAGCTATGCAGCTATGATACATGATATAGGTAAAGTTGGTATACCCGATTCTATTTTGATGAAACCTAAAACGCTCACAGAAAAAGAATATGCAATAATGAAAAAACACCCTGAAATAGGAGAGTTTATAATAAATCCATCGATTAGAAATAAAAAAATTTTAAACGCTGTTCTTCATCACCATGAACGATTTGACGGTAAAGGTTTTCCTGATGGCTTAAAAGGAAAAAAAATACCTCAATCTGCAAGAATACTAGCTATCGCTGATTCTCTAAGCGCAATGATATCAAAAAGACCGTATAGAAAAGGACTTGCAAAGAAAGATATTATAAAAGAATTAAGAAAAAATTCCGGAACTCAGTTTGAACCGAAATTAGTAAAAATAGCTTTAAATCTTATAAAAAAAGGGGAAATTTAATGCAACTTAGAAGCCGGCAGCAAGAATCCAGAATCTCCTCCCTACCCAAAAAAAACTAATTGAACCACAGAGCACACAGAGGAACACAGAGAACAAAAACAGAAAATCATATTTTTGTTCAAATCCCGTCCCACAACACCAAATTAATCTCACACAGAGCCACGGAGACACAGAGAAAAAAACAAATTTTGTTGTTTTAACTCTCTAACTTCCCAACCTCCTAACTTCCTAACAATAAATTAGCCACGGATTGACACTGATAGACACAGATTCCCAACCACACCTCTTTTTATTTTATTTATTTAAAACCCAAGCCACAACACCTTAGAGTAACAACGAATTGCGCGAATAGCACGAATAATTTTTGCAGTTAGTTCGGTAAATAATTTTACATTTTTATTTGTCATTTTGCTTTTTGATTTTTTATATTTAATTTATGAAAGATAGAATTACAATAATAGAACGAAATATTTTTCCTGGAAACTGGGACCTGGTATCTAGTTCTAAACTACGCGTCTTCGGCACCGGGGTTTAAAAGTTCAATAGAAATTTCATCTCCTTTAACAGAAAAATCGCAACCCATTCTACTAAGCGTCTTCTTTATAGCAAAAAAAGGTAGTCCCTCAATTTTATCAGAAAGTTTTTGAAAATCATCAACAGATAGTTTGGCAAAAGACGAAGAAACAAAATTGATAACACAACCCTTAGCGGAAGGAGTAACAGATAACCTATAGCTAGTACTACCACAAAACTCTATCAAGGTATCAAGAATAAAACTAAGTTTTTCCCTGTCCGCCTCCGTCACATAAGAAATACCAGTTTTTATATTATATTTATCCTTCAAAAATTTTCCTATTTCAATTTCTTCTAAATTTAAATTTCTGAGCTTTAAAAATGACTCATAAATTGCCTGCAATTCTTCCGTCTCCTCTTTCAAATCATTAAGAACGTTTTCTTCGATCAACCCACGGAGAGCTATAACGAATTGCTGAATTCCTCTTACTTTATGATCAATGGTTGAAAGCAACTCTACTGTGACAATTTTGTGAAATTTTTCCATTTCCTTATATCCTCTTAAAAACTATTATACGAAAAAAACCCAATAAGTCAATAGCCGAATTAGGGAAAAACCTAATATTATTTTATTGTTTTTCTAATGTCCTTAGCTTCGACGAAAAGCCGCTCAATTTTCTTTCTGTAATTCTCACTCAAATCCACATCCCTTCTTTTCATAACTTTAGCTGCTGTCTCTATTGCTTTATCCAATCTATATTCTTCAATGCCGTCTCCCCACCAGCTAAAAGGAGGCACGTATTTTGGAGGATAACTCCTGCCAAACAAATTACAAAAAGGTTCAACAATGGTACCCGTATTGAAAGTAGTGTTGATAGCAGCTTTTGAGTGATCTCCAACTATCGCCCCAAGAAACTGCATACCGGTTTCGTAACGTTTTCCCTCTAAGACCACATTTACTTTACCGTAATTGTTTTTTAAATCCGAGTTAGTTGTTCCCGCTCCCAAATTCACCCACTCACCAATAAAAGCATGCCCTAAAAAACCTACATGCTGCTTATTTGAATACCCCTGAAAGATACTTTCCTCGATTTCGCCCGATAACTTAACAACTTCACCAATTGCGACAATATCCAAAAGACTCCCGGGTTTGACTTTTGATTTTCTGCCTATAAAGGCAGGACCTATAATACAAGAATGGCTTTCAATAACAACATCGTCGTCAATCCAGATAGGGGCATCTTCGCCGCGCAGAACAACACCCTCCCCAAGTTTTACCCCCTTTCCTACATAAACATTTTTTTTATTTCTTATATGAACAAAATTTTCAACGGGACTCAATAATTTACCTAAATCAGGATCATCTTTTAAATCCGCGTTTAATCTATCCGATAAATCTTTTATGACTTCCCAGATAAAATTATAAAGCGGTATTTCCTTATCAACTATATCGAAACCATCAAAATTCTTACCCTCAATAATTTTGCTACCCCTGTAACCAAGAATCTCACCATCTCCATTAACAACACATGTATCTCTTTTTAAATTGTCAAAAAAACTAAAGTCTTTCAGCCTTGCATTTAAGAAAAGCGTATCGTTTTCTACTTTAAATTTATCACCGTAAAGTTCTCTTGTAGAATAAGTTAAAGGTTTAGTCTTGAATTGCAGGAACACTCGCTCTTTTTGTGTCCACCTACCTGTTCTGATCTCATCGATTGTACGCATTCTTGTAATAGGATAAAAATTTCTGACTTTTTCGTCCTCAAATATAACAACATTCATAACATTATATTACTAAAATAGAAAAATAAGTCAAGGGTAATTTACGGGGAAAAATCGGTTGTAATACCCATTCTCCCATTATAATATATTTCTCCGTTACTAAGTTTATGAATATTCGTATTTACCACCAAATGAACTGTCTCGGTAAAATCAAACGTAATAGAAGATGTTAAATCGTAGAAAAATCCCGGAGGATAAAGATCGTTTATTCTATACGAATTAACGTTACCGTCAGGATAATGATTGTAACCCATCGTCGTTTGAATCAATCCGTTTTTTCCCCCACCAGAAAGCCTGTATCCCAATCCAAGAATGGGTGAAAAAAGAGTATCTTCTCCGAACGTAAAAAGTCCTTCAAGTTTTATTTCAAAGCCGCTTTGATTCCAAAAGCTCAAGTAACCCCCAAATCGATCCTCTTCTGTGCTCCACTGCTGCGTCAATCCAATCTCTTTATATCCACGGGCATTATTCTCCCAACCCAAATTAACCTTCCCGTAGTTACGGTCTTGTACTCCCAAAAAATCCTCTCCATTATTATATTTAAAATTCACCTTTAAAAAGGCTCTATTTTTACTTTTTTTAGGAAATTTAACGCTCAGCAAACCATCGCTCTTGGACATCAATTTCGGACTATATGTTGAATTTAAATATCCGTTAAGCAAAATCATTCGTTCCAAACGTACGGAAATATTAGTCGAATATTCTCTTGAATCCCTTTCTTCTCCAGTATATACAATGCGCTGAATGTAATTACCGTATGGGTTCACATAATAAGTATTACTAGTCGAATCATAAGAGTAATTCCCTTCTCCCTGTCTTACATCCTGATAGTATTTATCCCAGATACCTGCTCTTTTCCTGGAAACATTAAACTTACTTCTGAGGTAAAAAGCATTTAAGATTAAATTCATATCTAAAGTTCCGTTTGCAATTCCTTCTAATTGTCCCGAACTCAAATTTCTTCTATATACCTGAGACGCAACGAGAGACGCAATTTTATACTTAAAATTGGTTCTTGCCATATATACCTTTGCTGTATCTACTTGATCTCCACCCTCTAAACCGTACAAAATAGATAGATACGAACTGCCCGCGGAAAATTCTTTTCTATAATCTTCCCCTTTATTCAAATTTCTATAAAAAATTTCATAATTATTAATTCTTAATCCTCCTTTTAAATCCTGCCGATAGTTTCTTATGTTTTCCCAATTAAAATAAAAAGGCTGGAAATTTAGATTCATTCTGTCTTTTCGAAGAGTATCAGCCTTTCCATAAAAATAGGAACATTCTACTTTTGAATTTGGAATTAACTTTACACCACCTTCGAAAAAATCAGAAGGGAGATTGCCCATTTCCCAGGTCTTCAATAAATCTTTTTCCCCTTCCCATTCTCTAACAACAAAATCCGGAGTCTTCTTAGAATAATTAGCAGATAAACTCAAAAAATTAAACGGATTAAATTCAGACTTAACATTTGCATTTAAGCCATCTCTTTTCTCACCTCCGGAGGGAATCCTTATCCTTCTCCCTTTTAACTGACCTGACAAAGCAAATTTTTCCAATTCTTTGTTTAAACCAATAGAAAAAAGATTATCTTCCTCCCCAAGAGGAACTTTCCTTTTAGCCGAATACGGACCATTACCTGTCCATAAAAAGTAATGTAATGAATCAACATATTCGTATTCTCCGTTCCCTTCACCAACCCACTGGAAATAAACCTCATAGGAACCGTTTTCATAGCCTTCATAAACAAATATTGAATCCCGAAAGGCATAATCACCTTCTCCTTCACCCACATTCACCGCAGCATACCGGTATCCAAAACCGGAATCAGGATAGGATTCAATTAAATCTTTTTCCGAAAAATCTTCCTCTCTTGTAAAAGAAAAAGAGTAATCACTGCTCTCAAAAGAAGTTTTATAGAAAATATTACTCTCCCCGTAAACACTATATTGAAAAAGAACAAGAACTACTGATTCGTTATCAAGAAAAATAGAGGGATTGAAGGTTAACGAATTTTCAGAGTAATTTATTATATAATCTTCATCTGTCCCCTGCTCTAACAGTCTACCATCAAGCCAAACCTGCTCGGACCCTCTTACAATCGATATTCCGCTTATTTCTTCTTCAGGATTAATTTTATAAGGACCTAGCTTGTCTTCAAGTGTTTTAAACGTGGTTTTTCCGTATTTAGCCCTGGAAACCCCGACTACTCCGGACAGATTTTCCCAGGTGGAGGATAATCCAAGCAATCTTTTATTTACTTCTTCCTCCATAGTAACAATATCCCCCACTCTGAAAGACATATTATCGGAAACAGCCTCAATAAATATTTCGTCTATTTCACGCAAATTCTGTGAAACCACAGCACCTTTAGGAATATTCTCATCAGAAAGAACACCGGAAACATCAAACTGACCGGCCTGTCCCCCTATTTTCATCCATAAACTCTGGCTTATATCTGTTCCTCTTGATCTTACATCTACAAACAAACCCTTGTTTCCATTTATAGTAAGTTTACCTACATCTTGTTGTTGCAAATCACCGATAGTCTCTGCGGGTAAAGACGTACGCGTTCCTTTTTCCCACCTCGAATAGGTTTCACTCAATAAAAAATCCAGATGCGAAAATTTGAATTTTAACGGTAAAGAACACTCTCCTATAATTCTCAGGGTCCCTTTTCGATAATTTATTATGTATGCCGAATCACGCAGCAAAAGCTCCTCTTTGCACCATAAGCTATCGGAATTGACAATAACAAAGGAATAACCCAGATTGATTTCCGATGTATCCGGTGAATCAATTATTAATATTTCAGATGATATGGAAAATAACAATAATATCAAATTAACATCCAACTATTTCAATGAAGTGAACCGTAGATAATATTAGCTAGTTTATCCCCAATTCCCGAAACTTGACGAATTTCTTCTTTAGACGCTGCAAGTATCCTATCTTTTGAACCGAAATGTTGTATTAAAGTAATCTTACGCTTATAACCTACACCCACAATTTCATCCAATTCCGAAAGAGAAAGCTTTTTTCTTCTAAGTTTTTTATGATAATTAAGAGCAAAAGAATGTGCTTCATTACGTATCCTGATTAACAACCGTAGAGCATTCGATCTTAACGGTAAAGAAATAATTTCTCCGCTCGGTAAATGTATTTCTTCCGCTTTTTTTGCAAGAGCTACCACAGGAATTTTCAAGGACGTAATTTTTTCCATTGCTTTAATAGCCGAGTTTAACTGTCCTTTTCCTCCGTCAATCAAAATCAAATCAGGTATATCTCCCTCGGTAATCGATCTTTTGATTCTTCTGGCTATGATTTCGCCAATCATTGCCGGATCGTTTATACCCATAACGCTTTTTATCTTAAAACGTCTATATTTTTCCTTAACAGGAAATCCATTTATAAAAACCACACACGAACCTACTGAATCGGAACCGCCAATATTCGAAATATCAAAACCTTCTATTCGCAGTGGTGTTTTTTCAAGAAGAAAAATATTTTGAAGCTCAACAAGAGAGTTTTTTAGTCCTCTCGCAGGATGCAAAAACTCTCTTTCCAATTCGAGTTTTGCATTTTTCATTGCCATCTCTTTCAATTTCTTCAAGTCACCTCTTTTAGGTGTTTTAATTTTAGAAGGAAAAAGCTGCTCTAATAAGCTCTTATCCTCTATCTCAAGTGGAATTAAAATCTCTCCCGGTATATACGAAATTTTAAGATACTTCCAGAGGAGAAAACGCTGAATATACTCTCCTTGCGGTACATCTTCATTCGAACGAAGTATATACCTCTCTGTATTAATTATCTTTCCCTCTCTTATCTGAAAAACAAAAACGCAAGCCATCCCGGCTTTACTACTAATACCAATTACATCTCTTGACTTCCTGTCTTTGAGTACCATTCTTTGCTTCTTCGTCAAATCTCTGAGACTCATAAGCTGGTTCCTATAAACGGCAGCCATTTCAAAATTTAATTTCCCGGCAAACTGTTTCATTTTCTCATGGATAATTTTTTCCAGTTTTTTTGTTTTTCCCTGCAAAAAATCTATAACTTCTCCTATTAGTTCTCTGTACTCATCTTTTCCTATTCTACCTGTACATGGGCCAATACATCTATTGATATAGTATTGAAGGCAAACTTTATCCGGCAGGTTCTTCCTTCTACACGTTCTGAGTGGAAACACTGTTATAACTGTTTTTAGTGCCTTTTTAACAGCCTTTACATCCGCATATGGCCCGAAATAAAGAGAACCGTCATCTTCGATCTTTCGTGTATAAAAAATTGTGGGATATTCATCTTTTATGGTTATTTTTATATATGGATATCTTTTATCGTCTTTTAATCTTACGTTATATTTAGGCTGGTGTTCTTTTATTTCGTTTTCTTCCAAAATCAAAGCTTCAAGTTCATTTGAAGTAGCCGTATAATCCAAAAATTTTGCTTTCTGTATTATTCTCTTTTCCTTTATGGAACTTTTTCCTGTAAAATAACTCTTGATTCTCTTCTTTAAATTTTTAGCTTTACCGATATATAGTATTTTTTCTTCATCTCTGAAATGGTAAACTCCCGGAAGTTCAGGTATATCTTTTAGTGAAATTTCTATCATAAATTATAAATTAAGATTATCCCTTATCATCCGCAAGTGTTACCTTAAATCAAACCACAAGATTACACAAGATTAACACTAGATTACATACCCACACCCCAAAATTATTCTCACACAGAGCCACAGAGAACACAGAGAAAAAAACAATATTTTTTGTTTTTATTGACTTGTGACCAGTGACTAATGACGAGCGACTATATTTCATAATAAGGTTGACAAACAAAAAAGAATAACTATTTTTAACAATCAAAAAGCTCAAAAATCAGAAAAAAAAGGGGAGTAGGTAATATTATGGAAATAACTATTACTTCAAATTATGATGAAATGAGCAGAGTATCCGCTCAAATAATTGCCCAAGAAATTCAGAGAAAGCATGATCTCGTATTAGGTTTAGCAACCGGAGATACGCCTATCGGCACCTACAAAGAACTTGTAAAAATACATAAGGAAGAAGGATTGGATTTCTCTAAAGTAAAATCTTTCAACTTAGATGAGTACCTGGGCTTGGCTCCGTTACATAAAAACAGTTACAACTATTTTATGTGGGAAAATCTGGTTAAACATATTAATATAAATCCGGAAAACGTTTATATACCACAGGGAAAAATAAAAGACCCGGAACAATTTTGCACATGGTATGAAGCACAAATCAAAAAAGTTGGCGGCATAGATCTACAAATACTTGGTATTGGTTCTGATGGACATATTGCTTTTAATGAACCCGGCTCTTCTTTTGCCAGCCGTACGCGTATAAAAGCATTAATGGAACAAACAATAGAAGACAATGCGCGCTTTTTCGATAAAACGGAAGATGTACCGCGTTTTGCTATTACTATGGGTATAGGAACTATTTTAGAGGCTAAAAAAATACTTCTTATAGCAAACGGAAAAAAGAAAGCGGATGTCTGTGCCAAATTTATCGAAGGACCCGTTACAAGTCAAATAACGGCTAGTGCTTTACAATTACATAGTTATGTAAATATCGTTCTGGATAAGGATGCAGCTTCAAAACTTAAAAGAACCGAGTATTATAACTGGGTACGCGACAATAAGCATCTAATACAGAAAGAAGTAGGACGATAATTTAAACAGTAAACCAGAAAATAGATAGTAGTTACGTTTAGTATATTAGCGAATTAGTTGATTGGTTAATTAGTAAAATATTCGTTGCTGACCGCATACCGCTAAGGGCTAACCGCTTTCCCCCCTACTACCCTTTTTTCTTTTGGAATGTTTTAGCGGGAAGCGGATAGCGTAATATTTCTGTGTTCTCTGTACCTCCGTGTGATAATAATTTTTGTGGTTGGGTTGGGTTTTAAACAAAAAAATATAGTTTTTTCTCTGTGTGCTCTGTGTTTTTTTTGTTTTCTCTGTGTCCTCTGTGATAAAAAATGGTAAAGCGGGGTGGTTTTCCCTTGACAAAAGCTTTTATTTTAGGTATTAATATTGGCATAATACTGGTATATTAATGAATATGCGAATAGGTTTTGGATATGATTTACACCGGTTGGCAGAAAATCGGGACTTTATAATAGGAGGAGTCAAAATAGAAAACCCCCTGGGCCTTCTGGGACATTCAGACGCAGACGTACTGTTACACTCAATTATTGACTCCCTTCTTGGAGCTTTTGCTTTAAACGATATTGGCACTTATTTCCCGGACACCGACGATACCTATAAAGACATCTCGAGTCTATTTTTACTTAAACAAACAATGACGATAATACCCGGAAAAGTTATTAATATAGACGCGACAATAGTAGCAGAGTCTCCGAAAATGGCACCCCATATTCCTTTAATGAAAAAAAATATCTCGGAAACCACCAATATAGATATCTCAAAGATTTCGATTAAAGCCACCACAAATGAAGGAATAGGAAACATAGGTAAAAACGAAGCTATTGCCTGTTATTGTGTTTCTTTATGTGAGGAGGTAAACAAATGAGTTTTTTGCTCCTGATGTTAGCGCTTAATCCGGTTAAAGAATTCAAGTACGCGAAAGGGCTTTTCAATGATGGGCTTTATGATCTCGCGGAAACCGAACTTGTAGATTTTATAAACAACTATCCAAACAGCATATATGCTCCCGAAGCCTCCGTTCTCTTAGTTAAAGCATTAAACCAACAGGGAAGTTTCGAAAAAGCAATTGTAAAAAGTAAAGAGTTTGTTTTTAAATATCCTTCAAAAAAGGAAGATTTACTTGTTGAGTGGGTAAAAACGGAGATAAAACTAAATAATTTCGATTCGGCAATAAAAGTAATAAACCGTATTACAGATAAAAATATAAGAGAATTATATCTGGGAGAAGCTTACTACGCAAAAGGAGAACTGAAACAAGCCTTAAACCATTATTCTAAGTCCAATCTCCCTTACAGTAAATTGAGCATAGGATGGGCTTATATGGCTTTAAAAGATTACGGTAAAGCTGCATCCGTTTTTTCAAAACTTAAAGGAGAATACGAAGAAGAAGGAGCTTTTCTCTACGCAAAAACACTTTTTCTCTCGACTAGTGAAAATTCGGACAAAGCTTTTATTTCATATCTTAAAAAATATCCCGAAGGCAAATACAGCCCCAGAGCATATTCATACCTTGCAGATATTAATGAAAACAACGGAAATACAGAAAAAGCAATCCGGTACCTGCGGGAAGTCGCAGTTGTCGATCCTTCGCTTTCCGGATTTTCTTATTACAGAATAGGTTTAATAGAACACGAAAGAGGCAATTATAATAAAGCCATAGAATACTTTGACAATGTATCGGGAAGTGACCCCTATTTTCTGGACGCCATGTACTGGAAATCACTCTCTTTCCATGCGGAAGGAAGAATCGAAGAGGCACTTGTAAACTTACACCTTGTAAGTAAAAATAGCTCCGTTCTAAGGAATGAAGCTATTTTTGAGATAGCACGGATATATAAAAATCGAGGCGATTACAAAAAGGCTACGGAATATTTGAATGACATTGTAGGAGAATTATGGGATGAGTCACATATTGAGATCGGCAATATTTTATTAAAACAGGGATATACCAATGAAGCATATTCAAAGTTTATGGAAGTAGTTGAAAAAGATAAAGGAAGTGTTAATCTTGCCCTTTTTCAAGCCGCTTTAGCGAAGAAAAAACTAAACGAATTTGAAAACGCTTTAAGCCTTTTGAAAACATACGAGCAGAAATTTCCCGCAGGCAGCGAAATTAATAAAGCACATATGTTAAAAGGCGATATTTATCAAAGTACAAAAGAATACAGGAAAGCATTGGAATCGTATGATAAAGTTAATTTAGAAAAGTCTCCCGATTTGACCCCTTATGTCCTCGAAGCAAAGGGATGGGTATGGATGGGACTCAAGAGATACGATATGGCATTTCATAATCTTCAAGAATTATCGAATAATTTTCCTGATTTTTGCAGCAGAGCAGAAATATATTTCCAACTTGGAAACGCTGCTTACGCAATGGGAGATTTAAAATCGGCAGAGCGCGCTTACAGTCAGGTAAAAGGGGAAAGAAAACCAGAAGCTTTATTCAATCTCGGAAAAATGTTCCTTGATAATAAAGAATATAACAGAGCAATCGAAGAATTCGTAAATATAAAAAAGAATTTTTCTCTCTCAGACCACAGCGAAATAAGTTCTTATTATATAGCCCTGACACTTAGAAAGAAAAACGACCTGCGAGCTTCTAACGAACAACTGTATTCAATGATTTCAAAGTCTCAAGATGCCGAAATTTTAGTAGAGTCTTTTTTACTCCTTGGCGATAACTACTTCGACCAAGCGAAATTCGACTCTTCCTTTAAATACTATACAAAGGGATTCGATCTGACAAGAGAAAAGCTTTCTGGTGCTAACGCCTCATCGCTAACGCTTTCCGGAATACGCGGTATTCTTCTTTCCATAAATAACTTATCGGGAAGTTCTAATATGGAAAAGGAGGCAAGAGACTTGCTAAGAAGACTAAGCGGAAGTGGCTTGGAAGGAAAAGTTAACAGCCTTGTGGGTAATATTCTCTTTAATTCAGGGAAATACAACGAATCTGTAACCTATCTTGAATATTCTAATGAACCCGACAGTTATTATAAAGCGGGACTCGCTTTTCTTAAAATGGGAAGAAAGGAACAAGCAATTCAATTTTTAAGCAAAGCGGCAAAATCTGGTGAATTCAAAGATAAAGCTTATATGGAACTCGGCAGGATTGAATATAATAGTGGAAACATAGCTGGGGCGAAAAAATATCTGGTTAAATCTTCGCTGCCCGAAGCATCTCTTCTGCACGCGTTGGCCCTGAAAAAAGAAGGAAAAGAAAAGGAAGCTACGGAAAAATTGTTGAAATTGAGAGGTAAAGCTGACGGTCTTGCCTACATTGAACTCGCCAAAATACTGATCAATCGCAAAGATTTCGCTTCCGCTTTGAAAAATCTCGAAGAAGCGATGAATTTTGAACGCTCGGAAGCTGAGGCTTATTATCTCAAGGGTAAAATATTGTTAGATACAGGAAAAGAGGAAGAAGCTTTAAAAACACTTCTAAAGGTTAGATACTTACATCCTGAAAGTGAGTGGGTATCCGCATCTCTCTATCTTTTATCTGAAATAATGATTAAAAAAGGCGAAAAAGAAAGAGCTTTAAATTATCTAAAAGAAATTGTTGAGAGATCCGAAGAACCCTGGCTTAAAAAAGCAAAAAGCAAAATTTCCGAGCTAAATAAATGAGAAAGAGTTTTGTTATTTACTCAATTTTAATTTTTCTCGTATCCAATTTAAACGCGGACATTCTGGATATCCCCGAAGTAAAAGTATACGGAGAAAGAAAAGTTAAAGTCGAATCCATAAAAAAACAGTCTTTGCCTTTTGAGGATGAATATCTTAAACCTTCCATCACAAATACGAAAAAAGGCTTGCCGTTTTTCGAGGTTCGGAGAAAAAAAATAATCGAGAGAAATATTGGCTTGCGAGCGGAAGGCGTCGGGGGAACATATCTCGGAGGTTATCTTCTCGGCTACAGCAGAAAAACTTTTTATCCCCTGGAAGTTGGATTGAATTTTACCCAGAACTCTACCGCGGAAAGCTCATCCAGACAAATTTTCTCAAGAACTTCTAATGAAACTTTTTACGCTAACGGAGCTTTTGTCTACGGTGGAGAATTACACAAACCGGTTTACAAATTTAACATGGGAAACATATATGATTTAATCGATTTTAATTTTTCCGGTGTATATTCCGATACACTCATAGGAGTCGCCGATGTCAACTTTAGATATAGTCCACTTAATTTTAATATCCAGGCTGGAATTTCCACAAATTTCAATGCAAAAGTTTTATACGAAGAGTATCCTATTCAAGCCGGGGCAGTCTTATTCGATTACAAAATTTACCCAGAGTTAGTTTACTTTCTTCCAATCTATGACCTATATATAAAAGGTAATCTATTAAATAAAACAGGAACCGCTTATTTATACTGCCAATCTCCGCAGTACCTCCGTGAATACGCTTCAACCGATACATATTACAGAGTAGAATTAGGTCAATCAGCAAACATTTTACCATTATCCCTAATTTATTCCCATTATTTAAACAATTCTTCAAATTTTATAGGTATAAAAGGAATCTATAAAGAAATATTTTTTGAATTCGAATATCCCTTAGAATCCGATTATGATTATATCCTTAGAGCGGGATTGAGTACCAAACTTTCAGAATTAATATATGCTAATATTTTCAGCTACGTTAACGGTACCGAAAATTACTTTATCGGAGCTGACTTAGGATACGACCTGAGGAACAATCTAAGAGTGGGAATAAAAACTGATTATATTTATGGCCTCAGAGCTGAAAACGGATTTGATATCGGCGGATATATCTTCGTTGCCTTTTAACAGAGAACCAAAAAAATTACTATTTAAGCAATAAAGACACAAAGGTACTAAGACCCATCAGTACGCTGGACGATAGCTACCTCCACCGAATTCAATCTCTTAACCCTACCGCCGCCAACCCCTCGGAAAAACCACAGACCACATAAAATTGATCGAATTGTGGTCCAATTACCGCCTTGCCGGTCTTATTTATGAATTCCCATTTGCCGTACTTCTTTACCGTCGCCAACCCCTCAGAAAAATCCTCGGCAATATCAAATTGCGGTTCGATTACCATCTTGCCGGTCTTGTCGATGTATCCGTATTTCTCGTTAGGCCATCCATCTATCTCTACCTTCGCCAACCCCTCGGAAAACCCCCAAGCCCACTTAAATTGAGGTTTGATTACCCACTTCCCCGTCTTATCGACGAACCCCCATTTGCCGGACTTCTTTACTTGCACCGTCGCCAACCCCTCAGAAAAATCCTCAGCCCAATCAAATTGCGGTTTAACTACTACCTTCCCCGTTTTATCGATGTATCCGAATTGCCCGCGCATCATTACCCTATTTACCCGTGCTGATCCCTCATGAAACCCCCAAGCCCACTTAAATTGCGGTTTGATTACCCACTTCCCCGTCTTATCGATGTATCCGGTTTTGCCGCTTATCTCTACACTCGTCAACCCTTCGGAAAAACTGGAAGCACCATCGAATTGCGACTCGATTATTATCTTGCCGGTCTTATCGATAAAGCCGTATTTTCCGCCTGTCTTTACCATCGCTAAACCCTCAGAAAAATCGTATGCCTCCTCAAATTGCGGTTTGATTACCCACTTCCCCGTCTTATCGATGTATCCGTATCTCTCGTTAGGCCATACACCTATCTTTACCCGCGCTAAACTCTCAGAAAAATCCTCAGTATAATCAAATTGCGGTTCAATGACCACCTTCCCCGTTTTATCAATGTATCCCCATTTGCCGCCTATCTTTACCGGCGCGAGACCCTCGGAAAAATCTCCGACATCATCAAATTGCGGTTCAATGACCACCTTCCCCGTTTTATCAATGTATCCCCATTTGCCGCCTACCAGTGTCAAAGATATAAACAACAACAATAATAGTTTTTTCATAACCCCTCCTTTCTGCTTATAGTATTATAAGAATTATAAGAGAAAAAATTAAATTGTCAAACACTTTTAATAGCTGGTCTGTTGGCACGTTTTTTTTAATTTTAGGAGAGTGAATAGTGTATAGAGGGGTTAGGTCTTCTTTGAAAAGTGTCAAGGGGTGGGGTTAAGTTTTTCTTTTTTTACCTCCTGTTTAAATTAACATTAAAATATATCTAGGTGACTTTTTTCTGTTTTTTCTTATTCTTCTTTCGATGTTTTTTACATATAGTATTAATATAGAAGGCCGGTTCCCTATTCTTGTTTAAGAGCGCGAGGAAATTCCTCCGCTATACCTGACAGAGGGCAACCGACCTTTATTGTTTTTTATTTTGTATTCTTCGATGTATGGTCTTTTTTCTTTTAATACTTTATATACTATTGTAGCTAATTTCCTCCCGGATGCAACACTTGCGGCTTGAGTTCCTGCTTTCCTTTTAATCCTGCCATAGTATTCTCTAAAATATGGAGATATCCTGACAGATGTATGAGCTCCCTCTATAAACGCCCATCTTAACCACCTGTTACCTCTTATTAATCTACCATGATAGCTGGTATTTCCTGAAACATGAGTCGATGGCACAAGTCCGCTGTATGAATGCAGATGAGCAGGATCGGGAAATCTATTTATATCATCTATTTCTAAAACTATAATGGGTCCAAATACCTCTCTTATTCCTGGAACCGTTTTAACTAATTTTAAATCTTCATTTGTTTTCATCTCTTTATTTATCCATTTCTTTAATTCTATTTCCATTTCCTCAAAAACTCCTTTCAATTGAAGATGATATCTTAGAAGTTTATCTGCTCTTTTATCTGAAAGTTCGATTTCTTCCAGCCACATCCTTCCGTATTTACCGAATATATCCTTAACTTCTGGAGGATTAACATGTGATTTTCTTAAAATATCATGTATTCTGTTCTTTATCATTGTCTTTATTTTTACAATAAAAGCTCTAGACCTTACAATATCCTTCAATATCCTTGTTTCTTTACAGGGAATC
>Ga0307443_1001202_pt1 | contig 15578 bp, 20 predicted proteins | sample SalMarSW160220MG_FD_202148 | JGI IMG/M metagenome (GOLD analysis project Ga0307443, IMG submission 202148) | Salt marsh sediment microbial communities from the Plum Island Ecosystem LTER, Massachusetts, United States - SW1601-220 | ecosystem: Environmental > Aquatic > Marine > Intertidal zone >... | reverse complement strand
AACTCCATGGTAACAGCAAAAAAACCAGCAAAGAAAAAGAAATCTTCATATAAAATCCAAAATATTGTTGCAACAGCGTCGCTGGGAAAACCCGTGCCTTTGACAAAACTTGCACGAACTCAGCCAAATACTGAATACAATCCTGAAACTTTTCCTGGTTTGGTTTTAAGAATTAAAGAGCCAAAATCCGCAGTTTTAGTTTTCTCGTCGGGAAATTTGGTTTGCACTGGGACAAAATCAACAACACAGGTTAAACAGGTTATTGAAGCTGTGATAAAACAATTAAAAAAAATAAATGTAAACATAACAACAGTTCCAAAAATAACTGTCCAGAACATTGTCGCTTCAGGAACAATTGAATTAAAACTTAATCTGAATTTCCTTGCTTTGGAAATGGAAAACACAGAATATGAACCAGAGCAATTTCCTGGTTTGGTTTACAAATTAATTGAACCAACTGCAACTTTTTTGCTATTCAGCAACGGAAAACTTGTCTGTACTGGGACAAAAAACAAACAGCAACTTGAGGACTCAATGAAACAACTTTTGAAAAACGTCAAGACAGCGTTGAAAAATTATAAATAAATTATCTCTTAAAAATCTCATAAGCAATTAAGCCTATTGTAGAAGCATAAAAAATATATTTAGTGGCATCAAAAGAAGTTCCAACCAATTTATTAAATTTTGATTGAATAGATCCAAGCCCTAAACCATAATTAACGCCTTCCATAAAATCTCTACATCCAGTAAGATGAAAGTCCATCCTAAGAAAATTTTCTAAAGTAAATCTTGTTCTTGGATGTTCCTTTATTTGATGTTCTTCAATTTCCATACAAATCAAATAAAATAATTATTTATAAAAATTTTGTCAATAGAGAATATAGTTAACTTAATATTAAATAATGCAAATTTTTTAAAAAAGAGGTGGTATCTTAATCAAAAACTATTTAACTTCTAATTTATTTTTCAAAATATGATAAAATTAATTATTGACAAACTTCCAAGAATAACTAAAAACAGAAAAAAGCTTGAAGAAATTCTTGAAGTTAAAATAACAAATCGCGGAAAAGAAATTTATATTGAAGGCAAAGCAGAAAACGAATTTATTGCAGAAAAAGTTATTCAGGCCTTGGACTTCGGGTTTCCTTATGCAGTTGCAACTGAAATAAAAACAGAAGATTTAATGTTTGAAATTCTTAATATAAAAGAACACACAAAACAAAAAAATCTGGAAAGAGTTCGCGGAAGGATTATCGGAACAAAAGGAAAAACTCTGAAAACACTTTCTGATTTAACAAACTGCTACTTAGAATTAAAAGAAAACGAACTTGGAATTATTGGCGAACCAGAATTAATAAAAACTGCACAGGACGCAATCATTTCTTTAATTCAGGGCTCAAAGCAGGGAAATGTTTATGCTTACCTTGAAAAACACCAGCCCGCACCTTTAGTTGATTTGGGGTTGAAAAACAAAAAGAATAAACTTTAAATAACAAATTTATCTCAGATTTTAATGACCCGGTAGCTCAGTTGGTCAGAGCGAACGGCTGTTAATAATTCCATCATAGAAACCGTTAGGTCGCAGGTTCGAGTCCTGCCCGGGTCGTTTCAAAACATTTTTAACAAAGATTTCTTTTGGAATTTCATGAAAAAACAAAAAGTTCTCCTTGCAATGTCCGGAGGCGTTGACTCATCAGTTGCAGCTTTACTTCTAAAAAAACAAGGTTATGAAGTTATCGGAGCATTTATGAAAAACTGGAGCGATACAAAAGACCCCTTAACAAATCAATGTGCCTGGCGAGGAGAAAGAAAATTCGCATTAAAAATCGCAGCACAATTAAACATCCCATTAATAACCCTTGATTTTGAAAAACAATACAAATCAAAAGTTGTAAAAAAGATGTTTGAAAAATTCAAAAAAGGAATTACACCAAATCCAGACATTGACTGCAATCAAAAAATAAAATTTCCTCTGTTAATAAGAGAAGCAAAAAAACGCGGAATAAGTTTAATTGCAACAGGACATTATGCGCGAATTAGAAAAAACAAAAAAGGAATTTATGAATTACTCAGAGGAAAAGACAAAACAAAAGACCAGTCATATTTTCTTTACAAAATAAAACAATCAGAATTAAAACACACTTTGTTTCCAATTGGAAATTACACAAAATACCAAATCCGTGAAATTGCAAATAAAAATAAATTTCCAAATTACAATAAAAAAGGAACAGTTGGAATTTGTTTTATAGGAAAAATAAATTTCAAAGATTTTCTAAGAAAAAAAATCTCTCCCAAATCGGGAAATGTTTTAGACCCAGAAGGAAATATAATTGGAAAACACGACGGAATTTTTTATTATACAATCGGCGAGAGATTAGGCCCAAGATACGGCTTTGAAATTTCGCGTGATTACATGATAAATAAAAAAATCAAAAATAAATCTATTAACTTAAACAAAAAAATCCCGCGAAGCGAAGCGAGCGCAAATTCGCCGAAGGCGCTAGGGCGGGTGGGCGGGAATAATCTCCCCAAAAACCAAAAATTCCAAAAATGGTATGTAGCTCGTAAAAATCTCAAGACAAATACAATAATTGCAGCACCAGAAAATCATCCTTTGAATTTCAGAAAAAATATAATTGCAAAAAATCTTTATTTAATATCAGATAAAAAAGAAAATTTCAAAAATAAAAAAACAAATGTATTTTCAAGAATCCGCCACGTCGGAGAATTACTTCAAAGCAAATTATTTTACGAAAATGGAAAATGGAAAATAAATTTAAATAAAGCAATAACAGGAGTTTCAGAAGGACAAGCAATTGTTTTATACAAAGGTGAAAAATGTTTAGGCGGAGGAGAAATTTCATTCTAAATATTGCCTCTTTTAGTTAATTATAAATCAAGTAAATATCTACAAAAAATTTACACCTTAAATTTAATTCAATGAAGAAATCTGCTAAATGCAATATTATTTCGCGACGCAAAGCGAGTGCATTTTTGAGCGAGTGATAACGAGCGAATAAAAAACAAAAACAATTTAAACTTCTCTTTCCTCATAAAAAAATGTTAGACAAAATAATCCAATCACGAAGAAGCATTAAAAAATACAAATCAAAAAAACCTGACTGGCGTGTCATCTTGGATTGCATTGATTCAATGCGATATGCACCAATGGCAGGAAATAGTTTTTCATTAAAATTCGTTTTGGTTGACAATCCGCAAATAATTGAAAAAATTTCTGAAGCAGCAGAACAAAATTTCATTTCAAAAGCACAATACGTTTTGATTATTTGCTCTGATGAAAAAAGAACAAAAATTGCTTATGAAGAACGTGCAGAAAAGTATCTAAGACAGCAGGCAGGAGCAGCAATTCAAAATTTCCTTCTCAAACTTACAGAAGCAGGTTTATCAACAAATTGGGTCGGGCATTTTTATGACGACAAAATTAAAAGATTATTAAAAATTCCAGAAGATATTGAAGTTGAAGCAATTTTTCCAATTGGCTATACAAATGAAAAACCAAAAAAACGGGAATTAGTAAATTTTGATAATGTGATGTATTTTAATCAGTATAAAAATAAAAATATGAAAATGCCTCCAAAGATGGATGTTTAAAATGGAAAATGGGAAAACATGATTTATTTGAAGTTAGTCAATATATTGTCGTGTTGAATAAAAACAAAATTCTTCTACTACAAGCTTCTGGCTTAACAAAAATCTCAGGCAAATGGAGTTTTCCAGGCGGACATATTGATTATGGAGAATCAATTGAAGAATCTCTAAAAAGAGAAGTTAAAGAAGAAACAAACCTAAATATTGAAATTTTATCTCCAATAAAAGCAAATGTGATAGATAATACTTATACAATTATTTTTGCAGCAAAATATATTTCAGGAGAAATAAAATTAAGTGAAGAACACTCTAAATATCGATGGGTTGAAATAGATGAAATGAAGAATATGGATTTAATAAATAAAGTTTTGATTGAATATGTAAAAAAAGCAATTGCCTTGGACAAAGACATCTAAAATGAAAAACATTAAAGAAAAATCAAAAATCGAAAGAGTTCTTAATGGAGAGCTCAAAATAAAGTACAGAGGATTTTTTGATAATCAAGGGAAAATCCAATATCCAATAATTGTTTATACACCTTACAAAAGATAATTAATCGTTCAATTTTTTCTTAGAAATATAATTTTCAAGACGATTTAAAGTCAAGTAAAGTTTCCCAGATTTTATTTTATATTTTGAACTTTTGTGTTCGCTTGTAACAAAATATTCTTTAATCAAAACCCCTTTAAAACAAATTCTCGGAGAATTATTTTCTAAATAAAATTCCAATCTCCTAGGTTTTTGCCGAATTAAAAAACAAACAGCATCATCAGAAAAACTTTCAAAAAAATTCTCAGGCATATTAAATTTCTCAACAAGATTTTTTCTTATTTCATCTTCTGACATAAATAATAAAACAAATTCTTATTTTTAAGATTTTAGAAAAAATAATTCCCCCGTTTCCGAGGGAAAATTAAAATAAAAAACAAAATTATTAGTTAAGTAAACTTAACGCCAGACTTCAATACCTAAATCAGAAATTTCTTTTCCAACAGGTTTTGAATAATCTTCAACTTCCTTGCCAAGAACATAAGGCGATTTAACACCAGTCATAATTGTAATAACTCTGACTTTTCCAGTGAATTCCTTGCTGATTCTCGCACCAATAATTACATTCGCTTCAGGACCAAGGTTTTCTGAAACAGTTCGGCCAATAACATCAAATTCTTCAAGCTTCAAATCAGGACCGCAAGTTACATGAATCAAAGCTCCAGTAGCACCTTTATAATCCACATCAAGTAGAGGATTTGTCAGGGCTTGTTGAACCGCTTCCATAACTTTGTTCTGAGTATCAGCTTCTCCGATTCCAATAACTGAAACACCACCGTTCTTCATAATTGCAGAAACATCTGCATAATCCAAATTAATCAAACTAGGCAAAGTAATTGTCTCAACAATTCCTTTTATCATAGTCGAAACAAGTTCATTTGCAACAGCAAACGCTTGTTCAATAGGCAATTGTCCGGCAATATCAACCAATTTATTATTATCCAAAACAATACAAGTATCTGTAACTTCTCTTAATTCCTGTAAACCAAATTCGGCTTTGTCAATTCTTGCTTTTTCTGATTCAAAAGGCATTGTAACAACTCCAATAACAACAGCTCCGGATTCTTTGGCAATTTGTGCAACCACAGGCGCAGCACCAGTTCCGGTTCCGCCACCCATACCACATAAAACGAATACCATGTCAGCACCACCAACAGCTTTCTTTAAATCAACTAAAGCTTCTTTAGCTGACTCTCTTCCAATCTGCGGATTTCCACCAGCACCCAAACCCCGAGTCATTTCTTTACCAATCAAAATTTTCTCGTCGGCTTTGGTAACACTCAAATGCAAAGCATCAGTATTTGTTCCATAAATTGTCGCTCCACTAATACCTTTATTAAAAAGCCAAGTCACAGCATTACAACCCATTCCTCCAACACCAAAAACTTTTATGTTCGCCTTTCCAGCCCGAAGTTCATCAAAATTAATACTATGAGTTCCTGCGTTCTGAACCGCTTCTTTAGCAAAATCTAATACCATCTCTTTTTCCTCCTTTTTATCTATATATTTTATTTGCTATGCAAATTTTCATGCAAAAAGAAATACATTCGTATTTATAAGAATTATGTCGTTGAAGAATAGGAATTTATAATTTATTTTCAACAACTTCTAAAACTTTTTTCTTAGCTTCATCTAAATTATCTGCTTTAATTTCTGCTCCAGCAGCATTTTTATGTCCGCCACCGCCTAATTGCTGTGCAAATTCAGAAATATCAACCTTTCCTTGAGACCTAAAAGAAATTTTGTAAGTCCCGTTACCAATTTCAGCAATGGTAAAAGTAACATCAAGGCCTTCTAAATTTTGAATAAAAGAAATACCCAATCTAATTTCTGAAAGATTCAAATCAAACTCCTTAACTTTTTCATAAGACAAAAGTGAATAACCAAATTTTTTATTTTCATCCAAAATTAGATTGTCAACAACATATGCTCCATATTTTTTTATTCTCCAAGGTTGCTTGAAAACAACTTCTTTCAAAATAAAATCAATATATTTTCCCCCCTTGCCAATCAAAAAAGCAGTATCAACCAAAGCATCTTCAGAACCTGAATTTGTAAAATAGCCACTATCAGAACAAACACCTAACAATAATCTTGTCGCCAATTCAGAATCAAATTCAACATTAGTTTCCTTAAAAAATTTAATTAAAATAGAAGCACAGGAATTAGCTTCAGGAAAAACACAATTCAAATTCCCATAAAAAGGATTTGTTGCATGGTGATCAAAGTTTATAATAAAAATTTTTTCTTTATTTTCTTTATTGAAATCTAACATATCTAAAGAACCAGAATCAAGAACAACAAAAACATCATATTCAGAAAAATCAATCTTATTTATATTGATTCCAAATTCAATATCTTTTGAAATCTCCAAATTACCAAAAACTTCATCCAAATTATCTTTGCTTATTATCTTAACCTCACAACCAAAATCTCTTTCTAAAAAATATTTCATTGTAGTACAACTTCCCAAACTATCTCCATCAGGTCCTTTATGCAAAGACAGCAAAACTTTTTTTGAATTTTTTAATTTTTCATAAATTTCTTCAAATGAATTATTTTCCATTATTCTTTTTCCAAAATTTCAACTTTAATTCCTGACTCCGCGCAAATTTCTTTAAACTCTTTTGCATCTTCTTCAGAACCAACAATACTTCCATAATGCATTGGAATTGCAACAGTTGGCTTAATTAATTTCGCTGCTTCTGCTGCTTCTTCAAAATTCATAGTGAATCTTCCTCCAACCGGCAGCAATGCAACAAAATCTTTTCCCGACTGTTTATGTCCTGTAAGTTTTTGCATTTCCGGAATCAAGTCGCTATCACCTGCATGATAAATAACAACATTCTGCATTTTAACAAGATAACCAATCCAACCTTCGTCTTTAGAATGAAAATGTTTGTCAATATTATAAGCCGGAACTGCTGAAATTTGCAAATCACCCAAATCCATTTCCTGTCCTGGCTGAATAATTTCCATTTTTATCTGAACATCAAAACGCGCAATCTTGCTCTGACAATCTGCAGGCATAATTATTTTTGTCCCATCCTGAACAATTTTTTTCATATCTTCAAGACTGCAATGGTCATAATGACTGTGTGTAATCAAAATCAAATCTGCCTTTGGCAAACCCTCGCGAATTTTATAAGGATCAATATAAATCACTTTTGAATTTTCAATCAAAAATCCGGAATGTCCAAGCCATTTTAATTCAATCTCTCCTATCTTCATATGCAACAAAACAAGTGTAAGTTTTTAAGGATTTTGTAATAATATGATATAAAAATAAAAAATAAATTAAGAAGATTTATTCGTCTTCTTTATCATCAGACACTTCATCAGCCATGTCTTCATCCATGTCCTCGTTTTCGTAATCGTCTTCAACCATTGTGAAAACCTCCATTTTAATTAAAACCGACTTTTCTTAATTATTTTTAAAACTAACTTGACACTAAGAAATCAGAACAAATCATAAGAAAAGTTTAAAAAGAAAATAATTAAGGTTCCAGCCTCGTCGGAGTTCTTGGAAAAGGAATTGAATCTTTGATTGTATCAAATCCACAAATCCAGGCAGCAAATCTTTCAACACCTAAACCAAAACCTGCATGAGGAACAGAACCATACCGTCGGGAATCCAAATACCAGTCTGACTTGCCCAAATCAATTTTCGCTTTTTTCAAACGTTCAACAATCTTCTTCAAATCCGGCTCTCTCTGCGAACCGTCGACCATTTCTCCAATTTCCGGAGCAAGCAAATTAAAATTAGTTCCAGTTCCCGGCTTCTTCAAATCCTCGCCATGATAAAATTTCAACAACTTCAGAGGATAATTTGTCACAAAAAGAAATTCATCCCCATAATATTTCGCAAGTCCTCTTTCCTCAGCTGACTTAAAATCCTCGCCATATTTAATTTTGTGTCCTTTTTTCTGCAACGTCTTTATTGCTTCATCATAAGAAATTCTTTTAAAAGGAGTTTTAACCTTTTTCAATCGGGAAATATCCACATTCAAAATTTTCAAATCTTCTAAATTATCTTTCAAAACTTTTTTCACAACATACTCAATGCATTCTTCTGCAAGAGCCATGTCATCCTTCAAATCAAACCACGCTGCCTCAACTTCAAAATGCCAGAATTCAGTCACGTGCCACGGCGTCCTTGATTTCTCTGCCCGAAAACTCGGAGCAATTGCATAAACTTTCTCAAAAGCAGAAATAAAATTCTCTGCATAAAACTGCCACGACTGAGTCAAATATGCTTTCTTATCAAAATATTTCACTTCAAAAGTTTCAGAACCACCCTCGCTCGTCGCACCACTCAAACTCGGCGCCTGAATTTCAATAAAACCTTTCTTGTGCATAAATTCATGAAATGCAAACAAAATCGTCGACCGAATTTTCATACTCGCTGTCATCTTCCGCGACCTTAACCACAAATGTCTTCTGTCCCCCAAAAGTTCCTCATTCAAATCTTTATTAATTGGAAAATCTTCTGCTTTACCAATAATATTTATTTTTGAAACAGAAATCTCAAATCCTGTTGGAGCCCTTTTATCTTTTTTAATCTCACCTTCAATTTCAACAGAACTTTCAACCAGCAAAGAATCAATATCCTTCCATTGCTTTTCAAACTTCTCGCGAGATAAAACACACTGAATTATATTTGTTGAATCACGCAAAACAATAAATTTTATTTTATTGCTTCCACGCTCACGATAAATCCAACCCCTCACAGCAACCTTGCCCTTTCTTCTTTTCATTGCTTCTTGAATTGATATGAATTTTGTCATCTTAATCTAAATTAAATTTAATATTTAAATCTTCGTTCATAAGTTTTGTGATCCATCCACTCTAAGATAATTGAAAGCACATTAATCTTATCTCTATCAATTGTATAAATTAATCTCCAGGCATCAGGCAAATTATACTTCCACAAATTAGTTAAATTTCCAAACCGTTTTAGATATTCTTTTGGAATTAAATTCTTAGGAATTTGAATTCCGCAAAAAGCATTTTCTTCCAAATTTTTAAAAGCTCTTTCTAATTGTTTTTTCAACTCACTATCAATTTTTTCTAATTCTTTAATTACTTTTTTATCTCCAAAGAAAATTTTACTTTTCATTTTTTCTCCAACTAAGATATTTTCTCTTTAGATATTTATCTACTCCTTTTGGATTCCAAATCCACCCTATTTTTCCTTCAGAATCTACTGCAATTTTTCCAGAATAAAGAAGATAATCCATAATCACAGAAAAAGTTTGATACATTATTTTTCTCGGCATATTTTCCCAAAGTTTCTTTTTCTTAAACTCCCCGCTATGCTCATAAATAAATTTCTCTACCATTAAAACACTATCTAATCTTGGATAATGTAAAATTTTTTGTATTTGCATGGTTATATAAACTTATATACCTTTAAAAAACTTTCTAAGGAGTCAACCTCGTTCTATCTCTCGGAAACAAAACCGCCTCCCTTATATTTTCTAAACCCAAAATCAACATTGTCAATCTTTCCAAACCAAGCCCCCAGCCAGCATGAGGAGGTGCACCAAATCTAAAGCTGTCAATATAAGTTTTGAAATCTTTTGGATTCAACCCTCTTTCTTTTAACTGCTTTTCAAGAATTGCAGGAATATGAACTCTCTGTCCCCCAGAAGCAATTTCCATTCCTTGATAAACTGCATCAAAACCATGAGAGAGTTTGTTCTCTTTTGGCATTATATAAAAAGGTTTCCCAGAAATAGGCCAGTCATGAACAAAAACAATTGTGTCTGGAAATAACTCTCCAAGTTTCTTTTCTCCTTCTGTTGTCAAATCTTTTGTCTCTGTTGCAATTTTATTTTTCTTTAATAAAGCGTTTGCCTCTGCAAAAGTCATATATTTGGTTTTAGGTGTTTTTAATTTAATTCCCAAAATCTCTAATTCAGTTTTATTTTTCTCATTAATTTTTTTAATAATATACTGAACAGTCTTTGCCAAAATATCCATAACTACAAATTCATCTGCAAATCCTTGCTCATAATCAAACTGCCTGGCTTCATTTAAATGTCTTGGAGTATTATGTTTTTCTGCTCTCCATGTAGTAAAAACTGCAAAAACTTTTTCAAAAGAACATGCAATCATTTGTTTATATAACTGACAACTCTGAGACAAATAAGCATCTTTATCAAAATATTTTAATTTATAAAGCTCAGTTCCTCCTTCTGAACTTGAACCAATTATTGAAGGAAAAATTACCTCCAAACCTCCTTGCTTTTCCATAAATTCCCTGAATGCACTCATCATTGTTGCCTGAATTTTAAAAATCGCATGAATTTTTGGTTTTCTAATATCTAAAAATCTGTAATCCAACCGACTCTGAAACGAAGCAGGTTTTTCATTTTTCTCATTAACATGAATCGGAAGTTTCTCTGCATCTGACACAACTTTCAAACTTTCAATTTCAATTTCAATATCATCCCGAACAAACTCTGCTTTAACTTTTGCACTCTTAACTTTCCCTACAATTTCAACAGCACTCTCTAAAGAAAGCCCTGAAACTTTTGATATTAATTCTGAATCTTTAGCAATACACTGAACAATTCCAGTCCTGTCACGCAAAAGAACAAACTTCAATTTTGCAAGATTTCGTATTTCATAAACCCAACCCTGAAGCAAAACTTTCCCTGATTTTAAATCTTTGACTAAGGTTCTTTCCATAATTAGAATAAAAGTATGAGGTTTATTAAGATTTTGATTTCAAATTATCATTTTTATGATGTTTCTGATATTCCCAAAGCCGAGCATATTCTCCTTTTTTAGAAAGCAGGTCATAATGATTTCCTTGCTCAACAATTTTTCCATTTTTTAAAACAATTATTCTATCAACATCTTTTATAGTGGATAACCTATGGGCAATTATAATTGCAGTTTTATATTTCAACAAATTATTAATTCCTTTTTGAATTTTATTTTCTGTTTCCAAATCTAAAGAAGATGTAGGCTCATCAAGAATAATTATTTTTTTATTTGCTAACAAAGCCCTCGCGATAGCAATTCTTTGTTTTTCTCCTCCAGATAATCTTATTCCCCTTTCACCAACTAAAGTATTTTCTTTCTTCGGAAGTTTGCTGACAAAATCATAAGCAGAAGATAATCTTAAAGCTTCATAAATCTCTTCCCTTTTTGCAGAAGACTTAGAAAATTTAATATTGTTATAAATAGTGTCATTGAATAAAATTGGCTCCTGTGGAACTATTGCTAATTGCTCCCTCAAAGAATCTTGTTTAACTTGTTTTATATCCTTCCTGTCAATTAAAATTTTCCCTTTAACAGGATCATAAAATCTAAACAAAAGCCTCATCAAAGAGGTTTTTCCAGATCCAGAAGTTCCAACGATTGCAAGGCTTTCATTTTCTCCAACTTTGAAATTTAAATCTTCAAACAATTTCGTTTTATTATTTTTTCCATAATAAAACGAAACATCTCTAAATTCAATTTCCCCCATACTAACTTTCAGGTCTTTTGCATTAGGCAAATCTTTTATTTTACTTTTAATTTTATCATAACCAAACAAAGCCTGGACATCTGAAAGAGATTCATTAAAATTTCTCAAAGAGTCTGACAAATTAACAATTGGTGCTATCATCCTTCCAAAAGTTGTAAAAATAAAAACAACAGTCCCAATGCTAATTCTCCCAGCAACAAAACTTCTTAAAGAAAAATAAAGAAGAAGAATAGTTCCAACACCCAAAGTAAAAGACATCAAAACATTATATGAACGATAATAATCATTAAATTTAACAAAAGAATTTTTCTCATTTTCTACATAATTAGAATACTTATTTTTTACTTTCTTTTCTTTACCAAAAAACTTTATTGATTCAAATCCAGAGAAGATATTTGAAATAAAACCTTTTTCTTTATCTAAAAAATCATTATATTTTAATTTAGCTTTTGCCTGTTTATTAAAAATCCTCCAACTAAAAATCAAAATAATCAAACCAACTCCGACTGTGATTAATGCCGGAACAAGATCAAAATAAGCAATAGAAAATAAAACTACAATCAAACCAAAAAAAGGAGCAAACAATCTCTGAGTAACAAGTTCTGTTAAAGAAACACATCCTCTCGAACCTCTGTCTAATTTAGAAATTAATTCCCCACTTTTATTTTGTGTATGGAAATCATAATCGAAATCTAAAACTTTATTAAAATATTTCTTCTTAACATCCGCATCAACACGAGACATCAGTCTATTTCTTGAGTGAATCTGTAAAAAACGAATCCCAGATCTAAAAACAACCAACCCAAAAAATGCAGAAAGAATTATTAAAAAAATTCTCAAGATTTCTGAACCTAAATAATCTCCTGCAATATAACCATTTCCATAATCAACAATCCACTTTATTAAAAGATTATCCGCAATCATAAGAACTTCAACAAAAAGGGCTAAAAACAAAAGAATGAAAACCCATTTCTTTTCATGTCTTGCGACTTTCCAAAATAATTTAAAATTCTCAATAAAATTAACTTTTTTATCTTTAACCATTAATCATTAAAGAAAAAATATTTTATAAAACTATTTAAAATTAAAAAGAAGTTGTTCCAGAATATTGTTCTTGTAAAGGACCACAATGATCAAAAACTTTTGAAGAAGGTTTAACTTTACCTAAATTTTTTTCTCTAAAATAAACCTTTGCAACATTAGAAGTTTTTTCTTCTCCTCCAAGAACATAATTATCTTGAATCATTACACTATAAACTTTTGAAGGAAACCAAACATCTCTCAAAAAAGGATCAAACAAACAAAATTCCCTTTTCAAAACTTCACCTGATTCATCTAAACTTGGAACATTCACTTTTTCCCCAATATCATATTTAAATTTCATTTTAATTCTCTGGTTTAATTCCTATAATTTTTTCTAATTCATTTATTTTGTTTTCTTCTCCAATCAAAGAAAAATTATGATAAATTCCAAAATCCCTCATATCTCCAAAGGATTCTACTGCTGCTACTGCAGGATTCTCTATAGAATAAATACTAAGATGTCTTGAAGCACCTTCTCCAAAAATAGAAGTGCCATCAATAGATTTTGCATTTCCATTCCCAATATAAAAAGAAATTTTTTCTTTAATTTTCAATACATTATCTTTATCTTTGTAAATTCTATCCATATCCCCTCAAAAATTCAAAACTATTTAAATCTTCCCATTCCGTAACCACTATAAAATTCCAACAAATAACCCCTATTTAAAAGATTTATATTCAACTATTTCAACAACTTCCCAATAATTCCCATAACCTCTTTCCCCCCAACTTGTCCTTTGAATTCTCCCATAACCAAACCCATATATGCTTTCTCAGAAAGTCCAGGTTTTTCCTTAATAATTTTCAAAATCTTTTCTTCTACTTCACTTAAATCTTTTTTCTCAACATTTAAAGCATCTTTCAAACTCTCGCCATTAACAATTTTAACTAAAACATCTTTAATATCTCCCTCAGAAATTTTTCTTTTATCTAAATTTCTCAGTATATCTCCTGCATTATCCATTACAATTTCATCAACTTCACCAAAACTTTTATTCAACTTTTTAGAAATCTCTTTTGGAAAAAGCAAAATCATCTTTGCAATAAAACCAACATCCCTATAAAATCCTGTCAAATTTCTAAAATCATCAACCTTATTTTGCTTAAACAAAAGTTTTGTCATTTCTTCATTCAAACCTTTTTTCTCAAACTCTGAAAAAATTTCACTTCTAAGTTTTGGCAAATCTTTTTTGCATTCATTAATAAAATCTCTGGAAATTTTCAGCAAAGGCAAATCAGTTTCAGGATACATTCTGTCTGCTCCGGGCATTGGCCTCAAAAATTCAGTCCTGCAATCCTTATCATTCAAGGCATTTCTAACTTCTGCTTCTGTCGGTGTTTTCTTACCACTTAATTCTTTCTGACGCAAAACTTCATTTTCAATAGTTTTCAAAAAAGTTTTCATATCCTGCATTCCTTTTAATTCAACTCTATTCTCATCAAGGATTGAAATATTAACATCCTGCCGAATTGTCCCAATTCCCCTCTTAACTTTGCAACTCCGCAAAACATCACCAAGTTTCAGAGCACACTCTTTTGCTTGTTCAGGATTTTTAATATCAGGCGCAGTAGCAATTTCTACTAAAGGAATTCCCAATCTATCCAAACTCCAATAAATTTTATTTCCATCAATTTTAATTTTCCGTGCAGAATCTTCTTCTAAACAAATTGTATCAATTCCCACTTTTCCTTGAGATGTTTCAACATAACCATCTCGCGCAATCAAAACCGTTCTCTGAAAACCAGAAGTATTTGAACCATCAACAACTGTCTTTCTCATAATCTGAGCTATTGGAAGAATTTTGCAATTCAATAACAAAGCAATTTGCACAGCAATTTTAAGTGCCTCAGAATTAACTTCATGAGGAGGTTCTTCATCCAACTCAATCAAACATGAATTTTCTTTATGTCCTGAATAAACAAAAGTTTTTTTCAAACTCGCCTGATATTTCGCAGCAACATCAACTTCTCCACTTTCACCAGCAACAACATGCAATTTCCTTTCAACAGAAAAATCAGGTTCATCATTTCGCAAAACAGCAGGGCAATCACAAAATAATTTTTTCCCATTAGCATCCAATTGCTGATGAATTTCCAAACCTGATTTAAACTTTAATTTCTTATAATCAATCTCTGACATAAAAATAAAACAAAACAGAATTATTTAAAGTTTGGGATAAAAACCAAAACTTTATAATCAATATTTTCTAAATATAAATATGCCAAAAAAAGAAGTGAAAAAAAAGAATTCAAAAAAAGAAAACAAGAATATCATTCATGCAATAACTCATCCTAATATTCTTCCTGCAACATTCGGCGAAAGAGCAGCAGATGCACTGACAAAATATGCAGGTAGTTGGGGTTTTATTTTTGGATTTATTTTAGTAATGGTTGTGTGGATAGTTGCAAATAGTTCATGGATATTATTTGGAGAAGCATGGGACCCAAAACCCTTCATACTTCTTAATCTCTGTTTATCCTGCCTTGCTGCAATTCAGGCGCCAATAATTTTAATGTCACAAAATCGTGAAGCACAAAAAGACAGACAACGTTCAGAATATGATTATGCAGTGAATAGAAAAGCTGAAAGAGAAATTCAAGATTTAAAAAAAATTATTGAAAGAATTGACAGAAAGATGAATAGGTGATTAAACTTTCTCCCACATTAAATCAAAATGCTTCTTATAAGACTTTGCCAAATCTTTATTCTTGATTAAAATAACCTTAGGAATTTCAGACCAAATCCAGATTGAGACTTTATCGCCATAAACAGCAGTTGTAGTTGGGGTTGCAAATTCCTTTGGAAGTTTTCTATTTTCTGACAAAGGTGATTTCAAAACTCCATAAAAATCAG
>Ga0307443_1001199_pt1 | contig 15602 bp, 13 predicted proteins | sample SalMarSW160220MG_FD_202148 | JGI IMG/M metagenome (GOLD analysis project Ga0307443, IMG submission 202148) | Salt marsh sediment microbial communities from the Plum Island Ecosystem LTER, Massachusetts, United States - SW1601-220 | ecosystem: Environmental > Aquatic > Marine > Intertidal zone >... | reverse complement strand
ATACTATGGTATGAATAGCCTCAGGAGGTCGTTATTATGGGTAAGGCTGCTAAGGTCGCGATAAGCCTACCCGAGGACGTCTTAGCCGCCGTGGAAATGGAGCGTCAGGCCAAAGGAGAAAGCCGGAGCGAGTTCTTTCGCCGGGCCGTTGAGGCACGTTTGAAACAGGAACGGGAGTCTTCCGCGATAAGAGACTACGTGCGCGGCTACCAACAATACCCGGAGTCAGCTGAGGAGGTTGAAGCTGCTCACAGGGTAGGCAGCGCCGTGCTGGCTGCGGAGCCCTGGGAGTGAAACGAGGCGAGATATGGTGGGCGGAACTGGCCCCGCCTGCCGGGAGGCGTCCTGTTCTACTTCTATCCCGCAATGAGGCCTATGCTGTTCGGGAACTGGTAATGGTGGCTCCACTGACCACGCGCATCCGTGGCATCCCATCAGAGGTGCCGTTAGGACCTGAGGACGGTGCGTCCCGTGCCTGTGTTGTCAATCTGGACACTATTACCACAATCGCTAAGGCGAGTCTGCGTGAGCGATTGACCACTCTGAGTGCTGAGAAGTTGAAAACGGTAGAGGAGGCGCTGCATTTCTCTCTCGGCCTGGAACGGTAACAGGTGTGTCGTGAGTTAGCGGTGATATGTACGTTTTCGCCTCGTTAACCCGCATGTTCTGAAGGACACTATGATCCTGTGGACTATTCAAGACATGGCAGCCTGGGAACGATTGCAGTGCAAAGGTGTGCTCAGGGGTGACGGTAGGCGGGTTCCGGCATACTATCGCCATGCTTACCGATGGATGTCAGACCAGATGCGCCTGCGGCTGCCCCCTCACCATGCTCGCTTTCCCCTCTGGGGGTGGTATCGCTGGCAGGGAACAAAGCAATGCCGGCCGGACTTGCGGGCCTCGGGACATCTGGCCAGAGGGCTGCCCGGCGTCCGTATCGAGCTTGAGCTTCCTGAGGATAGTGTCCTCCTTTCCGATTTCGATTCCTGGCATTGTGTCCTCAACCGTTGTTTTCTATCTCTCAATGAGCAAGAAGACGAGGCTTTCGTTCGCGAGTTGGAAAGAACAGGGGTAGAGCAGAGGTGGCCCTACCCCGAGCCATTTCATCTTCGCGTGGTCTCCAGTTGGCAATACATATTCGACCTGGAAGCTGGCGACGTAGAGTGGCGGGGTCCGCTATCCGAGCGCAGTATTCAGGCGACATTCTGGGAATTGACCATTCCCCAAATTCGACGCGTAGACATATTCAGGGCAAGATGATGGGAACGAGACAGCCGGGCCGGTGTCCGTATTTGGCCCATCCTCAGCTACCGCACTTGCGACACCGCCGCTGGCTTGCCCGGGCCGATGACTTCGAATTCGGGGAACAACATACTAATCAAGCCTATTGGCCCCTCGGGCCGGGACAAGCCCCGCCCCTATGAGCTGAAGGAAATACAGCGGAGACAGATAGAAATGGTATAATAGCGATGCGAATGGAGGTGGAAAATGGCAAAGACAGTCTCGATATCTGAAGATAGCATTATAGCGATGCTTAAAGGATTACCTGAAAATATTCTAATGAATATATTTTCAAAGATGTTAATCCAAAGTGATACTTCTCCTTTAACTGATGAAGAAGAGACATCATATAAGGAAGCTTTAGGGGAGATGTGTACAAAAGGTAATTTGCAGAAATGATGCAAAAGTCATTGCGAGACTGCTCCCCTCCTGTCATTACGAGGAGGCCTCTTCCTTTGTCATTGCGAGGCTGACGAAGTCAGCCGAAGCAATCTTGGTGGGGGCAGGGGATTGCCACGCTCCCGCCTGCCAAGCCTTGGCTCGCCTGCCGAAGTCGTACGGCGAGCAGGCGGGCAGGTCGCTCGCAATGACAAAAGGGCGGGGACGAGCCCCAGCCCCACAAGTCTGGCTAGTACTAAATCACTATTACTGATGGGTGATTGACAGCTACGAGGATTGCTATATACTGTTACTTAGTAACAGGCAAGTTTGTCCAAGCTTCCCCTTCTTAAGATAAGAGGGGGAAGGCCTGCCCGCCAAGGCTTGGCAGGCGAGGGAGTTATGAGTATAAAATCACAGCGACCCTGCCTTAGATAACCCCCTCTTTCCCCCTTATTTTAAGGGGGAAAGAGACACTAATGTGTGGTCTAATTGGGAGGTGAAGTGATGAAAGCTGCCGTGAAGAGATTAATAAGAGATGAAAAGGGGCGGGCGATGGTTATGGCTCTCATTCTGCTCGCTGTCGGCGGGCTTATCACCACTCCCTTGCTGGCTTATATGAGCACCGGGCTTATCGCCGGCCAGGTCTACGAGAGGAGGACGGCTGAGCTTTATGCCGCCGATGCCGGGGTCGAGGATGCTGTGTGGAAGATACAGCAAGGAGAAGTGCCGGTTTGCCCTGGAAACCCGACCTGGTCCTACAACATATCCGATGTTAACGATAAAAGCGTGGACGTTACCATAACATATGTGAATAATCTAACTACCAGTGTAGTTTACAAAATCACCTCTATCGCTACCACTGATAGTGATAGCAGCACCACAGTTGAGTCATACGTCGAGATCATTTACGGGGGTTCTTTCGGGGGTTCTTCCGTGTTCGATTACGCCCTCACTAGCCTCGGCGGTAACATAGATCTAGGAGGAAACTCAGATGTCGAATCCGAAGTGGAACTGGAGGGTGATATCCATGCCAACGGCAACATTTACTTAAGCGGTAACGCTGAAATAGACGGAGATGCTACTGCTACTGGAGTAATAACTACAAGTGGTAACGCCGATGTCAATGGTGAGGAAATAGAAGGCGCTGAGAGCTTAGTTGCACCTAACATAGCTATGCTGACGGCAGAGTGCGAAGAGGAGGCACAGGATGTTGAATGTGCCCTATGTGGTGATATCACCCGTCCAGGTAACTGGGCGCCATCCCCTGGTGTATATTCAAATGCGGAGCATGTTCAAGGAAATCTGAATATTAACACAATGGGCACGTTCACATTTGGAGGCGCAGTCTGTGTTGACCAAGACCTACAAATTAGTTCAATTACAACGGTCACATTTGCAAGCCTAGTCTGTGTCGACGGAGACCTGAATATTTCTTCACTTGCGAAGGTAACATTCCAAGGTCCAGTCAAAGTTGAAGGAGATCTGCATCTTTCCACCAGCAAAGATGTCGTATTCGGTGGTACCATCTATGTTGGGGGTAACCTGATAATTAGTAGCAACATAGATGTCGAGCTTGGAGGCACCGTTTACGTGTGCGGTCAAATCACGATGAGTGGAAACGCTCAGCTAGTGGGAGGGGAAACCATTATTGCTGAAGGCGATATTGCCATATCCGGAAATTCGGACCTTAATGAGGCTGCCGCCGACCTCCCCCTTATTATTTCTACCGGTGGCGATGTTACACTTACCGGGAACAGCGATGTAGCAGCAGTAATATATGCCCCCAGTGGTGACATTCTGTTACAGGGAAATACTAACCTATACGGGTGTGCGGTCGGGCTAAGTGTTACCGGAGGTGGCAATAATGATGTTGTGTACCCCATAGATCTCAGAGAACGCGATGACTTACCTGGTGCATGGGATGGGGGAGATGGAGAAAAAACAATAAACATTGTCACCTGGCAAATCAAGTGACAAAACTACCACGGTAACCATTTCTTGCTGTCTTTTTTCACATATCTGATTAAGCTCATATAATTCAGTAAAGCCATTTGAGGTTGTTTATTTTGCCACCTTAAGCGATAGCGCAGGGCCTCCGAGATTCTTGGCAATAACCCATAATGACGAGGAAAGTAGCTCGGAATGACAAGGCGAGGCCTAAGTGCGTATAATCCAACAAGGGGGAATAAAAATGGCAAGAGTTAAAGACCCAACCATTGATGAGTTGGACTGTTTAATAGAGCAGAAAATCTTAGAGGTTCTCGGGGACCCCGATTCCCGCTAGAACTGAAGGAGGAACTTAACAGGAACTGAAAAGGCGCCCGTCATTGCGAGGCATGATAGTGCCGAAGCAATCTTGGTGGGAGCGGGGGATTGTCACGCTTCGCTCGCAATGACAGTACCGATGGGTGATTGACACCAAAGAGGATTATATTATACTTGTAGTATGCTAATATCTGGTATGAAGGGGCGGCACATAAATGCCGCCCAAAAATATTGAAAAAGGCAACCATTTCCGGGAAACCCCTAGACAGACTTTTTAGGCGATGGTATATTACTGAAGAAGCGGAGTAGCTCGTGAAACTAAGCAGGACTTGCCACGTAAGCTTTTGCCAAATTTCCCCTCTTAAGATAAGAGGGGTAAGGCCTGCTCGCCGTAAGACTTCGGCAGGCGAGCCAAGGCTTGGCAGGCGGGGGAGTTACGGAAATAACCCCCTTTATCCCCCTTACTTTAAGGGGGAGATTTAAGGAGAGACCCCTTACGTGTTAGAGGGGGAGATTTAAGGAGAGAATTCTTATTTTAAGGGGGATATCGAACGAGAGACCCCTTATCTTTGAATTGAAGAAATCCTGAATCCCAAACCCTGAAGGGGAAATCTCAAATCCTAAGCACGAAATCCTAAACAATATCAAAGCCCAAAATACGAATGCTCAAAATGTTTAGGATTTTGAATTTTGATATTTGGATTTGTTTAGAGTTTAGAAATTAGAATTTAGGATTTAGCCGTAGGGATTGCCACGCTCCCGCCTGCCAAGCCTTGGCCTGCTTGCGCTAAAGCTTCAGCGAAGGCAAGCGGGCAGGTCGCTCGCAATGACAGAGAAAGGAAAGGGGCGGAATTCAGGATTTGGAGCGAAGCGACCTTAGGATTTGGGGGGGAGGGGATGTTGGGCTAATACTATCTTCCTATTACTGATGGGTGATTGACAGCTACGAGGATTGCTATATACTGTTACTTGGTAACAGGCAAGTTTGTCCAAGATTCCCCCTCTTAAGATAAGAGGGGGAAGGGGAGTTATGAGTATAAAATCACAGCGACCCTGCCTTAGATAACCCCCTCTTTCCCCCTTATTTTAAGGGGGAAAGAGACACTAATGTGTGGTCTAATTGGGAGGTGAAGTGATGAAAATTGCCGTGAAGAGATTAATAAGAGATGAAAAGGGGCGGGCGATGGTTATGGCTCTCATTCTGCTCGCTGTCGGCGGGCTTACCACCACTCCCTTGCTGGCTTATATGAGCACCGGGCTTATCGCCGGTGAATTCTATGAGAGGAGTACGGCTGAGGTTTATGCCGCCGATGCCGGGGTGGAGGATGCTGTGTGGAAGATACAGAATGACGCAGAGGAATTGCCAGGTCCTCCTTGTGGGGGTGGAGAGCCGGACTACTGGGCTTACAATATATCCGATGTTAATTACAAAAGCGTGGATGTTACCATAGAATGGGTGAATAATCTAACTAACAGTGTAACTTACAAAATTATCTCTATAGCTACTACTGATAGTGATAGTAGCACCACAGTTGAGTCATACATAGAAAAAATCATTGGAGGCGAACTTGATATCTTCAGTGGTATTCTTGCCAGTAAGGGTGACATATTGTTGAAAAAAGACTGCACGGTAACAGGCGATATCTACATTGGCGGAGACATTACCGGAGAGTTTACGCATGACGGAGAGATAATACCAACTGAGCCAGACTCATTCCCCACCCAAGATCAAGATGAGGCGTTTGCCCAAATGTTGAAGGAAGAGGCGATGGCTGGGGGAACCTACAGTGAAAACAATGGCAACATGGACATAAGTGAAAGTCAGGACTTGGGGCCAATCTATATTCCTGGGAACCTTGATATCACGACAAAAGATATTACAGTCAACCTTATGGGGACAATCTACGTTGAAGGCGAAATTAGAGCATCAAAGGAATACACAATGACGGGGTCAGGTTCCATAGTTGCCGTAGGTAATATCTACCTAAGCAAGCTGGCGGGCTACGGTACCGAAGGTGACAGCGTTATTATGTCCATCAACGGCAGCATTACTTTTAAGAAGGAGGCCGTTATAGAGGCGCTGATATATGCTCCTAACAGTACGATTTCGTTTGACAAAGGGGCTACTGTAACTGGAAGTGTGGTGGGGCTAGAAATTCAAGCAGATAAAGAGGGCTCTTTTACCTACATCCAAAAAGCTGGCGGGGTCGACCTTCCCGGTCAGCTTCCAGATATAGTGGAAATCAAAACCTACAGCATTATCCATAGCTCCGCGTAAAAGGGGTCGACTCTATTTTTTCGTCGCGCCGCGTCACTGCGGCCACCCACCAGCCGAGATTGCCACGCCCCGACAAGTCGGGGCTGGCAATGACAGTACTGATGGACTATTGACGCCAAAGAGAATTATATTATACTTGTAGTATGCTAATATCTGGTATGAAGGGGCGGCATATAAGATGCCGCCTACGGTACTTTTGAAAGGCAAACATTTGTGAGGAACCACTAGACAGACTTCCTGGACGATGGTATATTACTGAGGAAGCAGAGTAGCTCGTGAAACTAAGCAGGACTTGCCACGTAAGCTTTTGCCAAATTACCCCTCTTATGACTTGTCCTGAGGGAAGTCGAAGTATAAGAGTGGAAAGGCAAATTACCCCTCTTAAGATAAGAGGGGTAAGGCCTGCCCGCCTGCTCGCCGTACGACTTCGGCAGGCGAGCCAAGGCTTGGCAGGCGGGGGAGTTATGGAAATAACCCCCTTTATCCCCCTTACTTTAAGGGGGAGATTTAAGGAGAGACCCCTTGCGTGTTGGAGGAGGATGTTGAAGGAGTTACAAGGAAGCGGAGTAGTTTATGAAGCCAGGTAAGAAGGTCTGGATAATTGTCGGAATCGGCATTTTCGCTATTGTCCTCGGCATCCTGTTCACGGTTTACTTCCAGCAGGTCGGAGAGCGGGAGGAGTTGAATGATAGGCTGGAGGCGGCTGAAGCTCTCTTGCCCGGGCTCGAGGCTGTCAGGGAGGAACTGGAAGACCAACTGGCTCAAGCCACATCATTGCTTAACAAGAATCAGGCAGAATTCCCTGAATCAGTGGAGAGCATTGAATACGATGACGACTTATTTGAGATTGCTGACGATTGTAACGTGGACATAACCAGGCTCACTGCATCACCGCCGACTAGCACCAAAGTAGGGACTGTTACCTATTCTATTTCCTCATTTACCGTAGTTGTCAGTGGCGACATTGATGACATCCTTGACTTTATCTACGCTATAAGAACTGGTGATGATTTTCAGCTACCGTGGAGCGCTGCGGTGACGGGGGCAAGTATTGCCAGTGGAACAGCCACCATCAACCTGAATATCTATGGCTATCAAAGGTAAATAAGCATGGCGAAGAAAGTTACTACCTTATTTATTAGAGATACCAGCATTAACCTACTGGTAATGAAGGGCAAACAGGTAGAAAAGTGGGCTAGCTTACCACTGGAGCCAGGCCTGGTTAGCCATGGGCTCATTGTTGATGAAGCCCAGGTAGCCGACAAGCTTAAACAGCTATTCAAGCAGGAAAAGGTAAGCACAGAGAAGGTTATCACCGCTTTAAGCGGGCACGATTCCCTGTACCGTATCATAACCCTGCCCGAGCTGCCCGAAGCTGTACTTCCTGAGGCGGTAAGGCGTGAGGCAAAGAGAACGATACCAACACCTTTAGAAGAGGTCTACTTTTCATACCAGCGCCTTCCTGCCCCGAAGGGAGAAGGTCGTGTTTTCCTGGCCGCCTTCCCCCGCAATCTGGTTGATGCTCTGGTCAGAACGCTGCGTCAGGCCGGTATTAAGCCGTATATTTTGGACTTAGCTCCCTTAGCCCTGTGCCGAATCCCAAATGAGCCCAGAGCAATCATTGTAAATGCCCGGTTAGATCACCTGGATGTCATGGTTATAGCAGACAGGCTCCCCCAGGTCATCCGCAGGTTACCCCTGCCCACCGAGACTGAATCTTTAGAGGAAAATTTGCCGCTTATCGCTGAAGAGTTCAACAGAACTGTTGCCTTCTATAATTCCAGCCATGTGGAAAAGCCTTTAGATTCAACTGTGCCCGTGTTTGTCTGCGGCGACCTGGCAGAAGCACCGGAGACCTGGCAGTCAGTGGTTGGCCGGTCACGCTATTCAGTGTCACCGTTGCCATCGCCTGTGGAACCTCCCGAGGGCTTCAACCCCAACGAATTCATAGTCAATATCGGGCTGGCTCTCAAGGAACTACTGCCAGAAAAGGAAGAAGCTAACTTTTCACTAGTGAATTTCAATGCCCTGCCCGAGGTCTATTTGCCCGAGCATTTCTCTATAGTACGGGTCCTTATCCCCGTTGGTATTGTCGTTGGTATCGGCCTGATTATCTTCGCCGTAATTCTTATCCAGAATAATCGCGCCGATATTGAGGCATTACAGTCCCAGGTGACAGTTGCTGAGAGCAGCGTTACCCAACAGGAGAAGGAAATAGCAGCATTGAAAGCGCAGATTGGGCCGGTAGAAGCTACTGCCGGTCAGCTTGATACCACAGTTACCACTCTGCAACGGGGGCGTGCCACGGTTCACGAAGACTTGACCCAGATTGTAGAACTGGCGACAGAGAAGGTAAACTTGAGCAGTGTTAATCATGGAGGCAGCTCGGTAACTGTGAATGGGGTGGCTTCAGATGAGGATGACATTTTCAGCTATGCCCGAGATTTGAGAAATTTAAGAGATTCAGCAAACGACCTCAGATTCTCGAGAGTTTGGATTTCCTCTATCAGCGGGAGTGGCGCGACGTTTAGTTTTGTGTTCTCCCTAACAAAATAAAGTTATTTGCAGAAATGGCGGCACAAAAGTCATGGCGAGCCGCCTTCCCTTCTTGTCATTGAGAGGCGTTTTCTTCCTTTGTCATTGCGAGGAGCCCCGATGAATCGGGGCGACGAAGCAATCTCCAGCACAACAGGAGGATGATTAAAAGGCGGAAGGGGAAACTCTAAATCCTAAACAATATCGAAATCCAAAAACCAAAGGTCAAAAATCAAAATGACAACTCAAAACGCAAAACTTTCAGAAAGAGGCAGCTGTATTGTTTACCATTTCAATCGTGAAGGAAGGGATTCCTTCACGCCTCGACACAAAAAAGGTTTTGAATTTGGAATTTAGAAATTAGAATTTGTTTAGTATTTAGTGCTTAGAATTTAGGATTTGGGGAAAGAGGATGGTGAGACTCATACTATATTCCTATTACTAATGGGCGATTGACAGTAAGGAAAATTACACTATACTATAAATATACTATAAATCAGCGGAAGTGAGATTCTTCGCCTTCGGCTCAGAATGACAAGAAGGAAAGGGTGATAAGCCGAGACGGGAAGAAATCCTTTCCTTCACAAGTTCGAGGCGAAGAGGCTCTGAATAGCAGGAGGTGAAAGCTTAGAATAACAGGAGGTGAAGGCTGGCAATGACATTCTACCCTGTCATTGCGAGGCTGACGAAGTCAGCCGAAGCAATCTCGTGGAGGGGTAGGGAGTTGCCACGCCTCGCTCGCAATGACAACAAAGAAGGGGCTCAATGACCGGTAAATTGTGTTGGGATTTATGTAGTTGACTATGAAAGGGGAAAGATTTGGATATTTTTCCATTGCTTCGAACAGGTAAGTCAAGGCGGGCTAGCGATTTGCATATGGTTGCTGGCAGCCCGACAGTGTTCCGCATTGACGGCTCCCTGGAACCAGCAAACGGTGTAACCCCACTAACTGCTGAGGATATAAACGAAGCTTTTCTCCAGCTAACCACGCCTGAGGAGAGAGAAAACTTCCACCGCCATCTGGAGCTTGATTTTGCCTATAGCTTACCTGATGTTGGTCGTCTGCGATGCAATGCCGCTCAGCAGCGCGGGTCTATCAGCCTTGCCGTGCGCCTGCTGCCACCAAAAATCCCCACCTTGGATGAGCTGGAGCTGCCCCCGATATGTAAGGAGCTTGCCATGAAGCCAAGAGGACTGGTAGTAGTTACTGGACCTACCGGCAGCGGTAAAAGTACCACCCTGGCAGCTATGATTCAGCACTTGAATTTTAACGAGACTCGCCATGTGGTTACCATTGAAGACCCCATAGAATATGTTTACACCAGCATGAAATGTGCTGTGACCCAGCGTCAGTTGGGCACTGATACCCTATCATTTGCTAATGCTCTAAAGCATATCTTAAGGCAGGACCCGGATGTGATTCTGGTCGGGGAGATGAGAGATCCGGATACTGCCGACGCTGTCCTTACCGTAGCTGAGACCGGGCACTTTATATTAACTACCGGCCATGCCCCCAGCGCTACTCAGGCAATGGAGAGAATAATTGACCTGTTCCCACCTCATCAGCGACACCTGGCTCAGACACGGCTGGCTTCTCTACTTGTTGCTGCGTTGTGTCAGGTGCTTGTGCCCCGGGCTGATGGTTCTGGGAGGATAGCCGTCGTAGAAATTATGCTCGGCAATCCGGCAGTGAAGAACCTCATTCGTGAAGGCAAACTCTACCAGTTACCTAATGTAATCCGTACCCACCGGGACATAGGCATGATTTCGCTTGACGAAGCCCTGGTCAGCCTCTATCTTAAGGGAATCATCACTGGTGAAACCGTCCTTGATTTCTGCAACGACCGCCAGGAAGTGGAAAAACTCATCGGCAAGGTAAGAGTATAGTCAAGCACATAACACAACCTCGCTTCGCTCAGATTGTAATAATTTAGTTTTTCTACAAGTTCTGTCTTAAAATTAGGGCTCTCGCCTTCATAACTCCCCTTTCCCCTAAATATCCCCCTTAAGGTAAGGGGGACTACAGGGGGTTATGAACGTTCCTCAGCTTCCTTTTTAATCGTTTTCCCCTTTTCTCCTCTTACTCTTAAGAGGGGAAATCTTTAACATAATGATCCTTTCCTTACATATCCCCTTTATGAGCAATATCCCCCTTAAGGTAAGGGGGACTACAGGGGGTTATGAATCTCTTAAGAGGGGGAATCCCTAACATAATGATCCTTTCCTTACATATCCCCTTTATGAGCAATATCCCCCTTAAGGTAAGGGGGACTACAGGGGGTTATGAATCTCTTAAGAGGGGGAATTTTGGAAAAACCTACCTGCTACCCCCGATTTCTGTAGTTGCCTTTAGTCATTGCGAGCCCCGATGAATCGGGGCGTGGGAATCTCCTGTTTTGAGCATTCGTATCTTGTGCTTTGATATTGTTTAGGATTTAGAGTTTCCCCTTCAGGGCTTAGGATTTGGTGCTCAGGATTCAGGGTTTCCCCTTTAAAGCCATTAGCTTTCAGCCCGGATACTGACCAGGATTTTTATTTGCCCCTCCACGAGATTACTTCGGCACTATCGTGCCTCGCAACGACACGTGGGGTGGTTGTCATTGCGAGCACCTGGAAGGTGCGCGGCAATCTCATAGTTCATCATACAGGTCATGCCATTCTCTGTTTATAGTATTAATTAACTGGACCTTCTTCTGCCTGGAGCCAGCCTTCATCTGCTTCTCCCTTAGAATGGCATTTTCTATATCCTCAAAAACCTCGTAATATACTAATTTAACGATGTTGTATTTTCTGGTGAATCCGTCAGCCAGCTTTTCCTTGTGCTCGTAGACTCTTCTTATTAAATCATTGGTGACACCTACGTAAAGCACGGTGTTCCTGCTGTTGGTCATTACGTAAACATAGTATTGCTTACTCACCACCCCTATTGTACCAGAGATTGCTTCGTCGCTACGCTCCTCGCAACGACAGAGAGGAGGTGTCATTGCGAGCGAAGCGTGGCAATCTCCTGTTTTGAGCATTCGTATTTTGTGCTTTGATATTGTCCCGACTTTGTCGAGGATGCTCGAGGAAATCAGCATTTAGGATTTCGTGCTCAGGATTTGGGATTTCCCGTCAAGGAAGAGAGGGACTTATTACGGCGAGAGCCCGGCGGCTAATAGCCGCCGGGCTCTGTTTCATGTTCCGGCTAAGCCTCATTGCTTAGCTTAGCAAAAGCGCCTCTGTCCAAGATTACTAACAACTCCACGCGCCGTTGGTCGTATTCCAGGTGCAGCCTGACCACTTGCTACCGGTTACCCCCGTTGTGGTGGCGCCTGTTATAAGACCACTCGTGATGGTATAGATACCCTGGAGCAGACCGGGGTTCAGAAGGTACTTATGCACACTGTTTGTTGTGTTTGAGGCCCCCAATGGCATATCAGTACTTGGCCCAACTGTGCCGCCGGTCTCATTGCCTCCAGTAGCCAGATAGGCGACAACGGCAGTCTGAACCTGGTGCGACTCAGTGTTGGCTGCCTCTTCCTTTCCCTGGCCCATGAAGCCTGAGATATTTAGCGCGACCACCGCGGCTATGATACCCAGGATGGCAATTACCACCAGCAGCTCAATCAGGGTGAAGCCCTTTTCTCCACGGTGCATGCACTTAAATATGGGATATTTTGTCTTTGGCATTTTCAACTCCTTTCTTTAGATTTTTTGTAGCTTAGCTCCGGTGTTTTGCTTTATACTATATTAGAACTCCTATCACCTCCTTCTTCTTTTTCTGGATTCAGTCCCAGTAATTTATTGTATATGTATAGTATAGCGAAGTCTTCGTAGCCGTCAATCACCCATTAGTAATAGGAAAATAGTATTAGCCCACCATCCTCTTCCCCCCCAAATCAATTTGCGCAAATCCAAATGCCCCGCCTGCCGAGCCCTGGCGGGCAGGTCAAATGCCAAAACTACCTCTTTTTGTTATTTGGATTTTGAGCTTCGTCAGTTGATATTGAGAATGACAAAGGGAACATCGCTATCGTGAGGATAGTATGACAGGGCTAGGAATAGCTTGGGAAGAGATTACGTTCTAGAAGATAGTTCTATTTGAAGCTGTGGAGAATGTGATTGTGGAGGAAAATGTGGGGAAAGAAAGTCAGGAGCTTTTTACTTTTGCCGAGCTACCTAAACTTTGCAGTTTCTGAGCTAATTGCTCGAATTCGCTATCGCTAGGCTGCTTGCCTAGCTCCAACCCATAGCTAATATTGTTTGGGATTTGGTGCTTGGGATTTAGGATTTACTTTTTAAAGCTATTAGCTTTCAGCCATCAGCTTTTAGATTGCCCTTCGCTGAGGGCTGATTGCTGACCGCTGACTGCTGACTACTTATCGAGGCCTGAAGGAATCCTTTCCTTCGTCCTGAGCAAAGCGAAGGATCTTCATGAGACGTGAAGGAATCCCTTCCTTCACGATTGAAATGGTAAGCACAATACAGCTGCCTCTTCGTAAAAGCTTTGCATTTTGATTTTTGGATTTCTATACTGTTTGGGATTTAGAATTTTCTTGTGTAGGTGGCTCCAGTTGCTCGACCTCAAAGACCCTTATTCCCTGACGCTTAGCAAACTGCCTGGCTTCCCTGGTGAGTCCGGGAACGGCAACAAAGACCTTATCCAGAATACCGGCATCATAAGCCTTGTCGTCGAAGTCAAATACCCTATCTAGTCCCATCGGCTTCTCATCCATCTCGATGCCAATAGCAACACGATGAGTAATGATGCCCTCATCCCTGGTAGCCAGTATGTCTATGTTATGGGCAGCGCCAGACCGGCCTTTGACTTCAGCATCTTCCTTTACTCTGTAGCCTTGCTTCTCCAGGTATTGTATGAGCTGTGATTTGGACTTAAATTCAAAGGACTCCTTCACTATTTCCCGGTCTGGCTGGGGACCGCCACCCAGCAATATCTGCAGGTCCTGGGGTTCAAGCACCTTTATTCTCTGGTAGCTGGCAAATTTCTCCGCCTCTTCGCCTAACCCGGGGATGATAATCAATACTTTATCGTGAATGCCGCTATCGTAGGCTTTGACATCAAAGTCCAGTATCCTGTCCAGTCCTATCTTACCCCTGGCAATCTCAATCCCGATAGCGATATTATGGGTAACGACGCCGTCATCCCTGGTAGCTAGTATATCTATGCAATGTTCTGCTCCCGACTTCCCTTTTATTCTGGCATTTTCCGTTACTTCGTAGCCATGCTGCCTCAAGAGTTTTATAAACTGTGCTTTAGGCTGAAGTTCAAATTCCAGCCAGTTTCTCTTCATCTCATCAAGGCTGTACGAGTAGATAATTACCTCGCTAACCTCATCCTCATCGGTAAGCGAGGAACATTCCAGGCAGCGCCACTTTATCAGCGGTACACTGAATATCTCGCTGCAATCACGGCACTTGTATAGCACTCCCTGGCTCTGGTAGTCAGCGCCCAGAGTCCGCAGCTCCCCTTTACACTGGGGGCATATATATCTACCCCTGGCTATGAATTCGTCTTCAACGCCGACATACTTGCAGACAAAGTGCTCGAAGATTCTGCCCCGGACGATATCTCCTGAGCCGCATTTAGGGCAGCGGGTAGTTGGTCTTAAATTCATTGACCGGCACCGGGGACAACAGAGGAGCCTATCAAAGAAACTCTTTTTCAATATACCCTTATCAGTCAGGAATTCCACAATTGATACTGCTTCCTTGCCTTTGACCTTTAGTGTTTGCTCAACGGCTGGATAGGTGAAGCCCATCTCAGTGGTGGAATCAAACTGGGGTTTAATATCAACAATCCTTCCTGCCAGCATTTCAGCCACCAATTTCATCGCTATCTTACCTTCCTCCATGCCGCTTATAGCTTGTGTGGCTTCTGTTGCTTCTACCGCTTTATTGACTTTTGCCATGCCTTGCCTCCATTCACATAGTTAGAAAAGTATAATTCGCAATTATTGGAGAAGTCAATGACAGAAAAGTACTATCTTTGTGAGCCCTTCGCTCTTCTTGTTATTGTGAGCCCTTTCCCTCGTTATCATTCTGAGCGAAGCGAAGAATTTCCGAGATTGCTTCGCCCCGATAAATCGGGACTCGCAATGACAGAGGAAGAGGGCTCCTCGCAATGACAGAGGGGGTGTCATTGCCTCAGAGAAACCCGAATGTCAAAATCCAAATGCCTAAATGCCAAAACTACTTCTTTTTGACCTTTGACTTTTGAATTTGTATGTGGTTAGTTTACTGCCGAGGGAGGGACTCGAACCCACACTCCCTTCACGGGGAAGCGGATTTTAAGTCCGCCGCGTCTACCATTCCGCCACCTCGGCACCTTGTTCATTGTAAACTGCGCAGAGGTCGAAGTCAAAAACAGTATCCCGGTTTCTCCAGAGGGTGCATTCTACATGCCGCCTCTTTTTGGCTCGCTCCAAATCCTAAGCACTAAATATCAAACAAATTCTAATTTCTAAATTTCAAATTCAAAACCTTTTTTGTGTCGAGGCGTGAAGGAATCCCTTCCTTCACGATTGAAATGGTAAACAATACAGCTGCCTCTTTCTGAAAGTTTTGCGTTTTGAGTTGTCATTTTGATTTTTGACCTTTGGTTTTTGGATTTCGATATTGTTTAGGATTTAGAAATTAAGATTTAGGGTTTCCCTTTCAGGGCTCAACAATCACGTAGAGTTGCCAACTCCTGGAGAGCTATATAGAGTGGTGGGCTGTCATGTCCAATGCAGAAAGGCGGCGGGCGGATTCGAACCGCCGCATCGGGGTTTTGCAGACCCCTGCCTTAACCTCTTGGCTACACCGCCGCAACTACCAGATTTACTGGAGCGGAAGACGGGATTCGAACCCGCGACCTCTT
>Ga0307443_1001191_pt1 | contig 15643 bp, 9 predicted proteins | sample SalMarSW160220MG_FD_202148 | JGI IMG/M metagenome (GOLD analysis project Ga0307443, IMG submission 202148) | Salt marsh sediment microbial communities from the Plum Island Ecosystem LTER, Massachusetts, United States - SW1601-220 | ecosystem: Environmental > Aquatic > Marine > Intertidal zone >... | reverse complement strand
CCGGCAAATCTATCCTGTCAACGCCGATTGCACCCGCCCTTTTCCGCCTGCCGCAGCCAAGCTCTAACACAACAGGCTTGTCACCGCTCAAAATCCGATTCAAATCTATCTTTATCACAGGCTCCATAAGTTATCCCACTTAAAAATAACAATCCTGTTTTCAGAAAAATAACGCGGTTTCATAACCATCTCATGCCTACACGTTATATCACTGTTTCAAAAAAACCTTTTTGTAAACCTTATACACCAGCTTTAAAATAAAACCTTTTCCTATAAAATAAAAATAGATTATCCAAAAAACTAACGGCAACGACAACTTCCCCTTATTAATCCTTTCTCTTAAAATCCCCCGGGAAAGTTTACAGCAGTAACCGGCGTACTTTCTTAATAATAATCTTTTATTTCTTCGGAAAATAACCGTCTCAAGTTTATGCATAAAAAACCAGTTGCTCTTCAGGCAGTGACGATACAGCCTCAATAAACGTTTCGTCACCCACGGACACGAATCGGATTCATTAAGATTAACCTTGCTCCACCCCTCAAAAGAATCCGGGGGAATATAGCCTAATTCCTCATATCGTGGAAATAATTGAACGCCCGGATAAGGCGTAAACAAAAAAAGAAGGTAATAATCGCCCTCTAAAAAATTGTCGCTGAACTCCGCAATTGTCTTCATGGTTTCAATTAGCTCTGTTTTGTGTTCTTTCTCTAAGCGCTCCTGCTGCAAATCGTATGGAAATCCAAACATAAAAGAAAAACCAATACTAATATTATTCTCATGCAGCAGCTTTACCGTTTTCAGGTTATCTTCAACAGTAGCGGCTTTTTGAATGCACTCCAGGGCTGGTTGGTATCCGGATTCTACTCCCAATAATATATTGGCTACACCGGCCTTATTCATTATGCTAAAAGTTTCCGAATTGTATCTGGCCAGCCCGAACGCATCACCATTGCATGTCAGCCATTCGAAATTTAATTCTTTTTCAATAACTCCCTCACAGATTTTCCTAGTCCTTTTCTCGTTCACGAACAAATTAGAGTCATAAAATCTAACCGAATCATAATTATATGTTTGTTTTAACTTCTCAAGGTCCGAAAGGACTCTTTCCGCCGATAACGCATTCCATCTTCTTTTGTATATGACATAATCGGCACAGAAACCGCACCGGTGAGGGCACCCGCGGCTTGATATATAATGCAAGATCCGCTTGCCACTTTTCCTAAAAAATTCTTCGACATCATAAAGATGATAAGGCAGGGGCGGCAGGTCACTCAAGTTCGGTATCGGTCTGCTGGCGGTATTTACCACCTCGCCATCCTTCTTAAAAGAAATCCCCTGAATATCTTCATAGCTTTGTTTATTCACCAGCCGTTCGATAAGCTCAGAAAACGTTATCTCTCCGTACCCCCGGACAACGATATCCACGAACTCATTTCGTAAAGTTTGCTCGGGGCAGGCGGTTGGGTGGTAACCGCCCCAGATAATGGGCATATCCGGCTTTTCCGCCCTGATCATTTCCGCTAATCTCAGACCATGGGAAATCTGTATACCCGTCATACAGGAAATACCCAGACAAATAGCGTTATTTAAGTCCGGCCTAAATTGCTTATAAGCCCTGTCCGGCATTTCCTGGGTAATAGAGATATCATAATCCTCTTGTTTGAGCAGTAAACAAATACTCAGTAAATTCAAAGGTAAAGGGCGTAACCACTTCTCTTCATCTAATGTAGCTGGAGGATTATAAAGTAAAATGGCCGGCTTCATATTTTTTTCTCTGTTTATCCGGGATTTGTCTCTGATACCAGTGCTGCTTGACCTCTTACCCTTAACATAAACAAGTTTATGACCAACTGTATTATAAAATATAACATAGAAGAAATAACACCGCCTAAAATACCATATAGCGGAATTAGTGTCGCGTACAGAACAACCACGGCAACTATGGAAGTGATTCTACTAAGATTAATCTCCTTGTTCAATTTATACTTTATCATGAAATGAGTCGCTACTATATTCAAAAAACAAAAGGGTATAATAAAAACATAAAGCTGGGAAAAACCGACCACATCCGAATACTCCTCACCATAAAGCAAAAGAACCGGGTACTTAATAATCGGATATAATATAATGGGAATCAAGAAAGATAGCAGAAAAAATTTGTAAAAGTACCTGATAGTAATCTTTTTAGACTGGTATAAATTCGGTATTATCGCCTCCACGGTGCTCTGTATTATCCTGAAAAATACATCTATAAATTTCATCACCAGGCCGTAAATAGCAACCTCGCCAAACGGAAGTAACGCCCCTATCAAAACCACATCCACCCTGCCGAATATGACCGTGGATAGAATCACTATCGTTAATGCGAAGCTCTGTCTTTTCCATCCTTCGTCAACTTCATTATTTCTTAATGAGTTTAAGGCTTTGAAATGATACAGAATATTAAAACCGCTGTTGACCAGAAAATAGGCAATAAAAATAACAATAATATTCCTCGTAAACACAATCGATGCCGTCACTGCAACCAAACTGATGAAAAACTTTATCGAATTATAGTAGGCAAGTTTCCGAAACTCAGACTTGCCCTTCAAAAACAGAATCCAGTTCTGTAAGCCTTCCTCAAATGGAAAAAACAAGGCAACGGCAATCAGGCCTATTCCCAATATCCTCGCCTTAAACAGGGAAATGAAAATACCTGCTATCACCAATAATGGTATACCGAGCAGGCTCCACAAAAAACTAAATGTGGTGGCTTTACGATAAACACCATCATAGCCCTGGGCAGCAGTTCTGAATACGCAAATTCTAACGCCGGGAATCGAAATAATTGAAAACAGCCCAAATATCCCCAATATAAACAAATACTGACCGTACAGTTCCTTGCTGCCGAGTCTCGTTAATATAATAGAAACGGCCAAAGCAGATGCTGTAGTGATACCTTGATTTATATTTGACCAAAATATTTTGGATGTGTGTGGCTTGAACTCCTCTACAAATCTCTTGGCTTTGTTAATCATACGCCATCTTCACTTTTAAGAACAACCGTTTCGACTTCGTAGGATTTTGACTGTTGTACAACCTATATCTGTTCTTCGCTCAGGTCGCCGAAAATAAAAAGACCCCATAAGCCTATGGAGATACCTGCTTTAAGGCCCAATATAATCCAAGACATAGTCACTCTTTATTTACAACATATGCCGCCATTCCCAACTCTGCCCACACAATCACCTTCGTGGACAACCACTCCACCCAATTGAAAAACCTCACCGGCCACATGCTGTTTCTCATCTTATAAAAATCAGTAAGACTTAAAACATTATCGGTTGATACAAAATCAAAATTATTATTTCTTATAGTTCTCATGACCGACTTGTAATCATATATATTTACATGAAAGACCGGATTGAGATTTCTTGTCAATGTCGGCAAGTTATTCTTCAGGCGATTGACGTTCCTTTTTATATATATTGACCTATAGTCCATTACAGAAAAAACAAAGAGCCCGCCTTTCTTCAACAACTCTTTCACCAAATTAAGACTATTTTTTACATCTTGTAAATGTTCTAAAACAGAAAGCATCACAACTACATCGACCGGCCCAAAAGATTTCAGTTCATCGACATCTCCAACTATTCTTTGTCCACGTTCTGTAGCCAGCTCTGTTTTGTCACTGTCTAAATCATACCCCACGGCATTAACTCCATAACCCTGGACCGTATCTAAAAAATCTCCCCAGCCACATCCAAAATCAATTATCTTCAAATCTCCTAATTTCTCTTTTCCCAAAAGCTTCAGTGTTCGTAATATGTTCATCCAGATACGCGCTAATGATAATCTTTTGTCGATTAGCAGTATTCCGTCCTTGTTCTGTGCATGGTCAACAGAATCCAAATATATTTTACGCAGAGTATCATCATCCCATATATTCTCACAATAAACCATCCCGCAATTTCTGCACTTCGAATAGGTAAGAAACTCTTCTTTCCCCCTTACGGCATTCTTGAACTCTTCCAAATGATAAGTCGGATTTATTTCAGAAAGCAGTTCAGGAGTAAATCTCATAATAACCACAGCTTCAGACCGGTCACACACAGGACAACTGCGTTTGCTCATAATATTCCCTTCTACATCAAAATATCAGAATCCTTTGTAGCCTTAACAACGTACCCTTTTTTACTTCTTATATATAATCGTAACTGCCTGTTTAACAAAAAAATCCCATGAGTTAGTATATATATACTTCTATTATCGTCCGAAACTCCCTGAAAAAGGCTGAATCTTCCCTCAAAAGGCTACAAACCATAGAAATCCTCCAAAAAATGCTAAAAAAACGTCCGAAAAAATGAAAAAATCTTGTCTGAAAGCCATATCCCCTATATAATATTACTTGAAATTACTCGAGTGAGAGGCCCCCAAGACCTCGGAAATTCTGTTAACCGGGCGCATGCGCCCAAGGCAATGGAGGTATGAACTATGAAAGCGAAAGCAATTCTTCTTGCAATCCTGATTGTTTCTGTCCTGTGTGGTCTGGCATCGGCGGAATGGACCGAGCCGGTACCGGTAACGGCGGTGAACACCGAGTTCGCGGACTGGACGCCTTTTTTGTCCTTTGACGGCCTGTCGCTTTACTTCGCCAGAGGCAGGACCTCCAGTTATTACTATTTCCGCATCTTCGAGGCGACACGCCAGCAACCTTACGGATCATTCACGTCGGTAAACGAGGTGCTTAGTTCAAGCAACCAACATGTTGCCACACCATGGGTTTCGCCGGACAACCTGCGGATGTACTATTCCGCACAGAAAGAGTCACCAATTCTATGGCAGCTCAAAATCAGCGAGCGGGCCTCGGTCAATGACCCCTGGCCGCAGGGCACAAATATCTCTGAATTAAACCAGCTCGGTAAGCTTAACATGCCGAGACTGACGGCCGACGAGTTGATTATTTTCTTTGGTTCATATAATATTCCTGGCGGACAAGGGAACGATGACATCTGGATGGCAACTCGGCCCGACCGATATTCACCGTTTGGCGCAGTGACGAATCTTACGGAACTTAACACAGCTTCGACTGACTTCGCTCCATTTGTTTCACCTGATGGCCTTACGTTGTACTTCAGTTCTAACCGTAATGGGCAATACCAGTTGTTCAGGGCGACCCGGCAGTCTCTAACCGAGCCCTTCGGCAATATCGAGCATTTATCAATTTTTGATACACCGGGTGGTTGGAGCGTCCACCCCAACCTGAGCGGTGACGGAAGCACGCTATATTTCATAAGACTTCTCGATAATGACCTATCAACTGGAGATATTTACGTCTCTTACTTGATAGTGGACCCGTATGAGGATGCAATAAATAGCATTGTGGACGCAATCGCCGAGAAGCTTGATGCCTTGGACAAGGTCAATTCGGCACTGGAAAAAGAATGGGCGGCCTACGAAGCCCTTCAAGAACTGCTTGAAAGCAGAGATTACGGCGATTTGAAGAAATCCGATATAATCTCCGCGATGCGAAAGATTTATTCTTCAATCCGGTACGAGCAGCTCACGAAAAAGGCCCTGGATAGAAGCATCGAAAAGCTCGAAGATTCACTGGCCGCATTAGGCTGGCAGCCTCTGCCGGAACCGGTTCCCAGTCTGGTTGCACACTGGAAGTTTGACGAATGCCAAGGCACCATAGCGTACGACTCTGTCGGTACCAACCATGGAACTATTTATGGAGCCACTTGGACGACGGGACAAGTCGGTTGTGCGTTGAGCTTTGACGGTGTGGATGATTACGTTAATGTTGCTGATAATGATGACAGCCTTGATATTGATAACTACATTACCATTACTGCTTGGGTGAAATTGAATGACCTTGGTGACTATTATTTTATTGCGGGCAAGCAACCGACCGGTACATCACGAGAAAATTATCCCGGCAACTATATTTTTAGAACGGCGCCATCCGATGGTAATTTACACTTTCACCACCAGACCGGCACTGGGGATCATGAGTATAGCAGATATTCATCGACATCTGGCATAGGCCCTGGAGCATGGCACCATGTCTCTGTTACTCTGGTTGAAGGAGGAAATGTCAACTTCTATATAGATGGTTCACCGGCGGGAACCTTGCCGCAAGAAGGAGTGTTTGGACTATTTAATGATGAGCCGGTAAGAATAGGAACAAGAAAAGACGAATGGTCTTACTTCAACGGTCTGCTTGATGATATCATGATCTTCGATATAGCTTTATCTGCTCAAGAAATCCAACAGCTTTATCATAATAGTTCAGAGGGATTGTATTCACAGTCAGTCGATGATAGAAGCAAAGTAACAAAGAACAGGGAACCTGTATCAAGGTAATCAGGCTACCGGTTTTATAGTCTTGGGACAGTTTCTTAACGCAAGGGGAATCGGCTGCATAAATCTTTTACTTTGGTCTGCGTCTGTTCCCTCAAAGACTCCGCTATCCTGTATCCGCCGTCGCTTAAAATCTCTATCCCCTTCAAGACGGCGTCTATCAACGCAGATATGCCCTCCATCTCTTCAGTCCCCATCCCATTTTTGGTAACAATCGGCGTCCCTAACCTGATGCCATCGGCGACCGCAGACCTTTTCTCGTACGGAAGATGAATCATATCGACGACGAGGCCGCACTCTTCGAGAGCCTTTTGTGCAGTCGCTCCGGTCAAGCCCTCACGCAAACTCGCCACGTTGATAAGCACTATATGATTGTCTGTCCCGCCGGTCAATATATCGTATCCCAAATCCACCAAACTTTCCGCCAGTCTTTTTGCATTCTCCACAATTTTGAACTGCCTGTCTCTATACTCCCCGGAAAGTGTTTCCTTAAAAAAAACGGCTTTCGCGGCTATGTTATTAAAATAAGGTGTCCCCTGCACCCCGGGAAATGTCGTCTTATCGATATACTCGGCTAAAGGTATCTCTTTTGTCCCGACCTTTATCCTGCGGTCAAAGTCTTTACCCATCAATATCAGCCCGCCTCTCGGACCGCCCGGCTTATACGTGCTCGTCGTCGTAAAATGCGCGTAATCGACAGGCGAAGGATGAGCACCCGCAATTACAAGGCCGGATATGTGCGAGATGTCCGCCAAAAGATACGCACCCACCTCGTCCGCAATCTCCCGGAACTTCTCAAAATCTATCGTCCGCGGATATGCACTCGCACCGCATATTATCAGCTTCGGCTTAAATTTGAGCGTCATGTCCCGGATAACATCGTAATCCAGAACAAACGTGTCTCTCTCAACACCGTAATTTTCCACTTCGAAGAATTTGCCCGTAAACGAATTGCTTGCCCCATGCGAATAATGTCCCCCGTGCCCGACGGCCATACCCAGCACCCTGTCCCCTTTTTCCAGCACCGCCGTTAGTACAATCTGGTTGGCCTGCGTACCCGAATGCGGCTGCACATTCCCATATTGTGCGACGAACGTCTCTTTGGCCCTGCTGACCGCTGCGCCCTCCACATCATCAATAACCTCACAGCCCCCGTGCATCCTGGCCCCGACAAAGCCCTCGGCCGTCTTGTTCTGCAGCACCGAGCCAAGCACCGCCAGAACCGCCTGCGAGCACTGGTTCTCCGCTGCCCCAAGCTGCAAAGTATTCCGCCGCCGTTCGTATTCTCTTGTCAGAAACTGATAAACCTGCCCGTCGAATTCCTTCAGGGCGATGAGCTGCGCCTGATGATACTGTTGTGAAGATAAGCCTTCTAACACCTTCGAATTCCTTCTTCAATCAACAAAATGCCCGTCCTTATTATCGGCTATTGAAAATCAGCTAACCAAAAAAAGTCCTGACAACATCGTTAAACGTGATGTAGAGAAAAAATCCCGCTATCAGCACCCACCCCGCATAGGCAATAATACCCTGCGTCCACTCACTCAGCGCCGAGCCTTTGATTTTCTCGACCAGCAGCAGAACGACCAGGCCCCCGTCAAGAGGCGGCAGAGGCAAAAAGTTCACCACCGCTATACACGCGCTTATCAGCCCAAGAAAATATGCATAGTAAACGAACGGCCGCTCGGATACTAATGTGTAACTGGCTGCAAGAATACCAACAGGCCCTATCAGACTCTTCGGACTAACATCCCTGCTGACAAGACGCCTCAATGTCAGGTAGGTCTGCGTTATAAACATAAGGGTCTTTTTATATCCCATACCGACCGCTTCAACGGGATTGCCGGCCTTATACAATCTCTTTAAATCATCAAATGGAACAGATTCTGCAAAAGTGGATTTAACTGTGATAGATTCTACGTCACTATCTACATCCAGCGCCGCATTGCCCGCTACATCCTCGTTAAAACGCCAATCAATCGTAACACGCTGACCGGGATACCGCCTGATTTCCCGGATAACATCATAAAAGTTCGACACCGCCGTCCCGTCAACAGCCGTTATCACAGCGCCCCGCGGAATCTCCGGCTTCCCAGCCCCCCCCTCGACGGCAATCGTCTTGCCAACAATCGCATGCTCAGCGTCAAGCGCAACACCTATTCCAATCAATGCCCTGTCACCACCCCGCGGCCTCTTGGGCTCTACAGAAAACATGAGGGCCTTTTCAAAACCATTGGCATCCGTGCGCAATACTTTGATGCCAAGTTCTCTGTTCTCATATTCTTCGGTAACATCACGAAGCTCTTTAAACGTGGGATTCTCAACTTCACCAATACCAAGAATGATATCACCGATCTTCAGATGAGGTTCATCAACCGTGTGTTTACGTACACCTATTTTACTCAGTAACTTGTCCTTAAATGAGACTGACTTCCGTGGTACACTGGTTATCCTCAAGCGAGGCACAATAGAATATATATGACAAAGATCCGATTCAGACTGAACTTCCCTTAGGGCAGGAACCATCTCCAGACCAATCCGTGTTTCAATTAACTCGGTGTTACCGCTCGCATCTTCTCGCTCAGCCACAACCTCCAATTCTGATACCAGTGAATCGAAAACTACAGGTTTCAAATCCCAATAGTTGCGCACTTCCTTACCGTTAACAGACTTAATGCGGTCGCCGGGAAGCAGATCTGTTGTTTCATACAGCTTTTCAACATCAGTAACCTTCGCGATAGTAAGACTCCAGGCTGGTATAACGCCAAAAAGTCTCATCGGATTGCCTTTAAGCAATTTAGCAACAATTGTAATCTCCTCTTCGGTATCGTCCTCATGCCTTATTGTCATCTTCACCGGTTCGTTTACGTCCGACAAGGCCGCTGCAATCTGTATATTGCTAAAGTCAAGATTCTCGCTCTTGCCCGCAATCTCAATGACCTCATCTCCGGCCTTAAGGCCCGCCAGGGCCGCCGGCGAATTCGGTACCACTGCCCCAACCACCGCAGGCGGCAGTTCTATGCCAATCAAAAAAACTATCATAAAAATTAACATCGCACTTATAACGTTACAGATTACCCCTGCAGCTAAAATAGCCATGCGAGTAGTAGCCGGCTTGTTGGCGTATGAACGAGGGTCGTCAGTGGTCTTGACCGGGCCCGTATCTTCCTGCCCCAGCATCTTCACAAATCCACCTATCGGAATAACGCCGATACGATACTCGGTCTCACTGGCCTTGGCATTTTTACCGAGTGTAAAACTAATTTTGCCCCCATCCGGGTCACCTTCTTTGGGAAAAAACTTCGGCAAAATACGAATATGATATCCGTCTTCGGCCCTTCGGATGCCCGCCAAAGTCGGCGGAAAACCAATCGAAAACGCTTCAACCTTCACGTCCGACAGCTTGGCAACTATGAAATGCCCGAACTCATGAACCAGCACAACCGCGCCAAACCCAAGCGCAACCAACAGGATATTACTAAAAGCACCGAAGTTCCGGATGATAAGATAAAGTAATACGGCCCCAACAACGCCCCATAATAACGCACGAGAATGCTTCTTAGTTGTTCGCTTCATCAAGCCTTCTGTTTCAGACATTCAATAACCTTTCTTCTGGCCCAGGCATCTGCTTCATTTATTTCGTCCAGAGACACACATCTCTTCACATCATGTTTATTCAGGCACTGCTCGACAAGTTCGACTATTGTAACAAATTTTATCCTGCCGGCCAAGAACTCCTGCACTGCAACCTCGTTGGCGGCGTTGAATACAACCGTTGCAGACCCGCCCGTCCGCGCCACTTCAAAACCCAGCGCCAGCGCGCGAAATTTTTCTAAATCGGGCTTCTCGAACGTAAGTTTACCGACCTCTTCGAGCCGAAGACGCTCGGCAATTCCCTCAACACGCTCCGGATAAGTCAGTGCATATTGAATAGGCAGACACATATCAGGCAGTCCAAGCTGTGCTATTACCGACCCGTCTACAAATTCGACAAGTGAATGTACAATCGATTCAGGATGTACCAGAACATCTATCTTTTCGACCGGCATATCAAAAAGCCAGCGCGTCTCGATAACCTCAAACGCTTTGTTCGACATCGTGGCAGAGTCAACGGTAACTTTTGGCCCCATATTCCAGGTCGGATGCGAGAGGGCCTGCTCGATTGTCACCTCCCGGATGTCCTCAATAGTAGCATTCCTGAAAGGCCCGCCGGATGCGGTTAGAATGATTTTACGGACCTCCTCACGCGCCCCGGCCTGCATCGCCTGGAAAATCGCCGAATGTTCACTATCGACCGGCAGGATTGTGCCCCCATTCTGCTTCGCCGTTCCCGTAAGCAGCTCGCCGGCGATAACGAGCGGCTCTTTGTTGGCGATAGCAAGCGTTTTACCCTTCTCAGCCGCCGCAAGAAGCGCAGGCAACCCCGCCGCCCCCACAACCGCTGTAAGGACAATATCAACCTCCTCAAGCTCTGCAATCTCCGTCAAGGCATCAGGCCCACCCAGAATCTCAACGTCCAAATCACCAATTAGCTCTCGAAGCGCATCTACATAATCAGCGTTTGTGACTGCAACATACTTCGACTTATACTTCTTTGCCTGTTCCGCCAAAAGCTCAACGCTGCTTTGAGCACTCAACGCAACAATCTCGTATTGTGTATTGCGTATTGCGTATTGTGTTTTTTCCTTCTCGCGATACGCATCACGCACGCCTGCCCCGAGCGAAGTCGAGGGGACGCACGACGAGTTAAGCGCATCGATTACGCGCAGTGCATTTTTACCTATTGAGCCCGTCGAACCTAAAATAGCGATACGCCTGGACTTCAAAAGCCAACCCCTTCTTTATAGCCGATTCTGTATCAAATCCATTATCAACAAACGAAGATAGTATCTTATTTTCACCTATCCTGTCAAGATGAGTCTTGAGCTTAATCCAAAATCCAGCCCTGAGCCTTCAATTTCAAGCTTTGATATTTCTCTGCCTACTCGCCTGTGCCCTTGAAAGCGGGGAACGGGGATCCACTCATCTACTCATTCACTCATCTACTCATTCACTCGACGAAAATTTCAATCAAATCTGAACATACCTAACGCGAAAATCGGAAAAAAATAAAAAAATTTATCTCCTTTTTCCACATCGAGTTACGAGAATCGAGCATCGAGAATCGAGCACTTTTTTCGCATCAAATGTGAACATTCGGGCAATTATAGAGGGAGCGTACAATTTGAAATGCGAGATTTGAAATTTGAAATCCTTCTTTCTCCCGGAGGGAATTATAAGGGTATATTTTGACATTCCGGATCGGCTTATACAGCCGCTCGTTTGGCTTGCACTTTTGTATCGCCGCATCCGCTACGGCTACCCCTTCCGCCGCATCCCACTCACACAGGGCAAATACGCCATCGTCGACCCTGAAGATTTCCAGCGTTTAAATAAACACAAATGGCACGTGGTTAAGAGCAAAAACACCTTTTATGCCACCCGGAGGATTCATCTGGGTAAAAACAAGTGGAAGCATATTAAGATGCATCGCGAGATTCTCGACCCGCCCGACCATCTATACGTCGATCATATCAATCATAAAGGCTTCGACAATCGCAAAGCGAACCTCCGAACGGCCACACACAGGCAAAACAGCTACAACAGGATACACTTCAGAAAGAATCCATCCTCAAAATATAAAGGAGTGAGCTGGAAGAAACGAGCAAAGAAATGGATTGTTCGGATATCCAATAATGGTAAAAGCGAAACCGTTGGCTATTTCGACAACGAAACCGAAGCCGCAAAAGCTTACGACAAAGCCGCCCGAAAATACCATAAAGATTTCGCTGTAACAAACTTTAAGGAATAAGAGGCTTTTACACTAAAGAGTATTTTGCATTTTAAGTTTTGGCTTTACGTTTTGCACTTTAACTTTTGACTTCTTATGTACCACCACTACTTCGCAGTCTTAAACTTCCCTCAGTGAGAAACCCTACAAATCCCTTCACTCCCAACAGGCTTCCGGTGGGTCGAGGTTGCAGTCGAGCCAGTGGTCGGTTATTGTTTTTAAGTCGAGAAAGTCGACTATACAATCATTGTTGAAGTCACCTGCTATTTCGATTGTGCAAATCAATCCAGGCGAGTATTTGACAGTAGCATAGTCGTTGCCCGTATCTGTCCCCGGGCTGTAGCCTGTTACATAAACATTGTCATCGCTGTCTATAGCTATGGCTGTTGCCTCGTCCCAGTGATTCCCCAGCCCGTTGTATCTTGCAATCCAAAGCGGCACATTACTGTCAGGAGCGTATTTGATGGTTGCGTAATCAAAGACTGTTTCGGAATCCTTACTGTAGCCTGTCACATAGATATTGTCATTGTTGTCTATAGCTATGGCCTGTGCATAGTCACCATCATTATCTGGACCATTGTACCTTGCTACCCAGAGTGGCACATTACTGTCCGGAGCATATTTGACCGTGGCATAATCACTTGTGCCGGAATTTGTACTATTCCCTGTTACATATATATTATTGTTACTGTCTATAGCTATGGCGTATGCTCTATCATCGTAATTGTCTGGCCCGTCGTATCTGGCTACCCATAGCGGTACATTACTTTCAGGAGGATATTTGATGGTTACGTAATCGTAAAATGGATGGCCCATTCCGGAACCCTCACTGGTGCCTGTTACATAAACATTGTCATTGCTGTCTATAGCTATGGCGTATGCCCAATCAGAGTTATTGCTCGGACTGTTGTACCTTGCTACCCAGAGGGGCACATTACTGTCCGGAGCGTATTTGATGGTTGCGTAATCTAAGTGGAAACTGGAGGAATCCTCACTCTCGCCTGTTACATAGATATTGTCATTACTGTCTATAGCTATGGCTGTTGCAAAATCATAGTTATTGCTCGGACTGTTGTACCTTGCTACCCAGAGGGGCACATTACTGTCCGGAGCATATTTGATGGTTACGTAATCGTAGCCTGTTCCGGAATCCTTACTGTGGCCTGTCACATAGATATTGTCATTGTTGTCTATAGCTATGGCCTGTGCATAATCCTGCCGATTATCGGGACCGTCATATCTCGCTATCCATATCGGTTCGTTGCTGTCCGGCCCGTACTTTATCGTGGTGTAATCGAGCATTGTGCCGGAACCATCACTTCCGCCTGTTACATATACATAATTTGAGCTGTCTATAGCTATAGCTGTTGCTCCATCAGTGCCATTATCTGGGCCATTGTACGTTGCAACCCAAATCTCGTTTCCGTTTGGTTCATATTTTATTGTAACGTAATCACCGGGGCCTTCTCCTTTTCGAGATACGCCTGTTACGTAAACATTATCGAGACTATCGATAACCATGGCATACGGAGTGTCATCGCCATTATCTGGACCATTGTGTCTCGCCACCCATTCTTGAATAACGTTACTATCACTTTGTTCAAGTTCCTCTGTAGTAAACCAGTCATTAGCCAAAAGTGCAAAATCGTTAAAATCTACTTTGCAGTTATCATCGAGGTCACCAGCAATTGGCTCTGTACAATATGTATACTGGCCGCTTGGCGACTTGCTGGCCTCAGTTGTACCACCATAAACGCCTTGATTGATGCGGTCACCGTTCGGATAGGTTTCACTGCCAGTTGAATCACAAGGATTACCTGCATCGATAGACGGGCTGGATACACTGTCAATCACCCAAGTTTGGCTGCTTTGACTCCATCGTCCAATTTCAGATTTCAAATGATAATCGTGATTGACAACATCTGCAAAAAGAGGTTCGGTATGAATGTCGGATAGGCTTGGAATTGCGCCTCCTCCATAACTGCCATATCCATTATTCCAGATGTTATTGTATTCAAAAGAACCACTACCACCCTCGATTCCGTAATGATTATTAAACGTGATTATACAATTCTTGATTATACCTGCACATCCACCAAGACCACTTTGGCCATTGTTGACTATTGTACAGTTTATAATTTCGCCACCGACACTTCCTAAACCGTGGTTGTTGTTGTTGCGGATTACACAATTGTTGATTGTGATATTGCACACAGCTATACCGTCCTGTCCATTCTCGTAAATATCGCAGTTTTCAACTTCTCCATCGCAATACTTAAGACCATCACTGCCATTCCCACTAACCGCACACATTGTTATTTGGCCGTCACAATCCCAAATGCCAGTTGAAACGTTTGAACTAACTTGATTCTCGACCAGAGTTGGTGATGCAGATTCTCCCCATACCCCATAGTAGTGGTTCTTTATCACATTTTTGCTAATAAGGGGAGAGGAATAGTAACAGTAAACACCTGTTCCTTGCTCATGTCCCGAAGTGTCAGTACTTTGAATAGTAAATCCTGCTAATACAGAGTCGCTGTCCTCATAGGTCTCGAACCTGACAGTTCCTGCAGGATTGTTCCCCCAGATTATTGTACCAGAAACGACATCGGAATTATTAGGGTCAGTGCTGGTAACAATTATTTCTTTCCCATAGAAGTTGATATTCTCATAATAAGTTCCTAGCCGAACCACTATAATATCACCATCCCAAGAGTAATTTATGGCATCCTGAATATTATTGAAATCCGCAGAGCCATTGGGATCAACAATAAATGTTTCCGCCTTGCAGGGAATGGCCACCAGCAGAAATGCCAAAAGAACAATCACTTTTTTCATATGAAAAGCCCTCCACATTTGGCTATCCTTTTATTTACAGTTTAATAATACCCTCCTTAAAACAGAAAATCAAGGAAAATAGCTTTTAAGCACCTCAATTTACAGAGTTAGAATCGTATTTTGTGTTATATTTGCAATACGCGCATAAAATTTTAGGCAAAACCCCCCAAAAACCAATCCTCGGCGAGGTTAGACAATCCCCTCCCTCCGCCTTAAAATTAAGGCGAATCCTGGGCCCCAAATGTTGATGATAAACTTCAATTTCATCCCAAAATCCCCGGTTAATTTTGAACCTTTTTATTTCGGTAATTTGAATTTGTTTAGGATTTAGAGCTTAGTATTTAGAGTTTATGCCAGATACGCTTCACGCTTCACGAGATACGAACAGAATCTGCGATTAAAAAATGCAAAATCTGTGAAATCAGTGGTTGCAAAAGCTTTCTTTCTATGTATAATTGTTTTTATGAGCAAGAATCAAATAATTTGTACTCCACTTGCTACTCTGCGAAGTAGCAAGCCCCTTTCGCTACGAAGCACGAGCACGGGCCTTTTAGGCCTCCTGCTGCTTTTGCGCCGCAAGGCGCAATAAACTCTCTACAACAAAATCTTAGTAACCTATTCGTTTTTTT
>Ga0307443_1001183_pt1 | contig 15698 bp, 12 predicted proteins | sample SalMarSW160220MG_FD_202148 | JGI IMG/M metagenome (GOLD analysis project Ga0307443, IMG submission 202148) | Salt marsh sediment microbial communities from the Plum Island Ecosystem LTER, Massachusetts, United States - SW1601-220 | ecosystem: Environmental > Aquatic > Marine > Intertidal zone >... | reverse complement strand
CTTGCCGCCGCCGTGGACCAGAACGGTCGGCCGCTTACGGGCGACCTGGGCCACTTCGTCCAGGACGTGGGCCTGGTCGCTCAGGGTCGTGCCGCCGAGCTTGAGGACGAGGACTTCGCTCACGTCGTGTACTCCGCGTTCTCGATGACGTATTCCTCGGTCAGGTCGCAGCCGAAGGCCTCGCCGCTGCCGTCGCCCAGTCCCAGGTCGAGACGGATGAGGACCTCGGAAGCGTTCATGGCGGTCCCGACAGCATCGGTGTCGAAGTCCACCGGCTGGCCGGCGAAGACGGTCGTCTCGGCGATGGCGATCCGGAGCCTGCCCAGGTCCAGGTTCGGCCGGCGGCAGGCACGGGCCATGGCTTCGGTGTGGTCCAGGCTGGCTGCCTGGAGCTCCTCCTCATCGGGCAGGCGGGCATTCCCGGCGGCGCCGGCGACGCGGCCCCAGTTGGGGTCACGGCCGTGGACCGCGGCTTTGAGGAGGTTGCTGCTGACGACGGCCCGGGCCACGGCGCGGGCGTCGTGGTCGTCGGCGGCGCCGCTGACCTGGCAGGTTATGAGGGTCGTGGCGCCCTCGCCGTCGGCGGCCTGCTGGCGGGCCAGCGACCGCGCCACCGACTCAATGGCCCCGCTCAGGGCCGCCGTCGCGGGGCTGCCCTCCGCGACCGGCGCTGCGCCCGCCGCACCCGAGGCGAGCAGGAAGACGGTGTCGTTGGTGCTCGTGTCGCCGTCCACGCTGAGCTGGTTCCAGGTCCGCTGGACGATCGGCGACAGCAGGGCGTGGAGCGTCCCGGGCTCGACCGTGGCATCGGTCAGGACGACGCTCAGCATCGTGGCCATGTTGGGGTGGATCATGCCCACGCCCTTGGCGATGCCGGAGACGGTCACCCGAACCGGCTCGCCGCCGGGACCGGGCAGGTCCAGCACGGCCGTGGCGGCCTTGGGCTTCGTGTCGGTTGTCATGAGGGCCTCGGCCACGGCCTCGAAGTCCTCGTCGGCGGCCGCCAGCTCGGGCATCAGCGCCGCGATCCCGGCGCGGACCTTGTCCACGGGCAGCCGCGACCCGATCAGGCCTGTCGAGAGAGCGAGCGTCGCCTGGGGCTCGATCGAGAGAGCGGCGGCCAGAGCCTCGCAGACCGCGCGCTGGTCGGCCTCACCGGCGGCCGCGGTCGCGGCGTTGGCGCAGCCGGCGGTGGCCACGATGGCCTGTGCCCAGCCGAAGCGGCCGTTGCCAGCTGGCTCGGAGGCGGCGAGATGCTCCCGCGAGACCGTGATCGGCGCGGCCACGACCTGGTTGCGGGTGAACGTCGCGGCGGCTGCTGCCGGCCGGCCCAGGGTGGCCACGATGCCCAGGTCTGTGCGGCCCGAGACCTTGATGCCGGTGGCAGTCGCCCCGGCCCGGAAACCAGCCGGCAGGGCGGCCCGCTGCTCGGCGGCCGGCAGCGAGCCGGGCAGGGCTGCGAGCGTTTCGACAGACGGCGCCAAGCTGGTTTCCTCCGGTCCGGCTAGGGAGCGAGCGGGTGCTGCTCCAGGCTGGCCGTCTCGGGCAGGCCGAACAGCACGTTGAGGGCCTGAACCGCCTGGCCGGCGGCGCCCTTGACGAGGTTGTCGATGACGCCGATGGCCAGGATGCGGCCGCTGCGCGGGCTGACCCTGCACCAGACGCGACACAGGTTGCTACCGTAGACGTGCCCGGTGGCCGGCGGGTCGGCAACGATCTGGACGAACGGTTCGTCCCGGTAGGCCTCGGCGTAGAGCGCGTCGAGCTCGGCCTGGGTGACCGGCCGGGTCGGCCGGACGTGGCAGGCGGCCAGAATGCCGCGGGTCATCGGGATCAGGTGAGGCAGGAAATCGACCGTGGCCACGCCCGGGTTGGCGTCCCGGGAGCCCATCGCGCCCCGCTCGCCCTGCTGGGCCAGCTCCTGCTCCATCTCGGAGGTGTGGCGGTGGGCGAACACGCCGTAGGCCTTGACGCTGCCGTTGACCTCGCAGAACGACAGGTCTGGCTTGGGCTCTCGGCCGGCACCGGAGACGCCGCTCTTGGCGTCGACGACCAGGTCGCCGATGAGCCCGGCCCGGGCCAGCGGGGCCAGGGTAAGGATCGCGACGGTGGGGTAGCAGCCGGGCAGCCCGATGACGACTGCTTCCTTGTCGGCGGCGGCCCGGATCTCCTCGCGGTGCAGCTCGGGCAGGCCGTAGACGGCCTGGGCCAGCAACTCCGGCTCGGGGTGGTCGAACTTGTACCAGCGCGGGTAGTCCGCGGGATCGTGCAGCCGGAAATCCGGGCCCACGTCGAGCAGGGCCGAACCCTGAGCCACTATCTGGCGGGCCATGCCGGCGGCCACGCCGTGGGGCAGAGCGGTGAAGATGGCGTCGGCCTCGGGGATGGCCTGGTCCACGACCAGGCCCGTGGCCGCAAGGTGAGGGTGCGAGACGCCGATCGGCTCGTTGTCGCGATTGCGCCCGTAGAGGCCGGCCAGTCTGACGTGCGGGTGGTTCAGCAGGATACGGACCAGCTCGCCGCCGCCGTAGCCGGTCGCGCCGACTATGCCGACGCTGATCGCCTTCCCGGCCCGCTTCCGCGCCGCCTGGGGTCCCAGCCCGCGCTCCGATCCGGCTGCCGCCTTCCGGCCTGCGCTCACGGGCGCAGCGGCGGACGCAGCCGTCTGTGGCTCCTCACCGGGAGCGGCCGATGGAAGATCGGAATCGGATCGGATCGCGGACATGGTCGGCGCAGTATACAGAGGCCTGCATAGTCATGCAAGGGCCTGGATGACGCAGCGACCCTGCCGCTCCACTCGTATCCGGCCGTCCAGACCTGGCCGGGTGTCTAGACCTGGCCGGCGACCAGCAGCAGCACCCAGGCCATCATGAACCAGTGCAGCAGCCAGCCCCAGATCATGGACCTGGTACGCCAGGCCAGGATGCCGAAGAAGGCGCCGCCCAGGATCGTGGAGAACTGCTCGAGCTGGGGCTTGTAGACGTGCATCAGGGTGAAGGGGATCACCTGCAACCAGATGGCATCGGCGCCGTAACGGCGCCCCAGGCCCCACAGCAGCCAGCCCCGGCAGAAGAACTCCCAGGCCAGGATGTCGACCCCGGTGTCTACGACGAGGCGCCAGGTCGGTCGGCCGGCCAGCGAAACGGTGTAGTACCTCTTGAAGTCCGGCTGCTGGACCACGATCCAGATGACGACGGCCATGACGACTATGCCCGCCAGGGTGATCGGCAGGCCGCGCCGCCAGTCGCCCAGGGTCAGCCCGTAGCGGCGCGGGTCCTCCCGCCAGACGACCAGGATGATGGCCATCGGGACCAGGAACTCGAGGACGAAGCGGTCGTAGGCATGGTCGATGACGCGGTTGTTGAAGGCCAGGATCAGGACCGTGAGCGAGACGATGACGAGCTGTGCGATCCGGGCGTCGAAGTCGACCCCCCATACCCGCCAGCTGGATGCGGCGGGCTCGACTGCCGCCGCTTCGGCCTTCGCGCGTCGTGCCATTCGTGCCTCCCCTGAGTGCCTCCGCCGTGTCTGGCCAGACCCTATCAGGACGGCCCCGGCGCTGCCGGATTGAGCGCCGCGCCACTCCCCTGACTAACGTACCGGGTGGTCCTGGCGGTGCCTGCGCGCACCGGTGACGGCGGGCACCGCGGGCCGGCCGCATATGACTGCCAGACCCGAACGTGCCATGGCATGCGGCGCTGCCGGGGATCAGACTCCGCCAAATGGGGGAGCCTGTGTTGGGAACCAGGTACCCATCGGGGAGTGCCACCATGAACCAGCCTTACGGAGCGTGTGAAGGCGGGACCCTGGGGTCGCTGGCCTGCGGTCGGTCGAAGCGCCTGCTGCCCTTCATGGCAGCCGGTGCTCTTGCCCTGACCTCGCTCGGCGCAGCACCCCTTCCGGCCCTCGCGTTCGGTTCAACCGTCGTCTGTGGAGGGCGGGTCGAGGCAGCGGTCTTCGCGCCCTGGGGCGACGGCGCCACATACTTCCTTGTGCCCAACGGCGACTTCGAGGACGGGGCCCGCGACTGGGCCCTTTCCGGCGGGGCCAGCGTCGTGTGGGGGAACGAACCGTTCAAGGTCGATGGAGCTGCGGACTCTCACAGCCTGAGGCTGCCGCCCGGCTCGAGTGCGGAGTCGCGGACCATCTGCGTCTCGCAAGGCGAGGATGCGATTCGTCTGTTCGTCAACAACCGCCACGTTCGCGGCGCTATCCTCCATGTCGAGGCCATCGCTCGCAATCCGACGACCGGGTCCTACGGCTACGCCGCGTTCGACGTCAATGGGGACGTGCCCTCCAAGTCATGGGCGCCGACCATGAGGCTGAGTATTCCCAGGATGTTCGACGGGAGCGGCGTCGAGGAGCTGACCCTTCGCTTCACCCTGCGGGGCACCCCCGCGACGTGGGGGATCGATGACGTCTACGTCGATCCGTACAAGTCGTGGCGGTAGGGAGGCATCTCCGGCCGGTAATGTCGCCAGGCTCAGGGGTCGACAGCCCGAACGGCTCGGGCTCGAGGCACCGCGTCCGCCACGACGACTCTGACGGCCACGTTTCGATCGAGCGCGACCCTCACCTGATCGCGGCCATCAGCGAAGCGGTGAGCATCCGCGAGGCGCGGGACCGGGCCCACTCGCCGATCCCGATCCCGGATCGCATGTCGGGCCTGCTGACCGGCGGCTCGTTCCTGACAACGCTGGTCATCTGGCTGATCGTGGCGCCGCCGGCGATCCCCCTGGGCCTGCTGGCAGCCTGCGTGGCGGCCCACGCCGCCGCCGCCTCCATCGAGTTCGAGATGGGTCCCGGGCTGGCGTTGCCGACCACCCCCGTCCTGTACGTCGCCCTCTTCCTGCTGCCGCCGGCGCTGGTGCCGGTCACGGTCCTGGCCGGTCTCGGCCTGGCCGCCGTCTTCGGCCACCTCCGCGACCCGAATCGCCACGAGAGGCCGATCGTGCTGGCCGGCTCCGCCTGGCACTCGATGGGGCCGGCCGTGGTCTTCGCCCTGGCCGGGTTGAACGGCCCGACGCCGGCCGCAGTCTGGGTCTGCGCCGTCGCCCTGGCGACGCAGTTCGCCTGCGACGGCGTCGCGTCCTGGGTCCGCAACGTCTACGGCCTGGGGGTCTCGACTCGCGAGCTGGCCGACGGCCTGCTGTTCACCTTCCTGGCCGACCTGGCCCTGGCCCCGGTAGGCGTGGCCGCGGCCTTCGCCATCCCCGGCTCCCCGGCGGCGCTCCTGGTGCTGGCTGGTCCGATGCTCCTGCTGGGGCTGCTGCAGCGCGATCGCGAGCATCAGATAGACCGGGCCGTGGTCCTGAGCGAGGCCTTTGCCAAGAGCGCCGACAGGGCCCGCCGCGACATCCTGACCGGGCTCCGCAACCGGCTGGCCTGGGAGGAGGCGGTGGCCGTCAACGCCGAGCTGCCGGGGCCGATCGGTGTCGTGCTGGCCGACGTGGACGGTCTCAAGGCCACCAACGACGCCTTCGGGCATGAGGCCGGCGACAAGCTGCTGGTGGCGATTGCCGGGTTGATTGCCGGCGTCACCCCGCCGGAGGCCATGGCCGCTCGGCTGGGTGGCGACGAGTTCGGCATCCTGCTCCCGGGGTCGCTCGCGGATCATGCGGCGGCGATCGCGGACGAGTTGCGACGCTCGATCGGCGACTCGGGAGGGGGACCGCCCAACGGCTTGCGTCTGAGCGCGTCGGTCGGCTACGGCACGGCTCGAAGCGGGGCCCTTCTGGCGATGGGCTTCATGGAGGCCGATCGCCGGGTCTACGAGGACAAGGCGCGCCGCAGCGCCGGCCGGCGCTAGGTGGCGGTCGCGGGCGAGGCCACGGCCTGCTTGCCGCGTGGGGCCTGCCCGGGCGGGGGAGTCAGGAACTGCTCCTGGTAGAGCCTGGCGTAGAGCCCGTTCGCTCGCAGCAGTTCGGCATGGGTCCCGCGCTCGATGATCCGCCCTCGATCCAGGACCAGGATGAGGTCGGCTCGCAGGATCGTCGACAGGCGGTGGGCGATGGCAATCGTGGTCCGGCCCCGCTCCAGGCTCTCGAGGGCCTCCTGTATCAGTCGCTCGCTGACCGTGTCCAGGGCGGAGGTCGCCTCGTCGAGGATCAGCACCAGCGGATCCTTGAGCAGCACCCTGGCGATGGCGATGCGCTGCTTCTCGCCGCCGGACAGCTTGTAGCCGCGTTCGCCGACCACCGTGTCGTAGCCGTCGGGCAGTTCCATGATCCGATCGTGGATGGCCGCCGCGCGGGCAGCTTCCTCCAGCTCGGCGTCGCTGGTTTCCGGGCAGGCGTAGCGCAGGTTATCTCGGATCGAGGCGTGGAAGAGGTAGGTCTCCTGGGTCACGAAGCCGACGATCCGGCCCAGCGAGGCCAGCCTGACGTGGCGAACGTCGTGGCCGTCGATCTCGACCCGTCCGCGATCGACGTCGTACAGCCGCGGGACCAGGTAGGTCGTCGTCGTCTTGCCGGCGCCGGACGGGCCGACGAGGGCCACCAGCTGCCCCGGCCCGACTTCGAAGTCGATCTTCTCCAGGGCGAACGGTCGCCGCTTCTCTGGCTTGTCCGGTGGCGGCTGGGTCGTCGGTTCGGGGCCGCCTTTGGCGGGAGCCGGCGCCACTGCCGTCGCGGGGTAGCGGAACCACACGTTGCGGAAGCGAACCCTGCCGCCGGTCGTGGCTCTGTCGAGCTCGATGGCGTCCGGGGCGTCGGCGATCTCCGGCTTCATCTCCAGGTACTCGAAGATGCGGTCGAACAGGGCCAGGGCGCCCGCTATCTCGACCTGGATGTTGAGCAGCTGGCCGAGCGGGAAGAAGAGCCGGCTCTGGAGTGTGGTGAAGGCCACGATGTCGCCGATGGACGGCGGGTGCGGATCGTGGTTGATGGCCAGGTAGCCGGCCAGCCAGTACACGAAGGCCGGGATGATCGACATGATCGTGCCGATCAGGGCGAAGAACCAGCGGCCGACCATGGCCTGCCGGACCTGGTTCTCGGCCACCCGCTTGTTCAGCTCGGCGAAGCGATCGATCGAGGCCTGCTGGGCGCCGAAGGTCTTGGACAGCAGGATGCCGCTGACGCTCAGCGTTTCCTCTGTCGCGGCGGTCATGTCGGCCAGCGACTTCTGGGTCTCGGTCGAGACTTCGCGGCGGACCTTGCCTACCCGGTTCGCCACGACGGCGAAGAACGGCAGCATGGCCAGCGACAGGGCCGTCAGCCGCCAGTCGATGAAGAGCATGGCGATGATTGTGCTGATCACTATCGCGACGTTGCTGGTGATGCTGGCCGCGGTGTCGGTCACGACGCGCTGGATGCCGCCCACGTCGTTGGACAGGCGGCTCTGGATCTCGCCGGTGCGGGTCTCGGTGAAGAAGCGCAGCGGCATCGCCTGGAGGTGGCCGTAGAGGGCCGCACGCAGGTCGTGCATGACGCCCTGACCGATCTTGTTGTTGAGGTAGCTCTGGCCGACGCCGATCAGGCTGCTCACGATTGGGATCACGATCATCAGGGCCACGAACAGGTTCAGCAGCCCGAAGTCCAGCCGGCCGATGGCGTCGTCGATGAGCAGCTTGAGCAGGATGGGGTTGATGACGCCCAGGATGCTGGTCAGCAGGATGGCGCCCAGGACCACGAGCACCTTCATCTTGTAGGGCCGGAAGAAACCCACGATCTTGCGGGCGGTGCCCAGACGCCTTCGGGGCGGCAGAGCGGGCTCATCCGGAAGCATCGTCGACCGGGCGAAGCCTCCACGGCCCATCCCCTGTCCGCCGCCTCCGCCGCGGCCGCCGCCGGAGTGGGATCCGCCGCCCGACTGCATGGAGTGGGTTGCCTCCTACCGCGCGCCCGCGGCCTGCGCCTCCTGGGTCTCGAGCCAGCGTTCGGCGTCGATGGCCGCCCGGCAGCCCTCGCCCGCGGCCGTGACGGCCTGGCGGTAGCGGGAGTCGTCCACGTCGCCGGCGATGAAGACGCCCTCGATCGCCGAGGCCGACGTGGCGCCGTCGTGGCGGAGGTAGCCCTTCTCGTCGGTCTGGAGCCAGTCGCGGAAGACGGCCACGTTGGGCCTGTGGCCGATGGCCACGAAGAGCCCGTCGACAGGCAGAAGCTCCTCGGGCCCGCCGTCGGTGGCCGCCAGACGGAGGCCTTCCACCTTCTCTTCGCCCAGGACCTCCTGGACCGTCCGGCTCAGGTGCAGCTCGATCCTGGGGTGCTCGCGCGCGCGAGCCTGCATTATCTTGCTGCCCCGGAACTCATCCCGGCGGTGGATCAGGTGGACCTTCGAGGCGAAGCGGGTCAGGAACAGGGCCTCCTCGAGGGCGCTGTCGCCCCCGCCGACCACGGCCACGTCCTTCTCGCGATAGAAGAACCCGTCGCAGGTGGCGCAGGCGCTCACGCCGCGGCCGCGGAGGCGAGTCTCGCTCTCCAGGCCGAGCCACTGGGCGTCCGCGCCGGTGGCGACGATGACGGATTGGGCGCGGTACTCCTGGCCGGCCGCCCAGAGGCGGAACGGCCGCGAGCCCAGGTCCACCCGGTCTACGTCCGCGTCGACGATCCGGGCTCCGAAGCGCTCGGCCTGCTTGCGGAAAAGGCCCATCAGCTCGGGTCCCTGGATCCCTTCCGGGAAGCCGGGGTAGTTCTCCACCTCGCTGGTGATCATCAGCTGCCCGCCGCTGACAAGGCCGCCGATGACGACCGGCTCCAGGTTGGCCCGGGCGGCGTAGATGGCCGCCGTCATTCCGGCCGGCCCCGAGCCGACTATCGCCACGCGAGTGTCGATGGGCCCGCGTTGCGCGGAGACGGCTTCGCCCGGAGCGGCGGCTGCGTCCGCCGGAGTGACGAGGTTGAGGTTCAGGCCGGCCAGGCCCTTGGGTGCTTTGGGAGTGGCGTCGCTCATGGCCTCATCCTAGCATGGCATGCATACTCCCGGGGGGTATCGCGCGCGGGCTGTCCCGGCCGTCAGATCGCGGCCGGCTCGATGGCCTGGACCTGGGGCACGACGTCGCGGGCGAGGGTCTCCAGGTGGCGCGGGTCCCAGACGTCCTTCATGTTGAAGATGACGTGCTGGACGCCAGCCTCGGCCACTGAGCCGAAGCGGTCCACCACCTGGGCGGCCGACTCGCTATCCAGGTCTACCGACCACAGGTTCGTGCGCTCGATCTCCTCGAACGGCCGGCCCTCTTCGGCGCAGCGCTGGCGCAGGACCTCGAACTTGTGCTTGACCTGCTCAGGCCCGCCGAAGATGTTGCAGGCGTCCGCGTAGCGGGCGACCAGCCGCAGCGTCTTCTGCTCCCCTCCGCCGCCGATCAGGATCTTCGGGTGCGGCCGGCTGATCGACTGGGGCGAGTTGAGCAGTCGCGTGGCCTGGTAGTGGCGGCCGTCGAACGGCTCCTCCGTGCCGCGCTCGCCCTGCCACATGGCGTGGCAGATCTGGAGCGCCTCCTCGAGCATCTCGAATCGGATGCCCAGCGGCGGCATAGGGAAGCCCAGACCCTGGCTCTCCTCTTCGTTCCAGGCGGCGCCGATGCCCAGGTAGGCTCGCCCGCCGCTCAGCACGTCCAGCGTGGTCGCCGCCTTGGCCCACAGCGCGGCCTGGCGATAGTGGACTCCGCCGACCATCAGGCCGAGCAAGGCCTTCTTCGTGTGGGCGGCCATGTACCCCAGCGCGGTCCAGCCTTCGAGCATCGGCTCCTCGGGCTTGCCCACGCCGCGGATCTGAAAGAAGTGATCCATGACCCACAGCGAGTCGAATCCCGCGTCGTCGGCGGTCTCGACTATGCGGGCCAGGGTGGGGCCTATGGAGGCCGGAGCGTCCGGCCAGGTGAACGAAGGAATCTGCAGTCCGATCTTCATAGGCAGAGCGTAGCACCGGCGGGCGCCCGGCCGGCGCTCTAGATCCGCTCGATGCGCCGGGGGGAGAAGCGGGGGCCGAAGCGCGGGATCTTGATGCCCGAGATCTCGAGCAGGCGAATGACGCGCGCCCGCTGGCCGGAGTAGGGAGCCAGGAGCTCGAGCATGCGGGCGTCGTCGGCACGAGGCTCGCCGGCCAGGGCCCAGGCCACCAGGTCCGGGATGTGGGCGTCACCGAGGCTGACCGCGTCCGGGTCGCCGAAGGCGGCGCGCGTGGCCTCGGCCGCGGTCCACGGCCCGATGCCCTCGATCGTCTGCAGGCGGGCCCGAGCCTCCTCCGGCGAGAGCGCCAGCCACGATTCGATCGTCCCCGCCACGGCGCCGATGCGACGAACCACCTCAGCCCGCCGCCGCTCCAGGCCCAGGGGGTGGAAGTCGAAGTAGGGGAGCGAAGCCAGGCGCGCCGGTTCGGGCGGGAGCAGCATCGGCACGGGGCCGGGGGCGGGCTCGCCGAGGCGACGGACGATGGCCCGGTAGGCGCGGTGCGCTTCCGGCACCGTCACCTTCTGACCTGTCACGGCCGGTAGCAGGGGTGGCAGAAGCTGGCCGGTGCGGGGCAGCCGCAGGCCGGGGAAGCGCACGACAAGCTCGCGCAGGCGCGGCTGCCGCGGCACGAAGGCGTCCGGATCGTCCAGCAGGCCGGCCAGCCCGGGGGCGGCCTCCAGCGCCAGGGCGGCGCCGGGGCCCCAGGCTTCGGCGACAATGGCGTCTTCTTCGGCTCGCAGGTGAAGGGCGGCAGGGCCGTCGGCTGTCCGGCGGGAGAGCCACCAGCCGTCCGGGCGGAGCAGGATGGCCGGATCGTCGCGACCTGTCTGGAGCGAACTGAGCGTGCGCCGCAGGTCTATCGGGCTGTCGGTTCCGAGGCGGCGGCTCAGAGGCCGGCCTGGCTCGCCGATTGGAACCGGGCCGCTCACCGGAAGAGGTCGAACTCGGGCGGGATCAGGCAGTCGGCGATGCGGCCCTCGCCCCTGGTGGGGCTGGCGCCGCGAACGAGGGCCGCGGGCCGGCGCGCGATCTTGCCCATCGCCAGCTCGGCGGCCGTGGCGATCTCGTCGGCGGTGGCCCGGATCGTGCTCTTCATGATTCGCCCGTCCGCGTCGGGGCTGCCGCGCAGATCGTCGATCGGTTTCATGCCGCTGACGCCGATGGCCACGTCGGTGATGCCCCAGCGCCAGGGGCGGCCGAAGGAGTCGGAGACGATGACGGGCAGGTCCACGCCGAGGGCCTCGCGGACGGAGGACCTGATGCGGTCGGCCGAGGCGTCCGGATCGGCCGGCAGGAGCGTCGCCACGTTGCCGCTTCCGGGCCCCATGTTTGAGGCATCGACTCCGCCGTTGGCGCAGACGAAGCCCTGGGGCGTCTCGGTGATGAGGACTCCGTTCTGCATGCGGAGGACGCGGCGGGCCTCGGAGAGCACCACTTCTATCTGGCGGGCGTCGCGATCCCAGCGGGTGGCGAATTCGACGGCCTCCGGCCGCGGCTCGATCTCCGTGAGGTCGACGATGGCGCCCTCGGCCTTGGAGACGATCTTCTGGGTGACGACCAGCACGTCGTCCTCCCGCAGCGGCTGCGCCTCCGAACCTTCCAGGGCTGCCACCAGCAGGGCCGCCAGATCGTCGCCGGACCGGACCTCGGGGATTCCGTCCAGGGCGAAGACCTCCAGCCGTCCACCGGCCGAGCCGGCACCGGGAGCGTTCATCGCCCGCCCTCGTGGTCCAGGCCGGCCAGGTCGGCCTCCAGGAGATCGGCCGGCGTGTCCAGGTCGAAGGCCAGCGGGCCGTCGACCTCCGCGTAGATCGCCCCGGCTCGCTCGGCCTCGGAACGGTGAGCGGCCCGGCTGCCCTCGCCGAAGCGGAACTCGATCGCGCCCGGCGGGGAAACCAGTAGGGCGTTGGTGCCGGTTCCGTGGCGATCGGGGGCCAGCGCCACCAGCGGCCTGCCCGGCTCCGCTCGATGCGCCTCCTTGGCTGCGCCAAGCAGCTCGTCGATCGCCCGGGTCGTAACGCCGGCCAGGTCGGCCGGCAGGATCAGCATGGCCGTGGCTGCGGGCGGCAGCGCCGCTCGAGCCTCGGCCAGGGCCTCGTTGAGCCCGCTGCCGTTCTGGAGAACCGTGGAGGCGCCGAGCTCGCGAGATCGTGTCAGGAGGTCCGTGTCGGGCGAGACGACGACCGCGAGCTCCAGCCGGCCGGAGCCTTGCGCCGCCGTCACGACTCGCCGCAGCAGGGCCAGCACCAGCTCGGCTCGCTCCTCGGCGTCGAGAGGCTCGCCCAGTCGCGACTTGGCCCCGCTGAGGGAACGGATCGGAATCACGGCCACGACGTGCGACAGATCGGCGCTCATGCCCGCCTCGCTGCGACCGAAAGGACCTCGCGCGCCAATCTGACCCGCGCCGCCTCGTCGGTCATGATCGTGTCGGCGACTACCGCCTCAACGCCCAGGGCAGCCGCGTCGCCCGCCAGAGAGCGGTCCTGCTCGTCCAGGACGAAGGCGTCCAGCAGCCCCGTGGCCGCGTAGCGTCGCGCCACGCCGAGCGCCGTGGCCTCCTCGCCCAGGCCGGCCATCATTCGATCGGCCGGGCCGCGCAAAGCCTTGCCGGCCACGATCCCCGAGACGGCAACGACGCGGATGCCCCTGGCGCGCGCCGCCGAGATCGCCGCGACCATCCCCGGCACGGCCAGGATGGGCCCGATCGAGACGATCGGGTTGGAGGGGGCGATCACGACCGCCTCTGCCGACTCGAAGGCCGAGGCAACCTCGGGCGTCACCCGGGCCCGCTCGGTCCCTTCGAAGGTGACCTCCCTGACCGCCGGCTCCTGTTGGAGGCGAACGAAGTAGTCCTGGAAGTCGAGCCAGCCGCCGTCGGTCCTGACTCGCGTCCGCACCGGCTCGTCGGCCATGGGCAGGACGCGCGACGACACTCCCAGCGCCCGGGCCAGCTCGGCTGCGACCTCCGTGGGGCGACGGCCCGCCCGCAGCCGGGCGGCGCGGAACAGGTGAGTGGCAATGTCTCGATCGCCCAGGCGGAACCAGGTTTCCTCGCCCAGCCGGGCCAGCTGGTCCATCACCGTCCAGGACTCATCGGCCAGCCCCCAGCCCTGTACCGGGTCGGCCACGCCGGCCAGGGTGTAGAGGACCGTGTCGTGGTCGGGCCAGACCGGCAGCGAGTGGTGCTCCAGGTCGTCGCCGGTGTTGACGACGACGCTCAGCTCGCCGGGCTCCAGGGCACGCTGCAGGCCGTCCGCCAGCTTGGCGCCACCCACTCCTCCAGCCAAACAAACGACTCTCATCGCCACAGGTTAGCGCCGCCGCGGCCCGGTCGCGCGGCCTCCTCAGCGTGGCCGGGGGGCCGTCTGGCGCTGCAGAGGGGTGGAGCAGAGTCGGGAGAATGACTATTGGGGAGGGTACCTCTGATGGACTGCCCGCCGAACGCCTTGCCGCCTAGCATCAATGGGTCTATGGCCGATTCTGCGTGCCTAACACCGGGCACGCCGGCGGCCTGGCTTGCAAGGCGGGAACTTGATAACGTCTCATCCTCGCTCATCCCGGACGCGATCCCTGAGGCAGGGTAGCGTGGTTCATTTGGGAGGGTCGCCGACATGCGCGTCCTGAGTATCCGGCTCCTGGCCGTAATGGTCCTGATCGTCACGGCGCTTGGGTTTGCACCGATGGCGCGCGCCGCCGCGCTCTCCGTCGTAGGGACGAATCCGCTCAGCGCCGTCAACGCGTCCTCAGCCGTCGCCTCCGGCTGGGCCGATCCAGGGGCCACTGTGTCCCTGACGGTAACGGACAGCGGGAGCGGGTCGGTGGCCGCCGCCACGACAGCGGGCGACGATGGGTCGTGGATGATCAGCGGCCTGGATCTGTCCGTCCTGGCCGACGGCGCCATCAACTACGGCGTGGCCTCGGGGGTCTCGACGGACGACTACTCCGCCGACAAGGCCGCCTCACCGGCCCTGTACGTGACCAGCGCCACCAACCCGGTCGCCGCCGCCGACCAGACCGCCGTTGCGATCGCCGGCGTGTCGGTGCCGGACGCCAGCATCGACCTGACGATCAGCGACGGCACGAACACGGTGACGTCGTCTACGACGGCCAACGGGTCCGGCGACTGGAGCTTCAGCGGCCTGGCCGTTATCACCCTGACCGACGGGCCGATCACCTACTCGGTCACCGACTCCACGGACACGGCCGTAGCGCCCGCCCTCCTCGACACGGTCACCACCGTCACCATCGACACCGTCACCGAACCGGTCTACTCGGGGAACGTCACGTCCGCCTCCGCCAGTGGCACGGGCGAGAACGATGCCCTGGTCAGCCTGACGGTCAGCGACGGCACGCCGGCCCACGACGTAACCCCCACTCCGGTGGTCGTTTCCGGCGGCACGTGGTCCTTCGCCGGCCTGGACCTGAGCGGCCTCGACGAGGGGCCCATCACCTACTCGGTGAGCGCCACCGACGCCTACGGCAACAGCGGTTCCGATTCCGCCCCCGCGACCAAGGACGTCGTCGCGCCGGCCGTCACCATCGGCACCGTCACCGACCCGGTCTACTCCGGGACCGTTACCTCTGCCTCCGCCAGCGGCACGGGCGAGGACGACGCTACCGTCAACCTGACCGTCACCGACGGCACGCCGGCTCACGACGTAACCGACTCGACAACCATCTCCGGGGGCACCTGGTCCATCACCAACCTGGACCTCACCGGCCTGGACGAGGGCACCATCAACTACCAGGTCACCGCGACTGACGAGGCCGGCAACACGTCCGGCCAGACCAGCCTGAGCGCCCTCAAGGACACCACCCCCCCGGGCACCTACATCTCCACCAGGACCACCAACATCAACATCGTGGCCGTCGAGCATGTCTTCATCACCGGCCTGGCGTTCCCCGGGGCGACTACCGTCCATCTGTCCATCACGGACGACCACGGGACCGAAATCACCGGCACGACGGGCGTTGATGCGTCTTATGTCTGGTCATTCACCGAGATCGACGCCAGCAGCCTGCAGGACGGGGACGTCATCCACTACTCGGTGACCTCGGAGGACCAGTACGGGAACCAGAGTGACCCGGCCACGCGGACGGCCTCCAAGGACACCGTTGCTCCGAATCTCGAGATCCTCACCTGGACCGACCCCATCAACGCTTCCAACTACACCTCGGCCTCGATCAGCGGCACCGGCGAAGCTGGCCGGCCAATCGCCTTGACCATCGCCGACCAGCACGGCAACAGCGTGACCAAGAACGGCTCCGTCTCGGGCGGCGGCACGTGGATCATCACCAACCAGGACCTGACGAGCCTGACCGACGGCGACGAGATCACCTACACGGTCACGATCACCGACGCCGCCCAGAACCCGACGACCAAGGACAAGAAGACCATCAAGGACATCATCGTCCCGACCGTGGCCATCGACACCTGGCCCAGCCAGATCTACAGCGGCAACGTGACCTCGGTGGGAGCCTCGGGCACGGGAACCGATGACGGGCTCACGGTCACCCTGACCGTCACCGACGAGCACAGCAACTCGGCGTCCGACACTGACACGATCAGCGGCGGCACCTGGTCAATCAGCGGCCTCGACCTGTCGAGCTTCGTCGACGGCGACGTCATCACCTTCACCGCCTCGGTCATCGACCCCGGCGAGAACACCGCCAGCGACCCCAAGACCGCCGCCAAGGACACCGCGTCCCCGGCGGCCGCGATCTCCGACTGGACCCACGAGATTTACAGCGGAAACGTCGACTCAGTCTCGATCGACGGCACGGGCGAAGAGGGCGCCACGATCGACGTCA
>Ga0307443_1001168_pt1 | contig 15817 bp, 15 predicted proteins | sample SalMarSW160220MG_FD_202148 | JGI IMG/M metagenome (GOLD analysis project Ga0307443, IMG submission 202148) | Salt marsh sediment microbial communities from the Plum Island Ecosystem LTER, Massachusetts, United States - SW1601-220 | ecosystem: Environmental > Aquatic > Marine > Intertidal zone >... | reverse complement strand
AACTACGTGGTACTGAAGATAGTATATGCTGTGAGCCGTTTTTATATATTCCATGGTGGTATTATACCACCGCCGGGCTCATTCATCCACGGGTAAACCCGTGGTGTTCTGTCTCCGACCGCATAAACTATCCCTTAGCCGGGGAGGTATTGCACTTTGAAATCGAGGCAGTAGGCATCAGCAGCGCGCAGACTCCGGATCCGTACGAGTGCGGCCAGGGCTACGACTGTTCTTCATGAGGTTGCTGACAGGGACACGAATTGTCATGGGAAATGGGCATGGGCAGATCACGACACAATATATATGAGTATGAGCTTCCCGGAGGCTGGAAAGTGCTTGCCGGTAAGAGCGATGAGGACAACGATTTCCTGAGCCTCAAGGTGGTACACTCAAACGACTACTGGTTTCACGTGCGGGCCATGCCCGGAAGCCACGTGATTCTCAGGGCAAAGCCCGATGAAGATCCCGATCGTGAGACCCTCAAGCGTGCAGCCGCTGTCGCCGCCTTTCATAGCAAGGCGCGAAAGGGTGGCATTGTGGCAGTCTCATGCACGAGGGCCCGATACGTTAAAAAGCCCAGGGGTGCAAGGCCGGGCACGGTCAGGATACGAAAAGAGACCGTTTTTAAGGTTCGGCCGGGCCTGCAATATGTTACTGATATCTCCGGTTTCAAGGAAGACGTTGGTCACCCTTTCAGTTGAGAATGCACTATCTGAAATGCAAGGGCCTTTTAATCCGTACTTGCCATTTTCTCAATGAGCGGTGGGCACAAATTGTCAAGTTGTGCTCTGATGAGCGAATAATTGGTACCGCCGAGCTTCCTGTTGATTTCCTTGAGCAGAGTAAATTTGGCTGATCTTTTTATAATAATAGGCTTTATTATCCGGATCTTCTTGAACCAGGGAAAGATATAGTTCCAAAATATCTGTTGAGTATTTTCCGGACTCAAAACATAGATCCGCGTATCTTTGTTTGATGAAAGTATCGATTCGAACACCACAACCGCGACATTGCCCCATTATCTCACCGTATAAATCTCGGGCTTTCTCCTTTTCAAAAAGTGCCTCATAAGTTTTGGCCAGCAATCGAGCAATGTTTTCATCCCAACCGGAAGATTGCAGGTAATCAAGGTAGAGGGATTCCGCTTCTTGATATCTTTTGGCCTGAAAGAGTGTCTCGCCTCGAAGAAGCTGAATGGATAACGAGTCAGCTAACTCTTCTGGACAAGAAAGAAGGAGTGCTTGAGCCTGATCGAACTCCTTTATTGCCCAAAAGATCTCACACAGGAGATTATACCCTTGTATAGAATCAGGATGCTCTTTGATAAAACCTTCCAATAAAGCACGAGCTTCTTCATATTTTTGTAGGTTCAGATAGGCTGTGGCCAGTTCCAGAGGGATAAAACTATGTGGTGATGGATTCTCTCCGATGGCATCCGAAAATTTGGCTGCTGCAAGCTCAAAATCTCCCTGATTTAGGGCCACATAACCAGCCTTAAAGGTGTTCCCATAACTGTGATAGGCTTTCCGCATTTCTTCAGGCAATGAGCCGCATAAGACCGCAAAATATTCTTCCTCTGGCGCTTGGTAATCCGTTTTTTCAGTATTTTCCGTATGCACGTCGAAATCAGGTAAATCTTTAATCTCTTCTCCCGCAAAATGATTGTGGATCTCTTGTAGTTGTTCCTCGAGTTCAACTGTTAGCTCTGGATCTTCTGTCAATTCCAGAGCCAGACGAACTATCTCCTCCGCATCATCAAACATTTCAGCCTTTATTAGTTCTTCCCCCGTCTGTTTGTGTTGAAGAGCCAGGGCCTCCTTGCTGTGGAGGATTTTTTCCTGAAGCCGGTTTTTAATATCTGTGTTGTTCGGACATTTTCTTTCCAGTTTGTTTAGAGCCGTCTCATATTCAATTTTTGCGAGTCCATATTTTCTGGTTTCAAAAAGACTATCCCCTTTTTGCTCGTATTCTTCAGGATTTTTACCAGAAAAAATTTTCAAAATTCCCATTAGGTCATCTCCCTCATTATGGCTAAGTCCCAGTGGAATAGTCTTCGCCCCAGTTGAATAAGTTAAGGCATTCAACGGGCTGAAAATTTAAAGGGGTAAACATTCAACGGGTTGAAAATTCCACGGGATAAATCTACGTTTGACTCTTATTCACCTCTGGCTCGGAATTCTGAACAACAGTGGTTTAGATGTGCAAGGTTGTCCCTCTGGGCTGCGTTTGACGCATTCCATACACAAAACATTGCTTAATAGAAGGGAACTACCCAAGTTGTCAGGTTCAAGGTTCACCGTTTCTCGATGAAATCGGGATTAATGGTTCATCGAATAACCATTGAACCCCGCCTGTCCCGATACAATCGGGGCGGGCAGGCGTGAACCCGGAACTTTGAACCTGTGTAGTTACAATAGAAGAACAAAGAGATTCTTAAGTCAAGAAAAATTGGCTTTAAGAATTGCAATGGCGGGAGTGCCGATTTCTCTGAAACCATTGCCATAGGGCTTTATCGTCTGCCATAATCATTTCTTTCTTGTTTAAGAGCTAAGAAGATGCTACGATTTTTTTCAACAACTGGTGACACACATTTTGTTTACCCCGCCATTTTTTAGATGTTTTATTATGGCGGGAGCTGCCATAAAAAGCTAACTTCAAACAGCAGAAGGGAAGAATGATAACAATCAAAGATATCGATATCTCCGGGAAAAAGGTGCTCATCAGAGTAGATGTAAATGTACCCCTGGATGAAAATCTGAACATAACCGATGACAAGCGCATCAGGGCTGTCCTTGCCACCATAAACTATGCCCTTGACGAAAACGCAAAGGTGATTGTTGCCTCGCATATGGGCCGCCCTGATGGAAAGGTAATTCCTGAGTTGAGTCTGGCGCCAGTGGCCAAACGGCTTTCCCGGCTTTTGCAAAAGGATGTTCAGTTTGCCCCTGATTGCATTGGCCCCGAGGTAAAAGCCATGGTAGATAAGATGCAGCAAGGGGATGTCCTGCTCCTGGAAAATCTCCGCTTTCATCTCGGTGAACAGGAAAACGACACCGCCTTTGCAAAAGAACTGGCCTCTTTATGTGAGGTATACGTGAACGACGCTTTTGCGGTGGCACATCGCGAAAATGCATCCGTTGTCGCCATTACCAAGTTTGTTCCGGTATGCGTCGCGGGTTTTCTCTTGAAGAACGAGCTCAACTATTTCGCACAGGCCCTGGATAATCCGGCACGCCCCCTGGTAGCGATTATCGGAGGAGCTAAGGTTTCGAGTAAACTCGGGGCCTTTGAAAACTTAATTCAGCTCGTTGACAAATTCTTGATTGGGGGAGCAATGGCCAACACCTTTTTGAAAAGCATGGATTATGAGGTGGGGGGATCCTTCGTTGAAAATGACCTCTTATGGGAAGCGCGTTCCCTTATGAAAAAGGCCATCCAGAAGGGAACCGGTTTCTACATTCCTGTTGATGCCCTAGTGGCTGATCGTTTTGATGCTGATGCGGAAACCAAGATCATCCCCATCCAGGAAACACCCCCGGAATGGCTAATCATGGATATCGGTCCCGCTACCTCTCTCCTTTATTCGGAGGTTCTGACCAGCGCGAAAACCATCATCTGGAACGGGCCCATGGGTGTGTTTGAAATGGACGCTTTCAGCCGGGGCACCTCGGCGATGGTGAACTATGTAGCCAACTCCTATGCCCTCACCATTGTAGGAGGCGGGTCCACGGATGTGGCCATTTACAAGGCTGGTGAGAGCCACAGAATTACCTATATCTCCACCGGTGGCGGAGCCTTTCTTGACCTGATGGAAGGCAAAACCCTACCCGCTGTGGCCGCGCTCGAACGAGCCGGGTAGCCTTTAACGGGCTGTTGCCGACATCCCTTTTCTTCCACTTCGCCAAGATTTCTCTGCAAAAAAAACGTTTTAATGACCGCTCAAAGGGATTACGGTTTGTGCAACAGCCTGTTAAGACCCCCTCTCCCTCGCAAACTATTAACCATCACACTGTATCTCATAGCGTAGGGTACCTCCTTTCTTCGTTCTTCGGTTTCCTTAGGTGGTACCCCTTTTTCTCGTCTGACACAATCTATGATACGCTACCGCTATAAATTGTCAAAAAAAGCTTTATCCTGCCCGCCTATGGAAGGTTTTACCCAAAATTCATATCTTATAAACTTTGCAAAGCATGCCTCTTAGATTTGTGGAACCTAACTCTCGGTTAAATGGGGGCGTATCATCTGTTAATATATTGATGTTTGCTTCCGTCCAACCGTATAGGTTGGATTCGTCTTTCTCTGGAAACCACCAGGCATAATCAACCCCTACCACCCGTGGGTCTATACCTGCATTAAGAGTGGCTTTCTGTTTGATTCTGCCTCGTTTCGTCTCAATGTATACCCAGTCACCTTCCTGTATTCCCAACTTACCTGCTGTTTCAGGGTGAACCACAACAACTGGATCTGGATAGCTGTTTCGTAAAGATGCTATTTGTCTTCCTGCAGAGTGGCGATAGGCTTCCGATTTCCAGGTGGTATATATTAACGGATACTCTTGGTATAATTCAGGGTCACTATAGGGAGTCTCAGGCGGCTCGTGATAGATGGGTAAGGGATCAAGTCCCCAGTCCTTAAGCTGGCTTGAATATAATTCAACCTTACCTAAGGGTGTATCAAAGCCATTTATCTCATGGTGTCGGTATTGTTTTTTGCCTACAATAACTCCAATTTTCCTGAATTCGTTAAAGTTTAGGCCTACGGGTTTCAAAATATTGTCAAAAAATTCTTCACCAGTATCCCAAAAATCATTTTGTAGTCCCAGGTACTTTGCCAATCCAGTTATTATGTCAAAATCTGATCGGCAATCGCCTATCTCCGTGACCTTTTGCTGAACTTGAGCTATGGGATAATATGGAGGTGTAACAATGTTATCAAACTCAAGATAAGTGGCAGCTCTGGCAGCACGATGTCAGCCAAAGAGGCAGTCGGTGTCATAAATTGATCAGCTACTGCCAGGAAATCGAGGTTGTTAATGGCCTTGTATGTCTCTTGTGCGTTACTGTAGGTTATCATGGGATTAGACGCCTGGACAAACATTGTATGGATAGGATTAGGCTTCCCCTCTAATATAGCCTTTATGAGGCTCTGTGGTAGCACACGTCGGAAGGTAGGAATCAATTCGTATTCAGCACTGACCCTTTTTTCCCATTTCTCCACTGGCATCTTATCCCGCAGTACTAATTCGGATGCGGTTGACCTCGTTGCTCCAATTGGTGATAAGCACTGCAGCTCTCCACCCGGTATGCCATAATTTCCTGTGATACCCCGCAGGATGGAGATGGCTCGAGCCGTTTGAAAGCTGTTTAGACCGTGATCAATGGCATTTCCCCACTGTATGCAGGAAGGTTTATTAGTGGAATAAAATCTTGCTGCCTCTCTTATGGCCTCCGCTGGTACCCATGTTATCTCTTCAATCTTCTCAGGGGCATATTCCTGGATATCATGTTTCAGCTCATCAAAGCCAGTAGTCCAATTTTCAACAAAGGTTTCATCAAATAATTTCTCATTAATGATGACATTTATCATACCTAAAGCCAGCATCAAATCCGAGCCTGGCCGCAATTGAAGCCATATATCTGCTTTAGTGGCAATGTCTATCTGTCTCGGGTCAATGACAATGAGTTTTGTACCTTTATCGATTGCCTCAATGGTCTTCTCATATTCACCTATTCGAGTCTCGGCCATATTAGAACCCCAGATTATAATACAGGCCGGTGGATAGTCATAGTCAGGAATGGGATAAAATCCACAGGTCACTTCTGAGGCGAGGATTCGTGGAAGGAAACATACATGGCCAGTTGTCGAAAAATTTGGCGTGCCAAAGGCATTGGCGAGTCTTTCACCGAACCTGTCCGTGAAACCCTTTTCTGCTCCTTGTATAAAAGCTACTGACTCAGCCCCAAAATTATCCTTTTCCTTGATCAGTTCATTAGCTATTATGCTCAGTGCTTCATCCCATGAAATCTGTTGCCACTTATCTTTACCCCTTTCCCCAATCCTCCTGAGGGGATATTTTAGGCGATCTGGATGATAAAGATATTCTAATGAGGCCAAACCCTTGGCACATAGTTTCCCCTTGTTGACAGGGCTATCAGGGTCTCCATCTACCTTGATCACTCTCCCGTTTGTAAGATGTACTAATACGCCACAGCCGTTCTGACATAGACCACAGGTACTCTTTACAACACCATTCATGCTTTCATCCTTTTCTGCAGGCTTAAGATAGGATAAATGAAAGGCATTTCTTTAAATGCTTTAGAAGAATATGTCCTTTGTAAGGATATCAAACATATATTATATAGATATTCTGAGATCTTTGCACAACCCAACAATCTTTGTAACCCAAGAAAAGAGGGCGGACTTTTCTGAAGTGAATGGTGTAAGGGCGCTGTTTTTTCGCAACTTATCAGTGGGGGAAATCCCATGATTTAAGACCTGACGCCAAACTTACATTAGTTAATAGTTTAGGATTTCCCGCCGTCCTTATGGCGGGCTTAACCCCAAATTCATGTTCACTCACGAATGTTCTGATAGCCTCCTTTTACCCCCTTTTTTGAAAACACAACCTGCCACAATTGATTCCTTCTGGACCTGAAACTACCTGCACAGGAAAGAAGATAATAGGTCCACATTCGGTAGAATCGTTTATCATAAGCATCTTTGATTTTGTCCCAGTTTTTCTTGAAATTACTATACCAGGCCATTAATGTGTTATCATAATACTGCCCAAAGCTGTGCCAGTCTTCAAGCACGAATAATCCTTCCGCAGCTGAGGTGATTTGTTTGGCTGATGGAAGCATGGAATTAGGGAAAATATATTTGCTGATCCAGGGATCTGTTGAATTTACAGAAGAATTTCCCGCAATTGTATGCAACAAAAACAGGCCGTCCGATGCAAGGCAGCCATGGACGATTTTCATATAAGTACTGTAGTTTCTAACGCCCACGTGTTCAAACATGCCAATCGAAACAATACGATCAAATTTTTCTTTCAGATCACGGTAATCTTGTAGTTTGATTTCAACAGGGAGTCCCTGGCAGGACTTCCTGGCGAACTCTACCTGCTCCCGCGAAACCGTTGTTCCCAGTACCGTGACATTGTATTTTTCCGCTGCATATTTTGCAAAGCCGCCCCAGCCACACCCGATATCTAAGACATTCATGCCCGTCTTCAATCCCATCTTGCGGCAAATTAAATCCATTTTTGCCTCTTGAGCGTTATCAAGGCTTCTTGCTTTATTCCAATAGCCACAAGAATAATTCATTGTTTTATCCAGCATAATAGAGAAAAGATTATTACCGATATCATAATGCCGTTTTCCAATTTCATAAGCCTTTGATCTGCTTTGCACATTCGTTATCTTTGCTTTGAGAATAGCCCATATGACTTGCTTTGACTTTTTAGCCTTCTTATCTAATCTAGCGCCCAAGATTTTAGTAAAGAATTGATCCAGGGCTCCACAGTTCCACCAGCCATCCACATAACTTTCTCCCAGGGCAAGAGAACCACCTGACAGGACCCTTTCATAAAACTTTTGGTTCTGAACCTGGATGTCCCAGGGTCTGTCTCCATTAATCCGAACATCCGCAAAATCGAGAATTTCTTGGATTATGTGTCTGCTATCTGTTTTATTCATGTGATTATCTTTTGTTCAATTTGAAGCCATATAATGCGGCGCTGAGGAGCCGGCGGTAGTCGGTCAACTCGAAGGAAATGTTGGCCGGAGTCGTCTGCTTAATTGTCTCAGCGAAGCATCAGGTCTTCACAATAGTTGGATCGTCAAGAATAAAAATCTGATGTCGTTTTTCTCTCGGTTGTTCTGTCGAAGGCTTAGAAGGTGCCGAGCTGACACTCTCGAATTTTTAGTTTTAGGGTCTCGCAGGCGGCAGAGACCTCCCTTCGCTTTGTGCCGAGCCGATCGGAGATCGACCAGAGCGCCGCACAGGTAACTTCTCCATTCTCGGCAGCCTCCTCGATGGCAAATTTCATCTCATCCGAGATCGAATCGGCCGCCTGAATGTCCTTGCCATGGTTCGGTTTTTTGCCGTAACCAAATAAGCCGAGTTGACACCTTTTGATCTTGATCTCCAAAAGGTCGACGGTGATACCCACCTCTGAGATCTCGACCTCGAGTTCCTTCGAGATCTTTTCGCACGTTACGCAGGCGATTTCTCCACCTGGCGATTTCTGCCGAACCATCCTTGCGACTTGCTCGTTAATAATTGTACCTGATCGATGTTTAGTAGAGTACTTTCCTGCATCTTCATGGGTCATGGTCGCTCAAACCTCCTCAAGTAATATTTCGTTTAAGAAACTGTGTGAATCTGAGACCAAATCTAAAATCTGGATTTATTTTTTAAATGAGTCAGGCGCAGATTTTTTCCCTTTCTGGAAAACCTGATCCCCTGGATTTCCCGGAACGATTTATTAGCTAACAATTGTAAAAAAAAGGTAACTATTCAGCCACCAAGGCACAAACCTGCCCGCCATCCGGCAGGCGGGGACCCAAAGAAGAGATAAATATTATTGAATAATGGAGTTTTTTCATTAATTTCAATGTTCCACGCCTAAAAAAGGCTATAATAAAGAATAATTCTATAATCTTGGTGTCTTGGTGCCCCTGGCCCAGACCTGGCATGCAATGCTTAGCTATATTATATTATATAAATAGATATTATATAAGTTGCAATATATGCTAAGGTGCTCGCGCCAGGGCAGGCTTTGTGGCAAGATACCTGAGTAGATACATAATTTTACTAATTAAGATCTGTCCCTGTTTTTACTCTGCAGCAACCTAAGCACACCGTACATGTTAGTAGAAACAACATCTGCGCCTTTAATCTCTCTTCTTGTTCTGGAGATAAGGACCTTTCTGTCAGCTCCCACCATCTCTGCCGCCTTTTTTAATCGATCCAGTTCATCCCTACCAGGTGAACCCGAAAGCTTAATTTCAAAGGCCCACTTTTTACCATTAAGTATCAAAAGGAGATCAAGCTCATGCCCGTCATTTGTCCTGAAGAAGTATGCTTCATAATGAGTCCCCTGCACCTCAAGACAGATAAGGATTTGTTCAATCACAAAAGCTTCCCAGCTGAATCCGACCCATGGCTGGACGATTAAATCATCTGAACTGTTAACCCCTTGAAGGCTATGCAAAAGGCCTGTATCACGCCAGTACACTTTAGGGCTCTTAACAAGCCTTTTTCGGATATTGGTATGAAAAGGCTGAAGCCTTCGAATAAGATATGCCTGCTCCAGGTAGTTCAGGTATGAATTAACCGTATGATAGGAGAGCCCCATGCTCTTGCCAATCTGGCTCGCATTCCAGACGGTGCCGTTACTTACGGACAGCATTCTGAAAAACCTCTGAGTGACCTGTGGAGTTGCGGGTAAACCCCATTGGGGAAGATCACGCATGGCAAGTAAATCGAGATACTGTTTCTGCCATAAAGGAAAACGATCACTCTTAAGTATTCCACCATCGGGAAAGCCGCCCACAAGCCATAAATTATCCAGACTCTTGCGCTTAACTTCATCTATATAAAAAGGCGAAAGTTCACAAATGGCGATTCTTCCAGTCAGGAATTCCGACACCTGTATCATTAACCCCGGTGAGACAGAACCAAGAATCATGAAACGACCCATCTTGTCTCTGCGGTTGTCGATGGCACTTCTTATTCTGGGAAAGACTTCAGGATAACTTTGAGCCTCATCCAGAATAATAAGGTGATCGGATTGAGTAATCTCATCCCATTGTAAGTCAAGCCTAAGCTTTTCCTGCTCAACTTCCAGGTCGTAATAGCTCGTGGAAAAGGTCTTTGCCAGCGTGGTCTTTCCCGACTGCCTTGGGCCTAACAGGGCAACGGCAGGAAATTTTCTAAGGTGCGATATGATTGTATTCTTTAATTTTCGCTTTATCATATCTTACATTATAGAAATAAATTTCTAATTTGCAAGAGTTATTTTATTGGTTAGCAGAATTAAGGCAGGAATGTAAACTGGATAAAAACCGATCCATCCAAGCTCCATTTACCAAAAAAGTCCACCATGAAAACCGTGGACAGACCCGCCACAAAGAAGGCGGATAAACCTTGAGCTGAAATAGGCAAAGGTTGCCAATAGAAAAAACCACACCAATCATTATCCGTGATGCCGATGGAGCACGACATCCCGACCGTAATCCCGACCACAAAAGGTCGGGACTAAAGCCGTGGCTTTATGCGGTCGGGCCAAAACCTTTCATTTCGTACTTCCCGGAACGATTTACTGGTTAACAATTGTCAAAAAAAGATTGATCCCCTTTATAAGCCATTTACTTTATTTATTATTTCCTTTTCCCCTTTCTCCCACCTTTTATCTTCCATTGTTTTTGTTCTTGTTTCTGTTCTTTCTTTAATTGTTTCAGGCGATTGCGCTCTTTTTTTCTCTGTTGAATAGTTTCATGCACTTTATCTGCCAAATCTCTTCCTTTTAATCCCTGCGCATGAGCTTCATGGGCTGCGCGAGAGACAATATTGCCTGCATTTTTAGGGTTTTCGCCGTTGTTAATCAAGTCGTTCATACTGATAAGGGTATTTCTTAAGTTTTGCCCCTTCATTCCTTCCTCTGACAAATCGATAATAACCCTTTCAATATCCTTCCCAGTTGCCCCTTGCTTGAGCATGTTGTTAATCGGTTTTTGGACTAAGGTAATGTCATTTTCTGAAATACCCTTCTGTTGTAATGAGTACTTAAGTTTTATAAAAGCAGTGCCTCCATCTTCACCTTCAGCAAATGCATATTTGAAAGGTAGAAAACCCATCAAACCGGCAACCACAAAAATAATTAAAAGCTTCCTCATATGCGCCTCCTTTTTTTAATAGAAATACAACCAATACCAACGATAATATGTATGGGTAATAATTCGCTTTTGGCTTGGAGCAGTATAAGATAGAGGCATTTGTGTGTCAATTGAAAGGCTGCCTCAAGATATAGAGATTGAGCATTATCTGGTTGGTGGAAGGATTATGGAAGAGGAAAACTCGCCTGAGTACTGTTGCAATAATTTATTAGCTATAAGAGGGGAGGGGATTAAGGTAGGGATAAAAATTTGAGCCGCAGATTCAGACCAATGCACATTTTTAAGTTGTTTTAGAACCAAGGATCCCTTTTAGGGAATGAGCTTTTTGACGCGCCCTACAATGCCGCTTTCCAAACGAACCTTGATCCCATGTGGATGTGTGGCGGATTTCGTGAGAATATCCTTGACGATACCTTCCGTAAGTTTTTCGGATCGCTGATCCTGTTTCTGTACAACCTTAACACGCATTCCCGGTTTGATGTCTGCCCGGACGATTCCATTCATTTGTATTGCCTATAAGTTTAATGATTCAGTGCCGATTCCGCCGTCAGCCCCGCTTCCGTTCCCGGAAGGAGTTACTTCTCTTCAGGGAAAGCATCTTCGCAAGGAAATCGAGGAATACCGGGACGTCCATAAGCTACTAAAATACTCCATCGATATATAAGTATCTTGTATTTTTATGGACCTCCCCCTTTACTCGCGTTTTAACCGCCGGCGAGTTTTGCGGTGTATCCGTGTTTCTTGATCCCATCCAATAGTGTTTGCCGGTGATCCCCCTGGATTACAATAACTCCGTCCTTAATGGATCTACCGGCACCACAGCGGCGCTTTAATGTTTTGGCAAATTTGTGTAGTTCGACGTTTTCAAGCGGGACACCGAAAACGGCTGTGACAATTTTACCTTTACGCCCTTTGACTTCCCGTTGTATCCTGATTGTGCCGTCGTTGGGATAGCCTGTTGGCTGCTTATCGGCTTTAACAGCCTTCTTTTTTTTGCAGGAGCATGCGGAAACCGGCTTGCCGCATTCAGGGCAGATTCGTCCTGTTTCTGTTGAATAAACCAATCGGCTGTCGTTCATTGATTTGTTTGCCCATTTCTTCCGAATGAAAAGGGTTATTTGTTTAGGAACGTGCTCTTTAGATTTGTACAATTAGTAAACAAATTCCCCAAAGTCACAATTCACACCCTGATCTCAAAAAAATTTACCGATTTCTGCTCAAAGCAGTTTTCGGTAAGGGAAGCGGCGCTCGATGGCAGCCACCACCTCTCGCGGCCGAGTCATCGTAGGAACATGTCCCACCCCCTCAAGGATCAGCAATTCAGCATCGGGAATAGCATTTGCTATATGCTTACCCACATCCATTGGTATAATGACATCCTTACTGCCGTGAATCACAAGTGTCGGAAGGGTTATATCGGTGAGGGCAAGGTTGAATTCACGCTCGTAGGCACTCTCAAGCATGCGAGCCGCTGCCTCTGGATCGGCCCGAAGAAGGATGTCACGCCCCCAGCGTCGGATGTGCTCGCTATTGGGCTCGGGCACACAGGCGTTGACAAAGGCCTTGACGGTTGCGGGGTAGTCTCTACGACAACCATCCACGAGTGGTTTAGCTGTCTCAACGGTTATGGCCGATGTAGCGCCGACAAGGACAAGGCCCTCAAACCGATTGGGTTGGCGCAAAGCAGCCATAAGAGCAATGAAACCGCCTGCTGACTCTCCCCCCAAGACACAGCGCTCGACCTCAAGCGCATCCATAACAGCAAATAAGTCGTCGACAAGCGCCTCTGGCCTTATAGTGTCGGGCGGTACCGGACTCTCGCCTGCACCTCGATGGTCGTAGCTCACACAACGCCAGGATTCGCTCATGAGTTCGAAAAGCTGCTGCCACACCTCCCAATTACCTACCCATCCACCATGGGTGAGGAAAACTCGCCGGCCCTTTCCAAAAGAGACGGTATTTAGCCGATTTTTGTTGACCTCGATAAACATCCTACTTCCTCCTTTTTCGACGTCCGTCTACTGAGTTTGATCTCACATTGTAGTTAATAGTTAAGGTTTACCCCGTTAAATTTTTCGAAGAAAACAAGCGTAGCGTATTTAACTGGGGTTTGACCCCATATTCACAGACTACGCTTCCTTTTTCTCTAAGTAATCGAGAATAAATTCAGCAGTCATTCGAGCAATCTTACCAACCACTTTAGGGCATTCTTCATAACCTCCTGCTTCAATGAATGCCTTGTATTGTTCAGGGTCAGCAAGGCTATAAAATCTCCCTAATCTATCTGACTGAATCTTGGTGCAGTTTGTGGTTCCAAACTCCTTTTCAACTTTTCTTGCTAATCTAAATCCTGCTGCCAGGGTGTTGTTCAGGGCATTTGAATCTTTGAGGTCTTCCTTTGCCGTCACAATACCAACTGCAAGCAATCCCCCTAAAAGAGCACCGCATGTCTCTCCTCTCATAGCCACACCAGCAGCTAATGGAGTAGATGCCTTTAAACTGGGGCCATCTCCTAAATCTAAATAATCCTGTAAGGCCTTGAATACACATCTGGAGCAACCATGAAATGACTTTTCATAGTCGTGGGCTGTCTCCTCGATCGTATTTAATAATTCATCTCTGGAATTTTTCTTTTGCATAATCCTTCCCTTTTTTGTGAAAAGTAAAAAACAGATTATTCAATTTTATGACCTCTTTACTTGACTTGCCCTTTAATGGGTGCCTATCATTATTATTCAGAATAGCAAAAAATGGTAGCTGGGAGAAAATGTTTTTTGGCTTTGTTCTGGATTGCTTTTGTAAATAATTGCAAATTTTGTTAAAAAAATAGATAAAAAATAAATCAGGGGGTATCGATGGAGAATAAAAAAAATCAGAACAGATTTGATGTAGATTTTGTGCGTAGGCAATTTCCTTTTTTCGAATTAGAAGAGTCAAAAAAATGGGCATTTTTCGATAATGCAGGTGGAACATTTCCATGCGGTCCTGTGGTTGATAAATTGACTTATTTTTATCGAATGAACAAAGTTCAGCCATATGGGTATAATGCACTTTCCGCAGCAGCCGGGGAGCAGATGGATAATGGCCGCAGAGTCATGGCACAATTATTAGGCGTACCGATAAACACTCTTACAATCGGGCCGTCTACTACCCAGAATTTTAACACACTCAGTATCGCCTGTATTAATTTTCTTAATGAGGGGGATGAAATCATTGTCTCTGAACAAGACCACGAAGCGAATATTGGCGGTTGGGAGAGAACTGCCAGGTTATCAGGGGCAACATTAAATTTTTGGAACGCCGATGTAAAAAATGGTGAACTTGATCTTGCCGAACTTGAAAAATTATTGAACAAGCATACAAAAATTGTTTGTGTGACACATAGTTCCAACATTATCGGGACGGTTAATCCTATTCAGGAAATTATCCGTTTAGGGCATGATTACGGAGCAAAAGTGATAATTGACGGTGTTTCTTATGCTCCGCATCAATGGCCGAACTTAACTACAAATAGCCCGGATGTCTATTGTTTTAGTACTTATAAAACTTATGGTACTCATTTAGGTATAATGTATGTAGCCCCGGATTTTATGGAACAACTAACACCTCAATGCCATTTTTTTAATGAAAAAAAATCGTGGGCCCGTTTAGACGGAGCAGGCCCGGATCATGCTTCAATTGCAGCACTTGCAGGTTTAGGCGAATATTTTCAGACATTACACTGCCACCATTTTGGCGAGACTGATAAACCATTACACCAAAAGGCTGGAGAAATATCAAACCTTATGAATCAACACGAAACCTCTTTGTGTAAAATATTACTCGAAAAGATAGCTTTATTGCCGGTTCGTATTATAGGGAAATCGAGTATTGAAGGGCGTGAAGCTAATATCTCTCTGCTTTCATCCACCTGTTCATCAAAAGAACTTTCTTCGTTACTGGCCAAAAAAGGTATAGCAGCCAATAATAATCATTTCTATGCGTATAGATTAATAAAAAAATTAGGGATAGATATCGATGATGGTGTTCTTAGATTAAGTTTCGCTCATTATAACACCATGGATGAAACCATACGTCTTATAGATGCATTAACTGCAATTTTGGGGAAGTAATATGCAAATTGATCTTAGGGGACAAATTGTTTTCCTGACCGGAGCTACAAGCGGTATTGGTGTTTCAGTTGCCCATCTTTTATCTCAGGCAGGTGCAGCAGTTGCTCTTCATTATAATACAAATGAAAGAGGAGCAAAAGCTCTTCAAAAGAAAACAGGCAATTATTCTAAGATATTTCAGGCAGACCTCAGTAATACAAACGAAGCAGAAAAATGTTTTGAAGCAGTGATATCAAATTATGGTAAACTTGACACTTTAATCAATAATGCCGGTGTTTACCTCCGTTCTCCATTAGATAAGCAAACAACAGAATGGTTAGAATCCTGGCATAGAACCTTGACAATCAATTTAACATCTGCCGGGTTGTTATGTAAATTGGCTATCCCTGTTTTTAAAAGACAGGGAGGTGGCAGAATTATTAATATCGCCTCACGTGCGGCGTTTCGGGGAGATACGGATGAATATTTAGCGTATGCAGCATCCAAAGGAGGGTTGGTCTCCCTGACACGAACCATTGCCAGGGCCTATGGAAAGAATAATATAAAAGCATTTATAGTAGCTCCTGGATTTGTGAAAACAAAAATGGTTAAAGAATTTATTCAGATTCACGGGAAAAAATCTATTATCGACGAACTCTCTTTAAAAAAACTGACTGAGCCGGAAGATGTAGCACCTGCAATAGTTTTTTTAGCCAGCGGGATGATGGATCATGTTACAGGAAATACAATAGATATAAACGCAGGAAGCTATATAAGGTGAGGCCTTTGATTTACTGCCATGGCATCCGGGGATATAAAGGGGGA
>Ga0307443_1001167_pt1 | contig 15823 bp, 20 predicted proteins | sample SalMarSW160220MG_FD_202148 | JGI IMG/M metagenome (GOLD analysis project Ga0307443, IMG submission 202148) | Salt marsh sediment microbial communities from the Plum Island Ecosystem LTER, Massachusetts, United States - SW1601-220 | ecosystem: Environmental > Aquatic > Marine > Intertidal zone >... | reverse complement strand
TGGATTCCCGCCTTCGCGGGAATGACAGAGTGGGAGGTGGGGAGTAAAGCATCCCCCAGGTTAAGGAGTTTACTCATTAGGGCGGGCTGGGTTGGGACAATACAACCTACGCACAACAAGGTGGTGGGCGAGGGGGAAACTAGGCGGGGGAGAGAAGCCCATAGAGGTTACACCTCTGTAGGGTGGGACGGGTGGGAAGAAAGACTTAGGGGAGGAAAAGGGGGGAAGCAAAATGGACTGTATTTTCTGCCAGATTGCAGAGGGTAAAATCCCCAGCGACACCGTCTACCAGGACGAAGAGATAATCGCCTTCCGCGACATCAACCCGCAGGCACCCGTGCACATAGTCATTATCCCCCGAAAGCACATCGCCAGCCTCTCTGGGCTATCTCAGGACGACTCAGCGCTGGTGGGGCGTTTAGTCACCATAGCCAATAAGCTGGCTGAAGACGAAGGGGTGGCCGATAAGGGCTACCGCGTGGTGATAAACTGCGGTAAAGAGGGGGGGCAGCTGGTGCCTCACCTGCATATGCACCTGGTGGGGGGGCGCCAGCTCTCAGACCAGGTCGGCTGACTTCTGGTATTCCCGGAAGGTGAGCAGCCCGGCAATGCTCTTAGCGTCGCAGATAGCGCCCGAGGCAATCAGGCCCGTAATCTGAGTCAAGGGCACCCGCACTAAACTTATGCTTTCGCTGTCCTCGGCTTTTAGCGGCTTGAGCACCAGGTCAGTGGCCAGGTAGAGGTGGAGATATTCGGTGCAGAAGCCGGGGGAGGAGTAAAAGCCGCCCAGTTTGGCCACTTTTTGGGGGAGAAAACCGGTTTCCTCGCGCATCTCGCGGCGGACGGCGTCTTCGGGGGTTTCCCCGGGGTCGATGCCGCCCGCGGGTATCTCCAGCAAGTCTTTTTCCACGGGCTTGCGGAACTGACGAACCAGCAGGATGTTATCGGCGGCGTCGAGGGCGACAATCGCCACGCAGTTTTCGTGCTCGACAATCTCGCGCGTCGTCTCTCGGCCGTTGGGGAGCTTTACGGTATCGACCCTCAGCTTTAACGCCCGTCCCTCGAAGACCTTCCGGCTGGATAGCGTCTCTTCGGCCAAGCTAGACCTCCAGGTTACAGATAAGGGCGACCTCGTCGCAGTCGGGGAACTTGGGGCAGCGGTAGCATTCCGTCCAGACCTTGCGCGGCAGTTCCATCTTGTCCACCTGCTTGAAGTCGAACTTCTTAAAGAGGTCGGGGCGGTAGGTCAGGCAGAAGACAGTGGCGATGCCCAGCTCCTCGGCTTCTTCCATGCAGGCCTTGACCAGCTCGGCGCCGATGCCCTTATCGCGGCTGTCCTCGGCTACCGCCAGCGACCTTATCTCGGCCAGGTCGGACCAGAAAACGTGCAGCGCCACGCAGCCGAGCAGCTTGTCGCCGTCCTTAGCCACGAAACAGTCCCTCATGTTCTCGTAGAGCTCGCTTAAGGAACGGGGCAGCATTTCGTCCTTTTCGGCGAAGTGGTTGATGAGCTTATGCATCTGGGGGACGTTGCTGATTTTGGCTTTTTCTATATTCAACTCAGTGCTTTCCTTTCATTTTTTGCTCCAGGGAGCTGTAGAAGGCGTTTTGGGGGTGAATCCGCAGGAAACAGGCTTTAGTAGGGCTATGCCGGACGGTGATGACGGCGCCGTCGGCCAGAGGGGGATTGACATGGCCGTCGATGCTCAGCATCGCCTCGTGGACGGTGGCCAGGCGCAGCTTGACCACCGCCGTCGACGGCAGAACCAGGCTGTAGCCCGGGCTGAGGTGGGGCAGTATCGGCAAGAGCAGGAATTCCTTTGCCCGGGGGTGGAGGATGGGGCCGCCCGCCGACAGCGAATAGCCGGTGCTGCCGGTGGCGGTAGCCACCACCACGCCGTCGGCCTTATAGGTGGTCAGCTTCTGGCCATCGATAGTGGCCTCGATATTGACCACCCGCGCCACCGCCCCCCGCGCCACCACGACATCGTTCAGGGCGTAATAGGTGGTGCCGTCGGCGTCGATTGAGGCTTCGAGCATGGCCCTTTCGTCGAGCCAGCCCTTGCCCTCGAGCAGGGCGGGCAGTTTTTCCTTGACCTCGGCGGCGCCAAGCTCGGTCATAAAACCCAGCTTGCCCATGTTGATGCCGGTGATGGGGACGGGCGCTTTAGCGACGGCGGTTATCTGAGCCGCCCTGAGAATCGTGCCGTCGCCGCCGATGCTGAGAATCAAATCGGTGCCGTCAACCTTAAGTTTTGCCTGCTCGCCCTCCCAGGCCGAGCAGAGCCATACCGATATGCCGCGGGCGGTCAGGAAAGCCTTGACTTCCTCGGCCATGCCGCGGGCGGCTTCGTTCATGGGATGGTAGAGGATACCGATTTTTTTCATAGTTTATTACCGCTTGTCATCACAGCGAAAATCACCGCTAAGGCAGCCCAAAGTGTAGCATCGCCCCCTCTAGGTGTCAAGGCGGGGGGTCAGGGGAGCCTTGGGACGCCTGGCGCCGACAATGATGGTGCCCGCCACCCCGACCAGGAAGCCCAGCGGGCAGACGAAGAGCACCATGACGAAGAGGAAGAGTTCGTCGCCGCCGATCAAGAAGTCGGTGGAGAAACCGGAGACCAGGTTATACAGCAGGACACTGACCAGCACACCCGCCGCCGAAGCCCCGGTGAGAATGAAGAACGCCCTGAGCCCGCCAGAGACGTTGCCCCGAAGGCTGAAGATGATAAGGACAACGCCTAAAACGGAGAAGAGGACGAAGGGCGACAGAAACCAGAGGGAACCGACAAGCGGCTCGCCGAAAGCGGGGATGGTGAAGAAGCAGATGATGAGAATGAAAACCCCTACCAGCGCCCAGAAGGTGGGCCAGCGCAGTTTGTCGCTCAACGTGGTTTCCCCTTCTTACGACCGGGGGGCCCGGCCTTGCCCAGCTTTTTTACCGCCTTGCTCGACCTGAAGCGGTTCTGGTTGACAAAGCCCCGCGTCCGGTTCAACGCTAACTCCTTAAGTTTTGAGCGGCTATCGGTATCACCTTCTTACGAGGAGAGCACCTAGTCGGGGGTCGGCGCAGTAGACTGGGGCATCTCCTCGGCAGCCAACGCTTCGGGGGGCAATACGACGGTGAAGGGCTGGTCGTAGGCATAGAAACGCATGTCCATTTCGATACTCATGGTCATCTTGTCGAAATCATCGCTGGTAGCGTTGACATCGCCGGGGCGGATTTCCAAGACCATTTCAATCTCTGTCCTCTGCGGCAGGTAGCTGTCCTTAGCCAGCCATTCTTTGACCGACATTTCCTGATAGAGCTCAGCCATGTCGAGGACGCTTAAGTCCATTATGCCCAGCCCCGATGTCTCCTGAACCAGCAAGTCGTTTAAGGTGGCCATATCGGGCTCTATCTCGAAAACGTAGCATTCGATGCCGTTTACCGTCTCAATGCCCTTGTAATCGATCTCAACGGCCGTCTCCAGCAGTCCTACATGCTGCTCGACCTGGCTCTGCTGCTGCCACAGCGCCTCGGTTAACTCCATCTTCATCCACTGATCGTCCATTTCGGGGATTTCCATACCGGTGTACACCCAGCCCTCCAGGATATAGACTTCAGCGTCTATTGCCTGAGAGCCCGAGCCCGGTACGTTCATTTCCATGTCCATGGTCATCTGCATCGCCTGGTTGTTCATGTCGACGGCACCAGTGGCGCTCATGGTGACGTCCATCGTGCCCGGGTCGGAGCCGCCGACCACCTTTATCGTCATGGGCACTTCCATATCGAAGCTGACAGTATCGTAGCTGGCGGCAGCGGCGCCAGCGATTATCCGGTCTATTTCCTCCTGGGGCAGCTTTTCTTTGCAGCCGACAAAGGCGACCAGACTGAAAGACAGGACCAGCGCCAGAGATAGCAGCAATAGTTTCTTTAATGTTGCTGACATTTTACTCCTCCTTGTATAGGGCAATCATAGCATATCGGGGGGTCGGGGGCAAAGGTTCGACTATTCCGCCTCAGCCTTGTTCAGCCGCTGCCGATAGCGGGCGAATTTCTTGTCCAGCTTCCGGCCCGGGGGGCTGAAGATAAAGATAAAATAGAGGGCGTATATGCCGAGCAGGCTGAATACCATCCGTTTCAGGTGGGGCAGCCAGTCGCCCGCATCGACGGCGAAGGAACGGCTGAGGGTCACGATTATGCCGACGATGCCGATGTAGCCTATGATGATTAACACGGTGGCAATCACCCGCCTTTTTCGGTGCTGCACTACCTTCTCGGCGGCGCCGGTGGTAAAGCCGGTGTTGGTGAAAGCGGAAAGCGACTGGAACATCGCCATCTTGGGTTCCATGCCCGTAAGCTGGAAGGCTATACTGCCTAACTTGACTATCCCCAGGATGATGAGCACAACCGCTGCTATCAGGAAGAGAAAGAATACCATTTTGAGCCTCCTTGAAGCACTAAGAATCAAGCATAACTATACAACAAGTTTAGCGGGGAGGAAAGGGGGAGCGGGTGGCACCACACAACCCCACTTCCTTTCAGACGTAGTTAGTATTGCCCACCCAACCCACTCTTAAAGGGTATTCACCCTCTAGAATTCCTTCCGGGGATACGCCACCCCATTTTAATCTTTTCCCACCCACCACCCTTTAAGGTAGAAGGGGGCTTTGCCCCCTTTCAAACCCCCTAAATAAGGAGTTAATAGAGGTCTAACCTCTATTGGGCGGGACGGGTGGGACAAAAAAACGTACGCTAAACAAGGCGGGGTGGTGGGGATAAGACAGCTAAAGAGAGGTTGCACCATCTTGGGTAGGTTCTGGGTGGGGAAAATAAGTTGGGGTGGGGAAAAGATAGCTTTTAAGAGGCGGGGAGAGAAGTCTATAGAGGTTACACCTCTGTTAAGAGACGAACATCTTAGCCGCCATCTCGGCGAGCTTCATCACGAAACCGGGGACAATACCCATCACCAGCACGCCGAGGCAGGAGAGACCCAAAGCCACCCTCAAAGCGATGGAGGAAGGCACCTTGGTCTCGGAGGCGGGCTTGCCCGTCCACATCACCTTGACCACGCGCAGATAATAGTAGGCCGATATCACGCTGTTGATGACGGCGATAATGACCAGCCAGAGCAGGCCCTGCTGCACGGCGCCGCTGAAGATATAGAACTTGGCCATGAAGCCGGCGGCGGGGGGCATACCGATAAGGGATATAAGGCAGAGGCTGAGCGCCAGCGCCAGTAGCGGCGCGCGCTTGCCCATGCCCGCGTAGTCGGCAATCAGGTCGCTATCGACCTTGCCCGATATGGCGATGATGGCGGTAAAGGCGCCCAGGTTGGTCAGGGTATAGCTGGCCAGGAAGAAGAGCAGCCCGCTCTGCCCGGCAAAGGCCGAGGAACCACTTATGACCGGGGAGACAAAGCCCACCGTAGCCAGTCCCACCATTAGGTAGCCCGCCTGGGCGATGCTGGAGTAACCGAGCATACGCTTAATGTTGGTCTGGGTGAGGGCGATGATATTGCCCACCGTCATGCCGACCGCCGCTAGAATAGCGAAGACCATGCCCCAGTCGAGGCTGAGCCAATGGGGTAAGCCGAAGGCGGAGATAAACACCCTTAAGATAATGGCGAAGCCGGCCGCCTTGCTGGCTACGGAAAGGTAGGCGGTAATCGGCGTCGGCGCGCCTTCATAGACATCGGGCACCCACATATGGAAGGGCACGGCGGCAATCTTGAAGCCGAAGCCGGCGATGATGAGCACCATGCCCGCGATAAGACCGGGGCTGGCCATCACTCCCGAAAGCGACATACTTTGGATAGCCGCCGCAATCTCGCCCAGTTGCGTCTGGCCGGTAAAGCCGAAGATTAGCGCCATGCCGAAGAGCAGCACTGCCGAAGCCACCGCGCCCAATAGCAGGTATTTCAAGGCAGCCTCAGTGGACTTGGGGTCTTTGAGGAAGCCGACCAGGATATAGAGCGATATGCTGGTAAGCTCTAAAGCGATATAGATGGAGATAAGCTCGGTGGTGGCCGCCATGAGCATCATGCCCAGCGCCGAGATAAGCACCAGGGCGTAGTATTCCCCCTGGAAGCGCTTGAGCTTGGAGACATAGTCCGTCGAGGCCAGTATGACCAGGGCGGCGATGACCAGGAACAACAGCTTAAAGAAGATGGCGAAGTTATCTACCGCCATCATACCGAAGAAGATGGACGCCGAATCGCCGCCCCACATGGCCACGGCGAAGCCCGCCGATACCACGATACCGGCGATGCTTACCACCGCCAGCCACCACTTGTTCTTGAGGACAAGGTCGAGCAGAATGACCACGACGGCGGTGACCAGCAGGGTCAACTCCGGCACAAACAGCGGTGTAAAAACAGTTTCACTGAACATCGCTTAAGTTACTCCACTCCTTTAACCACCTAATAACCCCATTACGGGCGCCACGCCCATCTTGATGACATCGGTCAGTATGGCCGGGTAGATGCCGACCAGCATAATCACGGCCACGAAAGCGAACATATAGACGCGTTCTAAAATGCTGGCGTCCTTGACCTTATCGAATTTCTTGAGGGGCTCGCCGTAGAAGACCCTTTGCAGCATCCAGAGGATATAGCCGGCGGTAATGACGATACCGAGCACGCCCAGGATGGTGGCGACCTGGATGCCGGGGGCGCCGCTGGTGAAGCTGCCGACAAAGACCAGGAACTCGGCGATGAAGCCGCTGGTGGTGGGCAGCCCCAAAGAAGCCACCCCCGCTATCGAGAAGACGACGACGATAATCGGCATCTGTCTAGCTAAGCCGCCCAGCTTTCTTAAATCTCTTTCGCCGGCGTTGTGCATCACCAGCCCGGCCATGGCAAAGAGCAGGCCGGTGATGATGCCGTGGCTGAACATCTGCAAAGCGGCGCCGGTCAGGCTCACCTGCCCCAGGGCAAAAATGCCCAATAGTACATAGCCCATGTGGCTGATGCTGCTATACGCAATCAGCCTCTTTAAGTCGGTCTGCCTCAGGGTGACCGCCGCCCCGTAGAGGACGCTAATGACCGCCAGTATTATCAGGGGCAGGGCGTAGTCCTGGGCAACGCCGGGGAAGATAGAGACACAGACCCGAATCATGCCGTAGCCGCCCATCTTCAGTAACGCGCCTGCCAGCACCACGCTTACCGCCGTCGGGGCGTCGGTGTGGGCGTCGGGCAGCCAGCTGTGCAGGGGGAACACGGGCAGTTTTACGGCAAAGCCGACCAGGAGCAGGAAGAAGATAGCCGCCGCCGGCATAGCCGTCTGAATCATGCCCAAGCCCCCCTGGGCGATTTCGACCATGCTTAAGCTACCGGTGGTGAAATAGAGGCTGAGTATGCCCGCCAGCATCACGGCGGAGCCGAACAGGGTATATATCACGTACTTGATGGCCGAGTATTCCTTGCGCCCCGTGCCCCAGATGGAGATTAAGAAGTACATCGGGATGACCTCTATCTCCCAGAAGAGGAAGAAGAGCAGCAGGTCGAGGGAGCAGAAAACGCCCAGGATACTGGTTTCCAGAAGGAGCAGCCAGGCGAAGTACTCGCGGGGCCTGAGGTCTATCTTCCAGGAGATTAAAACCACCAGGAAGCCCAGGAAAGCCATCAGTATCATCAGGGGCAGGCTCAAGCCGTCCACGCCCAGGTGGTAGTTGGCGTTTATGGCCGGAATCCAGGAGACGCTTTCCTCGAACTGCATTACCCCGGCCATGCCCGCCGAACGGTCGAAGATGGTGAAGAGATAGATGGACAGCACCAGCGGGATGAAGGTGAAGACAGCCGCCAGCCACCTTATGCCGCGCGACGACAGGCGGGGCATGAAGGCGATGAGTAGCGCCCCCAGCGCGGGCAGGAAGATTATAGTTGTCAGCCAGTTAAAGTCCACCTATGCTCGCTCCTATATTCATTTTTTCATCCGAATATATACAGGCAGGCGACAATGACGATAACGCCGATGCCGATAAACAGTCCGTATAGCTGCAACTGGCCGCTGTGGGCTCTTCTTATAGCCTTGCTGGCGTCCATCGCGCTGACGGCGACGCCGTTGACGGCACCGTCGACACCGTGGACGTCGAAGCCCTGCAGCCCGGCGAAGAAGCCCTTGAGCAGCACCTTGCCCACGAAGACCTTTTCATAAAGCTCGTCGAGCCAGTATTTATGCAAGAACAGGTTATAGAGCGGCTTGAACATCCCGCCGATTCTCTCCGCCGAAAGCCACTTGGCGCTGTAGATGGCGTAGGCGAGCAGTATGCCCAATCCCGCCAGCCCCAGCGATATCCAGGGCAGGGCGTGGGTCAGGATGCCGAAAAAGCCCTCTAAAAAGCCGGTGGTTTCGCCGTGCCCCATAAAGGCGCCGAAGCCGTTGTGGACGTTCCAGAAGCCGGAAAAGACCGCCAGCACCGCCAGCACCACCATGGGCGCTATCATCACCAGCGGCGATTCGTGGGGCTTGCCGTGACCGCCCTCGCCGCCGCGGTACTCGCCGCCGAAGGTCATAAAGACGGCGCGGAACATATAGAAGGCGGTCATAAAGACGGTTAACATGGCCAGGACGAAGAGGATGGTGTTGGCGTCCAAGGCGATAGCCAGAATCTCGTCCTTGCTCCAGAAGCCGGCTATGGGCCAGATGCCGGCCAGGCTTATCGAGCCGATAAGGAAGGTGGCGAAGGTCCAGGGCATGAACTTACGCAATCCGCCCATCTTTCTCATATCGAAGGTGCCGGTGGCGTGGTTGACGCTGCCCGCGCCCAAAAAGAGCAGAGCCTTGAAGAAGGCGTGGTTGAAGAGGTGGAACAGGCCGATAGCGACGGCTGCCTTAGCCGCCACCACCGTAACATCGCCTTCGTGGAACAAGACCAAGCCAGCCGCCCCCAGACCCAGCATCATATAGCCGAGCTGGCTGATGGTGGAATAGGCCAGCACGCGCTTGATATCGTTCATCACCAGACCCATGGTGGCGGCGAAGATGGCGGTAAAGGCGCCGATAATAGCCACCGTGTTCAGGGCTTCCAGCGAGTGGGCGAAGAGCGGGAAGGTGCGGGCAACTAAAAAGACGCCAGCGGCGACCATGGTGGCGGCATGGATTAAGGCACTGACGGGGGTGGGGCCCTCCATAGCGTCGGGCAGCCAGGTATGGAGCGGGAACTGCGCCGACTTGCCCGCGGCGCCGGCAAAGATACCGACGGCTGCCCAGGTCAGGGTGGCGCCGGCCAGGGCGCCCGTTGCCGCCAGCGTGTGAAGCTGGTTGATATCGAGCGTGCCGGTGTTGAAGTATATAAGCAGGATTGCCGCCAGGAAACCGAAGTCGCCCAGGCGGGTAACGATAAACGCCTTCTTGGCAGCGTTGGCCGCCGAGGGCTTGTGGAACCAGAAGCCGATGAGCAGGTAGGAGCATAAGCCGACCATCTCCCAGAAGACATAGACCATAAGCAGGTTATCGGCTAAAACCAGCCCCAGCATGGAGGCGGTGAAGAGGGACATGAAGGCGTAGTAGCGCTGGTAGCCAGTGTCGCCCTTCATGTAACCCTGGGAGTATATCTGCACCATAAGGCTGACCACGGTGACCACGATGAGCATCACCGCCGTCAGCTGGTCCATAAGCAGCCCCAGGTGAATGGTCAGCCCGTCGACAACCGCCCAGGTGATGTCGGGGACGGCGATGGGCTGGCCCGTGGACATTATATCCATGAGCGCCCAGAGGGAAAGCCCCAGCGAGCCGAGCAGGGCGGCGATGGTGACATAGCCCGCCGTCCTGGGCTGGCTGTTGAGGAAGGGCCTCAAGAACAGCCCTATTATGATAAAGGAGAAAAGGGGCAATAGAAAGATGAGCCAGACCATTTGATAGGGCATTACAGCTTCCTCAGAACCTCCTGTATCACGTGCTCCTTATCCTGGGGCACCAAAATGGAATAGGTGCCCAGCTCCCTGTCCCTGGGCTCGCCGGCCAGGGGGAGGAGGCGGGTGGGAATGCCCTCACCTTCGAAAAGCTCCTTCCACATCTCGGCCAGCGCCAGGCTCCTGGCTTTTTTGACTTCTACCCACATGTTGGTTCTTTTTCCTCTCGGACTCCCCGTTTATGTATTCGGGGATTTATCCCCGCTTGACCTCCGCTTTCAGGGCTGTCTTCAGCCAAACCCCATTACCAAGGGATTACAGCCCCCTATTAGACACCGAAGATTTAAGACGAAACCCTAGCTAATGAATCCGCCCAGATAGAACGGCCAGACCACGATGCCCAGAATAATCTTCCACCAGACGAGACTGGCATAGCCGATGGTGAAGAGCCAGCCCATGAACCAGATCACTCCGCCCAATGTACCCATTGAACCCTTGTTCATAGTTTCGCCTCCTTTACCATTTCATCAGGTCGATTTTGGTGGCGTCTATAGTCTGGCGGTGGCGGTAGATGGCAATGATTATGGCCAGCCCGACGGCGACCTCAGCCGCCGCCACCACCATAACGAAGATAGCGAAAATCTGCCCCGTGAGCTGGAGGGGCACGATATAGCGGGAGAAGGCGACCATAGCGATGTTGACCGCATTGAGCATAAGTTCGATGGACATCAGGATAATGATGGCGTTGCGCTTAGCCAGCGCGCCGTAGAGGCCGATGGCGAACAGCACCGCCGCCAGTATTAAATAGTGCTCCAGTCCTACCATGGTTACTTCTCCCTCACCAGGACGATAGCCCCTATAATTGCCGCCAGCAAGAGAATGGGGGCAATCTCCACGGGCAGGATAAAGCCGCCTTCGCCGAAGAGCAGACCGGCAATGGCCGGAGTGGTCGGCTCCAGGGGGGAGGCGGACGAGATTTGCCAGTTAGTGTTGAGCAGGGCATAGACTATCCCGCCCAAAAACAGGGCGGCGACAAGGAAGGCGGGAATACGAAATCTATTGGAGGGGCTGCCCCGCTGGACTTCCCGCGTAAGCATAATGGCCAGAATAATGAGCACCGAGATGGCGCCGACATAGACCAGAATCTGCACCACCGCCAGGAAGTCGGCGCTAAGAGTGATGTAGATTCCCGCCACCGCCAGAAAGCAGAGCACAAGAGACAGGGCGGCACGGAAGACATCGCCGAGCAGGACGACGGCCAGCGCCGCCGTGACGCCGACTACAGCCAGTATCCAGAAGGCGACATCAAGCCCCATTACCTTCTCCTCCCCTTATCTTTCGTCTGATTCCAGCAGGTCTTCTTTAGCCATCACCAGCTCGCCGCGCCGATAGCGCGCCCGCTCGTAGGCATAGCCCAGGAAGAGAGCGTCGTAGGGGCAGGCTTCGACGCACAGGCCGCAGAAGATGCAGTAGCCCATATCCACCTCGAACTTCTCGACCTTGTATTTATTCTCCTCGACCTTGACCGAGGTTACGATATTGATGCTGCCCTGGGGGCAGGTCTTGGCGCAGGTGCCGCAGCCGGTGCACCTCTGCTGGTTCCAGATAAGCTCGTTGCCCCGGGTGCGGCGCGAGGGGTTGAGGCGCTGTTCGGGGTACTGGGTGGTGACGGGGATGCGGAAGAGGTTGCGCAGCGTCACCGACAGGCCCTTGATGATGCCTATTCCGTAGCGTTCAAACATTTACCCTACCCCAGCCTAATTTAAATAGTTTCGACCAGAGGAGCACCAGGACTATCATAACGGCAAAGTTAACCGGTACCAAAAGCCATAGGGAAACATCAGGCCAGACCAGTATCTCGACGGCGGTAACCAGCAGGTTTATCAAAGCCAGGGGGAAGAGGAACTTCCAGGCCAGCGCCATGAGCTGGTCGATCCTGACGCGGGGCACCGTCGTCCTTATCCAGACGATAACGAAGAAGACGGCGCCGACCTTGACCAGGAACCAGAGCCAGTCGGGCAAAAGCGGGCCCCGCCAGCCACCCAGGAAAAGGGTGGTGACGAGAGCCGCCACCACCAGCGCCTCGGCATATTCGGCCAGGAAGAAGAGTCCGAATTTCATTCCAGAGTACTCAATGTTAAAGCCGGCCACAATCTCGGAGTCGGCCTCCATCAGGTCGAAGGGGGCGCGGTTGATCTCGGCCAGGGCGCCGATAAAGAAGAGCAGAAAGCCCAGCGGCTGCACCAGGATAAAGGGGATGTCCTGAGCCATGACTATCTGCTGCAGGGAGAGCGAGCCGGCCAGCAGAATCACCCCGACCAGGGATAAGACGACGGGTATCTCGTAGCTGACCACCGAAGCTATCTGGCGCATGGCGCCGATCAGGGAGTACTTGTTGTTGGAGGCCCAGCCCGCCATAAAGACGCCCAGCGTGGTTACCGAGCTTATGGCCACCACATAGAGGATGCCGACGTTGAGGTCGGCGAGCAGGGCGCCGCCCTGGAAGGGGACGACGGCGAAGACCATCATTACGGGGACGAAGGCGACCACCGGCGCCAGCCAGTGAACCAGCTTATCCGCCCTTGAGGGGACGATGTCCTCCTTGATCAAGACCTTGAGGGAATCAGCCACCGGCTGGAAGAGACCGAAGGGGCCGGCGCGGTTGGGGCCGAGGCGGGACTGCATAATCGCCATCGCCCGGCGCTCGAACCAGATAAAGGCCATGACCGAAAGCAGGATGAAGACCAGAATAACGACGGTAAATATGCCCCAGTGCGCCCAGACATTGCCGGGCCAGTCGGGGGGTAACATCTGCATCACCATCAACGGTCCACCTCGGCCAGACAGATATCGATGCTGCCGAAGATGATGATGAGGTCAGCCACCTTCCACCCCCGCATCATATCGTTTAAGGCCGTCAGGTTGATGAGGGTCGGCGCCCGCACGTGGAAGCGGTAGGGGGCGATGGAGCCGTCCGACACCAGGTAGAAACCGAGATCGCCGCGGGGGGCTTCGATATGGCTGTAGGCCTCGCCGGCAGGGGGGCGGACAAGGTGGGGCACCTCGCTCCTCACCTCGCCAGCGGGTAAACCTTCCAGAGCCTGCTCTAAGATGCGCAGGCTCTGGCGCATCTCTTCGACCTTGACGCGGTAGCGGTCGTAGCAATCACCGGCCGTGCCGGTGGGAATATCGAATTCAAAGCGGTCGTAGACGGAATAGGGGTCGGCCCGGCGGATATCCCACTCCACCCCGCTCCCCCTGAGCAGGGGGCCGCTGGCCGAGATATTTATGGCCATTTCCCGGGTCAATATGCCGACGCCCTTGGAGCGCGCCAGCAGTATCTCGTTCTGTTTGAGCAGGCGGTCGTATTCGTTAATCCAGCCCGGCATTTCCTTGAGGAACTTCTTTAAGGCCGGGACGAACTCCTCGGGGATGTCCTGGCTAACGCCGCCCACTCTCATATAGTTGTAGGTCAGGCGCTGGCCGCAGACCATATCGAAGAGGTCCAGAATCTTTTCTCTTTCCCGAATCATATAGACGATGGGGGTCATAAAGGCGCCGCAGTCGTTGAGGAAAGAACCGACGGCGATAAGGTGGCTGGCGATTCGCTGCAGTTCAGCCATAATCACCCGGATGTATTCCGCCCGCTCGGGGACGGGAATCCCGGCCAGCTTTTCCACCGCCAGGCAGTAAGCCATATTGTTGCTCATCGAGGCCAGATAGTCGAGCCTATCGGTGAGGGGGACGCAGCCGCCGTAGGTGCGCTCTTCAGCCAGCTTTTCGATGCCGCGGTGGAGATAGCCGAAGACGGGGTCCATATTGACGATGACCTCGCCGTCGAGCGTGGTGCGCATGCGGAAGACCCCGTGGGTGCTGGGGTGGACGGGGCCGATATTGACCACGAATGGTTCGGTCTGAATGGTTATTTCTTTAGTCGTCATATGATATTCTTTCCACCCCTCTCCCCTATCGAATTCTTAGAACCCTATACCCTATTTTTAGTGTCACCCTGAGCGTAGCGAAGGGTCTCTCTTGAGATTCTTCACCCTTCTGCGGAAGGGCTCAGAATGACAGTAATAATATTGACTTCGTCCCTCTTTAACTCCCTGTTTAGTTAACTCCTTTGCCCTACGTCTAGCGCCATCTATTCGGGGGCTTTCGCCTCCCGTAGGCGGGGTTTAGTCCCCACCTACACCCCACCATTCGGGGTAATAGTAATATGCCTATAAAAAGTCCTTGCGCAAGGGGTGTCCCTCGAAGCCCTCCCAGAGGACGATGCGCCTCAGGTTGGGGTGGCCCTCGAAGCTGATGCCGAAGAGGTCGAAAATCTCCCTTTCCTGAAAGTCGGCGCCGCGCCAGATGCCGGCAACCGAGGGCAGGGTGGGGTTTTCCCTATCGTAACAGCGGACTTTGAGCACCAGCCCGTGATTATGCTTCATCGAGACGAGGTAATAGACCACCTCGAAGTAGTCGTAGTAATCGGTAGCGGTAACGTAGTTTAGATAGTCGAAAGCCAGGTCGGGGGCGGTATTCAGGTATTCGGCTACCGCCAGCAGCGATTCGGCCTTGAGTAGCAGGCTATCGGCTCCCGCTTCGATAACAGCCTCGGGGAACTTCTTGCCCAGCTGCTTGGCTATCTTGCTGCCGGAAAGGGCGGTCGTCATCTTCTATTTGCCCTCCTGGATAAGGCTCCTACGGGCTACCTTTTTATGTATCATGCTTATGGCGTAGAGCAGGGCTTCGGGGCGGGGGGGGCAACCGGGGAGATAGACGTCGACGGGGATAATACGGTTATAGCCCGGCACCACGCTGTATGACGAGCGAAAGATGCCGCCGCTGATGGCGCAGGCCCCCATGGCGATGACCCACTTGGGCTCGGCCATCTGGTCGTAGATGCGCTTTACCTGGGGCGCCATCTTCCAGGTCAGCGTGCCCGCCGTAATCATCAGGTCGGCCTGGCGGGGGGAGGCGCGGATAATCTCCATGCCGAAGCGGGAGATATCGAAGCGGGAAGCGGCCGTGGTTATAAGCTCGAAGGCGCAGCAGGCGGGGAAGCAAAAAACCGGCCACATCGAAGAGCGCCGCCCCCAGTTTAGTATGGCGTCCACCGAGGTGAGCAGGACGTTGCGCTTTAGTTCCTCGTCCAGCCATTCGTCGGGGTCGGGGATGGGTGTTTGCGAGCGGGCGATAAGCTCGTTTATCTGCCTGCCCTCGGCCTCGTCAATCTCTTGGCGGGAATAGACCTCTTCTATTTCCATTCCAGTACCTTCTTCTTCCAGGCGTAGAGATAGCCGATAATAATTATGCCGATGAAAATAAGCACGGCAAAAAAGGCGGAAAGCCCCAGCCCCCTCAGCTGCACCGCCCAGGGATAGAGGAAGACCACCATCACGTCGAGGGCGATGAAGACCAGCGCGTAGAAGTAGTAGCGGAAGTTAAACTGGACCCAACTCTTACCGATGGTCTCCATGCCGCACTCGAATGGGGAGCTTTTCACCGGGCTGGGGTTATAGGGAACGATTTGCATGAACTTGGGTGGGGAAGGGAGGCGGGGAATAAACCTGGCCAGGACGGGCCAGCGGGTCTCCACATATTGACGGAATTTGCGGGAATATATCGCCAGCCGGGCCGGCAGACTGAGAGAAAAGGGAAGGAGCAGAGTGGTGACGGCAAAAAAAATGGCAAATATCAGAAGCAAGCCGATGTAGCCATAATCCGCCAGCAAGTATATGCCTCCTTGAAAGCGTTGGGATGACGGCAAACAGTATATCACACTAAATATTTTCAGGGCAAGAGTTTTTAGGACAGGGAAAAGGCTTTGACTTAGGTAATTTTACGGGGTAGGCGGAGATTATTCAGAGCTTGGATTCCCACCCCACAACACCGTTGTTATCGAATGTTGTTTTGACCCACCCTGCCCACCCTAATGAGTAAACTCCTTAATCTGGGGGAACGTTATCCCCACCCCTCCCTTTAGGGGGTGGAGA
>Ga0307443_1001164_pt1 | contig 15859 bp, 12 predicted proteins | sample SalMarSW160220MG_FD_202148 | JGI IMG/M metagenome (GOLD analysis project Ga0307443, IMG submission 202148) | Salt marsh sediment microbial communities from the Plum Island Ecosystem LTER, Massachusetts, United States - SW1601-220 | ecosystem: Environmental > Aquatic > Marine > Intertidal zone >... | reverse complement strand
GCATATAAGTCCACAAAAATCCTCGATTTTCGCAGCGGATTTTTCATTTGGTGCCGAGGAGGAGATTTGAACTCCTACGAGCTTACGCTCACCACCCCCTCAAGATGGCGTGTCTACCGATTCCACCACCTCGGCACTTTTTTATTGGTTATACCTACCTGCCACCAGATAGTATAAGTCCCCCGTAGGCTGTCGTCAAGGCATATTCCGTGTCCCGCGCTCTCGCCGGATAGGCGTGATTAGGTTTGTTGAGCTTGACAATTTGACAGGATAGTGGTATTGACTAATATGTGACTATAGGCATATAACGGCTATAAAGAATACTGTAGTCGGACTTGAGAGCTTTAACAGCTTAATCGGGAGATTGCCGATAGTCGGTTTTTAGGCGACTTCATCGTGGGCGCGGGCCAGGCGAAAGGGAGGTAAGACGGTGAAGGAATTCCTGGGGCTTCTGTTAACCGGACGGGTAGCTGGCACCCAAGCTAGCTGCTCGCGAGAGGTGGCATCCAGAATAGCGGGGGCTCGGAACCGGCCATGAAGTTTAACGCTCAAATACTGCTCGCCTTGCTGCTCATCGCCTTAATCCCCCTGGCCACCATCGGCTTCCTCTCTTACTTCTATACCAGGGATACACCGAATTTGAGAAGCCAGAGACCCGGTACTGGGGGGCAGAATATGGGCGGAGAGCGAGCTTGTAAGGGCAGCACCTTTACCCTGCCCCAGAAGGAGGCGCCCAGCCCTTGAGTTTATCACACGGTCTGGAGGTGGTATGAATGGGAAAAGAGGGTAAGCCTAAGAAGATTCGGGTGGTTAATAACAAGGAGGATAGCCGAGTCCTGGTGGCCAAGCTGAACGAGAAGGTGGCTGAGTTGGAGAAATCGGAGGAGGAGTTGCGCTACCTGAGTTCGGTGCTGGGGGCGATACGGAATATCAACCAGTTAATTGTCGGGGAGCGGGATAAGGCCAAGCTGTTAAAGGATGCCTGCCGAATACTGCTTAAGGTCAGGGAGTACCGCTTTGTCTGGATCGGGCTTATCGAGGAAGGACACAAGCGGGTTATACCCGTGGCCAGAGCCGGCGTTGAGGGCGGCTATCTCGATTCGGTCGAAATCACCTGGGATGACCGCCAGAGCGGCCGGGGACCGACGGGTACGGCGATAAAGACCAGGCAGCCAGACATGATAAAGAATATCCCGGAAAACCCGAGGGCGATACCATGGCGTGAAGAGGCGCTGAAGCGGGGCTACCGCTCTTCGGCAGCGATTCCCTTAATTCACGGCGACAAGATTTACGGGGCGCTTAATGTTTACAGCAGTCAGCCGGAGGGCTTTAATGACGCCGAAGTCGAGCTGTTGGTGGAGGTGAGCGGTGACCTCGGTTTTGCCCTGAAGGCTATCGAGAGGCAGGAAGCGCGCCAGCGGGCGGAGGAGAAACTGCAGACAATCCTAAAAACAGCCCTTGACGGTTTCTGGCTCACCAATCTGGAGGGTAAAATACTTGAAGTCAACGACTCATATTGTAAGATGGTAGGTTATACGCGAGAAGAACTACTTAAAATGTCCATATCGGATTTAGAAGCCATAGAAAGCCCCGAGGAGGTTGCTCAACATGTTAAAAGAATAATTGAGCAAGGTTATGGCAGTTTTGAGAGCCGGCACAAACGTAAAGACGGCAAGATAATCAGTGTTGAGATAAGCGTAAATTATCTTGATGTGGGCGAAGGGCAACTGTTTGTATTTGCCCGCGATATAACCGAGCGCAAGCAGGCGGAGAACATACTGCGTATGAGTGAAAGAGACCTCGCTGAAGCACAAGAGTTAGCACACGTTGGTAACTGGAGGTGGGAAATAATTCCTGACGAAGTATACTGGTCTGATGAGGCTTATCGCTTATTTGGCGTGGAACCAGGTGAAGCAGTAGATTATGCTAAGTATCTTAGTATAGTTTTGCCAGAAGACCGAGACTTTATAATGAAAGAAGTCCAAGATGCATTGGATGGAACTAAACCGTATGAAAATGAACACAGGATTGTGCGTAATGGAGAGATCCGAATACACCATACTAAGGGAACCGTAACTCAGGATGAACAGGGAAAACCAATAAGACTTTTCGGCGTTGTACAAGACATCACCGAGCGCAAGCAAGCTGAGGATGCGTTGCGGGAGAGCGAAGCCAGATACCGGGCGGTGATTGAGGGAGCGCACGATATGATACAGAGCGTTGGCTTTGATGGTAGCATCATCTTCGTCAATAAGTCCTGGCTGGATACGCTGGGTTACGCCGAAGCCGAACTATCGAGCCTGAACTTTTTTGAGATTGTTCACCCCGACTCTCGGGCGCACTGCCGGGAAATTATGTCCGAGGTTGCTAAGGGGAAGCCTATCCACGGCGTAGAGGCCGCTTTTTTGACCAAGGATGGCCGAAAGATTCTGGTGGAAGGAAATGCCGCGCCGCGTTATATAGGGAGCAGGGTGGTGGCCGCCCACTGTGTCCTCCGCGATGTCACCGAGAGCAAGCGGGCGGAGGAGGCGCTGCGGGAGAGTGAGGCCTTCCAGTCCGGGCTGCTGGCTAACTCTCCTATTCCCATAAGCGTTGTCAATCCCGATGGTTCGCTAAGATATGTAAGCCCGGCGCTGGTAAAGCTGACCGGTTATTCCGCCGAAGAGCTTGTCGGGCGGAAGCCTCCCTACCCCTACTGGCCCAAGGAAAGACGCCAAGAAGTCATGAAAGGCTTTAAGAGAGCTATACGCCAGGGGGGGGAGGGGGTAGCTGAGCTTTATAAGAATAAGAGGGGGGAGAACTTCTGGGTTGAGTTAACAACGACGCCGGTGAAAAAGGACGGGAAGTTCCAGTACCTGCTGGCCAACTGGGTCGACATCACCGAGCGCAAAAAGGCGGAAGAAGAGCTGCGGGAGAGCGAGGCCAGATACCGGGCGGTGATTGAGGGAGCGCACGATATGATACAGAGCGTTGGCCTTGATGGTAGCATCATCTTCGTCAATAAGTCCTGGCTGGATACGCTGGGTTACGCCGAAGCCGAACTATCGAGCCTGAACTTGTTTGAGATTGTTCACCCCGACTCTCGGGCACACTACCGGGAAATGTTTGCCGAGGTTGCTAAGGGGAAGCCTATCCACGGCGTAGAGGCCGCTTTTTTGACTAAGGATGGCCGAAAGATTCTGGTGGAAGGAAATGCCGCGCCGCGTTATATAGGGAGCAAGGTGGTGGCTACCCAAGGTATCTTCCGCGATGTTACCGAGCGTAAGCGGGCGGAGGCGGCGCTGGCCGACGAGGCGACGCGGCACCGTATCCTCATCGACGAGTCCAGCGATGGCATCGTTATACTCGACGAGAACGGCAAGGTGTATGAAGCCAACCGGCGCTTTGCCGAGATGCTCGCCTACTCTCCCGAGGAAGTACGTAAGCTCAACGTTTGGGACTGGGAATTTCAATATCCACGCGAACAGGTTGCCGAGATGATCCGGACTGTTGACGAGACCGGCGATCATTTCGAGACAAAACACCGCCGTAAGGACGGCACGACCTTTGATGTTGAAATCAGTACCAACGGCGCCGTCTACGCGGGACAGAAGCTTATATTCTGCGTCTGCCGGGACATCACCGCGCGTAAGCAGGCGGAGGCGGCGCTCAGGGAGTCCGAGGAGAAGTATAAGAACCTGGTTGGAGCCACCAGCGATATCATATGGGAGACGGATGCGGAGGGCCGGTTTACCTTCATCAGCCCCAAGATTAAAGATATCCTGGGCTACAGTGTGAATGAGGTGGTGGGCAAGAAGAGGACGCTTGACCTTATCGCTGAAAGGGAAAAGCGGAAATGGCTTAAGCGTTTCAAGGAGCTTAATGCCAAGAGGAAGCCCTTCTTCGGCCTGGAGATTACCCATGTCCATAAGAACGGCCGCCAAGTTATCTTTGAGACCAGCGGCATTCCCCTCTTTGATAGCGCGGGAGAGTTCAAGGGCTTTGTCGGTATTGATAAGGACATCACCGAGCGCCGGCAGATGCAGGAGCAGCTGGTCATCACCGACCGGCTGGCTTCAGTCGGCGAGCTGGCGGCGGGTATCGCCCACGAACTGAATAACCCGCTGACGGGCGTTATCGGTTTTTCCCAGCTGCTCATGGATAGGGAGATGCCTGATGATGCCCGGGAAGATTTGCAGGCGGTATATAGTGAAGCCCAGCGCGCTTCCCAGGTGGTGAAGAACCTGCTCACCTTCGCCCGAAAGCACACCGCCGCCAAGGAGAAGGTGAATATAAACGACGTTATCAATAAGGTGCTGGAGCTGCGTACCTACGAGCTGAATCTGGAAAACATCAAGGTCGATGCCCGTCTTGACTCCGAACTGCCCAAGGTTATGGCCGACTATTTCCAGCTGCAACAGGTGTTTCTTAACATTATCATCAATGCCGAGTACTTCATGAAAGAGGCTCATAATAAGGGTACCCTGACCATCACCACGGAAAAGGTGGGCACCAAGGTAAAGGTTTCCTTTGCCGATGACGGGCCCGGCATTGACAAGGACGACCTGGGGCACCTCTTCGACCCCTTCTTTACCACCAAAGAAGTGGGCAAGGGGACGGGGCTGGGGCTGAGTATCTGTCACGGTATAATTGCCGAGCACGGCGGCAGGATCTACGCCGAAAGCGAGCTGGGTAAGGGCGCCACCTTTATCGTAGAACTGCCCATCGGCGCCGCTGAGGATAAAGGGGGTGCGGCATGAAAGACCCTGGTGCCAGCACCGTCAGGATACTGGTGGTTGAAGATGAACCCTCAATAAGCCAGGTTTGCCTCAGGGTTCTAACCGCTGAGGGGTTTGATGTGGATATCGCGGAAAACGGGGCCAAAGCTCAGGAGAAGCTAAAGGCGAAGGACTACGACATTTGCCTTATCGATATTATAACCCCGGTGATGGACGGTAAGCGGCTCTATCACTGGATAGTGGATAAACGCCCCCAGCTGGTAAAAGGGGTGCTATTCACTACCGGAGATTCGGTAAACCCGGATACCAGAATTTTCCTGGAGCGAGTCGGTAGACCCTTTCTCCCCAAGCCGTTTACCCTGGACGAGCTGAAAACCGTGGTCAAGGAGACCTTGAGTCAGGTAGGAAAATGACCAGAAAAAAAGGGGTAATACTCCTCGTTGACGATGAGGAGATGATAAGACGGCTGCTTTCCCAGAAGCTGTCGGCCGAAGGCTACCGCTGCCAGCAGGCGGCTAACGCCGAGCAGGCGCTGGAGAAGCTCAAAGATGACTCGATTGAGCTGGTGATTCTGGATATAAGGATGCCGGGGAAGTCGGGGGTGGAGTTGCTGCCTGAAATAAAAGCCAAATACTCCGATACGGCGGTGGTTATGGCTACCGCTGTAGATGATGCCAACACCGCTATCAACTGCATGAAGGCGGGCGCCTATGATTATGTAACCAAGCCCTTCAACTTGGAGGAGGTTAGTTTTAGCGTGAGGCGGGCGCTGGAGGGGCGGCGGCTGAAGCTGGAGAACCGGGACTACCAGCAGCACCTGGAACAGAAGGTGGAGGAACAGGCCCAGAAAATCCGCGCCTCGTTTTTCAACGCCGTAACCGCTTTAGCCTACGCCCTGGAAGCCAAGGATGTCTATACCAGCGGCCATTCGCAGCGGGTCACGGAAATATCGGTAGCCATAGCCAAGGAGTTGGGCCTGCCCAAGGAGAGTATCGAGAAGATACGGCTGGCGGGGCTGGTTCACGATATCGGCAAGATTGGGGTGAGGGAGTTGGTGCTGAATAAGCCGGGCAGCCTGAGCGAGGAAGAATACGAGCATGTTAGGTTGCACAGCGAGACCGGGGAGCACATCCTGGAGCCTCTTGTGGGAGATAAAGAAATCTTAAAGGCAGTCCGCCATCACCATGAGCGCTATGACGGCGCTGGTTATCCCGACGGCTTGAAGGGTGAGCGGATACCCTTGCTGGCCCGAATTATCGCGGTGGCCGATACCTTTGATGCCATGACCTCGGAGCGCCCTTACCGTAAGGCATTGACTAAAGAAGCGGCTTGCGCCGAGGTGGAGCGTTGTCGGGGCACCCAATTCGACCCCGAGGCAGCCGACGCTTTTCTGAAAGTCTGGCGGCTTGCCAGTGAGGCTCGTTAGCTTTAAAAACTGGCAGGAGTGGCAGGATTCGAACCCGCGACCTGCGGTTTTGGAGACCGCTGCTCTTCCAGCTGAGCTACACTCCTAAAGCACTGACTATATTAGCATAAATCGGGAAAGAAATTAAGTGGTACCCCTGGCGCGACTCGAACGCGCGACACGCGGTTTAGGAAACCGCTGCTCTATCCACCTGAGCTACAGGGGCACGCCTGTCCTCGAAGCCTTTTAAATTATAACAGCTTTGGCGGACAATACAAGCTGCCCCTGAAGCTCGAAGTCTGTTTACACGGTGCCTCCGTGCCGCGGCGGCATAAACCTGAGGATAACGATAGCCCCGATGATGCTCATGCCGCAGGTGATAAGGGCCATCACCTGCCAGCCGTCCATGAAGCTTTCCTTAGCCGCCTGGGCCAGCAAGTCGCTTAAGGGGGCGGGGAGTTGCTGGGCGATGGTTACCGCCGCCCCTACCGAATCGCTGGCGGCTTCGACAATTTCGGTGGGGAGATTGGGGATGGCGGCTACCGCCTTGCCGAAGCTGGATGAATAGACCGTGCTAAGCGCCGAGCCGATGACGGCCACGCCGATAGCGCCCGCCACCATCCGGCTCACCGTGTTCATCGCCGAGCCGATGCCGGCTTTAGCCTCGGTAAGGGCGCCCATGACGGCGTCGGTGGCAGGGGCGGCGATGTAGCCCAGGAAAAAGCCCATTCCGAAGAAGACGGCGCCCAGCTGCCAGTAAGCCGTTTCTACCTGCCAGAATGAGGCCAGGGCGCCGGCGATGGCGGCGCCGGCAAAGCCCATAATTATGACCCGGGTCGTCCCCAGGCGGGCCACCACCCTATCGGCGGTGGATGCCCCGATTAAGATGCCCAGGGCAAGGGGCACGAAGCGCAAGCCTGTTTCCAGTGCCGTGTAGCCCTGCACGAACTGCATGTAAAGGGTAAGCCCGAAGGTGACGCCAATCATGGCCAGCGCCATCAGGGAGACGGCGCCGACGCCGGCCGAGAAGCGGCGGTTCTTAAAGAACTCTATTTCGAGCATGGGGTGGTCGGTGTGGCGTTCCCACAAAATGAACAGGAAGATTGAGACGGCGGCCCCGGCCAGGGAGGCGATAACGGTGGGGTCGCCCCAGCCTTCCTGCCCGCCCTGAATGAGCCCGAAGACGAGGCTGCTCAGGGCGGCGATGGAGAGCAGCGTCCCCGGGATATCGAGTCGCTTGGGTTTGGGGTCGCGGCTGTCGGGCACCAGAAACCAGCCGGCAATCAGGGCCACGGCGGCTATGGGCAGGTTAATGAGGAATATCCAATTCCACTTGAGGCTATCAATGATTAAGCCGCCGATGATGGGGCCCAAGGCGATGCCGATGCCGTTAAGCCCGGCCCAGACGCCGATGGCCTTGCCCCGCTCTTCGCGGGGGAAGACGTTAGTGATAATAGCCAGGGTGGCGGGCAGGATCATCGCCCCGCCCACGCCCATGATGGCGCGCCACATAATCAACTGCCAGGCGCTGCTGGCGAAGGCGGCGGCCAGGCTGCCGCCGGCAAAAACGATAATGCCGAGCTGGAGCAGACGGGCCCGCCCCCAGCGGTCGGCCAGCGAACCCGTGGTCAGCATTAAAGCGCCGAAGACCATGATATAGGTGGTGATAATCCATTGCAGCTCGGCGATGGTGGTGCCCAGCTCGCGCTGCAGGGTGGGCAGGGCGATGTTTACTATCGTAGAATCGAGGACGACGATGAGGACGCTTATGGCGATGACCACCAGCGTCACCCAGCGCATACGGTATTCCCGCGTGTTTTTCAGTGTCTCCATTACCCCTCCTCAAAATCTATTCGCAAGTTTATCATTGTACGACTAAATATTGACATTGTCAATATTTTTTTATATAATTAGTAAAAAGATTTCAATATTATAAGGGTCAGGTTATTGAATGGACGGCTTTGAGCGTAAGAAGGAGCAGAGCAAGAAGGCCATTATAGAGGCGGCGATGGAGCTTTTTAAACTCCACGGCTTTAAAAAGGCGTCTATCAGCGAAATCGCCCGCGCCGCCGATGTCTCCCAGGTAACGATATACAACCACTTCGGCAGCAAGGACGGGCTGGTGATGGAGACGGTCAAAGCCCTGCTGACGAGAATACTGGATAGGGTGCGGGAAATTATCCGGGAAGATGTACCCTTCCCCGAGAAGCTGGAAACGATAGTCTTCAACAAGGCCAAGATAGCCAGCGACTATCGCGGGCAGTTGATGCAGGAGGTGGCGCGCAGCGACCCCGAGCTGATGGACTGGGTCGAGTCTTTCTGGATGGAGGATGTCAGGAAGGTGACGCTGGAACTGCTGGAGGAGGGGAAAAGGGAGGGTTACATCAACCCCGAGCTTTCCAACGAGTTACTCTTACTCTACGTCGAGCTATGCCGCCGGGGCGCCGTCGCCAGCCCCGACCTTATAGCCCAGCTTGAGCCGGATGTAGAGGTCTATCGCCGGCTGAACTCCCTCTTCATCTACGGGCTGGTCGGCAAGAGAGACTAGCCCCCCCACTTTATGCCCCCTGTTTTGCGGTTTTCAACTCACCTTTGGTGGGCGTATAATATGGGCGATATTATCCAGAGTTGGGTCTATGGCCGAAGAGCAGGAATGGTATAGACGGGAAGCTGAAGATGCCCTGAGCGCCTTTAAGTCCGGGCGCGACGGCTTAGCACCGCCCGAGGCTCAAAAGAGATTCGGGCGCTACGGCGCCAACGAGCTGGCTGAAAAAAAGGGGGTTTCCCCCTGGTCCCTCTTTTTACAGCAGTTCAAGAGCTTTCTCATTATCATCCTGCTTATCGCCGTGGTGCTTTCGGCGATACTGGGCGAGGTTGCCGACGCCGTTATTATCGGCATCATTATACTTTTTGCCAGCGGGCTGGGCTTCGTTCAGGAGTATCGAGCCGAGCGGGCCATGGAAGCCCTGAAGCGAATGGCGGCGCCGACGGCGTCGGTGCGCCGGGGAGGCAAAGAGGCCGAGATTCCTGCCCGCGAGCTGGTGCCCGGCGACATTATCATCCTCAGGACGGGCGACAAGATAGCCGCCGACGCCCGCCTCATTGAAGCGGTCAACCTCAAGACCAGCGAAGCCGCTCTTACCGGGGAATCGACGCCCGTGGAGAAAAAGGGTAGCGTTATCAAGGGCAGAGCGCCCGTCGGCGACCGCGGCAATATGGTCTATATGGGGACGGCGGTTATCGACGGCCGGGGCAACGCTATTGTCACCGCCACCGGCATGACCACCGAGTTCGGCAGGATTGCCGGTCTGCTGCAGGCGGTCAAGGTGGAAAGAACGCCGCTGGAGATTAACCTCGACCGCACCGGCAAGTGGATTGCCATCGGCGCCCTGGCTCTTTGTTTCGTCCTGGCCGGGCTGGGGGTGCTGCGGGAGCACGAAATACTGGAGATGGTTATCTGGGGAATCGCCCTGGCGGTGGCGGCGGTGCCCGAAGCCCTGCCCGCGGTGGTGGCCATCAGCCTGTCGCTGGGCGTGCGCCGCATGGCCAAGCGCCACGCCCTAATCCGCAGGCTGCCCGCCGTGGAGACGCTGGGCAGCACCACCTTTATCTGCTCCGATAAAACGGGAACGCTTACCCAGGGCAAGATGACGGTGCGGCGCATCTACGCCGACGGCAGCGCTATCGATGTCTGCGGCGTCGGCTACGAGCCTGAGGGCGGTTTCTCCGTCGGCGGCAAGCCGCTAGGCGTTGAGTCCGAATCGGCTCTGGAAAGACTGCTGCTTATAGGCGCCTTATGCAATGACACGGCGCTTACCGCCAGCGGACGGGTCTGGGAAGTCAGCGGCGACCCCACCGAGGGCTCGCTGCTGGTAAGCGCGGCCAAGGCGGGCCTGTGGCCCGAAGAGCTTAACCGCCAGTTCCCCCGCATCGGCGAGATCCCCTTTTCTTCGGAGAGGAAGCGAATGACCACCGTCCACCGTACATCGGAGGGCAGCGTCGCCTATTCCAAGGGGGCGCCCGAGCTGGTTTTAGACTCATGCCGCTATATATATGCCGATGGGCGGGAGAGGGAGCTGACCGATGAAGATAGAGAGAGCATCGTCGCGGCGGGGAGGGGGATGTTGGACGAAGCCCTGCGCGTGCTGGGGTTGGCCTATAAGCGGCTGGACGATGGCGGTGAGATAAGCGAGTCTATCGAGCAGGACATGGTCTTTACCGGGCTGGCGGGCATGATTGACCCGCCGCGCCTTGAGGTGAAGGAGGCCATAGAGCGCTGCCGGCAGGCGGGGGTAAAGTCGGTGATGATAACCGGCGATCATAAGACGACAGCGGTGGCCATTGCCCGCGAGCTGGGCTTACTCAAAGAGGGGCTGGCGCTGACCGGCGTCGAGCTCGACGCCTTGAGCCAGGCAGAACTCGAAGAGATGGCGGAGAGGATAGAGGTCTACGCCCGCGTTTCACCGGCACATAAGCTGCGTGTGGTGGAAGCCCTGACCAAGAGGGGGCACGTGGTGGCTATGACGGGGGACGGCGTCAACGACGCTCCGGCGCTCAAAAAGGCCGATATCGGCATCGCCATGGGCATCACCGGCACCGATGTCACCACCGAGGCGGCCGATATGGTGCTGACCGACGACAACTTCGCCTCCATCGTGGCCGCTATCGAGGAGGGGCGGGGCATCTTCAGCAACATCAAGAAATACCTGATGTACCTGCTTTCTTCCAATATCGGGGAGATACTGCTCATGGCGGGGGCTATCCTCTTCGGGCCCTGGCTGGGGCTGCCGGTGGGGGCTATTCCCCTAGTGGCGATACAAATACTCTGGGTGAACCTAGCCACCGACGGCCTGCCCGCCATCGCCCTTTCCTTGGACCCGCCCGACCCCGACCTGATGAAGCAGAAGCCAAGGCCGCGGGGGCAGGGCGTCTTTACCAGAGGGGTGGTGACGCTGATGGTGGTGGGTGGGGTCTGGTCGGCCCTGGTCAACCTTGGGGTCTTCAAGTGGGCGCTGGATGCGGGGCGGGGGATGCTGGAGGCGCAGGCGCTCTGCTTTCTTACCCTGGTGCTGATACAGTTCTTTAAAGCCTACAACTTCCGCTCCGATAAGCGGTCGCTCTTCAAGGTCGGCGTTTTCAAGAACAAGTGGCTGAATATCGCCATACCCTGGGAAATCGCCCTGCTGGTGGTGATAGTCTATGTGCCGGCTTTGCAGCCATCGTTCCATACCTTCTCCTTGAGCGGCTTCGACTGGATGCTGGTCGTCCTGCTGGCGGCGACGGTCTTCCCCGTCTTAGAGCTGACCAAGGCTATCTTCCGCTGGCGGGACAAGAAGAAAATGTAGTTGGCTTTTCTGTTTTTTATTGCTAGAATATGCCTAACATTAATCGAATTGAGGCGATAGCAAAAGATGACAGCGGCACAGATAATCGGGTTTATCGGCATCCTGGTGGCCATTGGTTTCCTGGCGGATTACCTCTTCCGGAAGATAAGTTTTCCCGATATACTGGTATTACTAGCCCTGGGTTATTTGATAGGGCCTGTTTTCGGGGTCATTGACCCGGTTGAGATAGCTCCCGCTTCGCAGATAATCGCCAGCCTGGCTTTAGTCGTCATCCTCTTCAACGGCGGCCTGGACCTCCATTTCTCCGTGATTCTCTCAAGCGCCCCGCGGGCGCTGATTCTGGTTATATTGGGTATCGCCGCCAGCACGGTGGGGGTAGCTTTCCTCGCCTATCATCTGTTGGGCTGGGACCTGATGCACAGCCTGTTGCTCGGCGCTATCCTGAGCGGCACCAGCCCTTCTATAGTGATGCCCCTGGTCAGCCGGGCCAAGGTTCCGGGCCAGGTATCCTCGGTATTAAGCCTGGAGTCGGCTTTTGACGGCGCCTTGGTTATTATCATCGCCCTGGTTATCCTGCATGTTATAACCGGCGGGAGTACCGGCGACGAGGCTTCGCTGGTGGGGCAGGCTATCGCCATAAAGTTCGCCATCGGGATAGGGATAGGTGGCGCCGCTGGCATCGCCTGGCTATGGGTGCTGACGCTTATCGAGGGAGAGACCTTCGACGATATATTGACCCTGGCCATCGTCTTTATTCTCTACTTCGCGGTGGAGAGCATAGGGGGCAGTGGGGTAATCTTCGCCCTTACCTTCGGCATAATCCTGGGCAACGGCGTTGAGGTCGCCCGTTTCCTGCGGATTAAGCGTACGGTCGAGATACACGACATGATGAAGAAGTTCCACTCCCAGATGTCCTTTCTGATAAAGACCTTCTTCTTCGTCTATCTGGGGCTGATGATTACCTTCGACGAACCGTCCGTAATCGTCATCGGCGTGGTTATAGCCTTTGCTCTGCTCTTCGTGAGGTACATTGTGGTGCTGCTCTCCTCTATCGGCAGCGGCATCATGTTCCGAAACAGCGGTTTCTTAGCCACCATGTTGCCCCGGGGGCTTTCGGCGGCAGTGGTGGCGGAAATAGTGGTCGTGGCCGGCATTGCCAACGCCGACGCCTATCCCGACATAATAATGGTGGTCATTGTCGCCACCGTCGTCATCGCCGCCATCGGTATTCCTATATTCGCCAGGAAACCACCGGAGGAGACGCCGAAGCTGGAGCTGCCGGTGGACAAGGGGAAAGAGTCTTTGGGGGAATAGATGGTGGAGATAGGGGCATAAGCCCTCTTAAAGGAGACCGGTGTCAATGAATGCCATTTTTTTAATGGATAAGGACTCGAAAACAGAGCTTTCAGAGGCATTGAAAACCAGAATTCTTGAAATTGTGCATGAAAAAGGACATAACATTGAAATGGTCGAGCTGGGGAGAGATGATGTATCCCCCTGTCTTGGCTGCTTTTCCTGCTTGACAAAACACCCTGGAAAGTGTGTCAACAAGGATATGTTGAGTAAGATAAAGCAGAATGCTCAAAAATACGGGATGACCGTTTATATGACCCCGGTTATATTCGGGCATTTCTCTTCGACAATAAAAAATGCCATCGATAAAGGCACCGGCAGCCATAATCTACAGGTCATTATCGGATACGGCGGCGATATCGACGATGAAGAGGAAAGTACCTTCATTGACCTTACCGTGAAGCACAGAGGTAGCGCCGACATTGTTCATCCCGGGATGGATAAGCAGGTAGATGTCTATATAACGAGGTCTATGGAGGACAATACTGCGATTTGCGAAGCATTTAAAAGCTACGTCTGAAAATTGGGAAAGCTATGAAAAATGTCTGTTTGATTAACGGAAGCCTCAGAGGGAAGGAAGCTTCATCTCTGGCCTTTTTAGAGGATGTAAACCGCACACTCTCCGATACGGAATATAATAAAACGTTTCTAACCGTCAGAGCCAGGTTGAAAGGCGGTTATCCCGAAGATATGTTACAAAGCATGGCCAGCGCCGCCTCGATTATAATGGTCTTCCCGCTCTTTAGCTATGGACTGCCCGGAGCGCTTATGCGGTTTCTTGAAGATTATTACCGATACATACAGGCCGGTAATGGCTATAATAAAGATGCCGGAGTCTATATCATCGTGAACTGTGGCTTTCCCAGGCCGAGAACCATTGCCGAAGCCGTCAGGGTAATCAAAAACTTCTGCCGGAGGCTCTCTCTCAACTGGAGGTTTGCCGTATGTATCGGAAGTGGGCCGGTGGTTGTGGCGGTCAAAAAAGTCCCGTTTCTGCATATGAAGCTGAAAAGGGCCTATGCCGAGATAGCTTCGGATATTAAGAGCGGTGATAGAGGGACAAGGGGTGATTATTTCATAAAACCCATCCTACCCGAACCCATCATTCTGATGATTAAGAATCAATACGAGAAGAAAATGCGTTTGGCTGATGAGAAAAGTGAACGTTGAGGGCCGTACTGTGCCGGGCAACTTAGAAGAGTAAGAAAAAGTCTTCAGAGGAGTAGGTTGGTGGAGATAGGGGGATTCGCATCCTCGGTTGGGTTGGGGGAATAGGCGGCAGAGGACGAATGGTGGGATGGTGGAGATAGGGGGATTCGAACCCCCAACCTCAGCCCGTGCCCCGCGGCTCAATATTTGACCAGTAGCGCTTTGGCCAACGCGCCGTGCATTCTGCCCAGAACCTTGGCCAGGTGCATGGTAAGGATTATGAGCAGGATTCCACCGATGACAGTCAGGGGCATCAGCCAGACGGGTGCGTAGTACTGGACACCGTTGATTAGCATAGGGTGAATGTCAAAACCCTTTTCCAGGATGGGCAGGGCAATGCCCCACAGAGAAGAGGCGATGAGGGTGATGAGCACGGTAAAGTAGATAATGCCGAGCGGAAGCTGTAGTATCATATACGAAATTGAGAACCAGGTGTGCTTTTCTGAAAATAGTGTCTTGAACCGCCCCCACCAGCCCTGTCTCTTATCAGGGAATATCGGCCGGCGCGGCATGCGGACTCCGAGCAGGGCTTCGACGACACGTCCCTCGATCAGGGCGATACCCTGCACGGAGAGAATGAACAGGCCGAGAAAGGGCAGACCGATGATTAGGACTATCAACCCCGCAGATAGCGATATACCAGTGACCGCCCAGGTAAAATAGACTATCCCGGAAAACAGGGCGAAGAACAATAAATAGAAAAGCGCCCCCCATGCCTTGGGGTCAGCAAGGACGCCGAAGAAGCGGGAAACGAATGATTTTCCGTCCGAGTGCCTGGCCGGAGCCAGGGTTGGCGGTACACGCGATTCAATCTCCCGGTAGGCGGCGGCGACCTCATCGGGCGTGCCGTATTTCTTAATGATAGTCGGCAGGGCATCGGCCTCGGCTAAATCGGGTCGGGTCTCCAGCGTATTTCTCAGGTATTCCTCGGCATCGGAGAGGGCATCCTGAATGGTGGCCCGGTCGCATCCAGCCATTTCTTTCTTAAGCTGGCGGAGATATTCCTCGATACTTTTTATCATCTCAGTCCTCCTCTAAGTGGCTATCGACAAAGGTTCTGGTCAGGCTCCATAGTTCTGTCTGCCGTTTAAGCGCCTGGCGCCCCGCTTCGGTTATTTTATAGTAACGCCGGGGAGGTCCGGCTACGGATGGTTCTACCCGGCTTTCCAACAGCCCGCTTCTTTCCAGGGAGCGTAAAACCGGGTACAGCGTTCCCAGCTTTATGACGGGTTCGTTCTCTCTGCCCTCATCGATTAGCTTGGCGATTTGATAGCCGTACATTGGTTCAGCCGCCCGGCTCACGGCGCTGAGAAGAACAAGCTCGGTTATGCCGGCATTCAGTTCCTTCTGGAATTTCTTATCGGCGGCGCTTGACTCTTGTCGGTTCATACCTTCTCCCTAAGCTAGGGCAGCTTCTGTATTGCATACTATATACTATAGTGAAGTATATAATATCATAGAGTTGACAGTATGTCAAGGGGTTTTGGCGGAAGTTTTGAGAAATTGGGTGGAATGGTGGAGATAGGGGGATTCGAACCTTGGGGGTGGAGGGTAAAGGTGGCAAAGGAACGAATCCAGGGGTTGAGTGGTGGAGATAGGGGGATTCGAACCCCCAACCTCTGCCATGCGAAGGCAGCGCTCTCCCAACTGAGCTATATCCCCACCTGTAGGGGAGATTATAACATATGTGGGTTTATTTGGCAGCTTCCTTTTTCTCTCCCCACCTCCCAGCTTGTTTTACCCACACCAACCCGCCCACAAACGTCTTTCAAGAGGGGGCACAGCCCCCACTTGGACTCCCCCCAGAAGAGGTTGGGTGGTGTATCCCC
>Ga0307443_1001145_pt1 | contig 16086 bp, 8 predicted proteins | sample SalMarSW160220MG_FD_202148 | JGI IMG/M metagenome (GOLD analysis project Ga0307443, IMG submission 202148) | Salt marsh sediment microbial communities from the Plum Island Ecosystem LTER, Massachusetts, United States - SW1601-220 | ecosystem: Environmental > Aquatic > Marine > Intertidal zone >... | reverse complement strand
AATTGTAGGGCATGTCCTCCGCCTGACGTCTATCACCATTTACTTCAAGATAATCTATCTGTACGTCTCGGTCAGTTGCGTCATTGAAGAACTCTACACTGATATCGCCTGTGTTGTAACTCGAAGCATTGTAATTGCTCATACTTGAACCCAAGGTCCAGGTCGCGATTGTGTTGTTATCTGTTCTTAAGTTAACCTGTCCCTGACCGTCAGTGCTGCGTGCTCTTAGCGTGTAATTCACATTTGATCCGCCGCCGCCGCCGCTGGTGGTTGTGGTGCCACCGCCACCGACATCTCCAAAGCCGATATAACCGTTGCAATGCATCCATTCGCTGTTGGAACCGCCGCATGAGCCGTCCTGCCAGACAGCTGTATTGGTGCCCTGGTTTTCTGCCTGACGGGTTGAACCGTCAACAGTGATATAATCTACCTGTACATCTCTGTTAGTTCCGTCATTGTCAAAAACAACGTTAATGCCGCCGGTATTGTTAGTAGAAGCAGAATAGTTGTTCATGCTTGTAGATAATGTCCAACTGCCAATTTGGCTTCCACCTACTGTTAAGTTGATGTGTTCATCACCATTTGTACCGCGTGCCCTTACGACTATACTGGCGCGGGTTTTGCTAGATGCCGGAGGAGTACTCGCTTCCATTTTGGTTATATCTCCTGGTCCGGTGGGTTGATTTTGTTGGCATCCCCAAGAAAGTACTACAATTAAACCTAAAATTAAACCTCCAAACACTAATACTAAACGCTTAAATTTCATTTTCCTCTCCTTATCTTTATTCTTTAATTGTTAAGACTATAAAACTGTTTGTGTTTATCTACCCTCCCTCCTTCCTTCCTTTAAATATTTCTCTCCGTCTTTTTACGTTCTGCATAATGCATACGAAAGGAAGGACACTCAAACAAATTTATTTTTGCCTTCTATAAATAAGTCTTTAGTTTTAAAAAAACTTTTAATCGCGGATTTCATTAGGTATGAGTTTTTTTAAAGACGAAACGCCTAGAGCCCAGATAGTTAAACACTGTTCCAAAAGCAACTCCGCACCCTTGAGCAATCACTTTATAAGGGACATCGAAAAAATGCAATATTAAATTTAGTACAATCAGGTTTATCGCAAGTCCGACTAATGTTGTCATGTTAAATTTAATCCAGCCATGAAAAGATAGTTTCTCGCCGCCCATAATTTCTCTAAAGGTCCATTTATGATGTAAAGTGTAATTTTGTGCGCCGGCTATCAAAAAACCTGCAACGGCAAAAACATTTGCCCATAAGCCTAAAATGTCTACGAAAATAAAGAAAATAGAAAGATTCGTAATGGTTCCCAAAAAACCCACGATAGCAAATTTGAAAAAAGAATGTTTTAAAATATATATCGAATTTTTAATCATTTTTTTTATTTACTTAAAGATAAACAGCTCGGCTCTAAAAAAGAGGACTGTTTATCTCAATTGAGCTATTTATAATATTGTTCAGGATTTGCGGAATCGAGATTTTCAAAATCGAGCTTTTTGTCCGGGCTTTTGAATTTTTTCAAGCATTATTTTGTACTCTTTCTCTCGCAGGTTTTACATTCCTCTCATTTGGTGGGTTCGGGCAATTTGCTGATTTTTTCTTCGACTATTTTAATTTCAGCAGTTTCTCCTTCGCTTATTTCAGGATAAGGTTGTCTGCAACGAAGTAAGTAGCCGTCGCTGTCGCTTTCAGCCAGATATTCAATTCCGTTATCTGTAAACGCCGGTTTAAAGATACGGTCATATGCCGGTCCGGCTTTGCCATCCAGTACAACGAACCATTTATCGTCTTCATGTACCGTAAACGTAAAGTGTTTGCTGTCCGGACTGAATTGAGCTCCCTGACCAATCTCGTCATACTCTTCAGCCCCTGCGTTACCGTCCAGAACGATAAACCATTTGTTTTCTTCCCTTGCTCCATAAAGAAAGCGTTTGCCGTCCGGGCTGAATATAGGAGTACCCATCACTATGCCATCGTACTCCGGTCCTTCCTTATCGTTTTTTACTACGAACCATTTCTCCCCTATATTTGCCACGTACGCGAAGCTTTTGCTATCGGGGGAAAGAACAATGCTGCCTCCCATTCCACCGATGGCGTCGTATTCCGGTCCTTCCTTACCATCTACAACCACAACCATTTTTTGGTCTTTACCAGCCATATATGCAAGGCGGTTGTCATTGGGTCCGAATAAGAAAAAGTCGGAGAAAATTTGGTTAGCAGTGATTATTTCATATTCGGGTCCCTCTTTGCCGTCTACCACCATAAGGCGCTTATTGCCTTTCCTGACTTTGTACGCAATATGCTTGCTGTCTTTGCTGAAAATGGGATTATTCACGTCCTCATATTTTTTGCCTTCCTTTCCGTCCAGCACGACGCATTGCAGGTTATTGCTGTCTATCGCTCCATAGGCAAGATGTTTGCTGTCGGGGCTGAATACCGGTTCGCCAGTCAGGTTATAATATTGACCTGCTTTGCCATCCAGCACGACGGACTGCTTGTTCCCTTTTCCTGCCGCATAAACAAAGTGCTTGTTATCGGGGCTGAAAGCAAAATAGCCGACAAAATCGTGTCCGGTTTCCGGCATAGCCTTACCGTCTAACACGACAAACCACTTGTTGCCTCGTAGCGCACCAAAAGCGAAGCGTTTGCTGTCCGGACTGAAAGTAATACAGCTCCTACTGATGTCGTCGAAATCCAGAACTGCCTTGCCATCTACAACCATAAACCATTTCGAATCGACTTCTGCCGTGAATGCTACCCTCTTACCATCGGGGCTGAACAAGATGAAACCTATTGCGTCGTATTCGGTCGAGTCAACTTTACCGTCTGTTACTACTGCTACCTTACCGTTCTCCTTTAGCTGTGCCCAGGCTATGTGCAGCTCATCCTGACTGCGTCCGAATCCCGGCGGATTAGTTAGTTTAACTCTTTGCTCCTCTGGCGAAGTCTGCTTGTCCGCCGACTTGGCTACTTTCTTACAGCCCGTAACAAGAACCGCAAGGCACAAGGTTGAAAACACAGTTAGAGATATAGCGTAAAGCCACTTTCTTTTCTTCATATGAGAACTCCCTTTCTTCTCGTTTAATCAGATTTTCTTAAGTAAAGAAGCTGCCCGGCTTTTTACCGGGCAGCTTCTTTTTACTTGTTAGCAAAAATCATTAGTTGTGACACCAACAAAGCTCGCCAGATAGTTAATTAAGGTGTATTGTAAAATCCGATAACTCCGTTGCAATGCATCCACTCGCTGTAATCACCACCGCAGGAGCCATCCTCCCAGACAGCCGAATTGTAGGGCATGTCCTCCGCCTGACGTCTATCACCATTTACTTCAAGATAATCTATCTGTACGTCTCGGTCAGTTGCGTCATTGAAGAACTCTACACTGATATCGCCTGTGTTGTAACTCGAAGCATTGTAATTGCTCATACTTGAACCCAAGGTCCAGGTCGCGATTGTGTTGTTATCTGTTCTTAAGTTAACCTGTCCCTGACCGTCAGTGCTGCGTGCTCTTAGCGTGTAATTCACATTTGATCCGCCGCCGCCGCCGCTGGTGGTTGTGGTGCCACCGCCACCGACATCTCCAAAGCCGATATAACCGTTGCAATGCATCCATTCGCTATTGGAACCGCCGCAGGAGCCGTCCTGCCAGACAGCTGTATTGGTGCCCTGGTTTTCCGCCTGACGGGTTGAACCGTTAACAGTGATATAATCTACCTGTACATCTCTGTTAGTTCCGTCATTGTCAAAAACAACGTTAATGCCGCCGGTATTGTTAGTAGAAGCAGAATAGTTGTTCATGCTTGTAGATAATGTCCAACTGCCAATTTGGCTTCCACCTACTGTTAAGTTGATGTGTTCATCACCATTTGTACCGCGTGCCCTTACGACTATACTATTTGATCCGCCGCCTCCGCTTGTGGTGGTCGTTGTATAACCGCCGCTGGTTGTGGTCGTACCTGCAGCTGTTGTCGTAGTTGCACCACCGCCACCGGAAACACTACCAAATCCTATACAACCTTCGCAATGCAGCCACTCGCTCCTGCCATCGCCGCCGCCGCACTCATTATTTTGCCATACTCCTGTATTATAGGTCTGGTCTTCCGCCTGACGGGTCGAACCGTTAACCGTGATATAATCTATCTGCACGTCCATGTTCTCTCCGTCATCATTATCGAAACAAACATTTATGTCGCCGCTATTGTTGGTTGAAGCAGAGTAATTCTGGTAACTTGTTGTTAGGTTCCAATCACCGATCGTATTGCCATCTAACGACAAGTAGATGTGTTCACCACCGCCTGTACCACGGGCTCTTACTACGATGGTGTTTGAGCCACCACCGCCACCACTTGTAGTGGTGGTTGTATAACCGCCGCTGGTTGTGGTTGTGGAGCCGCCGCCGCCAGTCGTGAATCCCTCATCACACGCCATCTGTGCAAAATTCCAAAAGCTTTGCTTCCACACGTTCCAATCGTGTCCTGCTCCCTGGATGATGAAATAGGTGTGGGGGATGTTATTACTATTGCAAAAATTGGATACCCTGTCATTATAGCTTCTAAGGTTATCATTGGTTCCAATGGAAAGAAACAACAGTTTTAACTGCTGTCGGGTAGTCGCGGGATTGGGAAACAGCCTGTCATTCGAATAAGTGTTGGGCGCAGATGAATAGCCGCCAATATAAGGGAATCTGCCCAGATTTGTCAACCCGATATTCAACGATTGTCCGCCGCCCATTGAAAGCCCGGACAACGCCCGGTGCTCACGGTCAGTATAAACGGAATAATTGGATTCTATATAGGGAATAAGGCTGTTGATCAAATCGTTCGTGAAAACTTCCCAACCATCTCCTGATCCCCCTTCGTCCGCATTACCATTCGGTAATACAAGCACAAAGGGATCGATTCTGCCATCTGCAATGAGATTATCGAGAATGACATGGGGTGCGCCGTTGTCGTACCACTCGTTATCATCGCCGCCGCCGCCGTGCAATAAATACATGACGCTGTATTTATTACTTGTTGAATACCCCGGAGGCAGGTACAGTCTCGCCCTCCGCTGGGTGTTTGTTGCCGAGGACTGGTAATAAATATAGCTGACCTGGCCCTTCTGAGTCGAACCCCTGGCCTGGTCATATCCTGATGGCGGCGTGCTTGCATCAGCACGGGATTTGTCAGATACCGGAAGAGTACCGCCTTCCATCTCCGGTCCTGTGGGTTGATTTTGACATCCCCAGAAAAAAACTATAAACGTTGCCAAACACACCATCCCCAAAACTATCATAAAACGCTTAAAATTCATATCCACTCCTTACTTTTATCTTTAAAAAATTGTTAATCCTTAACTACAAAAAAAATCTACTATTCTTACACCACCTTTCTACCTAAAACCTCCTTTCCTAGGATGCATACAAAAAAGGAAGGGTTATTCAAACAAGTTTATTCTTATCTGCTACAAACATTTTGCTATTAATATTAACAGAACCAGTATTTAATACTACCTTTAACAACTCCATAGCTTTTTACCCCCTTCTTTAATGTTTATTTTGCATTTCAGTATCGACGTAATAAAAAAACCTAATATCCACGCCTCCTATCTTACTTTACCAAACAACCACTTCGCTCACTTCTCCTCGGCTATCCAAATAAGAAAACAATCTAAATAAAAAAATTTAATATTATTATTAAATTAACACTACACTAGATCGTATAGACTACAACATTTCCCGATAAAGTCAACAAGGTGATTGTCTGATTTTGCCATAAGTAATTGGATGATATAACTTATAAATGTATTATTTCGGTTGCGCTCTTAAAGCACAACCGAATTAGGTTCTTTCATAAAAAAATCAAGATTTCTAAAAAACGTAAGCATCCGTTTTTTGCTTATCATAGTAATGGCAAATACCCAGCGTTTTCCACGCAAATCAATAGTAGTTATTCCACAAAAAACTTTTTCCTAAGGCGAATATCCTCTGATGAGCTGCCAATTTGAACTTCAAATTCGCCCGGTTCTACAATAAAGTCATTCGATTTAATATCATAGAATGATAGTTCGGATGCGGGGAGATCAAACGAAACGGTTTTTTGTCCACCCGGTTCAAGAGTAATGCGTTGAAACCGTTTTAACTGGCGGATTGGTACCTTGACAGAAGCTTTTACGTCACGAAAGTAAACTTGAACGACTTCGTCGCCTTTGTAGTTGCCGGTATTTTGTACGGTACATTGAATTTTAATGGAACCGTCCTTGCCAATTTCCTTAGCACTTAATCTTAAATTACTGTATTTAAATGTGGTATAGGAAAGCCCGTAACCGAATGGGTACAAAACGGGTTTTTCAAAATACATATAGGTACGGCCATGATTGATAATGTCATAGTTGGCGAAGGGTGGTAGCTGATCAGTTGACGCGTAGAATGTTTCCGGGAGTTTGCCGCCCGGATTAACATCGCCAAATAGAACATCAGCGATTGCCGTTCCGGTCGCCTGTCCGGTATACCATGCTTCGAGGATCGCAGTAGCATCTTTTTCCGTTCCCGAAAGAGCCACGGGACCGCCGTTAATGAGAACAATGATGATATTAGAATTTACTTGCGCGATCTCTCGGACGAGATTTCTTTGAACTTGAGGTAATGTAATATCCATTCTATCATTTTCTTCTTGAGAAATAAGGGGATGTGTTCCAAGAACAAGAATAACCAGATCGCTTTTTTTCGCAAATTCTTTCGCCTTATCAAAATCTTGTTGGCCAAGATCCCACACTAATCGCGCTGTTGCGCCAAGACTATTATCAAAATATTCGAATATGATTTCATACTCTTTTCCGGCTTTTAATTCTACTTCTACGTGGTTGGGTTTTTCCCCATGCTCGATCCAATCTTCAAATAACATTTGGTTGTCTAAATAAAGTCGCGCTCCATCGTCTGTTCTCGTTCCCAAAGAAAACACACGGGTTTCCGGGGGTATTATTTTCCCTGTCCAGCGAACCGAGAACTGATCGTTTGGTACCTCGAGCGCCGGGGAGTTTTCACCCCATCTAAAATTTATAACAGAATCGATACGAGTTAAAACGGGTAAGCCTTCCAAATTCATGTTATCAAAATATTGGCCAATCATTCCTCTTTTGCCAGAATCATCAATTTTTGCAAAATGCTTTGTTTCGATCGGTTTTGAAAGTCCACCACCAACCCCGCAGCCTTCTACATAGTTGATTTTAATCCCATAACTCGATGCTTTCTTTCTTATACCATCAAGTGGACTAATTCGAATATTGGGGTAACCACTATAGATTCCCAATTGGCACTCCTCTGCATTTGGTCCGATTACCGCAATCGATTTTATTTTATTTTTGTCTAAAGGTAAAATACCTTCATTTTTGAGGAGAACTATTGCCTTCCCGGCAGCTTCGAGTGCTAAATCACGATGGTCCTGACAGTCCAATTTTTCTTCCGGGATCATACTGTAAGGTAGGATTTCCGGAGGGTCAAATTCGCCTAATCGAAATCGTGCGGAAAGTACGCGTTTAAGCGCGTGGTCGAGGTCTTTTTCTTGAATTAATCCAAGTTCCAGGGCTTCATGCAAATAACGACTATAATATTCGCCGCAATTTAGATCACATCCTGCAAGAATGCCGCGCGCTGCTGCCTCGGCGCCTGTTTCATAGAAATGATGTCCGGAAACCATATCGTTAATGGCTCCGCAGTCGGATACAACATAACCTTCGAACCCCCATTTTTTTCGAAGAATGTCGGTCAGCAAATAATAATTGCCGCAGCATGGCTCTTGATTTAATTCGTTATACGCGCCCATAATAGAAAAAGCTTTACCCTCGACGATCGTCTGCTTGAAAGCCGGCATATAATATTCCCATAAACTGCGCATGTCCACATCTGAGGAGCCTGAATGGCGGCGTATTTCTTCATTGTTGGCAATAAAATGTTTTGGAGTTGAGACTGTCTTAAGGTAAAAAGGATGATTTCCCTGCATCCCCGTGACAAACGCAACACCCATTCGTGAAAGCAGATAAGGATCTTCACTGTAGGATTCTTCATTTCGACCCCAGCGTGGATCGCGTGCAATGTTGACAGTCGGGCTCCAATATGAAAGGCCTTTCCCTTCGATATTATTTTTAACACGTGCTTCATCAGAGATAGCTGTTGCTACTCGATGCACAAGATCAGGGTCCCAGGTTGAACCTAATGCGACCGCTTGAGGAAAAGAAGTTACACCTATATCTAAGACTCCATGCAAAGCTTCGCTCCAGTAATTATACTTAGAAACACCAAGACGGGGAATAGAATCTGAACGATTTGTTAGCTGACTTATTTTTTCGTCAACCGTCATCAAACCAACAATATCTGAAAGCCTCCCGTTATAAGAGTTTGGTTTGAAAACATTTATGATGACAGTATCGCTTACTTTCTTATTGCCGGATCCTGTGGTAGTTAATTTTAATAAATAATAACCAGCGCGAGGAAATGTAACTTTTGTAGTAGGTTTTGCAACATTGCGAAAACGAACCTGGGGATTGGCGGGACACGTCCATTCTACAGCGATATTCTCCCGGGAAACATTTCCCTTGAGTTGAATTGCCCTAGTTTTTTCCCAGTTTACAAATTGGTTTGTTCCGGCATCAATTTTAATTTCATGAGACTCTGAAACTAAAAGTAAGGGTATAAAAAGTAAAATTAAAGCCAATCTAATCAAGTGTTTTCTAGGCTTTTGATTCATCGCATCCTCCATTTTTTTGCACCTCATTTTATGAAATGATATAAAAAAAGGAATAAATGTCAAGATTGAAGTAACCACAAAGACACTAAGAGCACAAAGATTTAAATTTTATTTTTTTACTTGAACCCTCGAACCCTCTACACTACAAATTCAAAATTGTTATTGACGTTCCCTCTGAGCCATCAGGAAAACCGTCAAAAGATTCAAAGATAATTTTTGTGCCATCCGAAGAAATCGAAGGGGCTCCATCATAACCGCTATAATTTGAAAGTCGTTCCGGTGTACCCCCTGTAATTGGTATTCTATAAATGTTTGCTAATTCCAAATCAAAGTCGGTACTGAATATGATATATTGTCCATTCTGTGTAAAGCAAGCATCTGTTTTATCACCTGCTCCTGATGTTACTTTAAATTTATTTGTTCCGTCTGTATCCATAATCCAAATGTCCCATTGCCCTGTTTCAAATTTTTGATACAAAATTTTATCTCCATTTGGCGACCAATTTGGCTGACGGCAATCATCGGTTGAAGAAGTTAGCCCGATATACGCGGAACTCCCATCGATCTTGAATTTTGTAATGATTCCATTATCTTCCACATCTAATTCATGTGATTCAAAAACAACCCATTGTCCATCCGGACTTAGTGAGGGTTCGTAGGCAACAGTACTTCTTCTATCAGTTATCTTTATTTCATCTCCAGTTGAGCCGTTTTCCGGAATTAGATAAATTTCATCGTGTGGATCCCGTGATGAAGAAAAAACAATGGAGTTAATGGCATAGTTCCATGTCGCTCCCGGAAGATTTACATTTCCGCTTCCGTCTGATACTAATGTTGTAATCTGTCCCGATTGAAGATTATAAATATAGAGATCGGCAGGTTCTTCATTGTATCCATTTTTAAAGTTTGTAAAAACTATAGAATTGCCATCGGGGGAAAATGCCGGATTTTGCAAACTTCCACTAAGTGAAATATCAAGTGTTATTCCGCCATCATCTCTTAAAGAATCGCCATTACCAGGATCGGGCCCACCTGTTTCGCAGCTACTTAGCGTAATGAAGATTATTATAAATAATACTTTTCGCATATTCATTTTTATTATTGTATAAAATACCGAAGAAAATATTCAATGTCAAGATTGAAATCTCACACAGAGACAATAAATGGTTAGGACGTTAGGCGGCTAATTAGTTATAGTCAATTGGTAAATTGGTTTATTAGTAAAAAAAGTAAACTAATTCACTGATATACTGATTTACTGATATACTAAAGTCTCGAATCCACGATCCAACGAACCAACTATGTTTATACATAATATCGAAAAAAGAATTAAATCTCAATGGTAGTATTCAAAAAATGCTATAAAAACTACATCTCTTACACTGATATATGTATTTCTATGGATTTAATCCATTGATTTCTTGCAAAAGTTTTTCTCTTTTAAGGTACCAATTTTCAACAAACTCATAAGGTTTGTATTTGGGTAATAAATCAAGTATTTTTTGTAAGGAGTTAGGATTTCCAAAATTGTAATCAATGGAATCCATTTTGTTTTGTAGTTTCTCTCTGTGTTTTGTATACTTAAGGAGTTCGCCGGAATTATTCATTTTGTTTAATATATTATAGATAAAATATCTTATAGCGTTATTCCCTTTTTTTAAATCTGTTTCTATTGGTTCAAATTTGCCAGGTTTAAATTCCTCTCTTTTTTCGGTTGGATAGAGTAGCTTTTTAATTTTAGAATCTGTTTTCGAAGATATATAGATCTTATATGGATTGAACGCAAGCATGCCAATTAATTTGAATAATGAATAACATATACTTTGTATTCGTGGGGTTATTAAAATTGGAAAACTTTGTTGTTCTTTGCTATTTTTATATAGTGTCCATATTTCTTGAGAGTAAGGATATATCCATAGGTCTGTAGTAATGTATTTCATTATGAAATTTACATTATTAAAAGAAAAGCGTAATTGTATTGCGTTATCTAATAATTCTGTATTTTTGTATTTTATATCAGCTCCAAGGCTTTTTTTAATTGTTTTGATTATTTTTTTCTTTAGATTTTTGTCGTTAAGGTCTTTTTTTATACTTTTTAATACTTTGGTTTTTGATGAGATGATACTATTTACGATTTCATTTTCTAATGGTAAGTCCGAAAAGAATAAATAGCTACTGTGAGTTAAAAGGCCAAGAGAATTATCGTTCTTAATAAAACTCGTGTTTAATATACTGTCAATTAAAACTGGATCGAATCTTATCTTACCTATACCTACTTCGCATAGCAAATAGTTTAATTCGTATCTAGAAATGACGGGATTTTCTTTAAGTAGTTTTTTTATCCTGGTTTTAAAATATATTGATATTTCTTTACCGCTAAGAGTATAGATTCCTTCCGTAAACGCTTTTTTGGCTATAAGTTTTAATTCTTTCATTTTTTACGGTTATATTATATAATATAACCGTAATATTAGATTTTTATAACCCACAGTTATTATATAATAACTGTCACTTAATGTCAAGTTTGGACTTGACAAAACTACCCATTTTATGTAATATACCGGACATAATCCGGTATATTACATAAAAGAGGTAGTTTGATAATGATTAATAAAAAAACATTAGGGCCAGTTAGTGCGAAGTTAATTGCTTCGTTGTATGATATCAATAAATCGATATTCACAATAGCTAATGTAATGGATATAACGGGTTTAAGCAGAACCAAAGCGGCGGACCTTACTAGTGAATTAGTGAAGAGGGAGATTATTGTTCGCATAAAGGGAGGAAAGTTTGTGATTATCCCTCAAGAATTGGGAGGGCATACCAAATATATTGGCAATTGGTATGTCGTTGCGAGGGAAATTGTAAATAGTCCTGATTATTATATTTCGTTTTATAGCGCAATGGAAATACATAACATGGTTACACATCCAATAACAAAAGTTTGTATATCGACACCAGTCCAGCAGTATAAAAAAATATTAGATATACGAAATGTTGCATTTGAGTTTATATATACAAGTAAGCAGAATATTTGGGGTATAGGCAATTACTGGGCTACTAAATCCGAAAGAGTTAGAGTTAGCGATATTGAGAAAACTATTATTGATTGTTTGTATCGACCAAAATACTGTGGAGGTGTTTTAGAGGTAGTCAAGGGGATTTGGATTCAAAAAGACAAAATAGATTTTGATCGTCTTTTAAATTATTCTTTAAAATTTGATAAAAATATAGCAATCAAAAGGTTGGGTTATGTTTTAGAGATGTTGGATTTAACCAAATCAAAGTATTTAAACAAATTACGCGTTAAAGCAAACAACAAGTATTATGTATTGGATCCTTTGTTGCCTACCGATGAGACTTTTAAAAATTCCTGGAAAATTATTGCTAATATTGGACAAGAGGAGATTCGAAAGGCGGTGAGCACTTAAATATGATAGAGTCTAGAGGATTATTTGCGTTGCAATCAAGATTGACAAGAGGCAAGAAGACTATTCCTGTAAAATCACTTGAAAAAGATTATGTGCTTTCATGGCTACTTATTGGTATTGCTGAGTCAGAATTGTGTAAAAGTGTAACTTTTAAGGGGGGTACTGCGCTGAAGAAATTCTATTTCCCTGATTATAGATTTTCCGAAGATTTGGATTTTACTTTATTAACGGAGATGTCTTTAAAAGAAATAGAATTACAATTGCAAGAAATTTACAAAATTGTATTAGATGAATCGAGTGTAAGGTTGGCTTTAAAAAATAGTGAAAAACATATAAATGGTTATACTTTTTATATTAATTTTTCAGGCCCTCTAGACGCTGATATTAAAAGAGGGGAAATTAAGGCGGATTTTACCATAAAAGAAAAATTGATTTTCGAGCCTTCTTTTAAGAAACTCTTGCGTAGTTATGATGAATATCTGGATATGCCTAAAAACATAAAGATGAAGGTCTATACTTTAGAGGAGATATTTATTGAGAAAATTTTAAGTGTACTCGATAATGCAAGAAGAGAGCCAAGAGATATATATGATTTGTGGTATTTATTAAAGAATAAAAGTTTGGATTATGAGTTATTGGCTAAGCCTGTCCTAGAAAAAGGACGTTTTAAAAAGATCATTTCTTTTGATTTTGAAAAAGAAAGAACAGGCGTATAAAAAATTATGGGAGAAAAGGCTTGTTTATCACATAATTGATCTGCCTATTTTTGAAACAATCTATCGAGAATTAAAAAGGTACTTAAAACCTATTGCCAAAAATATTAATGATTTGTTGTGATTAAGTACAATTGAAGCCAGATCTTAATCTCTGACAATCTCATAGATTCTTCGAATCAGTATAATTGGGGTCATATCTCAACACTTGACAAAATTTTTCAGTAGTTAGAAGTTGGAAGTTAGTAGTTAGAACAAAACAAAAATCTCCGTGTTTATCAGTGTTAATCCGTGGCAATATTTATTATAGTTGGTTCGTTGGATCGTTGGTTTGGGAATTGTAAAAACTACCTAACGACCCAACCACCTAACGTCCTAACGATTTTAAAATTAACCCTCGCTACACATCAAACGGTACGGACAGAAGGTGCAGTAATCGCCTGCATCGGGTGAGAAAGAAACCTCCGGGGTTATAATCTCATTTAATATGAAACCCAATGATTCAAGGAATAATTCCACGTTTTCAACAGGGAGGATATTTTTTTCGTGCGGTTTTCTTATATTGAAAATTTCTGCCTGAATTTTATCGATTGGTAAATTTTTGTTTTTCGAATAAAGATAAACATATATTGGTAATTGTAACGTTCTTATTTTTTTCTTGATTATATCCCGGCTAAGTTCAGCTTCGCTATTTTGTTTTTTAGCAGGCATTGTTATGGTTCCGGTTTTATAATCGATTACATGAAAGGTGCCGTCAATTTCTTCTGCCCTGTCAATCCTGCCCTTGAGTTTAAAGGCTTCGCCTAAGGCATCGCCTTTTTTTAGTTCCGCTGCTACAAAGACCCCGGAAACCGGTTCTTCGAGGTCTCTTATGAAGATATCCGTATCGAGTGAGCGCAGGTTTTCATATTCGATGAAGCGCATTAAGGTTCTCCCTATAATTTCTCTCAGGAGAATCTGCCCGCCTCCTTCACTAAATTCCCTTTCGAGTTTTTCTTTTAATTTTAGTGAGAAATCGGATATATCGATTTGAATTTTTTTACCGGTAAATTGATTGTAATAATCTTTTAAGAAATCGTGTATGAATTTTCCTATCGTGCTTCTCTCGATTTCCTCTTCGATATCCATGTATTCTTCGAGTTCAAGGACATACCTGTAATAAAACTGCAAGGGACATTTTATATACGCGTCTATCTTTGTTGGAGAGTACTCCAGATTTTTTAACTTTTCCAGAACTTTTTCGCTCTTTTTGATTTCTTTTTCTTCCGGAATTTCTACGGATGGTTTAAAAATTCTGTTATCGATAATTTGATTTTCTTTGTTTTTTTCTTTATCCCAGAGAATCTTCTCGATAAATCTTGATTTTATATTTTTATCTACGTCCCTTAATTTCCCTTCCTTATATATTAGATGAATTTTTTTACTACCGCTTACTAGCCTGTAGAAATTATGCGCGTATATCGATTCGTTTTCTTCATAGCCGGGAAGTCCTATTAGCTTCCTGAGTCCATGCGGAAGAAGGGGATCGAATTTGTGTAAAGTGGGCATAATGCTTTCATTGACGTCGAGTAATATTATTTGCTCGAAATTCAAATTTCTGCTTTCAAGCATTCCCATAATCTGGATTCCTTTAAGAGGTTCTCCTATAAAGGGTATTCGAAGTGACAAAAGATAACTTTCAAGTAAAGTGATGATATCAAGGTTGTCTCCGAATTTTACGTTTGAGAAAAGAGATTTTTTTAGCTCTTCGAGTTTTTCGAAAATCGTTCCGATAAATTGATTGTTCAGAGGGTATCTTCTAATGTTAGAATTTTCATAGATAAAAGAAATAAAATCGTGCAGTTTCTCCGAACCGCTCTTTAATGAATCGATCCCGTTAAAAGCTTCTATCGAAAGAGAATGTATTTTTTTAAGTAAATCGATCATTACCGATAATGATTCTGCGTCGGTAAAGTGTTTTCTGAAATCTTCTTTTGATATTAGTTTGAATATTTCGCCCAATAAGAAAAAATTCCTGGCTTTTTCCCTGTTTGCCGATATCAATGTCTTTTCGAGCCGGTTAATAAGAACACTGAAAGGTTCTTTGCCTTCGGGGGTTTTTATTGTTTTTATCCAGGGGTGTTGTATTAGATTCAAATAATCCTTGATATAGTAAAGAGTCCTATCCTTATCTTTCTTTTTTGTTCTTTGCAGAGAAAAGATGTATTTAAGCAGGTTAAAGAGCGAAGTTCTTTTTAAGGGATATCCCATTGTTATGTTAAAATCATTTTTGTTGGTCCGGATTATTTCGGATATAAGAGGAATAAGAGAACTTGAATCCGGCAGGACGATTGCGGTATTTTTGTCTTTTTCCTTGAAAGTTGATAGTATTTCCTCGGCGGTCAACATCTCCGAATGCGTATCGAAACACTGATGTATTTCAAGATGAGGCTTTTCGATTACGGTTTCACTACTGATACCGGTAAATTTCACCCCCCAATCCCGTTCCCATTTCTTGTGAAAATAGAAAGGTGAGGTTTTGGGTACGATTCCTTTAACGTCTTCGGACTGGATTATTATATCGGCTTTTCCCTGTGTAAAAAGGTGTTTCATCATATTTTCTTCAGATTTGTTTAAAGCGTAAAACCCGGCAAAGATTATTTTTTCGAAGGGAATAAGTCCGGATATTTTTTCGATATTTTCCGAAGTGAAGCGGTAAACTTCTCCCCTGTAAGTTAGATTGTTTTTTTTCAGGAAATAGTAAAATTTATCCCTGATAAGCCCGAAGTGCTTCCAGAAATCTCTAGCCCACGCTAAGAAAAGTTCATCATAATCGGTTAGCTCATCTGTGTTTATTTCTTTTCGGGACTGGATCTCGAATTCTTCCATTGCGCTTAGAATTTTTCTCCCCCAGTGAATATAGTTATTGAAGGAGCTGGTTAGTTTCATAAGAGGACTTTTTTCATCAGGTGAGCTTTCTATAATTGCTCTGTACATCAGATAAATAAGGTCGAAGTCTCCCTTTGGTATTCGCTCATCCCGCGTACTTGCGAAGAGATACTGCATCCATCCGTCAATAGAGAACCGCACGGGCGGTATGAACGCGCCGGGGATTTTTTTCTTTAATGATTCAAGAAAGAAATGTGAAGGTCTGATCCCCGGAAAAACTACACAGATAGAAGAAAAATCGGCTGTGTCGTGATTCTCGCAGACATAATCGC
>Ga0307443_1001127_pt1 | contig 16274 bp, 19 predicted proteins | sample SalMarSW160220MG_FD_202148 | JGI IMG/M metagenome (GOLD analysis project Ga0307443, IMG submission 202148) | Salt marsh sediment microbial communities from the Plum Island Ecosystem LTER, Massachusetts, United States - SW1601-220 | ecosystem: Environmental > Aquatic > Marine > Intertidal zone >... | reverse complement strand
ACGAAACGTTGTGCTAACATCCCTCATTCTGGGAATAGGCAATACGCTCTCATTAGCTGACGTGTCCTGGCTGTTCGATGAATTACAACCGTTACCTCAGCAAGACCAGAGTCAACTAGATGAACCTCACATTTGCGGCCTGGGCAGTGTACCTCTTGAGCAGCTTGAACGAAGGGCCATTCTTGAAACACTACAACAAACAGATGGCAACCGGACAAAAGCTGCAAAGGCTCTGGGCATTAGCGATCGCACGCTCCGGGATAAGATACGTCGATATCAGCAACAGAATGTTATACAGCCAGCGTAATAACTAAAAGGTCAACAGAAAATAAAATCAAGCAGAGAGTAAAAAAATGGCAGACGAAAACAAATTGGAAAACCAGCAGGACACACAAGAACAAGAAGAAGAAAAAAAACAGCAGAATCCAAAGATACCTTTGGCCAGACTCCTACCATGGATAATAATGGCACTTGCGTTGGTCATATGCGCCAGCATCGGCTTTGGTCTGGGTCGTGTCTTTGCCGGCCGGCGAAATGTCCCATCAACCGAATTCCCACAGCAGCAAGAAGCTGACCAAACACAAATGCTTAAAGCTGACGGCTCAGAAACAAGTCCACAAAATACCTGGTATTATGACTTAGAGCCCGTGGTCGCGAACCTTAATGAGCCGGACGTTACAAGGTATATCAGAATTTCTCTTACGTTGCAAATCAGTAATGAACTGGACACCAAGAAAACTACCGCTTTTCTTGAACAAAAGGCTCCGCTTTTAAAAGACTGGCTGACGATCTACCTTGCAAGCCAAACCCTGGAGGATATTCGCGGCGAGGGAAACCTGAGGCGTATTCAATCACAAATGCTCGATGCTTTTAATGAGAAGCTTTTCCCCGATGCTAAACCCCAGATCAAAAATGTTCTTTTCAAGGAATTCGCCGTACAATGAGTACTCAACTTTCGGATAACCTCAGCAGAGACAAGATCGGCCAGCTTCTCAGCGTTGTCGGCTCAAAGCCCGCGCAAGACACAGTGGAAGTCCAAGCCGCGGATTTTGACTGGCACCGGCCCCGCTGTTTCACAGACGATCAGCTTGAAACACTCAACAACCTCACTAAGCAAATAGCCGATGCGATCGCCGATAAATTCAATTATTTCTTTCAGGGTAATTTCGATGTCACGATATCATCAACGAGACTGTACTTTGCCGGTGAACTTACAGGCGAGCTTCTCGCTGGCGCAAAAAATAGCTACTATCTGGCCTTTGGTCCCGACCAGGAGCACATGTGTGGATTTCTTGGTATACCACAACAGACTACAACCTCCTGGCTCACACTGTTGCTCGGTGATTCCTCATCCGAGAAAGATTCTACCAATGGATTGTCACAACTGGAGGAATCACTCCTATTGGATCTCGCCATTGCCGTCATCAAAGCCATTGCCAACACAATGAAAGGCTCTCAAAATCTTCAACCCGCTAAAACACTCGCTAAAGCTCAACTACCCATAGAACTACAAGGCATAGAAGAGATCTGCAAGATCGATTTAATTTTCAAAAAAGCTGATAACGAAAGCAGTTCCGAAGCGTATTTCATAGTCCCGTGCAGTCTTTTATCACCAATTGTCGGCAAAAAATCACGAGCAGGTAGTAACCTCTCAGCCGCAGATACCTCAAAGGCAATACTCGCACATCTCCAGCAGGTACCAGTATCGGTGACTGTCAGGCTGGCCCGTACGATGGTTTCCTTCGAAGAGATTATGAGTCTTCGCCCATGTGACATACTCTTACTTAACAAACACATCGAAGAGCCAATTGAATTGATTGTCGAAGACCAAACGATATTTCGAGGCAGGCCTGCACAGTGCGCAGGTAAAAAAGCAGTGGTGATAACAGAAAGTCTGAAACACAACACAAACAATCCTAAAACACAGCAGATACCTCAAGTTAAAACACAGAATGTAAACGAGCCGGCAGAAACTCTGACAACTAAAAAGGAATTGGAATATGTCAAAAGCAGCTAAGGCCACCGCAGAAAAGGCAAAGAACGAGCAAAACGTACAAGATGCTGCTCCAGAGGCGGATTCTAAAAAGCAGGTGCAGTCCGCTGAACTGCCCGAGGCGGTTGAGCAAGATTCGGCGGGTTCAACCGGCAAATTTGACATCTTACTTGATATGGATGTTCCAGTAACGGTCGTTCTCGGACAGGCCGATGTACCGGTTCGACGACTGCTACAGTTTGGGCCAGGTTCGGTACTGCAGCTCGACAGGTCTACTGACTCACCGGTGGATTTGTATCTCAAGGACGCCAAATTTGCTGAAGCGGATGTTGTAGTTGTGGATGGTCGCTTTGCCGTCAGAATAAAACAGATTATTGGCACCGACACAGACTCCGACACAGCGGAGCAATAACCTGCTCAGAATAAGGAATTGTAAACAGAAGGACCCAGAATGGCCAAAGCGGAAAAAACAAACTCGTCAGGTACCTTTAGCCGTACTGCGTCTGTACAACCAGACGACGACATGATCAACACACCGCTTGCTTCCCACAGCAACACCATCCTGGCTTTTGGTCTTGTGGCAATTCTTACTACTCTTATAGTTCCTCTACCAACACCGATACTCGATATGCTGCTGGCGTGTAGTATGTCATTGGCTATTGCTGTCTTGATAATTACTCTGGCCTCCAAAGAGGCCCTGGAGCTTTCTGCTTTTCCTTCACTTCTGCTGTTCGTGACACTATTTCGCCTTTCTCTTAATGTAGCTTCTACAAGGTTAATACTACTGCAGGCCGATGCCGGCAAGATTATACAGACATTCGGCGGCTTTGTAGCTGGCGGCAGCTTCATGGTTGGTCTGGTCATTTTTCTGATCCTCATTGTTATACAATTCGTAGTAATCACAAAAGGGGCCGAGAGAATAAGTGAAGTTGCCGCCCGTTTTACTCTTGATGCCATGCCCGGCAAACAGATGGCAATCGACGCAGACCTCAACGCCGGTATCATCACCGAGACAGAGGCAAACAAACGCAGAACAAAAATTGTCAAAGAAAGTGAATTCTATGGCGCAATGGATGGTGCCAGCAAGTTTATCCGGGGCGACGCAAAAGCTGGTCTAATAATCACTGCTGTCAACATAATCGGCGGCATAGCAATGGGTTATTCCCACGGCATGACAATCGCTAACGCCATAAAAACTTATTCCGTCCTTTCTATCGGTGATGGTCTGGTCAGTCAGATACCATCCGTAATAATCTCTGTAAGCTCCGGGTTTCTCGTGACCAAAATCTCTTCAAGCCGTAGTGTTGGCCAGGACCTTTCCAGACAATTCCTCAAAGCAAGTCAGCCGATAACAACAGCAGCACTAATCATCGCAGCAATGGCACTGGTACCCGGCCTGCCCAAGACACAATTCCTATTGTTAGCAGCCGGCACGGCCTTGATGGGACGAATGGTGGCTAAAACCGAAAAACAGCACCAAAAACCTCCAACTCCCTCACGACTAAAGACCGAAAAAGAACCTGTCGAACAGCTCCTGGACGTAGACAGAGTCTCGGTACACGTTGGAGTCAGACTGATTAGCATGGTTGATCCCCGCAAGAACAGCACCATCTTCGAACGCATCGGGGCACTGCGCAGGGGATTCGCCCAGCAACTTGGAATCGTGATCCCATTGGTCAGGTTACGGGACGACATCAGCCTCGAACCCAACAGTTATGAGATTAGGCTTTCAGAGATACCTGTAGCCAAGGGACGATTGGAACCGGAAATGTATCTTGCTATAGATCCCGGGACCGTCCAGAACAAAGTCCAGGGAATAGAGACAACTGAACCAGTCTATGGGCTGCCCGCTCTGTGGATTACATCGGCCAATAAGGAAAAGGCTGAGCTGAACGGATATACAGTGATAGACGCCGAGTCTGTTTTTATCACACATCTGTCAGAAACGCTCAAGAAACATGCTGAAGAATTACTGACGCGAGAAGATGTACAGCTACTTGTGGATCGACTTCGCAAAAACCAACCTTCATTGGTTGGGGAAGTTGCCGGTACCGATAGCCAGGTTTCCATCGGATTGCTCCAGAGAGTTCTTAAAAACCTTCTTAAAGATGGAATACCGATCCGAGAATTGACAGTAATACTCGAATCCTTGGCTGAGAATGCACCAAAAACTAAAAATGCCACTACCCTTACCGAAGTTGTTCGAAAATCATTAAATAGAACTATCACCGAGCAGTATAAGGACGAGACAGGCAAAATCTCAGCCATAACACTGGAGCCTGCCTTTGAACATCAGATCGCGTCCACTCTAAGACAGGAAGCCGGCGAAATAACTTTGGCCTTACCCGCTGAGGTCGCGATGGAAACCAGCAAAAGGATTGCCCAGTCGTGGAAAGCAGCAATGGATAAAGGTATCGATAAGGTAGTCCTGCTTTGCGACTCGAGACTACGCGCGCCTCTGGCCGCAATGTTAGTGAGAACAATATCTTTGTTATCTGTAATAGCATATGACGAAATTGTATTGGGAACTGAAGTGGAACCTGTTGATATCATCACCATCCAACAAACCGAGCCGATAACTTCCAAAAAGCAGCAACAACCTGGCCCGGTTTTAACAGCAGGCTAAGCTTCATTATGACGACGTGTACTCTTGCCTGGTCGGCATATCAACCACCAGACATGAGTCAAGAGTATGGAATCCAAATATGCCTTTACATGCCAGGTGGATTGGAATCAGCATTTCTGTGATATGCTTTTTCTGCTTGAGCTTTGTTAGCTGGTTCAGTGGTTTTTCACCTTTTACATGCTGCAAAAGGGCTGTGACTGGTGCCTTGGTTGCTTACTTCGCCGCCAGTTTAGCTGTCAAAGCAATAAATGCGATCCTGACCAACGCCATGATCATGAGCGTGATAGATAAGCAAAAGGAAAAGACCCGTGGCGGTAAAAACTGAAAATACGCTTGAATGTTCCGATAGCTTAACGCCCCATGAAATAATCGGTGAGGACAGCCGGGAGCATCTAAGAACAGTCGCACTACGTACGTACTCGGGGCAAAAAAAACAACGGCTTGATGATGAGCAGATAACCCAGCTTCTACCCATGGTCCACAAGATAGCTCATCGAGTAGTAACATATCTAAAACCTCCCCTATCGTTTGAAGACCTGATCTCAGCAGGTACGATTGGACTGCTCAAAGCAGCACGCGATTTTGATTCCTCCCGCCAAGCTGCGTTCAAAACGTACGCTTATATTAGAATAAAGGGAGCCATTCTCGACGAACTAAGAAGTCTGTCTTTGTTACCTGTGAATTTCAACAAACAAGTCCTGAAGGCTCTCGAGTTAAGTCGCCAAATCTCCGAGCAGACAGGTACTGTACCGACGACTGATGAGTTGGCTGAGAAACTTGGTATAAGCGTGGATAAGGTTTACGAACTATTTGAGACCGCCCGCGCCCAGCATTTTGTTTCGATTGACGGCTTCGGACAAGACCGTCCCGCACTGAGCGAGTTCTTAGCATCGACCGACCCAGCCCGTCCTGACAGTCGACTTGAACGAACCGAACTCATAGACAAGCTAACCAAAGCAATACAACAATTAGATCAGAAACGTCGGCAAATAATACTACTGTATTATCACCAACATCTGACAATGAAACAAATCGCTGACATCATGAATATTACCGAATCACGTGTAAGTCAGTTGCATGCAAGTGCTATATTTAACCTGTCAATAAAGTTGAGGAAGTGGAAAGATGGCTGATATTGATCACAATATGATAAAACCCGTAGAAAGTCTGCATAACATTACAGGCCTGACTGCCATCAAAAACCGCGAGGAAAGAAAAAGACGACAAAACACGGGTGATCAGCAACAGCAAGAAACCGAAGAACCGTTGAAAGAATCGCCGGAACAACAAAGTCCCGACTCGAATACTACCGACGACAACGACGACCAACAATCAATTGATTACTGTGCCTGATATAATATTTGCCTTGGGGTAAAAATATTAAAAGGTTAGAATGAAATATGCATAGAAAAATGAAACATGTTCTAAAAAGCGATGAAGTCGAACTGCAAGGCAGCTGCCGACTAAACACGAGCCAGAAAAAACCGAGTCTTTCAAAAGATGTACATCCTACTCAGGCAATGCAACAAGTACGGATTGTTGAAAGCCACCCAGAATTCACAATCATAGAAGTGACCTGCTGCTGCGGCGAGAAAACATTCTTAAAGTGTGAATATGCAGGTAACGAGATATCCAACGAGGCTTCAACATCCGTTCCTCAGTAAAGACCGAAATAGAAACTACTGATGCACTAACCATGCTCAGTAAACTTTAGAACAAGATAATGAAATACGGGTTATTAAACGGAGATAATCGTAATGAAAACTAACACAAATATTCTATCTTTACTCACCTTAGCACTGCTGATGGTCGTATTCACCGGCTGCTCACCCTCTCAACGAAAGAAAGATATCACGTCCACATCCGGATCGGTCGGTCGGCAAACAGACGAGTCAATCGTGGATAGATTCCAGGAACCAGGCACCCGTAGTCGAACCGCTGTGGAATCTGCCATAGAATTGTCGCAAAGATACGCTCAACTCTCCGAACTGGCTGCTGCTCTTCGCGAAGAGAACAAAGAACTTATCAATGAAAATAATAAGTTCAGAGAACAGATTACTTTACTTCAGGCTAAACTAAACCAGACTCAAAAAGAGCTGAAAGAGGCAAATGACCTGCTTATTGAAATGCTAACGGAACTCAACAACTGGAAAACCAATATCCTGGGCTTCCGTAATGAGATGCGTGAAGCACAAAAGGCTCAGATTGAGGCTCTGCTGAAAGTACTCGATATCCTTGGCGGAGAAATTGACACAGAGTTATCATTGACCGACGTCCCGCAAGAACAAACAACTGAATCTTTAAAAGAATCAACTTCAGTTACCGGTGAACCAAATGAATAGCTTAACAAAGGCAGGATCGCACTATTTGTCTATACTCCATAGGAGCAAGAGACAAAAAAAGGTTATTAGCAGTGCACTGGGCATTTATGTAACATCACTTCTTCTGCTCTTTCCACAGCTCAGCTGTCGGTCTTATCGACCTTTTGAGCGCAGGCCTACCTCATATTATGTAAGCCCAAACAAGGATTTGTTGTCTGTCGGCAGGGTCGCTTTCGTTGAGCTGGACAATAACTCCGACTATCCAAGCATCTCCGCTGACATAACGGAGGCCCTTTTCATGGCACTACAAAAGAGACAGCTTTTTGGCTTAACCGTAATCAGCCAGGATAATCCCACATGGCGTAGCGTTCAATTGGCTCCAGACATAGGATACCGAGCACAAAATAACACAATCACCGGCCCTCCTACTAACACTTTTGAGGAGCTACTTGCCGTCCGTAAGGCACTGAAATGTAACGCCATATTGACGGGAACTGTCACCGAATATCACCCCTATCCTCATATGGTTATTGGTCTGCGTCTAAAACTGCTCGACCTTAGGGACGGCCAGCTTCTGTGGGCCCTTGAACAGGTCTGGGACACTGCCGACAAAAAGTTAGAGCATCAAATAAAAAGATATTTTGAATCCGAGATGCGTTCAGGTTTCGCTCCTATGCGCGAACAGTTAGTCGTTGTTAGCTCGCTGAACTTCGTTAAATTCGTTGCCCATGAGGTTGCAGCGACTCTAAAGTCCAAGTAATTGTACAGATTAACGGTAAAGCGAAGAAAACATTAACTTAAGGAACGAAAACTTAGAAAAACCTAAAGTTTTGCCGAGAATTTACGAAAAGCCATAAAGGATAGGTATCTTTAAAGGATTGGCACATCATGATAGATAATATAAATAACGACCAGGCCAAAGAAATCTTGGCACGATCATCCCTAAGACAGCCCTACAACTCTCAGGCGCCGTTAAGTGGTGGACCTGATGCCTCGCTTCAAATCGAATATGATGTCCTAATTAAGAACGCAATAAAAATCCCACAGGACGACACCGAGGCTATCCATAATGCAAAAGAGCTTCTTCTGTCCGGCAGACTTAATAGTATAGCAATTATTCAAGCTACCGCAGGGAACATAGCTGATTACGGTATATGAAGATCGCTGGTCAAAGAGAACATGGTAGTAGGGCCGATTGTACACGATCCATAAGATGATCGGTGTTAACACCTGATTGTCTTGGTGGAATTATCATGTATGTCCGGCGAGGCTCCAGTGATTACACAAAACATGAAACTCGGCATTGATGCTTTGGTGGACCGAAAATTCAAGAAGCTGTGGAGGTATTATCTTCTGCAGTGCGTTCTGGCTACTATTGTATTTGCGGTTCTCGTTCTGATTCTCGGAAAGGAAAAGGTCGTCCTGATTAGTGCAATGGGCGCTACCTGCTTTATTGTATTTGCGCTGCCGACGACTACTTCAGCACAAACAAGAAACGTTATTGGTGGCCATCTTGTTGGTCTTATATGCGGAGCTATATTCTACTTTATCGGTCTGCCTCAAATCATCACATATCCTTCCACAGTTGGGCTGGCCATATTCGTTATGGTTGTACTTGATGTCGAACATCCCCCCGCTGCCGGTACAGCTTTAGCCGTTGTGGCAAATGAGGTTTCTTATGATGCTTTTATTACCATAATGATAAGTGCTGTTGTACTGTCCCAATGTCGCTATTATCTCAGGAGTATATTGAAGGACTTACTATAAGCTATACCGCACAACAGCAAAACTCAGTACCGGCACCTTGTCAGACTATAGTCTCAAACATAACAATCAAGACTCAGTCCTGCAAGTTTCCGGCTGATATGTATCTTTGATATGTCAAACCGGTTTGGAAAGTCACAAAAATCACTTCTTTGTCTACGGCGCACATCAACAACGACAACATCGTCAACACTGAAGGATTCGTCTTCAGCCCAATATAAAGACTCAAGCAAGTTCTCATCAGAGAGGAAAGTATATCTGGTTACTTCTAATAATGAATTTTTATTCATCCTGCTTCAACCCCCAGTTGTCATCATTGTATCAGGTCGGAGCATTAAAATCAAGCAAAATCCTTTCATCATGATCCGGAAACACCCTTACATTTACTACAAGAGATGATATTGTCTTTTGTATAGCAATATTATAGGTCAATAAGAAGATTTGTTCTGGAATCGGCTGGTATCAGAAAATAAAATGTTATCAGCACGATCCTATTCTAAACATATTCGGGCTGTATACGAGTCCTACAGCGCACGGGCCATACGGATGAAGATCATTGTGAAGTGTCCAAAATGTGGCAATAGATGGATTCTGGATAGCAACGCCGCGGACAGAAGAATCAGATGCCGAAAGTGTAACCGATTATTCAAAGTCCCTCAGCTTGATGAGCTGCCAAAGGCAGTCAAGGTTCTAAATAGTGCAAAAGGTCCCATCTATGTGGACCAGGAAGGTCATACCTACGGCTGACTTTCCGCTGAAGAATCTCCGGGAAGCATCTCGTCAGGCGATTTGAGCGGAAGGTTCTGCCAAGTGGGCTCAGTCGGCTCGTCTACGCCTAAAGCCTTTTCGACTCTGGCCATCCTGCTACAAAGTTCTTTTAATTTCTGTTCGATTCGGTCCAGCTTCTTGTCAATATCTTGAACATCATTTCCAAGCCCGAACAGACTCCTTTCGGTCAGGTTCATGTATCGTTCCATCAGGCGCTCGTAAGCATCAATCGCCCGAGCGGCATCGGTCTTGTATTCAGGTACCGTTATTTCAGGTTCAATCCTGTAAGTTTTCTCTCCTCCATGGATCGATGATGAGAACCACACCACGAACACGCACGCTATTAACAACCCGCCGATAGCTACAAGATTTCTATTCGTTTTCATTTCCATATCTCCCTTTTGAATATATCTGATACTCGAAACTCCCATTATTTATCGACAGATAATGGATGGACTATTACAGATTCGCAGAAAAAGCTGGAACTGCAAAGGATAAGAAAATTGTGATCGCCTCCGTGGTCTTCACAAAAATCCGGCTCTACTACCTTATTCGGTCTCAGGTACAATGGGCTCCCACCGCACCTTAGCAGAACCCAGTAATGTGCCAGTGGCATACGCAAGGTCAACGAGTGATATTTGATACTCTGCCAGTGCTTGTATCTCAGCACTTTGAGCATCAGCAAAACTGGCTTGCGCCTCAAGCACATCCGTAGACGTCACCAGTCCTAACTCGAATTGCCGCTTCTCCGCCTCGTATAACCTGCCATTAAGTATCGCTGTCTGTCTGCTCGCCAAAATCCTTTGCCAGTTCGCCTCGACCTGGTCGATCGCATTAAGCACCTCGAGTTCGATAAGTGCCTTCTGATTATCTTTATTCGCCAGTCTTTGCATCCGCTGATAAAAGGCTTGCTGAAGCCGACTATCCGCGCCTTGGTTTCCAAGCGGCACAAGAAGTTGCAGTCCGAACCGATGGCCCTCAAATGTACTGTCCCATAGCAGATCGTATGAATCCTGTCGGCTCGCACCCAGTCCGCTCACATTGTAGGTGTAATCCAGCGTCACTAACGGCAGCGCCTGATTGCGAAGATAATCAATATTGGCAATATCCTGAGCAAGCTGCAGCTCCAGCTCAAGCATCTCCTGTCTATTATCCACTGCCGCTGTGACAAGCTGTTTTTTACCCAATTCATAGCGCACCGGATCCGGCTGTGTCAGAGGTACGAGCACCGTTGCACTTTGCATATCCACCCCCGCCATGTTGATGACGTGTTTTAATTCACGCTGTCTATCTCGTAGATTATTTTCAGCCACGATTATCGCCTCAAGCTGTCGTGCCACACCCGCTTCTGCCCGCAGAACCTCAACGGGAGCCCGTTCGCCAAGCTCTACGAAACGCTTTGCCTGCTCAAGCTGCGCCTGCGCCAGCTCATATTGCTGCTGGCGCACCTCCAACTCACGCCTTGCCGCGTAAAACCGCCAGTACACTCTATCCATCGCCGCAATTACTCGTATTACCTCCAACTTCGTTCTTGCGTCGGTTATCTGCCGCTCAGACTGTGCCAAATAGATCGAGTACATGTTCGCTCGCCTGCCGGCATTACGCAACAAAGGTTGACTGATAGAAAGCGATGCCGTCGATCCATAATATGGATTAAACAGCGTACCTTCAGCGTCGGTCTTGGTTCTCGTATCGCCAATATCGAAGGTCAAAGTTCCTCCCGTTCGCAGAGGCATCTCAACTCCGACATCGGCTCGCGTTGTGTCCATGCGAGAACCGGCGATCTGATCATAAAACCCCACTGATGGAGAATTCACCTTATTGTAAGAGACATTCGTAAAAAACGACGACTCAAACTTTGCCTCTTCTTCACTGACTTTCTCGGCAGCAATCGCAGGATTGATTAACTGCGCCTTTAGCTCAAGATTATTCTCAAGTGCCATGGCCCGATACTGCTCTAAAGTAAGCTCGATCTCTGAAGGCGGCGTCTCTTTTACTTCTGACGGTTCTTCCATTTCAACCTTTGCCTTTTTTAGTTCAAGTAGTTCTATCGTCTGCAACTTTTCGGGCGCAATTTGAACCGCACCCAAGTCACCATAACCTGAAAACAAGGGGCATCCTGCTATAAAGAACAGTCCACACACACTCAAAATTATCAAATACCATTTCACAATAACTTACCTACTCATGTCTAAGTGCCTCAATCGGATCAAGTCTTGCGGCCTTGATTGCAGGGAACATCCCAAAAAAGATGCCGACTGAACCTGCAAAGCCAAATGAAAGACCTATTGCCCAGGAGGGAATATACGCCATCCCCATCTCGACTTTCGGTATGTTCGCTATCGCCATTGTCAGAAGCTGTCCAAATCCAATCCCAACCAGCCCACCAAAAAAACACAGCACCAGCGACTCAATTAAAAATTGTGTCAATATCGCCGATTTCCTCGCTCCAACTGCCTTGCGCAGCCCAATTTCTCTGGTTCTTTCTGAGACTGACACAAGCATGATATTCATGATACCCACGCCACCTACGAGCAAAGACACGCCGACAATTCCTCCCGCAACGAGCGTCACTACCATGGCGATCTTGTTAAATGTCTCGAGCGCACTTTTAAGCGATTCGACTCTAAATGTGTCAGGTTCACCTGGTCTTACGTTTCGTGTTCTGCGCAGGAAGAACCTTATCTCCGCCTCCGCCTCTTCCGTGACTTCCGCAGATTGACTGGAAGCAAAAACCCACATCCAAGGCTCCCCAAGTTTATAAAGTGTCTTGAATGGAATAAAAATATCATACGATTCCTCGCTGCTTTCGCCGAATCCCATCTCAGGTCGGCGCTCAATCACTCCAACAATGCGAAACGAATGATACCCGATTCGAATTATCTGTCCGATACAGTCCTTATCCAGATGTAGTTTGTTTTGCAGCTTTGGATCAACTAAACATACCTGACGAACCTGCATATCATCGATGACAGAGAAAGTGCGACCGAGTGCCACAGGCCGATTCTCAATCTTGTGGTACTCCGGCTCAATTCCGGAAATCTGAACATTGTCTACTGACTGCTCCCCGGCTCGAACTGTGTGTCTGCCGATCGAGCCATTCCTGCTGAATCTCGCCACCGAGGGACAATGCTCAAGCATCCTATCAAACTGCTCCGGCAAAAACCGTATCTGCCACCAGGACGAGTGTCTGAGTGGGCCGGTATCCGGCCGCCGTGGAGAAACGAATATTGTATTAGTGCCAAACGTTTCTACCTGTGTCAGAATCTTTGCCTTCAAGCCTGTCAGAGCAGCAATCACCGCTGTCACCGAGGCGACGCCGATTACAATTCCAATTGTGGTTAAGATTGACCTGGTTTTGTTTGCCCATATCTGTCCCAGAGCAAGATAAATGCTCTGATAAAAGAGACGCAAAAAGGCCAGTGGTAACTGTAAAAGGATTTTCATATAGCTATTTCCAACCTACATCAGGGAAACTCGCCCTACCAGCCTGATCTTGCTCACGCGGCAAGTCACTGCTTATTTTCCCATCCATCATGCGGATGATCCTCTTGGCGTGACAGGCCACGGATTCTTCATGTGTCACTAAGATGATTGTTTGGCCCTCACGATGAAGCTGGTCACACAATTCAAGAATCCCTTCGCTGGTTTTACTGTCCAGATTGCCCGTGGGCTCATCAGCCAACAGGATACTCGGATTGCACACAAGCGCACGCGCTACTGCCACGCGTTGTTTCTCGCCACCGGATAGTTGGTTCGGCTTGTGTTTTATCCTATCCCCAAGCCCCACCTTCTCGAGCATCCGCTTGGCTCGCTTATGTCTCGACCACCACCCATCGCGAGAATAAATCAAAGGCATCTCAACGTTATTCAACGCGCTGTGTTGTCCAAGCAACTCGAACGATTGGAACACAAATCCTATTCGTTCGTTTCTGACACGTGCCAATGCTGCGTCACTCATGCCGGTTGTGTCCTCACCATCCAGTTCATACCGGCCTGAGGTAGCCCTATCGAGGCAGCCAAGGACATTCATTAACGTACTCTTGCCCGAGCCGGATGGTCCCATCACAGCGACATATTCATTCTCACGCAACTCAAGGTCCACACCATCCAGCGCGTGTATGCGTTCGACGCCCACTTTGTAAATGCGCTTAACAGTCTCAAGGTAAATTATCAGCTTATCAGACATTGTTGATGTCATTCACTTCCTGAGTCTCGGATTTGGCCTCATCAGCCTTGTCCTTCTTCGCCTCGCGTTCGTCGAGCACCTTCTGATCATGCTTCAGTTTCTCTAACACCTTGTAAGGCCCAACGATAATTTTGTCCTCTTCCTTGATCCCCGATTTGATGATCGTGTGCGTTAGATCACTCTGCCCAATCTTAACAGGCGTTACTATCGCCTTCCCGTCAATGCAGTGGTAAACCACCGTTGCATACGTTTTTGTAGCATCTACCTCGGGATTGTTCTCTCGAATCTCCAAAGGCAGACCATCGACTTCTGTAGCCATCACTGCCTGACTCGGCAGCTTGAGAACGTCTGTGTGTTTGCGGGTCTCAATATCCACGTGCGCCGTCAATCCCGAATGCAATCTTTCCTCTGTGTTCTCAATTAAAATCTCGGTCTTAAAGTATTTCGTCTGCGTGCGCGACATATCGTGCGACAGCGCTATAGAATGCACCATTCCTGCAAATTCGCGGTCCGGATAGGCGTCGATATGTACTGTTGCTTTTTGCCCCACCTTTAGTTTGCCCACATCTGCCTCATCAACCTGCGCCACAACCAGCATCTGTGACAAATCCCCCACCTCCATAATTACAGTACCCGGATTGTTCATCGTTCCGGTCATGACCATCTCGCCCACCTCCGCATTTATCCGCGTAATAACACCGTCGATGGGTGATCTTATGGTCGTGTAACTAAGAGCCTCTTCTGCCTGATCTATCCTTGCATCAGCTGCCTCAAGATTATGCTGTAATACCTGCAGGTTCAGTTCTGCTGCATTCAGCGTATGCTTGGATGACTCATACTGCGCCTTTAGCTCATCAACCTTCAGTTTACTCTGATCGAACGTTGCCTGGCTGATATCCTGCGATTCGTGCAATCCTCGCTGGCGCTCGAGGTCTCGCTCAGCTTGTTTGAGAGAAGCCGCAAGACCGACAAGGCTTGCCCTCTGACCCGCAATCTTGGCCTTTTCAACCTCTATCTGCGCCGCTTGAGCAGCTCGACTTGCCTGGGCACTAAGCAACTGACTTTCCAAATCCTTCGAGTCCAGTCGAACCAGCAGCGATGCCGGCACAGGCGGAACCGCATTCGGATTGCCATTTGTCACTCTCTGCCCTTCCTTAAAAGGCAACTCTTCAACTCGCGCAGAGGCCTTTGCGCTTATCTCGACCTTGGCCCTGGGCTCGATCTCTCCCGGAGCACTAACAAACTCGATTAGCTCACCTTGTTGGACCTCCTCGATACGAACTTCCAGAGCCTTATGGGAAGCGCCAGTTTTCTTGCGGACCAATAATCCACCGATAGAAACAACAACCAAAGTGACCACAACCGAAATGACGACAACACGTAGCTTCTTCACACTAAAACCTTTCTTAGTCAGAGAACAACACTCTAATAATAAACACGGATTATTCATTATACATATATGCGCGATGTTCCACAACCACTTACACACTCCCTGAAGTGATAATGCCGCGTACCTACATATCACCTTCAGAGACAGGTGCAGAGTTACAGCCTTTGCCAGCCCAGCGTGGACAGAGCTAAGTCATGACCAAGCTCAGCAAAAACATATTCATTTGCCATTTTTGCCACGGATAACGCTCTATAAGTTTCAAGATTTCTTACAGGACCTTATTATATGGAGTGTAAATGACCTGGTGACAAAGACCAGAGAGGCACCGAAACCGTTGTCAAGTTGATTGACTCTTCGTGCTATAGCCGGTTTGTTTACTTGCAGGTCCGCGTTTGTGAGCCATCCAGGGACATGTTTCTCGCTGCGGGCACTTGGCACAGCCGTGCCTGGTTGAAAACAACGGCAAAATTACAAAACCATCAACTGCGAATACGCCGATTAGAATAACAAGCAGCCACGAAAACTCACTTATCAAAACAGGCACCGCAACCAAAATGGGAATGAACCACAATGGCACAATTACAGGAATGTGCTTTTTGAACTTCTCGCTAAAGCAGTCAATACCCTTATACTCTCGCAGATATGCTGCGATTTTCCCATAGCCACAGGGACATGACCTCTTCCCCCAGTACCTGCAATAGGGACATATAAAAAGTATTATCCAAAGTGTCCCCATAACACCGTAAACGAGATAGACGATGGCACTGATCCAACTTAGTACCGCTGGGCTAAGAGCTGTGAGCAGAACGACCGCCCCCAACAGAATCATTCCCACGTATGGGATATTGTTGGCCAGTGTCTGAAAATATGAATACTGACGAAGTGGCTGCTCGGCAACTGAACCACTGTTTTTATCATCAGTTTTCTGCTGCATTTATCCTCGCTAACTCGTTCGGGTGAAAATCGCCATTGGCGGTGCTAATAATCTCTGAAGTTTTTCATCCAAACCGGCCAGGTGGGCATTTCAGCATTAACATCCCATTCGCGATGCCATTTGAGCTTCCACAATTCTTTAAGCCCTACATCGCGAGCGCCGAAATCCGCAAACAGGCCGTTTATAGTTCCATTATGCCGATCAATACAGATACCCTGCATATTAACTCCAAAAGGAGTCACCTCGAAGTATCCATCAACCATAGGCGGCTGATCCGACTGTTCGGGTA
>Ga0307443_1001125_pt1 | contig 16283 bp, 12 predicted proteins | sample SalMarSW160220MG_FD_202148 | JGI IMG/M metagenome (GOLD analysis project Ga0307443, IMG submission 202148) | Salt marsh sediment microbial communities from the Plum Island Ecosystem LTER, Massachusetts, United States - SW1601-220 | ecosystem: Environmental > Aquatic > Marine > Intertidal zone >... | reverse complement strand
CAGGATGGACAGACCTCTGGTGCACCTGTTGTCACGCCAGTGGCACAGCAGGGTAGCTATGTCTGGCAGGGATAACCGCTGAAAGCATCTAAGCGGGAAGCCCCCTCCAAGATTAAGTTTCTCGTTTTTTGCCTTCGGGCGGAAAACCAAGGTCCCTCAGAGACTATGAGGTTGATAGGCGACAGGTGTAAGCACAGCAATGTGTTCAGCCGAGTCGTACTAATAGACCGTATGGCTTGTCCAAAATTAAATACATCTATTATTTATTCAATTATCATAGAACAAAAAACAAAAAAACCGGTCTTACCGTTTTTTTTGTTTTTTGGGCACTCTAATGGCGTCTTTATAAGATATAATTCATTCTCAAATTAAAGAAAAGCGAAGACACCACATTTATCAGGGACGCGGTCAATTCCCCCTCCGAGGGCTCGTTCGGGGATACCGTTCTAAAAAACCGCAGTCAGTTTCCCCAACGGTTTGATTCGTAAGGAGTACTATTCGAGAAAAACAGAGTCAATTCTCCCAGCGAGAGAATTGCTCTTTACCTCTCGCTCTCACTCTTTTCTCTTTCTCCGAAATCGAAAAACCGTGCCCGTTCGAGCTCCGAGATATTTTCCTGAATAGTACTCCTTACTCATTTTCGAACTTTAAGTCCATGCCCGCCTGCCCCATGGAATAGATGACTCTCAGGATGTTGCCACTATTCCATGGGGCGAGGTCTGCGAGACATTTTTCTTGAGTGGCATCCCTCACTTTTGGGTTTAAAATAAAAGAAATTGAAAATCCATGCCCGTTCGACCTCCGAGGCATTTTTTATGAACAGCACTCCCTTCACTATGGTGATTTAAGCGTAAAATACATTTTTTTCTCAACCAAATAAAGAAAAAAGTGCCGGTCGGGCTTTGTGTCCTCTGCGGCAATTTTTAGGTACTAGATACCAGGTCTCAGGTCCTAGTTAAAACAAAAAATATAATCCTTGAAATCTGTGTTTATCTGCGTCCTATTATTGGGTGACGGTGGGTTTCCTCGCAGTCTTGACATTTATACCTTATTAAATATCTTAAAAAAAATGGAAAGAACTTTATTTTTGATAAAACCCGATGCTGTAGAGAGAAAACTTATTGGCGAAATAATTTCTCGTATTGAAGAAACATCCCTTAAGATATTAGAAATGAAAATGGTTCTGCTTACGAGACAGAAAACAGAACAGTTTTATGCAGAGCACAAAGGAAAAGAGTTTTATAATAGACTTATTAATTATATGGCGGATAAAAAAGTTTTGGCTTTGAAATTAGAAGGGAAAAATGCCATAAAAACTTTAAGAAATTTAGTCGGAGCAACTGACCCCAAAAAAGCAGAAAAAAATACAATCCGGGCGGATTATGGAGTCGGAACCCCTCAAAACAGTGTCCACGCTTCTGATTCGGTTAATTCCGCAATAAGAGAAATAAAGTTTTTCTTTGGAGACTGAATAATATTACGCTATCCGCCATCCGCTTTCCGCCAAAAATATTTAAAAAGAAAGGAAGGGTAGGGCTTTTAAAGCGGTAAGCCGCGAGCCCTTTCTGACCCAATACTTAAAAACTCCTTGCAATTAGGAGAAACGTTTCTATATTAATTATATGTTTGATAAATTAGGAGATATTTAGATGAATATAATAGCAGGACTTGCCAGGGGACATAAGATTTACGCTCCCAATAATATAAGACCTACAAGAGGGAAAGTCAGGGAAGCTCTTTTCTCAATAATAGATGTGAACGGAAAAGCTTTTTTGGATTTATTCGCCGGCTCCGGAGCAGTCGGCATTGAAGCCCTGTCCAGAGGTGCATCAAGCGCTGTATTCGTAGAACGATCAAGAAAAGCGGCAACCTATATAAAAAGAAATTTGGAAAAAACTAAACTTGAGGGGGAAATTATAAACAAATCCGTCTCTGCGACTTTAGAGAATTTCGAGGACACCTTTGATTTCATTTTTATGGACCCTCCATATAAAACAGAATTGGTTATGAAAACTTTAAAAAAAATCGGCGTCGTTTTAAAAAATGATTCAACAATAATTGTTGAGCGTCCGTCGAATGAGGAGTTCGAATATAATGGATTTAAAATCATTAAAAGTAAAATTTATGGAGATACTTCTCTTACTTTCCTGAAAAGATGAAAACGGCAATATACCCCGGAACATTTGACCCTATTACAAACGGACATATAGACATAGTTAAGCGATGTCTAAAAATCTTTGACCATCTGACCATAGTGGTAGCACAGCATTATGAAAAAGATTTTCTGTTTTCCGCCGAAGAGAGAAAAGAATTATGCGAAATAGCGACAAAAGATATACCAAACGTTGAGGTCCAGATTTGGCAAGGTCTTTTAGCAGAATATGTCAAAACAAATAAAGCAGATGCGATTGTAAGAGGAATGAGGGTTCTCTCCGATTTCGAGTACGAATTTCAAATGGGCATGATGCACAGGAAACTTTCAATGAATATTGAGATTATATATTTTTTCCCCGATGAAAAATATATATTTCTCTCTTCAAGCGCAGTAAAAGAAATAGCTCTTCTTAACGGTGACATATCGGAGTTTGTTCCCCCGGAAATCGGAAAAAGATTGAAAGAACGTCTTTCAAATAGTCACTCCCAGGAGTAATTACAATAAGTTTACATTATTTATCAATAGAAGTAAAGGGTGGAAGAGGCGGAGATGGACTGGTGGGTTTCAGTCGTTTACCGAACCAGCCCAGAGGCGGTCCGGATGGAGGAGATGGAGGGAAGGGAGGAAACGTCTATTTTGAAGCTTCAGAAAAATATCATTCTTTTGAACATCTTCATAAAGATCTTTTTTTTAAAGCAGAAGACGGGAATCCCGGCGGAAAAAATAAAAGACACGGTAAAAACGGCAAAGATCTGATAATATATGTTCCGCTTGGAACTACCATTTACAAAATAGACGAAAAAAGACCTTTAGCCGATCTGCTCTTCGATGGGCAAAAAATCAAAGTCGCAAAAGGCGGAAGAGGCGGTGGAGGTAATATACATTTCGCCACTTCCACCAACCAGGCTCCAAGAAAAGCGACTCCGGGCAAAGAAGGGGAAACGAATAACCTCAATTTGACATTTAGTCCTAAAGCAGACATTGTTGTAATAGGACCTCCAAATTCCGGAAAATCTTCCTTAATAGCAAGCATTACCGGAGGCTTACCTAAAATAGCCGACTATCCTTTCACCACGAAAAGTCCGCGTTTGTGGACTTATGTACATAATTTCTCAAGATATACTTTTATGGACACTCCACCTCTAATCCCCGAAGCGGCGGAAGATATTAACGTACTCTTTAGAAGAGTAAAAATACTCTTAATCGTCCTTGACTGCACACAGATTGAAAAACCGGATACAATAAAACCGATAATAGAAGAACTTGAGGAATATTTTGAAAAAGACCCACGCAGGAAAATAGGAATCGTATTGGCAAAAACCGATAAGATAAAAACACAACCTGATATTTCTACTCCTTACCCTGTTTTTCCCGTTTCTATTGAAAAAGAAGAAGGGATTGAAGAATTGAAAGAATTTCTCTTTGGAGATTAATTAACCACAGAGAACACAGAGAACAAATTAGGAAAATTGAAAAATGGGAAAATTGGGAAATGGGAAAACCATTTTACTATTTTCCTATTTAACAATTCAACTTGGATTCGAAGAATTTATTTAATTAGCCACGGATACACACGGATTTTTTTGTTGTTTTTACAATCCAACTATTTTCCTATTCAACAATTCAACTTAGCTTTAAAGCTAACGACTAACTACTCTCTATTATTGTTTCTTTATTTTTGATTTGTATTTTAATTCTGCAATTTCTCCGCTGTCGTTTACTTCTAATATCAAACCGTCTAAATATTCGGAGGCTGATTTTTTATAAATTGCCCATTCGTTTTTGCCCAGAGATTCCACGTCTTCAAATTTTGAACCTCTGAAGAATAAAAACAACAGGGCCTTTCCGAGCTTTCTCACGTCTTGTTCGTCATTTATTTTGATGTTTTGATACTGAATCATTTTAAGACCATTGTTAAGAGACGTATCAGTTTCCGGCCTATATAAAATGTAGATGTTTTTTCCATCTTTACTAACAGCGGTTTGCATCTTAGGGGCCTTACCAGATGTGGACTCTCCCTCTTTTTCTCTGAAGATAAGAAAAAAACTCCAGCCAGGGAAGCATTTGCTTAATACAGTTGCACCGAACACTTTAATTTCTATTGTCCCCTCTTTGGTTTTATATTTTATCCCGTTCTCCTCCAATTTTTCTAATATAGTTGTTTTATCAAGATAAAATTTATAGCCCTCAGGTACCTGGAACAGATTTTCTTCTACAGGTTCTTCTTTGATCTTTTCTAAAATTACGTCCTTCTGAGGTTCAGCTTCAATTTCTATTTTAATCGGCCAGTTTAATGTATTAGAAACCCAGGCAGTTGCCAAATTTTTGTTCTTTTCGTAAACTTCTATTTTCCTGCATTCGTAGCCGTTGATGACTTCAGAACCTTTTTTTCTTGAAGAGTTTTTTTCAAGCAAAGAATTAAAATATTCAAAAGGGTTTTCAGATAGACTTTTAGAACTGGTATTTAAGTGTTCATATGCAACTTTTCGCGAATGAATAATAACTGTTTGTTTCCCTCTTTTTCGGTTAACCAGAATACTTGTTTCGTCCTCCCCTTCTTTTATATCCATTCGGTATTCATTCCCTTTTACGAACATCTTTCCTTCTATCCGTTGATTATTCACTTCTTGAATTATATCTGCTGTAAAATTTTCTATAGCGGGATTCCTGTGACAGCCAAAGATCATAAGCAGCGTTAATGCTGCAATAAAGCTTTCAATGAATTTTGTTCTCATCGTTTTCTCCTCCCTTCTTTTTTGTTAACGAAAGCAAATAAAATCTTTTCCCTGAAGAAGATGAAAAATTGGTATAATTTGTGATTTGTGTTCCTTTATTTATATCATTGACTCTAATAAAAACCTCCGAATATATTTGCTACCTTCCTATAATATTGGGATAATAAAAGACTTTATTGTATTGTCAAGTATAGCATTAAAAAAAAGAAGTTAGTAGTTGGAAGTTAGAATCCCATCCCCACAACCATATTATCCACATGTAGAACATGTAGTACTTATTGTTTTTACTATTTAACCATTTCTCTATTTAACCATTCAACTTTGATTCGAAGAATCAATTATTGGGACGCAGATAAACGCAGATTGACAGGATCATTATTGTTGTTTAACAAAATCCCATCCCACAACCCCAATATCTAGACAGGATAAGAACAGGATTAATAGGATTTTCTATTTGCTATTTTTTCGGTCATCCGTCCGCGGTCTTCGGTCGGTTTTATTTCTAAAACCTAAAAACCTACCTTATCAATATAGTTTTTTGCGTTGCGGCTTTTAAATTCTCTGCTTCAAGGTTATAAAAATATATACCACTTGGGAGAGCTTCGCCCTTTTCATTTGTACCATTCCATTCTTCCGTATATAAACCTGGAGTATATACTTTATCTGCAAGCGTTTTTACAACACTGCCGGAAATGTTATAGACCTTAAGCGTGAATCCTCCGGGATTTTCTATTGCAGGTAAATAGTAGCTTATTTGTGTTGAGCTGCTAAACGCCTTGTGATTAGATTTTGAAAACATCAATCCAGTTGGTTTTTCCGTATCTATATCAATACCGGTTTCGGGTGTTCTAACAAGGAAATAATAAGGAGTAATTCCACCGGTAAAATTCTCAGTCATATTTATTGTTCCGGATGTACTGTCAAGCGCGACCACATACAGGGAATGGAATCCAATTGTGAGGGAACTAAGTGCAGTTGCTTCCCAACTAACAGAAGATGTTCCCCCACCTAACGAGATTGTTGCTTCTTCCCAGGAACCTTGTGTGGTCTCCAACTGATAGAGAACCTTCATGATATTGCAATTGGTCGGACTTCGAGAATTGTCGGAAGTTCCGGCAAATGAAGGAATCCGGACTGTTGTTTCATTATCAGACAGCGGAATAATGGATGACACAAGCGGAGATGTATATTCTTCAACCTCATCTATCACCGTCACATTGTCACTACTCCTATTTGCCGCATATATACTGTTTGTGTTTGGATTCACGCAGATCGCCCAAGGCATATTTCCAGCGGCAACAGAGGTGGTTGAATTCGTTGCTCCGTCTATAACCGTTACATTGTAACTGTCATGATTTACCACATATATCTTGTTTGTGTTTGGGTTTACGCAAGAAACATAAGGTCCATCTCCAACGGAAACAGTGGCACTTGAATTAGTCTCACCATCTATCACCGTTACATTGTTACTCAAATAATTTGCCACATATATCTTGTTTGTGTTGGGATTTACACAAATAGCAACAGGTACATCTCCGACAGGAACAGAGTCGGTCGAATTATCTGTGCCGTCTATAACCGTTACATTGTAACTGTCATGATTTACCACATATATCTTGTTTGTGTTGGGATTTACACAGACTGCCCAAGGCATATTTCCAGCGGCAACAGAGGTGGTTGAATTATCCAATCCATCTATTACCGTTACACTGTCACTGTTCTGATTCGCAACATATATCTTGTTTGTGTTGGGGTTCACGCAGATCGCTTGAGGGTTAACTCCAGCAGAAACAGAGGTAATTGAATTGTCCTCGCCATCTATCACTGTTACATCGTTACTGTACATATTTGCCACATATATCATGTTTGTGTTTGGATTTACGCATATCGCCAAAGGGGAATCTCCAGCGGAAACAGAAATGGTCGAATTATCCGACCCATCTATCACCGTTACGTCGTTACTGTTATAATTTGCCACATATATCTTGTTTGTGTTTGGATTGACGCAGATCGCATTAGGGTAACCTCCAGCGGCAACAGTAATAGCAGAATCGGTCCCTCCGTCTATCACGGTTACATTGTCACTGCCACTATTTGCCGCATATATCTTGTTTGTGTTTGGATTGACGCAGATCGCCCGAGGTCTATCTCCAGCGGCAACAGTTTCGGTTGAATTAGTCCCACCGTCTATCACCGTTACATTGTCACTGCCATTATTTGCCGCATATATCCTGTTTGTAATAGGATTCACGCAGATCGCCCGAGGTCTATCTCCAGCGGGAACAGTAGTAGTTGAATTATCCTCTCCATCTATCACCGTTACGCTGTCACTGCCAAAATTTGCCACATATATCTTGTTTGTGTTGGGATTTACGCATATCGCACGAGGCTGATCTCCAGCGGCAACAGTGGCGGTGAAATTGGTCGCGCCATCTATTACCGTTATACTGTCACTTTCATTATTTGCCGCATATATCCTGTTTGTGTTGGGATTGACGCAGATCGCATAAGGTTCATCTCCAACGGCAACAGAGGTGGTCGAATTGTCTGTTCCATCTATCACCGTTACACTGTCGCTGCCATTATTTGCCGCATATATCCTGTTTGTGTTGGGGTTTACGCAAATCGCGATAGGTCCATCTCCAGCGGCAACAGTGGTTGTCGAATTGTCTGTTCCATCTATCACCGTTACATCGTCACTGATAATATTTGCCACATATATCTTATTTGTGTTTGGATTCACGCATATCGCATACGGGTAATCTCCAGCGGCAACAGTGGTTGTGAAATTGGTTGCGCCGTCTATCACCGTTACATTGTCACTATCCCAATTTGCCACATATATTAGGTTTGTGTTTGGATTCACGCATATCGAATAAGGTTGATCTCCAGCGGCAACAGTGGTTGTCGAATTGTCTGTTCCATCTATCACCGTTACATCGCCACTCGACTGATTTGCCGCATATATCTTGTTTGTGTTGGGGTTTACGCAGATCGCATAAGGATAACTCCCAGCGGCAACAGTGGTTGTCGAATTGTCTGTTCCATCTATCACCGTTACATCGCCACTGAACTGATTTGCCACATATATCTTGTTTGTGTTGGGATTGACGCAGATCGCATACGGTATATCTCCAGCGGGAACAGTATCGGTTACCCAGTCGGCATAAAGAGATGGAACGATTAAGAATACCATTACAATAAAGATGGGTAACCTTAATATACCGCCTAACTTTGTTCTTTTAGAATAGAACATAAATACCTCCTTCTTTATTAATAATGATAGGGGTTATTTAGAATTAGTCAATACGTTTATTGTTAGAATGTTAGGAGGTTGGGAAGTTAGGAGGTTAAAACAAAAACAAATAAAAATCCTGTTTATCCTGTCAAAATATTCGGGGTAGGGGGTGTTTTTTTAAACAAACAAAATATTTTTTCTCTGTGTCTTTGTGTCTCCGTGTGACAATTAGTTTTTTTTCGTGTCTTTTGTGTGTTTCGTGGTTAAATAAATCCGTTTTCTTCTTAGTGTCTTGGTGTCTCTGTGTAAGATAAATTTGGAGGTGGGGGTTGAGTTTTAAAACAACAAAAAATCTTGTGCTAATCTTGTGTAATCTCGTGGTTAAATAGTTTCTTTGTAAAGATTGCGAAAATTGCTTTAAATTACTATAATTCTCATATGATAAAAGAAACGAATCTTCTGAAATTATCAAACATAAAAATGAAATCTTCGAGGTTAAGAAAAATGATTTCCGAGAACAAAAATATTCTCGAAAAGAAAGATTTTATTGAAATATTAATTGATAAAAAAGAAGTAAGAAAAGAAGAAGTTTTAAAGCCTAACAAAAATTCTCATCTGGAAAAACAACTTCGCATATTAAAGGAAGAAAACGTTAGAATGCTTACAATCCTGGATAAAGACTATCCTCTTAACTTAATCGACTTAGAAGACTCTCCTCCTATTTTGTATTGCAGAGGCAAATTGTTAGAGGAAGATTCCAATGCCGTCTCAATAGTCGGAACAAGAAGAGCAACACAGTACGGAAGAACGGTTGCAAGAGTACTGGGGAAGAAACTTTCCGAAATGGGAATTACCATAATAAGCGGCATGGCAAATGGAATAGATACGCAGGCTCACATTGGTGCTCTTGAGGGAGGAGGAAGAACCCTTGCTGTAATGGGAACAGGCATAGATTTAATTTACCCTGCTTCCAACAGAAATCTTGCAAAAAAAATTGTAGAAAACGGCTGTCTATTAACAGAACTGCCTCCTCTTTCCCATGCCCTTCCCTATCATTTCCCGGCGAGGAACAGAATCATAAGCGGTTTATCTAAAGCTGTTGTTGCGGTTGAAGCTCCTTTTAAAAGCGGAGTTTTTTCTACAGTAAGGTGGGCACTCCAGTACGGAAGAGATGTATATGCCCTGCCCGGAGATATAAATAGAAAGGTCGCGGAAGGAACAAATAAACTTATAAAAAACGGGGCAATCCCTTTGACAAGCTATAAAGATATATTAGAAAATACCGATCTTGAATTTAAGGAAAGGAAAGAAAAAGATATAAAAAAGATTCCCGACTTAAGCGAAAACGAAAAAATAATTTATAAAGCATTGGAAGCAAAACCAAAAAATACCGATAACCTGGCAGGCGAAACCGGACTAAAACCTCAGATTATTATGACCGCAATGGCACTACTTGAGCTAAAAGGACTTTCAAGAGAAGTCGCAGGCAAGCGGTTCATTAAAGAGGAACAATGATTGGAATAATAGATATAGGAAACACAACATATCACTGCGGAATATTTGAAAACAAGACCTTAATAAAGGAAAAAAGGACGGACAGGACCTCGGAAGTAAAGAATTTCTTCTCTGAAACAAAAAAACTTCTCTGTATCTCGGTTGTCCCCTCAAAGAAAAAATTGATAGAAGAACTTCTCGACCATAATATGGTTTCATTTCCTTCGAAACTTATTCAATTAGATTATAAATCAAAGCCCGGCGAAGACCGATTGGCTAACGGACTTGGGGCAAAGGAACTAACAGGTCTTCCGGCTGTTGTTGTAGATTGCGGAAGTACTATAACAATTGATCTATTCAGTGAACCAACCGACTCAAACTTCCTGGTAAAATTCGACGGTGGCGCAATAATGCCCGGGTTAATTCCATATTTTTCCTCTGTCTCAAACACGGGCAATCTTCTCCCCCGTATCGAACCTGAGTTTCAGGATAAACTGGGGAAAAATACCGAAGAATGTATTAAATTTGGGGCATTTGGAAGTCTTGTCGGAGGAATAAAAGAAATTTTGAAAATATTAGATTATAAAAATAAAAATTTAATATTTACGGGTGGAGACGGAGAAATTTTTTCCGAATATTTTATAAGTAAATATTATCCCGGACTAACTCTAAAGGGAGGCTTGATTGCCTATAACGAAATCTCCTCGTGAGACAATCCGGGTGGCCGAAAATTTAGCCAAAGGTATATCCAGTCCATTATGTATAGCACTATTTGGCGAACTCGGAGCCGGAAAGACGTTTTTCGTTAAAGGTCTGGCAAAAGGACTTGGAATAGATGACATTATAAAAAGCCCCACTTTTGTCCTGATGCGCTCATATTCCGGAAGATTGAATTTGCATCATATCGATCTTTATCGGATAAAAAAAGGTGAGGAATTTCTACCTTTTGAAGAAACTTTGATGGATGAAGGAATTACGGCGATAGAATGGGCAGAAAGGGCAGAAATGTTTCTTCCCGAGAAAAGAATAGAAGTTAAATTTAAAATACTTTCTGAGAACAATAGAGAAATTACTATAAATGATTATAGGAATTGACTGCAGCAGCAAAGAAGGCGGGCTTGCCACGAGTGAGAATTCTTTTTATCCCCTGGAATGGGTAGAAGATATTCCTGCAAAATTAGAAGAACTGGATATAAAGAGTAGCCAAATCGAAAAGATATTAATCACTTACGGTCCCGGTTCTTTCACTTCCTTGCGGGTCGGGCTGATAACTGCACAGGGATTGGCACTCCCTAGAAATATCCCAATTCTTGCATACTCAACTTTTCTCGCTATGGTAGAGGGAGCACCCCCTGGAGAACTAATTCCTATAATTCCCGCAAGAAGTAAAGTTGTATACGCCGCCTATTACAGGAAAACAAAAAATGCCTTGGAAGAAATTTTTAAAGACAGGATTTTTAAAGTAGAAGATTTGATAAGTTATCTCGAAAACAATCGTGGAAAAACAAAGCCTGTCATATTTGGTAAAGGAGCAGAAGTAAACAGGGATTTCTTTAAGAAACAAGGATTCTGCATTTCCTCTCAGGTTTCAAATTCTCTGGCATGTAACTTATTCAACCTGTATAAAAATAAAGCTAAATGTGTTACAAATCCGCTCACTCCTTTATACCTATCGAGTTCAGCCGCAATAAGAAAGAGAACCGAAGCTGAGATCGAAATAAGAGAAATGAAAGAGGAAGATTTGCAAAAAATTATAGAAATCGAAAAAGATGTTTTCCCGAATCCATGGCCGTATGAGTTTTTCTATCCCCATCTCCTATCCGATACCTGCATAAAATTGGTCGCGGAACTTTCAGGTGAAATTGTAGGATATCTGATTGGCTGTAGCGAAGACAGCAAATTCCACTTAACAAATATCGCGATTTCGAAAAACAATTGGAGAAAAGGTTTTGGGACGAAACTATTGTCGCATCTATTGGAAAAACTTAACGGCGACCCGAAAATAAATTTTTGCGAACTTGAACATCGTATTCATAATGAAGCGGCTTTTGAACTTTATAAGTCTTTAGGTTTTACTTATTGGGGAATCAAAAAAGATTACTACAAAAAAGGCGGAGACGCGGTAGTTATGGGAATAAAATGTTAAAAAAGTGAATGCGTAAAACAAATCAAATCCGCTTTTCGCTATTTGTATATTTTCTAACTTTATATATAGTTACAATCCAGGGAATCCAATCGGGAGATAATGTTTTTCATTATGAGAGAACGCAAAATATTCTTAAAACCCATTCATTTTCAATGCCTGAAGGTAGATACGATTTTAACAAACAACCGTGGCTACGAAGCTGGATGGAAGAAGGGAAAGACGGAAGAATTTATCTGATTCTTCCAGATGGTCTTTCTATCGCGTCCATCCCGTTTAGTTTCTTAGGAAATTTTATAGAGAAAACCGGTAATTACGATGAATACAGGAATAAAATTAATGAAGCATGGGAAAACAACCAGCCGGAAAGAATGATATATTATTTAAATAAATTACCATCCTCTTTTTTTTCAGTTGTTATGAACTCTTTTCTACTGGCTTTAACTATAATTGTCTTCTTTAAATTTTGTTATTTACTGACAAACTCTCCCAAAAAAGCTTTTGTTTCATCCATTCTTTTGGGAAATGCGACAATCCTGTGGGTTTATTCAAGTAATTTCTGGACTCAACCAATTGTTACATTCTGTATGTTTTCAGCTTTTTATTTTCTTTTTAGATTTAACAGAGAAGATAATATAAAGTATTTGTTATTAGCTGGATTTTTTGCAGGTTATTCTTATATATCTAGATATGCGAGTATTTTATCCTTACCATTCTTTGTTTTTTATTTGATATGCTCAGGGTGGAAAGAGAGGAAATCCATTGTTAAAAACCTTGCGATTTTTTCAATACCTCTTTTCATTATACTTTTTATTCAGATGTACTGGAATTTCTATCGTTTCGGTTCTCCTCTTCATTTGGGAGTGAACAAGTTACCTTTCTTGCGTAAATGTTTTATTCCATATTCCACAGGTATGCTTTTTAGCTTAAGTAGAAGCATATTTGTTTTTTCTCCGCCTTTGATATTAGGATTACTCGGAATAAAGAAATTTATTAAAGAGCATAAATTAGAATTCATAAGCATTACAGTTATCTCTCTAAGTTTTATTATCTTCTATAGTTTTTTTGGATTTGGTATAAGCTTAATAGGATCCGCATGGGGCCCCAGATATCTGGTTCCGATAACTCCTTTTTTATTACTCCCCGTATGTCTTTTTATTGATGAAATTAGATGGAATAAAATCTTAACTTATTCCATTTTGTCGCTCGGTTTTTTCATTCAATTTGCGGCGGGTTTTCAACCTTTACAACGTGAAGCGATAGATAAATATTATGGAGAAATTAATTTGTCCAATATTCCTTTTTTAAAAACGGAAATAATACCTCAGGCAAAGATGCTATTTAAAGGAGGTTTTCATCTCTGGATGTTTGACAGTATTCCAAAACTGATAATAGGGCTTATTCTTTTAGGTATAAGCCTTTATTCTTTATTGTATTGCATTTATAAAGTCAAGAAAGTCGGAGAAGAACAAGCAATAGACTTTACGATGGATTAGCGAAGACAAAAAATCTCTGTCATCAGTGGGGATTTTTTAATTCATTTTTGAATTTTGATTTGTAATTTTGCTTTTTGATATTTAATCTTTACATTTTAGAGGGTTTGTTAAATTGAAGTAGATGTTGAGATTTTTGATTGAGCGTGAAAACCTGTAATTTTAAAAAAGTTTAAAACGGGTGTCCGAAGTTAAGATAAAGTTTTCCTTTATCTTCGGAAGAAGTTTCTTGCGTCGCTCTTGCGTAATCAAACCTTATTACTCCAATGGGAGAACTATACCCAATCCCGAAACCCACACCTGTATTAAAATCATTCAACGAGGCATCAGCCAAATCCATCCAGAGAGAACCAAAATCAGCAAAAAGTATTGCGTATAACCTGCCATAAACAGGCATCCTGAGTTCAAGGTTAAACAACAATTCATCGAGTCCGCTCATGCGATCCGGTCTTATATCGGGAAAGCCTATAGAAGCTTCATTATATCCTCTAAGAGAACCATACCCACCCATCTCCAGACGAACATCCGGACTAATGTCTTGTGGGTCTCCTCTCGGAAAAGTAACAACAGCTCTTGATCTCTGAGCAATTATTAAGTGAAGAGGCAAAGGATAGTAAGAAGCAATATCCAGGTTCAATCTGTCAAAATGGTTATCCCCGCCTAAAATTCCTCCGGCGTAGTCATATTGAAAAAGCAAACGCAGCCCTTTACTCGGATTGAGAATATTATTTCTTTTATCAAATAAATATCTTGCCGAAACCTTGTTTGTAATACTGATTGTATCAGCCTGTATAGATGCTCTTCTGTATTCATAGGGAAAAGAAATAACAGAAAAAGGGGCAATTTCTCTCTCAAGCACAAATTCCATAGAGAAATCAGACTCAAATTCCCGCCTCTTAAGAGCCGGAGACACAATAAGATTAAACCCTGTCCCGAGCAGATAAGATTCCCTGTAAATCAATCTGTAATTCTGCTCCCATTTATCAAAGATTAAATCTCCATCTTCTTCACTAATTCTCGGATCACCTTTGAAGGATAAAGAAACAATCAACCTCTGAAGATTTCCAAAAAGGTCCAAATCACCCCATCTGAAATCAACTATTGCCCTACGAGGAGACTCATACCCGAAACCAAGTTGAAAAAACCGGGATTTTTCTTCCTTTAAAAGAAAAGTTATATCAACTAAATTATTCTGGACTTTCTCTTCATGAACTTTTACATCAGAAAACAACTCGGTTCTGTACAGGTTACTTTGTGAAAGATAAACTTTTGAAGGTATATAAACATCCCCTTCTTTTATTCTAAGTTCACGTCTTGCAACCTTAAATCGTACCTCCTTTAAACCTTTAATCTTGACATTCCTAACCCTCATCCTTTTACCTTCATCAATAGTTATTTTAAGGTAAATGCTGTTTTTTTCTCCTTTGCCGTTTACAAAACTTCTTCCCATTATTATTGACGCGTCGGCAAAGCCTTTCTCCGCATAAATGCTTGTCAGAACATACTTACCGGCATCCAAAACTGCTTCATCGTAATACATTCCCTTCTGGACAGATAATTTCTCCCTGATATACTCAGCAGGAAAAAGTTTATTCCCAATAATTTCAACACTATCCACTTTACTCTGAAGTCCTTCAAAAATATGATAGGTGATAATAAAACCATTTCTTTTTTCAACAAACTCTCCCTCTCTTTTTATAACCCTCATATTAAAGAAACCTCTGCTCCTGTAATAACTGACGATTCTATCCGGTCCCTCTCTCGCAAACTGCTCTATATACCGATCTCCCTCTTTTACCGGAAGTGCTTTCCTTAATTTTTGATCGGAAAGGAAACGATTTCCCTCAAAATTGATTTGCGCCACTTTTACTTCCCCATTTTGCTGCACCTGTGTCATGCAACCAAAAAAAGAGAAAAAAAGAAGCAAAAAGGAAGAATAAATCTTTCTAATCAAAGAACTTCTCCATAAAAAATCTAAGTTTTTTTTCGCAATTTTTATCGTTAAACTAAACACCAGCAATCCTCTCTATAAAGAATATTTCATTTAGGGAAAAACGCAAGCAAAAATTCTTAAAAACTAATAGCTTATCAGAACGTATTGTATATTTAAGACTTTATAATAACCACAAGATTTCACCCTGGTACAGTCGTTCCTCCCTACAGGGCAGGCGGATTTAAGATATTTATTTTATTGTTTAAAAATAAAAAATTTTGGGGGGAAGTTGGTTAATCTTGTGTTAATCTGTGAAATCTTGTGGTTACTATTTGGGATGTGGTGTGGGCTTTGATTTGTATTTTTACAATTTGATATTTGATTTTTACATTTTAGCGGCTTTGCCGCGCTATGATTCTACTTACTATTGGTTACAAGCATTTCATTTAACTCGTCAGGGTTTAGAGAGATACGCACAGCTTCTTTACGACTAATAATTTCTTCGCTGATTAACTCAGCGAGAGATTTATTCAAAGTTTTCATTCCCTCTTTTGTCCTGGTCTGCATAATTGAATATAATTGATGAGTTTTTCCCTCTCTTACCAATTTTCTAACTGCCGCTATCGAGACAAGAGTCTCCGTAACCGCAATCAATCCACCTTTTTTCCTATTTTTCACCAAATCTTGAGATATTATTCCAAGCAAGTTCGCAGAAAGTTGAAGCGTCACCTGTCTTCTCTGATGAGGAGGGAAAATATTTATGATTCTATCAATTGTCTGAATAGCGCTTCTTGTGTGCAAGGTTGAAAGGACTAAATGTCCGGTTTCCGCTGCTGTTATCGTTATCTGTATTGACTCCTTGTCACGCATTTCTCCGACAACGATAATATCCGGATCCTGACGAAGAGCAAACTTCACCGCAGAGGCAAAAGAATGAGTATCGTAACCTACTGCTCTCTGATCTATAACCGCTTTTTTATCTTCATATATGAATTCAATCGGATCTTCCACCGTTATTATGTGAGATGTTTTTCTTTCGTTTATGTATTGAACTATAGAGGCAATCGTTGTTGACTTGCCGCACCCGGAAGG
>Ga0307443_1001111_pt1 | contig 16457 bp, 15 predicted proteins | sample SalMarSW160220MG_FD_202148 | JGI IMG/M metagenome (GOLD analysis project Ga0307443, IMG submission 202148) | Salt marsh sediment microbial communities from the Plum Island Ecosystem LTER, Massachusetts, United States - SW1601-220 | ecosystem: Environmental > Aquatic > Marine > Intertidal zone >... | reverse complement strand
ATTCTTATGTACATCACATCCAAGATAAAGCATCCTAAACCTCCTTTTTCTTTAATTGTAACTCACCTCTGTGGGGAGGTAAAGACACTTTTCATTATATTTCTTCTTTGAAAAGTGTCAAGGGGTGGGGTTAAATTAAAAATGTAGAGGGGCCTGGTCTTGATTTTTGAAATTTTTTACTAATTCACCAATCAACTATTTCCGCTACCCGGGAAATTCATCCTTGACATTTATCCCTTTTTCCGATACATTTTAAACAATCATGGAGGGAAAATCTAAAGAAATGTTTACAAATAAAGGCGACGCAAGTCAGCAAGATAATAGCAATTGTAACAAAAAATTAAAAAAACTTTTAAGAAGGAGGTTGATGTGAAAAAATGGTCTGCAAAAATCTTATTGGCAACATTGATTGTCTTTATAATTGGATGTGCACCAACTTTCTCTACTCTACAGAGTGCAAAGTTGGTTGGCAAGGAGAAATTTGAGGTCACTCCCAGTTTTTCTATGGTCTATTTTTCTGATGAGGGTTCAATGGAACATTATCAAAATCATTACGGTCTTCAGGGAGCATATGGTTTAGAGGATAAACTTGACTTTCATTTACGCTATGAGTTTATCAATGTTCCACCTATGGAAGAACTATACGGAGAATCATTCAGCACAAATGTCCTTGGTTTTGGTCCAAAAATCGGGATTGTGAAAGATCGGATTGCCTTTTGTGTGCCGATTGGCTTTGCATTTGGTGGTGATATAGGAAGTATATCAGAAACCTGGCAATTCCATCCGACATTAATCGCTACACTCCCAGTTGGCAATAATTTTGAATTCAACCCATCAAGCAAGGTACTGGTACCATTAAGCGGTGACAGCGATATTCTAATTGCATTTAACTTGGGCGCTGGTATTAGCACGAATCTGGAGAAATGGGCGATACGTCCCGAAGCAGGGTTTCTGCTTAATCCTGGAGAGGAAGGACATTTCACGCATTTAAGCATTGGTATTACGGTCTATCCTTAATTGAGGGGCCTGGTCTTCTTTGAATTCAATTACAATAGCTATCGCTATGATTAAACAATCAATCAGTCACTGGTCACTTGTCCCTGGTCAAAAAAACAAAAAAATAAAAATATTCGTGCTATTCGCCTGCCCCGTAAGGAAGAATGACTGTATCGGGGTGTGATTTGTTGTTACTCTTATAGATTCTCCGAATCCAAGTTGAATGGTTAAATTGTTGAATGGTTGAATAGGAAAAATAAAAAAGAATCTTTGTGGTCTTTGTGGTTCAATATTTTTGGGATGGATGATGGGTTTTTAATAAACAAAGCCTTAGTTGTTTTTCTTTGTGTTCTCTGTGTCTCTGTGTGAGAATTCAATCTTGACATCTTAATTAAATTTTCATAAAATGAAAGCAATAGGAATAAGTAAATCAAAATGAATATTATTATAAATATAATAATTTGGTTTTTTATCGGAGCCTGCTTATTAAATATAATTGTTTTGGCGGGTTTTCGTACAGGTATTGTATATAAAAGCAGAAGACAAGATGGCACACTAAAGCAGAAAATGCCCTTTACCGGAGTTCTATCATTTTTGATTATGCTAACACTTATACTGATGTTTTTCTTAGCTTTTGATTATTTTACTTTCAGGGATTTAGAACAGATAAAATATATTTGGGTTTTATTAATGAATTTATCATTATTACTAATTTTAGACTTTTATGATGCTTTTATAATTGATATATTTGTGTTGACAAAATGGAGACCCGGCTTTTTAAAATTAAGCGATGAATTGACGCCGGCTTCGATGAAATTTCATATCAAAAAGCAATTTACAGCAGGATGGATTATAAAACTTCCTTTGCTGATAATATGCTCTACTATCTTTTACCTTTTATATAGAGCATAGATTAGTCAGGTCTTCTTTGAATCTCGAAGATCTTTCGGATCGGTTGAATTGTTGAATAGTCAAAACAACAAACAAAAAATCCTCTTAATCCTGTTTAATCTACGCACTATTTTTGTCTTGACATTTATTCCTTTTTCACTACGATTAACAACCATGAGAAAGAAAGATAAAGAAATTACAGACCCCAAGGAAATAGAAGAAATTATATACGCGAATAAAGTCTGCAGAATCGGACTTTCCGAGGATAATACTCCATACATCGTACCGATGAACTATGGTTATAAAGAAAATAAAATATTTCTCCATTCCGCTGTGGTTGGAAAGAAAATCGATATAATCAAGAAAAATAACAAAGTTTGTTTTGAAATAACGGATTCCATAGAAATAGTGCAGGCAGAAAAAGCTTGTGATTTTAGCACAAAATACCGCTGTGTTATCGGTTTTGGAACCATAAAAATTGTAAACGATTTAAACGAAAAGAAAGAGGCTCTACAAATAATAATGAACCAGCATACAAATAAAAGCGACTGGAAATTCCCGGATGAAATCGTTTCTAAAACAATGATCCTGGAAATCGAAATCGAATCAATTACAGGGAAGACATCGGATTAACAGGGTCAGACCTTCTTTGAAAAGTGTCAAACACTTAGTTTGTTGAGTTTATAGTGTTCATAGAGTTCGTTGGGTCACAAGCAAAACACATATTTTTTTTATTTTTGGGGTTAAATTAATCTTTTTTTTACCTCCTGTTTACACATTTCAGTCCAGGACATATTTGTGTAATTAGAGAATATTTTTCTTTTAGTATGCTTTAAATCTTATACCTTCAGCACCCGGTACACGAGTTTTCCGAAAATTGAACTTCGTCAGGTTGACAACAAAAATAAAATCCTTTTAATCCTGTTTAATCTGCGTCCTATTCTAGGATTTGGGATTTGGGGGTTGGAATTTAGAAAAAACAACAGAAATATATTTTTTTTCTCTGCGCTCTCTGTGTCTTTGCGGTGAAATTAGGTCTTAGGTCTTCGGTTTTAGGTTTTAGTAAAAAACAAAAAAGTTATTCGTGCTATTTGTGCTATTCGTTGTTCCTCTTATTGGGGTGGTGATGGGATTCTCACCTTTCTGCTTCTGGATTCTTTCTTTGTGTTTTCTGTGTGCGTTGTGGTTCAATACTTTTTTAGTGTTGTGGGGTGGGGTTTTGACTCATGACTAAAGACTCGTGACTCATGACTATTTTTTGCCTTCGTGGCAAAAAATTCCTTGACAATTTTTCCTTTTTTCTATATCATTCCATAAAATGATGTACAAAAAACGGAGGATGTAATGAATCAAAAGCCTGGAAAATACTTTATTAGAATAGTTTTATTTTTACTTTTTATACCCTTACTTGTCGTTTCAGAGTCTAATGAAATCAAAATCGATGCTGGAACAAACCAATTTGTCAACTGGGAAAAGACTCAAACAATTCAACTTAAGGGAAGTGTTTCCCGGGAAAACATCGCTGCCCGGTGGTCGTGCCCCGCGAATCCTGAAGTTCGCTTTCATGAGCTTGCAAAACCTGCGACGAAAGTAACATTTCCGCGTCCGGGTTATTATTTATTGAAATTGATTGCCACAGGAACAGGCAGCAAAAAAGTAAGCGATAATGTCATCATAAATGTTTTCAAACCAAATTCTTATAATGAGAGACTTTCAGATCTTATTGGTTTGATGACGGTTGAAGAAAAAATAGGTCAACTGGTAAACCGTTCAGATGCTATCCCTCGTCTCGGGGTTTTTGAATATAATTATTGGAACGAAGCTTTGCATGGAGTTTTAGATGTAGGGACAACTTCTTTTCCTCAAGTAGTCGCTTTGGGTTCAACCTGGGACACTGCTCTTGTACATCGAGTAGCAACAGCTATCTCTGATGAAGCACGTGTTAAAAACAAAATCGGAGGGAAAGGGCTTTCGTACTGGAGCCCGACCGTCAACATCGCACGTGATCCACGCTGGGGAAGGAATGAAGAATCCTACAGTGAAGATCCTTACCTCCTTTCACGAATGGCTGTTGCGTTTGTAACAGGTATGCAGGGAGATCATCCTTTTTATCTTAAAACCGTCTCAACCCCAAAACATTTTATTGCCAATAATGAAGAAATACGCCGGCACTCAGGTTCGTCCGATGTGGATATGCGCAGTTTATGGGAATATTATATGCCGGCTTTTCAGCAGGCAATCGTCGAGGGTAAAGCTTTTTCTATTATGGGCGCTTATAACGAATTAAATCAAGAGCCATGCTGCGGCAGTTATTATTTGCTGACCGATATTCTTCGAGGAAAATGGGGTTTCGAAGGGTATGTTGTATCCGACTGCGGAGCCATTCACGATATGGTTTCGGGACATCATTTCTATGAAACAGGCGCCGAGGCAGCAGCGCGCGGAATTCTTGCAGGATGCGATCTAAATTGCGGTAATTACTACAGCAATCATTTGCATGAAGCTCTGGAACTCGGATTGATTCAAGAAAAGGACCTCGACCGGGCGCTTAAACGCGTGCTTTCCGCGCGATTTCGATTGGGAGAATTCGACCCTCCCGAAATTGTGCCTTACAGTGCGATCCCGGAAGAAAAACTTGACTGTCCGGCACATCGTGATCTGGCTCTTGAAGCTGCCGGGAAAGCAATAGTTCTCCTCAAAAACGAAGGCATTTTACCTCTGGACAAAAATAAAATAAAATCTATAGCGGTAATCGGACCAAACGCGGAGGAATGTCAATTGGGAATCTATAGCGGTTGGCCCAATATCCGAATTAGTCCACTCGAGGGTATAAAAAATAAAGCATCGAGTTATGGGATTAAAGTCGACTATGTGGAAGGCTGCGGGATTGGTGGCGGACTTTCAAGACCAATCGAAACAAAATATTTTGCGAGAATCGATAACTCCGGCAAAACAGGGATGATCGGGCAATATTTTGATAACATGAATTTGGAAGGCTTACCTGTTTTAACTCGTATCGATTCCATGATAAATTTTCGCTGGGGTGAAAATTCACCGGCGGTTGAGATGCCAAATGATCAGTTCTCGGTTCGCTGGACAGGGAAAATAATACCCCCGGAAACCCGTGTTTTCTCTCTGGGAACGAGAACAGATGATGGAGCCAGACTTTATTTAGACAACCAGTTGTTGTTTGAAGATTGGATCGAACATGGAGAAAAGCCCAACCACATAGAAGTAGAATTAAAAGCCGGAAAAGAGTATAAAATTGTACTCGAATATTTTGATAATAGTCTCGGCGCAACTGCGCGATTGGTGTGGGATCTTGGTCATCAAGATTTTAACAGGGCAAAAGAAATCGCTAAAGAAAGCGATCTGGTAATCCTTGTTCTTGGAACACATCCCCTTATTTCTCAAGAAGAAAATGACAGGATGGATATTACATTACCTCAAGTTCAAAGAGATTTGGTTCGAGAGATTGCGCAAGTAAATTCTAATATTATCATTGTTCTCATTAACGGCGGTCCCGTAGCTCTGGCAGGAACGGAAAAAGATGCTTCCGCCATACTCGAAGCATGGTATACCGGGCAGGCGACCGGAACGGCAATCGCCGATGTCTTATTTGGCGATGTCAATCCGGGCGGCAAACTCCCGGAAACATTCTACGCGTCGAACGATCAATTACCACCCTTCGCCAATTATGACATTATCAATAATGCCCGGACATACATGTACTTTGAAAAACCCGTTTTATATCCATTCGGCTACGGGCTTTCCTATACGACATTCAAATACAGTAATTTGAGATTAAGCGCAGAGAAAATTGCCCGGGACGGTGCAATTAAAATCGGGTGCACCGTACAAAATACCGGCAACTACAAAGGTGACGAAGTCGTTCAAGTTTATGTTCGTGATTTAAAAGCTTCTGTCAAGGTACCAATCCGCCAGTTAAAACGGTTCCAACGTATCACTCTCAAACCGGGTGAACATAAAACCGTTTCGTTTAATCTTCCCGCGTCCGAACTATCATTCTATGATATTAAATCGAATGACTTTATTATCGAACCGGGGGAATTTGAAGTCCAAATTGGCAGCTCGTCAGAGGATATTCGCCTTAGGAAAAAGTTTTTTGTGGAATAGTCATTATCGGCTTGAAAACAGTCATGAAAACAGTCGGGTCAGGTCTTCTTTGATTTCATATATTCTTCGAATCTAAGTCAAATCGTTAAATTAAAAAATAGTCAAATAGAAAAAACAAAAACCAGCTGACGGCTAAAAAATTCCTTGACTTTTTCGAATATATCATTATAATGCTTATAAGAATATAATGATTAACTTATATAGTAAAGACGAAAAATGAAAGATGAAGTAAAAAGAATGGCAAAAGTTTTTAAGGCGCTAGGGGAGCCAACGAGACTAAAAATAATCAAAATTTTAGCATCCGAAGGCGGATATTTTTGCGTTGGGGCTATGGCAAAAAGGCTTGGCATTTCTCAGCCTGCGGTATCTCAGCATTTGAAAATTTTAAAGGACGCAGGAATCCTCGACTCAAAAAGAATGGGCTTTCACGTGCATTATTTCATAGATGCAAAGACCTTAAAAAACTATAAAAAACAAATAGATGAGCTTATTGAAAACGCATTTAAAAAAAGCAGATACCCGGACGATAAAAACTGCCCCTTTTCTTAAAATTATGAATAAAAAAAATTTTCTTATCTTTATAAGTTTTTAAGCATATACTAAAAAAGGAGGTTATATGAAAAAAATATACATATCTTATCTTGTTTCGGTTGTTCTTGCGCCGTTTGTCTTTTGGGTTTACTTAACTCTTGATCTCGTTTGCGCCGCAAGGGCTATTGTTTTTGAGGTCATAACCGGGGCGTTATCATTGGCTCTTTTATCGTTGGTATATAAGAGCAAGAAAGCCCTTATGTACATAGTGCCGCTTCTCGTCCCCGTTTTTGTTGTTATTTCGTCTCCAATAATTATGGTTAATAGATTAGGAGCGGAGAAATTCTTAAGCCAGAGAATACCAGCTTACGCTACATTTGAAATTTTTGCGATATTTCAGATCGTGTTGATTTCGATTTTGATTGGAATGAAGAAGCGATTAGAGCGATAGCTGAATTATATTTAGTGTAAAAAACCAAAAAAAGGAGGAATGATATGAAAAATTCAAACAAACTATCAGCACCTGTAATTTATGTTAAGGCGGTCGTTGCCTTTATGTTTATTCAACTGGTGCATAAAGGTGTTCGGGAAATACCCCATGTTTTACAGATGACTCGTATATCTCCCAAAGTGGGGCTAATGTTTTTTACCGGTTTACTTATAGCAGGAATGGTCGGCGTTTTTTGCAGGTTTAGGTGGGGTCTTATTTTAGGAATTATTGGGGCTGGCTGGATGATTTTTCAGCCTTTCTTAGTTCACGGAATAATGAGGGTGCCGGCTTTAAATGGAATCTGGTGGTACCCGATATTTCCTATTACCCAGGGTGGTCTGATTATTTATTTTTCTATACTTACATGGCAGAAGGATAAAGAACACATGACTCAAACCTAATACAAAAAAGGATAGCAGCAATCAACAAAAAACGGAGGGTTTAACCCCTCCGTTTTTTAAATACTGAGCAATACTGAGGGCTCAGACCTTCTTTGAAAAGTGTCAAACACTTAGTTTGTTGGGTCTATAGTGTTCATAGAGTTCGTTGGGTCACGAGTCAAAATAAAAACAAAAAATAAAATCCTGTTAATCCTGTCTGTTTGATTCTTTGAATCAGTATATTAGTTAATTTGCGAATTAGTTGATTAATCAAGAGTTGGTTCGTTAGGTCGTGGGTTCGTTGGATCGGGATTTTCTTTAAAAACTACCTAACGACCCAACCACCTAACGTCCTAACGATTTATTGTGTCTTCGTGGCAAAAAATTCCTTGACATTGATTCCTTTTTTCGTTACGATTTATGCAGATTCAATTATTTATTAATTTAATAGTATAAATTGAACAGGTGGATAAAATCGGGTATAAAGGAATAAATCAATCTCACACGATCCCAGAGACATATTACTTTACCAAAAGCATTGCTCGGCTTTGTATAAAGCCTGTTGAAGTTCTTAATCGATAAACGTAAGTACCGCTGGATAAACCCGAACCATCAAAAGTAATAGAGTGTTCACCTTTACTCTCAACATTATTAATTAATGTCTTAATTATGCGTCCCGTAATATCCAAAACTTCTAAAGTAACTTTGCTTTTTTGGGGTAAAGAGTATTTGATTAAGGTTGTAGAATTAAATGGATTCGGATAATTCTGTCCTAATGCATAAACATCAGGTACTTCCATTGGATCTTCTATCCCCGAAAGTGAATCGGTTATCTCACAACCCAATAATGAAAGCATTTTCATTCCATATCGCTTTCCAATTTCTCTGTAACCTGCCGAATTGAAATGCAGATTGTCCGCCGCATCGGTGCAACCGCTCGAAGAGATGACGTATGAATTGGGAAGAGTATCGGGTAGCCTTGCGATTATTGAATTCATACTTGCACAAATGCCTCCCTGATCCGCATCCACGACTTCACCGGCGAGCAGAGGTGTTGAATCCGCGTTGAGCACTAGGTCATTTATCAGGTTATTGTAAACTCCCTTGACTTTTGTAGGCCATTGGTCATCACCTGTGTTTGTTTCTCCCTGATGTAACAGAATACCCTTGATGACACCATCCTGCTGAGCCAACTGGGCGAGGTCGACAAGATACCCATATGGATTTCCATCGTATTCATTGATTATGCCTTTCATCCACGAAGGAACCGTATCAGCATACTCCTGATAATTATCTTTGTCGAACAGCTCAATTGCGCAGCCGGCTACAGAGACATTGATAACCCCTACTTTGATGCTATCCGGAAGGTTTGCAACCATCATTCTGCCAAAATAATCGGCAGGGCAAAGACGGGTCAGGCATCGACACAAAGGAGGAGTTGCAGGGTACCAATTCCCCTTTACTCTTCCCAGATTCGAACAATCAAGAGCTGCCATAACCCGGAAAAGGCTATCCACTGTATTGTCTTCTGCTTCGATTATGCCCTGTCCCTCCATGTTTGACTGACCAAAACACAAGTAAATGTGAAAATTCGGATCTTGCGCAAAAATGTTCGTTGTTGACATGAACAACCCTATCAATAAGAACATTCTTGCATACATTTTTTGTCTTTTAATAACATTTAAGCTTAATTTTATTCTCATTATTACCTCCTGTAGTACAATTTAATAAAAATATTCTGGTTGTCAAGCAATAAGTTGTTGGTCTGCGTATTAACGGGGTCAGATCTTCTTTGAAAAGTGTCAATGTATTTGGGGTTAGATCTTGAAACGTGAAAAGAAAACAGAGTCTCCAGTCTTCAGTCACCAGTCATTAGTCAAAAAAACTAAAAACAAAAAACATCCGACAGCTGAGGCTAAAACTCATATACGGTAGCTCTGTGTTCTATTCTAAGGATGATAATTAACTCCTTTTTGGGCGCTACCGAATAGATAACCCTCCATTTATCCACTCTATACCGATACAAACCGGCAAACTCTGCCCTTAAAGCCACTCCAAGCTCTAAAGGGTCTTTTGTTAAGTGGGTCAGTATCTTGTCTGTTATTCTCCGTGATATTTTCTTGTCGAGTTTTTCAAGATCACCTATAGCACTCCTTTTCCACAATACTTCGTACCTCATAAACAGCAATCCCTAATGCCTAATCGAACCCAAGTATCTTCTTCATCTCTTCCGTGGTGTAAAGTTCGTCATCACCGTCATGCAATCTCTTGAGCGCTATACAATACCCTCTTGCTTCATTTAGATACCCTCTTAACGCCTCTTTTACTAAGTCGCTCTTCGATACCCCGGTTTCCCTGCTAAGACCATCAAGATCTTTATCCATTTTCTCCGGCAACCTAACGCTTACCGTTTTACCCATATTAACCTCCGGTTTTTATAACTATTAACACAACCTTTGTTTACGATTGAATACATATTAATACAACAATAAGAAAACTTTCAATGTTGTCAACCCCTCTAGTGGGTCAGGTCTTTGGATTCTTCGAATCGATTAACCGAGTCGTGTGTCTTGTGTCATGAGTCAAAATTCAGAAAAAGCTGTTGGCTTTTAGCAAATTTTTTACTAATTCACCAATCACCTAATTTACTATTTCCGTCAACGAGTCAAGATAAATTTTTTCGTTTCAGTAAACGTGCCAACTTCCAATCGACAGAAGTATAACCCACCTGGTATGTTTTTTGGGGACCATTCAGCATTATATGTTCCGGCATCAAGTTCTTCATCTATAAGTGTTTCAACTTCTTGCCCGAGAAGATTGAAAATTTTTAGTGTTACCCCAGACGGGTTCTTCAAACTAAATCGAATATCAGTGGTAGAATAAAATGGATTTGGGGTATTCTGATATAATTTATTTTTCAACGCCGCTTCTTCTTTCTCTTCAACCGCACTAATAAATTCTGCCTCGAACCAATTTATATTGAATATTCCGTCTATTATTTCTAATCTTAAGGTGAAATTTCCTGAGGGAAAGTCTGCCGACTCGCTAACTGTTTGCCAATTTTGCCAACCTCCGGTTTCCGGTACAATTACCGTGTGCAGGTCTGAAGTATCTGCGCCGTCGATTAATATAAGCTTTAATTCTCCTCCACCCCCAGCGGAAGCTACGCGGTACTTTACATCGTACGTGCCGGGAACGCTGTCTGAAAACACGGTATAATTCATCCACTCTCTTGCTACTACCCACCCTACATCGTAACCATTTGTCGTATCAGTATCCGTACAGGGTTCTATGTCTACTCCGTCGTTCCTATAAGATTCACCGCTATTATAAAGTGTATAGTTGCCCGGTATACCCTGATAATTACCGGTATCTGTATCGAAATACGCGTAGTTATTCCGCCCCAAATCAAATTCTGTGGCATAAATTAAACCCGGGACATGATGTTCTTTGTAAGGTTTTGTTTCGTTGGTTTGTACCTGACGAAACATAGCATCGATTACATCCGGATGATACGCGCAATTTTCAATCTTCAACTTTTCTGTTAAATCCATTAATGCTGCTTTGGCAAACTCTGCTGATGGCGCACTGCCGCTGCCTTCCCAATAATCTAATAATGTTTGATATTCTTCGGTTCTTGTTATGGACAATGGACCTGAAATATTATCGATTTTTTTAAGCGGCCACCATGCCCAACCAATATCGTAATCTTCTAAAAGCTTAATGGTGTTTCTAAACCAGGTATTGGAATTTTCACCTGATTCTCCGCACCAGATCGGTATATTATAGTTGTTGCGTATATCTAACATCCATTGGATTGCGCTCTGATTATGATCATTCCAATATTTATGGAAGCTATATACCATATTGCTATCCCAGGGAGGCGTTAAGCCTGTAAAATCATTTGCGAACCAGTTTCCTTCAATAAAAATAATATGATTAGTATCTACTGTACGTATAGAATCTGTTATTTCTAAGTATAGTTCTTTTAGAAGAATATTGCCTGGTATTTCCCAATTTGGTTCATTTATAAGGTCGTATCCGCCAATCCAGGGTTCATCAGCATATCTCTCTGCCAATTTATGCCATAAAGCTACTGCTTTTGCTCTATTTTCTGCGCTTTCCCATATACAGGGTTTTGTTGAATCATAATCTGATATTGCGGCATCGTGACCCTGCCCTCCGGGAGCGGCGTGTAAATCAAGTATTAAATACATATTATTTGCTCCGCACCAGGATAAGAGACTATCTGTTAATTCAAATCCTTTTTCCAACCATGTGTTTTCATAAGGCACGGGCTCTTCTTCGATAGGGAGAGTAAATAAATTATAATGCATTGGCAGCCGAACAGAATTAAACCCCCAGGAAGCTAAAGAATCAATATCTATTTTTCTGCAATGATTAGCTAACCATGCATTGTAAAAAGTATCGGTGTTTGCTGCACCTATCAGTGATTCGATCGAATCTTTTAATACATGCTGAGTATTTATAAATGGTTGGGTTTTGAGCATATAGCCTTCTTGCAGCATCCAACCTCCAAGACCCAATCCTCTTAACATAACTTCACTTCCACCCCCGTTTACTATTATTTTATCTTCTGTTTTTAGAAATCCTTGAGAATGAACTGTAGGAACTGCAAAAAAAGTTAATAAAAAAGAAATTGATACTATCCCTCTCATATTTTCCTCCTTAGGTAATATTGTTATACAATACTAAATCTATCTTACCTGTCAAGTGTGATCTTGAAATATAAACATTGAGGAGTCAGGACTTCTTTGAATCTAAGTTAAGTAGTTTAATTGTTGAATCGTTAAATAGTTACGTTGGGATTTAGTAAAAACAAACAAAAATTTTTCTTTATTCGTGCTATTTGTGCAATTTGTTGTTCCTCTTAGTTTTGGTGTGTGGTGGGGTAATCTTGTGATAATCTGTGTAATCTGTGGTTAATTTAGTTTTCGTGTGTTTCGTGGTTCAAAAGCGCCTTCAACCTTGACAAAACACATCAGATTATTATAATCATAAAATAATGAACGGGCCCGTAGCTCAGATGGTTAGAGCGGCTGACTCATAATCAGTAGGTCGTGGGTTCGATACCTACCGGGCCCATAATTAAAAAGATGAAAAGCATAAATTTAAATTTTAAAGGGCGAATAGCTCAGTTGGTTAGAGCGCCGGTCTCACATACCGGAGGTCAGGGGTTCAAATCCCTTTTCGCCCAGAATGTGCACGAGAGTGCACTTTTTTTATTTATAGGGAGGGTTCATGGAAACTGCTGAAAAGATGAAAATCCTTATGGAAATATATGGGAAAGATAAGGAAGTCGACAGAATCAAAAATTTAGAAATTAGAGTTCCTAAACAAATCGAAGAACTTGAAAATAAAATCAACGATTATAAAAACAAGTTTGATAAAGAAAAAGAAACCTTCGATAAGACTGACGAGAAAAGAAAAGAGTTAGAAAAAATTATTGAAGAAAAAAAAATAAATATTGAAAATTTCAACAGGAGAAAAAAAGAGAGTCATACTAATGAAGAATTTGTTATCCTGAAACAGGAAATTGACAAAACCGAAGAAATCATTTCGAAAACCGAAGATGAATTGTTAGAAGTCTATTTCGAAAAAGACGAAGAAAAAAAGAAAGTCGATGAAGCAAAAAACATCATGGAAGAAAAGGTAAAAGAATTAGAAAAAGAGAAAAAAGCTTTAAAAAAAGAACTTGATGGCTCAAAAGAGGATTTGATTATAAGGGAAGATGAAAGAAAAAGAATAGCTGCAAGACTTAAGGATGAAAATTTACTGCGGAAATACAACCGAATAAAGGAATCTCGCGGAACCGGAGCCTCAATCCTAGAAATTTCCGAATGTGCCGAGTGTCATTCAACCATACCCCCTCAATTGTTTGCGGAAGTCAGAAAGGGAAATAGAATAATTGCCTGTCAATCCTGTGGGAGAATTTTAATTTATAAATGGATAGAGTAGCTAAAGTTTACATCGACGGAGCTTCAAAAGGAAACCCCGGTCCTTCCGGTATAGGTGTTTTAATTCTGGACGAACAAGAAAAGGAAATCAAAAAAATATCCGAAAAGATCGACGACACAACCAACAACGTAGCCGAGTATAAATCCTTACTTAGAGCAATTATCGAATGTCAAAAATTAAGTTTTTCATCAGTACATTTTTTTACCGATAGTCAACTGCTGGCACGCCAAATCAATGGAATGTACAAAATAAAAGACGAGAAACTTAAATTATTATATGTAAAGGTTAAAGGAAAATTATTAGGTTTAAAAAAATGGAGAATTACACATATTCCAAGAGAAAAAAATATTATTGCAGACAAATTAGCAAACGAGCCATTTAAAAAAATTAAGCCCAAGTGACCTTTCTCCTCTTAAATATATCCTGAAATCAACTTTTTTAAATATTATTTGAAAGCCAAGGGATCGCTGCGTTCTCCCGAGCAAAAACCGTTCTTTGGTATCGAGTATTCTTTTGGTACCCCTTGCAAATCGAACCCGTAATTATATTATCTTTTGCATGTTTACTTTTGGAATATCTACTACTATAACAAATGATAAAGATGTCTTTGCCGCCGTAGAAATAATAGGAAAAAGTTTCTTTAAATTTGTGGAAATCAGGTGTGAAAAGGGACATTTTAATTATGAGGATAAGGGAGAAATCAAGAAATTGAAAACGATGCTAAGGAAAACCTCTCTATCCGGGATTTCCCTACATCCTCCAATTTGGGTTGACATCGCAAACACTGAAGAATGGATGAGAATGAAATCTCTTAGAGAAGTAGAAAAGGTAATCCTAGTTGCAAAAAGATTAAATATAGGTAAGGTTATTCTCCACCCCGGAAAAAGCATCGGAGATATCGAAAAAGCCTTTGCCAGCTTAGCCGAGTTAATCGACTTTGCGGATGAATGGGATACCAGGATAATATTAGAAAACACCTTTCCTGACGATTTCGGTTCCCATGTCAATGAACTGCAGATTATATCCGACAAATTCAACTTACCTGTATGTGTCGACACCTCTCATGCCAGCGCAAAAGAAAACATATTAAATAAGTTTCTTGATATATTTGATAGCAAAATAGAACATTTTCATTTATCCGATTCCATGATGAGAGGAAGTGATGATCATCTTATTCCCTATGAAGGAAAAATAGTCTGGGAACCGGTTATAGAGTTTATGGCGGCTCATGAAGGAATCGCGATATTCGAAATTCTTCCTATGATAAGTTCTGATATAATAGAAAATTTGGAGAAAATTAAAAGTCAATGGGAAAATAAGAAAATTTGCCCTTGACCTTTTGTTTTTTTTTATTACTTTTCTGTTGTTATTAATTAAATTTTAAATGCCGGAGGATTTAGATGGTTGTAGAGTGCCCTAAATGTAAGACTAAATATGAAGTGGCAGACATAGATGTTCCTTCTGGAGGGGGTGCAGTTAAATGTCTTGAGTGTTCCAATGTATTTACTATTTACAAAGATCCTCTTGATATAGAGCTTACTCCTTTTAGAGAAAACGAATTCGAACCAAGTGTAAGCGAAGTAAAAGAAATTTTCAGAAGAAACATTGAACCTCAAAAAGAGGCACCTATTTGGGAAGCATCTTTTACTGACACACCTGTTGCAGAAACACCAGTTGTAGAAACACCAGTTGTAGAGACACCAGTTGCAGAAACACCAGTTGTAGAAACACCGGTTACGGAGACACCTTCTTTCCCGGATGATCCTGAGAAACAAAGAAAACACAGAAAAGCAGAGAGATTGGGAAGATCTCTTGTGAAGGACATTCATCTTTACCACAAAGATAAAGTAGAACAGGGTAGAAGGGATGGGAATTTGGTTCAACTTCTTGGAGAAGAAATAAAAAAATCCTGGAGGTATTACAAGAAACAGGTAGATCCGGAAGTTCTGCAAGAAAAAAATTATTTCAAAGATGCTTTGAATGAAATTATAGCAGCGGGAAAAGAAGTATTTAAGTAATTTTAAAACACGACTAATAATCCATCACGACTTAGGAGGTTGTAAGTGAAAAATCTAAAATGGAAATGGTTTTTTATTTTCGTTGTTGTAGCTATTTCGATATGGCAATTACATTATTCTTTTTTGTTCTTTTCGAAAGATAAAGAAGAATTCAGTAGCCTTCCCCCAGCCAAACAAAAGATAATTAAATCTCGCGCTCTACATCTGGGTTTGGATCTTCAAGGAGGAATGCATCTCGTTATGGAAATCGACAAAACCAAACTAAAACAAGAGGAGCTTAAAGGCGCTGTTAATAGGGCTCTTGAAATACTCCGAAATAGAATTGATGAATTGGGAGTAACAGAACCTCAAATAGTAAAACAGGGTACTGATCGCATAATGGTCCAACTTCCAGGAGTGGTTGACCGTGATAGAGCGAGAGAAATTATCGGAAAAACAGCCCTACTTGAATTTAAATTGGTACGAGAGCCGGGCGAGATGCAAAATACATTGAATCTGATAAATAACACTCTTAAAACTGTAAAAGGAGATACTTTTGACATATTCAGTTATTTTCCTCCTACAGCCAGGGCTTACGGTATCCTTTCTCCATATAAATCCTACATCGAGGATATTTTAGACCTCCCCCAACTTAAGGACCAAATACCTTTTGGAGATACTATACAGTGGGGTAAAGAAGTCGTTCTTGAGGGATATAAATATTATCCTCTTTATATTCTAAAGAAAAACCCTCTCCTGACCGGGAATGCCATCTTTGACGCGACCCTTGGAGTAGGAACTCAACATGACCCTATAGGATATAGAATTGATCTTACTATGACAAAAGAATCAAGAAAAAAATGGGCTCAAATTACCGGCGCGAATATAGATAGACGGATAGCTATTGTTCTGGATGGTACAGTTCAATCCGCACCAGTTGTACGGGAAAGAATCCCAAACGGTAAATCACAAATAACTATGGGTGATGCAACGATGGAAGAGGCAAAAACACTGGCAATTATTCTTAAAGCCGGTGCCCTACCTGCCCCTCTTAAA